>Ga0315912_10000147_pt1 | contig 164534 bp, 141 predicted proteins | sample VfabasoilMG_FD_204469 | JGI IMG/M metagenome (GOLD analysis project Ga0315912, IMG submission 204469) | Garden soil microbial communities collected in Santa Monica, California, United States - V. faba soil | ecosystem: Environmental > Terrestrial > Soil > Garden | place: USA: California...
CCCTTCGCCGACGCCGCGCTGCGCGGCGCGGGCTTCGCGCAGCTCGCGCTCGGCGATCCGCGCGCCGCAGCGCAGCGCTTCGGCGCCGTGCGCAGCCGTTTTCCCGCCTCGACCCACCGGCGCGAGTGCGCGCTGCAGGAAGGGGCGGCCTGGCTGGCGGCCGGCGAGCCCAAGGCCGCGCTCGACGCGCTCGCCGCGCCCGAGCTCGACGCCGACGCCGAAGCGCTCGCCTGGCGTGCGCGCGCGCAGAGCGAGAGCGGGGATGCGCCCGCGGCGCTGGCGACGCTGGGCCGCGCGCTGGGCCTGAAGCCCGCGCCGGAGCTGACCGAGCGCCTGGCCTTGCAGCGCGCCGAGCTGCTGACCCGGCTGGGCCGTGGCGAGGAGGCGGCGCGCGACTACGAGCGCGCCGGCACGGACCGCGCGCTGCTCGCGGCGGCGGTCCACGAGCTGACGGCGCGGCGCTTCCCGTCCGCGCGCCAGCAGGCGACGCGGCTGCTCGAGCGCTTCCCCGAGTCGCCGCTGCGCGTCGAGGCCCTGTTGGCGCTGGCCGAAGGCTTGTTCGGCGAGGGCCGGCACGCCGAGGCCGAGGAGGCCTTCCTGGCCGCGGCCGAACAGGACGGCGACGCGCCGCGCCGCACGCGCGCCGCGGCGCGCGCCGCCTGGTGCAGCTACCTGCGCGGCGAGCACGCCGCGGCGGCCGAGCGCTTCGAGCGCGTGGCGCAGAGCCGGCTCGAACTGCCCGAGGTCGAGGAAGCGGCCTTCATGGTCGGCCGCGCGCGCGAAGACGCCGGCGACCGCGGCGGGGCGCGCGCCGCCTACACGGCCTGCGCCAAGCGCTTCCCGCGCGGGGCGCAACGCGCCGAGGCCCAGCTGCGCGCCGCGCTATTGGCCGACGGCCCCGCGGCGCTGGCGGAGCTCGAGCGCTTGGCCGGCGCGATGGAGCAGGGCGGCGGCGAGCTGGGGGCGCGCGCGGCCTTCGAGCTCGGCGAGCGCCTGCAGGCCGAGGGCCGGCACGAGGAGGCGCTGGCGCGTTTCGCGGCCGCGGCCGCCAACCCGGCGGCCGGTGCGCTGGCGCCGCGCGCGAGCTACGCCCGCGCCTGGTCGCTGTTCCAGCTCGAGCGTCACGACGAGTGCGAGCACGAGCTCGCGCCGCTGCTCGCCGCGCGCGAGTTGCAGGCGTCCCTGGCGGCGGCGACGCGCGAGCTGGCGGTCTGGTGCGCGCTGCGGCGCCAGGACTCGGCCGCGCTGGGCGCGCGTTGGACGGCCTACCTCGGCGGCGCGCCCGAGACGCAGCGCGCGAGCGAACTCTTGCGCGCCGTGTGTGCGGCCTGGAGCGCGCTCGAACGGCCGGCCGAAGCCCGCGCCGCGGTCGAGGCCTTCGAGCGCGCGCTGCCCGACCCGGCGGCGCGCGGCGTCGCGGCGCTGGAGCGCGCGCTGCTGGCCGCCGGCAGCGGCGACAGCGCGGCGGCGCAGCGCGAGCTCGAGCGCGCGCGCGCGCTGGGCGCCGACGGCCCGCAGGCGGCCGAGGCGCTGTTCCGCCTGGGCGAGCAGCGCTTCGCGGCCGGCGCCGACGCCGAGGCCATCCCGCTCTACGAAGCGGCGGCGCGCCAGGCCGACGCTCCGGTCGCGCCCGGCGCGCTCTACAAGCTGGGTTTCGCGCGCCTGCGCGCCGGCGACGCGGCGGGCGCCGAGCGCGCCTTCGCCACGCTGTGCGAGCGCCACCCGCAGCACGAACTCGTGCACGAGTCGCGCTTCCTGCTCGGCGAGGCGCGCTACCGCTCGAAGCGCTACGCCGAGGCGGCCGAGTGCCTGGAGCGCGTGCGCCAGGAAGCGCCGCGCCACGCGATCCTGCCCAAGGTGCTCTTCCGCCTGGGCCTGGCGCGCGGCCAGCGCGAGGAATGGAAGGCCTGCGCCGAGGTGCTCTCCGAGCTCGCGCGCCGCGCGCCCGACTTCCCGAACCTGGCCGAGGCCGAGCTGTGGCGCGGCCGCGCGCTGGCCGGCCTCGACGACGCGCGCGGCGCGCGCGCGGCCTTCGAGCGTGTGTTGGCGCTCGACAAGACCGCGCTGTCGGCGCAGGCGCACCTCGAACTCGGCCGCCTCGCGCACGCGCGCGAGGACCTCGACGGCGCGCTGTCGGAGTTCCTGAAGGTCGCGATGCTCTACACCGCGACCGAGGAGGTCGCCGAGGCGCTGGTGCTCGCCGGCCAGGTGCTCGAGGAGCAGGGCCAGCACGCCGAGGCGCAGAAGCAGTACCGCGAGGCGGTCGAGCAGCACCCCAACGCGCGCTACACGGCCGAAGCCCGCAAACGTCTGAAGTCCGCGCCGCCGCGCTGAGCGCGCCGGCCCGCCCGTCCAACCAACCGAGGAGTCCGTCGATGAACGCCACCCCGGCCGCCGCGAGCGGCGCCCTGCCGTCCCTGTGGGAGTTGATCGTCAGCGGAGGACCGCTGATGTGGCCGCTGGGCCTGTGTTCGGTGATCGCCCTGGCCTACGTCGTCGAGCGCGCCCTGCGCCTGCGCGCGGCGGCGATCGGCAGCGAGCGCTTCGGCCTGCGCGTCGTCGAGGCGGCGCGCGCCGGCGGCCGCGAAGCCGGCCGGCAGGTCGCGGCCAGCGAGGACACGGCGCTGGCGCGCGTGCTCAAGGCGGCCTTCGACCACGCGACGCGCCCGCGCGACGAGCGCGAGAAGCGCGTCGAGGACCTGGCGACCGGCGAGGTCAAGCGCATGAACGCCGGGTTGCGGCCGCTGATGATCGTCTACCTGGTCGCGCCGCTCCTGGGTCTCCTGGGCACGGTCTGGGGCCTGATCGTCGCCTTCGCGACGGTGGCGACACAGAGCGGCCTGGGCCGGCCCGAGCTGCTCGCCAACGGCGTCTACCAGGCGCTGGTGACCACCGCCGCGGGCCTGGCGATCGCGATCCCGACCGTGGTCGCCTACTACCACTTCAAGGCCCGCATCGAGCGCTTCGCGCGCCGCGTCGAGGCCCTCTACGGCGAACTCGAGCAGCTCGAGGAACGCGCTCCGGCGCAGGCGGTGCCCCTTGCGCATCCGTGACGAGGACGAGGCGGGCGAGCCCGAGTTCAGCATGGCGCCGCTGATCGACGTCGTGTTCCAGATGCTGATCTTCTTCCTGGTCGCGACCAGCTGGGCCAACCGCGAGCACGAGCTCGAGATCGAGCTGCCGGCCGCCGCCAGCGCGACGCTGGCCGAAGCCCAGCCCGAGGAGCTGGTGATCGACGTGCGGCGCGACGGCAGCTGCGCGCTGCGCGGGCGCGTGGTCGACGCGCCGACGCTGGCGGCCGAACTCGGCGACTACGCGCGCGCCAACGCCTCCCGGCCGGTGACGATCCGCGGCGATCGCCTGGCGCACCACGAGAGCGTGGTCGCCGTGCTCGACGCCTGCGGCCAGGCGGGGCTCTCGAACCTGGCGGTCAGCACGCTCGATCGGCCCTGAGGTCGCCATGCCGGATACGCGCGGGAAGAAGTTCGTCCTGGTCGCAGCGCTGCTCGCGGCCGCGAGCTACGTGCTGCTGCACCGCGCGCGTTCGTGGTGGGAGGGCGAGGGACGCTTCAGCGCCGACGGCGGCGCAGCCCTCGGCCTGGCGGACGAACTCGTGCGCCACGCCGTGTGGGAGACGCCCTGGCCGGTGCTGGCGGCGCCGGGCGAGCTCGCCGGGCTGGAGCGCGCCGCGCTCGCGCCGCAGGGCGAGTTCCTGTGCTTCGCCGCGCGCGAGGCCGGGCGCGGCAGCGAGCTCTACCTGTGCGAGCTGCGCGACGGCCGTTGGGGAGCCGCGCGCGCCCTCGAAGGGCTGAACAGCACGGCCGAGGAGTGCGCGCCGGCCTTCGGCGGCGGCTACCTGTACTTCGCCTCCGATCGCGCGGGGGGTGCGGGCGGCCTCGACCTGTGGCGCGCGGCCTTCGAGGACGGGGCGCTGGGGGCACCCGAGCACCTGGGCGGCGAGCTGGCCTCGCCCGCCGACGACACCGACCCCGCGCCGAGCTTCGACGGCGGCGAGCTGGTCTTCGCCTCGGACCGCGGCGGCGACTTCGAGCTGTACGAGCGCCTGCCCGGCGCGCGGGCCGGGGCGGACCGCGCGGCGCGCCTCGAGCTGCTCGGCTCGCCGGGCGCCGAGCGCGACCCGTGCTTCGGCCGCGACGGGCGCGTGCTGGCCTTCGCGACGGACCGCGGCGGCGACTTCGATCTCTGGCGCAGCGTCTACCTCAAGGGCCGCTGGCGCGCGCCCGCGCCCTGCGAGGGCTTGAACAGCGCGCAGGACGAGCGCTCGCCGGCGCTCGACGCCGCGGGCTTCGCGCTGTACTTCGCGCGCGGGCCGCGCGGGCCGTCGGCCTCCGCGACGGAACCCGCGGCCGGGGCGGGCCTGTGGCAGTCGCGCTCGCGCGAGGTGTTCGAGCTGCCGCGCCGCGACTGGACGGCGATCGACACGGCGGTGCTGCTCTCGCTCCTGCTCCTGGCTGCGGCGGCGGGACTGGCGCAGCGCTGGCCTGCGCTGGACCTGATCTACAAGTGCCTGCTGGTGTCGGTGCTGCTGCACCTCTTGTTCCTGTTCCTGCTGCAGTTCGTGTTCCTCGAGGGCGGCGCCGGCGCGCCGCGCGAACCCGAGCGGCTGCGCGTGCGCTTCGTGCCCAGCGCCAGCGCGCGGGAGTCGCTCAGCGAGCGCGCGGGAACGCTGCCCGAGGCGCACGCGGCCGCCGCGGCCGAGCCCGAGCGCGCGCGCCTCGACGCGCCGGCCGAGGAAGCCGTCGCGCCGACACCCGCGAGTCCGCTGGCGCTCGAGCTGCCCGCCGGACCCGCGGCGACCGCGCCCGAGCGCAGCAGCCTCGACCTGGCGCCCGCGCGCGGAGCCCCGTCGCCGAGCGTCGAGCTGGCGACGCCGGCCGCGCCGCGGCCGCTGCGCTCGGAGGCGCCGGCCGCGCTCGCGCTCGAGGCGCGCGCGCCGGCCCTCGAGCCGAGCGCAACCGGCGCACCGGGCGCACCCGGGCCCGCCGCCGCGGCGCTCGAGCCGACGCCGGCCGCGGCTGCGCAACCGGTCGTGCGCGGCGCGCTGGCGCAGCGCGCCGCCGAGGAGCGCGCGACGGCGCCCGGGCGCGCGCCGCTGGAACGCGAGCTCGAGCGCAGCACGGCGAGCGCCGCCGCGCCCGCGGTCGAGCTGGCCGCGCCCGCCGAGCGTCCCGAGTCGCTCGGCCGCGGACCGACGAGCGCGGCCCCGGGGCTGGCGCTCGAAGCCGGCGCGCCGGGCCTGCCGACGGCGGAGCGCGCCGAGCCGCAGCGCGCCAGCCTGGCCTCGGAGTCCGGGCTCAGCGGGCCCGGCGCGCCGACGACCGGGCCGCTGGCGCTGAGCGCGCCGCCGTCCGCGGCCGCGACGGCGCGCGCACCCGAGCGCGCGGCGCAGGGCCCCGAGCGTCCCGCGAGCGCCGCCGCGGCGAGCCGGCCCGACGTCGCGCTCGCGGCGCCGCCGGCGCTCGCGCGCACCGCGGCCAGCGCACCGGCGCCGGAGGTCGACCTGCTCGCGGGACTCGACCGCGGGCCGCGCGCGGAGCCGGCCGCGCCGCCGGGGACGGCGGGCCCCTCGGCCGTGCGCCTCGACGCCTCCGCCGAGCGCGCGCGCGCCGAACCGCGCAGCGCCGACGCGCCGCTGGCGCGCGCGGCGAGCGATGCGCCCGAGGTGCGCGCGCCCGAGCGCCTGAGCTGGGAGCACACGCCCTACGAGAACCGGCGCGGCGAGGAGAAGGCGCGCGCGCTGAAGCTGCACGGCGGCGACCAGGCGACCGAGGCGGCCGTGGCGCGCGGCCTGGCGTACCTGGCGAGCGTGCAACAGCGCGACGGCGCCTGGGGCCGCAGCCAGGCTCGCGATGAAAAGTACGGCCAGATCGCGGTCGGGAAGACCGGCCTCGTGCTGTTGGCTTTCCTCGGTGCGGGGCACACGCACCGCTCGGGCAGCGAGTACCAGGCCGTCGTGCAGCGCGCGGTCGCGTACCTGACGGGCCTGCAGGACACCGCGAGCGGCCACTTCGGCGACGCCGAGGCCTACGGCCACGGCATCGCGACCTACGCGCTGGCGGAGTGCCTGGCGATGACCGGCGACCCGGCGCTGCGCGCGCACGTCGAGCTGGCGGTGCGCACGATCCTGGCGCAGCAGAACACCGAGCGCGATCCGCGCCTGGCGGGCGGCTGGAATTACTTCTACCCGGATGGTCGCCAGTACGACCGCTGGCCGCGCACGGCGATCACGGCCTGGCAGGTGATGGCTCTGGAATCGGCGCGGCTCTCGGGCCTGAGCGTGCCCGACGAGGCGTTCGCGGCGGCTGAGCGGTTTCTGGTGCACGCGCGCGACGATGTCGCGGGGCACTGGCGGTACAACCACGACACGACGCGGTATTACGCGACGTTGCCGGCGTCGACGCCGGCGGGGATGTTCGCGCTGTCGCTCCTGGGTGCCGATCTGACCGGGAGCGACTTCGACGACCTGCGGCGCTTCGTGCTCGAGCGCAAGCCCAACGGGTATCGCTATGTCGACGACGACCAGTTCGTGCGCCGCGGGACGGGCAATCTGTACTTCTGGTACTACGGGACGCTGGCGATGTTCCGCGCCGGAGGCGCGAGCTGGGCCAGCTGGAACGAGGCGATGAAGCGCACGCTGCTGCCGGCCCAGGCCGCGGACGGCTCGTGGCAGCCGATCGATCCGTACGCGCGGTACGCGCGCGATGACGAGCAGGACAAGAGCTACACGACGGCGTTGTGTGTGTTGTCGCTGGAGATCTACTACCGGTATTTCTTGCCGCTGTTGAAGGTGCGTTGAGGGGAGAGTCGCGCGGTCGCGGAGGACCTGGAGGCGTAGAACTCAGCGCTTGCGGCGCTGTGTGCCGCGTGCGGCGGCGTCGGCGAGGGCGCGCTCGGCCCATTGGCGCAGTTCGCGGCGGTCGCGCAGCACGGGCTCGGGCACGTGCCAGTAGGTGCCGCGCGCCGGCCGGCCGCCGGGCGGTTGGAAGGGCGTGCTGCCGGCGTGGCGGCAGGCGGCCTGTTGTGCGGGCGGGACGCGCAGGTAGAGCGCCCCTTCGTGCACCAGGCCGAAGAACAGGCCTGCGTGGTAGAGGCCCAGGCCGCCGAACATGCTGCGTGTGCGCAGCGCGAGGAAGGCGGCCAGGGGGGCGACGAGCTCTTCGTGCTCGGGCTTCACGGCCGCGAGCCTAGCGCGCCGGCGCTCGACCCGCGCGGGACATCGCGGTTAGGCTCGCGCGCGATGAAACGCCTCCTGCTGGTCTCGAACTCGACGCTGCACGGCTCGGGGTACCTCGATCACTGCGCCGCGCACATCCAGGACTTCCTGGGCCGCGGGGTGCGGCGCGTCAGCTTCGTGCCCTACGCGCTGGCGGACCACGCGGGGTACACCAGGAAGGCGCGCGAGCGCTTCGAGAAGCTGGGCTACGAGCTCAGCGGCGTGCAGGAGGGCGGTGCGCCGCGCAGCGCGCTCGAGGCCGCGGAGGCGGTCTTCGTCGGCGGCGGCAACACCTTCCGGCTGCTGGCGCGGCTCTACGAGCTCGGCTTGCGCGACGTGCTGCGCGCGCGCCTTCCCGACGGACTGCCCTACATCGGCTCCTCGGCCGGCTCGAACGTCGCCTGCGTCACCGTGCGCACGACCAACGACATGCCGATCGTCGAGCCGCCGAGCCTGAGCGCCTTGGGCGGCGTGCCCTTCAACATCAACCCGCACTACCTCGACCCCGACCCGCGCTCGACGCACATGGGGGAGACGCGCGAGGAGCGCCTGCGGCAGTTCCACGAGGAGAACGACGTCCCGGTGGTCGGGTTGCGCGAGGGCGCGCTGCTGCGCGTCGAGGGTCCCAGCGTCACGCTGCTCGGCACGACCGGGGCGCGGCTCTTCCGCCGCGGGCGCGAGCCGGAGGAGTTCGTGCCGCCGGCGCGGCTCGACTTCCTGCTCGGGTCCTAGTCGCGCTTGCGGCCGAAGAAGCGCTCGCGGTCGAGCGTGTCCTTGCAGACGCGCTTGAGGTCGGCCTGGATCGGCTTGAGCTCGCCGCTCCGGATCACCTGGAGCGCCGCCTTGGCCACCGCGACCAGCTCCGGGTCGCGCGCGTCGGCCGCTGCGGCCTCGAGTGCGGGCAAGTAGCGCTCGTCGCGGCTCAGCGCCATCGCGCAGGCCGCGGCCTGACGCTCGGGGCCCGAGACGGCGCCCAGGAGCCTGGTCAACTCGGCCTGCACGTCCTCGTGGGCCGCGAGCGAGCCGAGGGCCGCGATCGAGTTGAGCCGCAAGAGTTCGTCCTTCTCGCTGCGCGCCTTCTTGAGCAGCAGCGTGCGCACCGCGGTGTCCTGCGCGCCGACGCTGCCGAGCGCGCGCAGGATGTCCTTGCGGATCCCGGGCAGCTCCTCTTCCTGCAGCGCCTTCTGCAGCGCCTTGAGCGCCTCCGGAGCGGCGATCTGCTCCAGCGCGACGGCGCATTCGGCGCGCAGCAGCGCGTTGGAATCGCCCAGGAACTCGGCCGCCACCGTCCACCACGCGGCCGGCGACTCGATGCCGATCTCGTGCATGATCTTCTCGTGGCGCTTGCCGCCGTCGCCGCCCATGCCGCCCCCGGCCAGGCCGCCGCCGCCGCCGCGCCCGCCACCCCCGCCGCCGCCTCCTCGACCGCCGCCGCCGCCGCTGCGCAGCTCGAGCTCGATGAACTCGCGCGCCTCGGGTTCGTCGCAGGCGACCAGCGCGCGCAGCTGCTCGGTCTCCCAGTTGGCGCGGCCCGACTTCTTGAGCTCGGAGATCAGCTCGAGCGCCTCCTTGCGCGTCAGCATGCGGCCGCCGGCGACCGACGGATCGTGCACGCCGCCCGCGATCAGGCGCTTGGGCGGGCGCGCGCCGGGCGGGGCGGTCAGCGTCGTCGCGGGATCGACGGCCTTCAGCGCGGCGGCGAAGCACCAGGCGAGCTCGCTGGCGCTGACCTCGTAGGGCACGGAGAGCAGCACCTTGCCATCGGGGCCGAGGAACACGTGCTGCGGCGCGACCACGAAGCCGGCGGTGTCGGCCTTGAGCACGTCGCGGCGCAGCGTGCTGTCCGAGCGCCGGTGGTCGAGGCAGGTCAGCCCCGCGAACTTCGGGCAGGGCTTGCCGTCCGCGGCGTGCTCGGCGACCGAAGCGATCAGGTTGAGCGTGTGCGCGGCGAGGCCGAGCACGGCCTTGTCGGTGTAGACCTTGGCCAGCATGCGCTCGTTGGCCTTCTCGCCGTCCATGTTGACGGCCACGAAGACGACCTTCTTCTCCGCGGCGGCGCGCGCCTGGGCCTCCTCGACCGACTTGAGCCAGACGAGGTCGGCGGGTGCCGTCAGCAGGAGGGCGCAGAGGGTCGCGAGCATGGGGATCCTTGGTGGCGGGGCCGCCTGAGCTGGCGGGGCGTGCAGGGGCAGATTGCAACCCCGCGCGCGGCGCGAGGTCCCGCGAATCTGCGCCCTCCCCGGGCTGCGGGCAAGGTGCGCTACCAGACGACCTGCAGCCCGTTGGTGACGTTGGCCGTCGCCGGCGGGCAGAAGGTGGTCGTGGCGTTGCGGTACCAGACCGCGTAGTAGCGCCGGGCGGCGCTGCCGGGCACCACGCCGCCGCGCTGGGCGAGCGTCATCGTGTCGGTCGAATCCGGGAAGGTCGAGGCCCCGGCCACGGAGGCGCGGCTGCGCAGGCGGACCAGCGTGCCGCCGGCGCACAGCACGCCGTCGTGGAAGACGGTCTCGCCCAGCGCGTCGTGCTGCATGTACAGACCCAGCGCGGTGCTGGGCATGCCGCTGCCCTCCAGGCGCAGGGTGTTGGCGACCGGCACGCCGCTCGAGCCGAGCAGGGCGCCCTGCGCGCTGGACGAGTGCGCGCAGCCGCGGCCGCTGGCGCCGCGGTTGCCGCAGGGGCAGCCGGTGGCCAGCGAACCGTCGCCGAAGCAGTAGGCCTGGACCGCGTTGCAGCGCGGCGCGGCGACCAGACGGCCGATCGAGAGGCTGTCGATCTGCCAGCCGCCGAGCGTCAGCCCGCCGTCGGTCTGCAGCTGGAACTCGACCGTCACCGCCGGGTTGCCGTCGGCCACGGCCGAGATGTCGACGTCGTGCGTCACCCAACCGAGGTCGACGTGGTGGCCGCTGGTCGCGTTGCGCCACACCTCGCTGCCGTTGACCAGGATGCGCGCCACGTCGAACTGCGCTTCCTCGACCGTCAGCCAGCGCTTGTAGATCAGGCGCAGGCCGCTCTGGCCGCTGCAGTCGTAGACCGGCGAGCGCAGGTAGCTGTGCACGTCGTTCTGGTAGGCGCCGTTGCCCGCCGCCGGACTGTTGATGCCCAGGTCGTTGCCGATCGCGCCGAGCCCCGCCGCGGCCAGCGCCGGGTCGGTCCAGTTGACGCCGCCGCTGACACCGCTGCGGCCCAGCGGCGCGCCGCGCTGCCAGTCGTCGTTGGCGTTGTTCGGCGTGCCGACCACGCCGTGCGTCCAGCCCGTGTCGGCCTCGAAGGACTCGGCGAACACCGACTGGACCTGCGCCACCAGGAACTCGCGCGGCGAGCAGAAGGCCTCGCGCGTGTGGCCGGCCGAGTCGAGCGCCGTGACCGTGTACTGCACCACCGCGGGCGAGGCGACGTAGGGGATGTTCGCGGCCCAGGTGTTGCCGCCCAGCGAGTTCATCGGCACCGCGACCCAGGCGCCGCCGCCCACGCGCCAGCTGAGCGTGCCGCCCGCGACGGTCGAGTCGTTGACCGCCTGGATGGTGGCCTGCACCGGGTAGGAGCCGGCCTCGCAGGTCTGGTCGACCAGCGCCGTGACGCTGGGGATCTCGAGGTAGTAGCCCGGGAAGCCCTGGGCGCGGAAGCCGTTGACGATCTGCGTCTTGTGCGGCGTGCCGTTGAGCAGGTTGGCGTCGTCGTCGTCGAGCAGCAGCCACTGCAGCTCGATCACCGAGCGGATCGTGCTCTGGTTGAAGCCGTTCATCCAACCCATCCAGAGCAGGTCGGCGACCAGGTCGCCCATGCTGTTGCCCAGCGCGGTGTTCAACTGGTCGCGCACTTTCCACAGCGCTCCGCCGAGGACCTGGCCGTCGGCGTGCACGCCGCCGTGGCAGCCCGGGCTGCAGTCGCCGCAGAACTGGCGCGTGTTGTTGCCCGAGCGCACGAAGCCGCCGCTGGTGAAGAAATGGTCGCCGTTGATCGGCGTGTCGAAGGCGTACATGGTCCAGACGTCGGCCGCGCCCTCGCCCATCCCGTCCCCGCCGTTGCCCGTGCCGTACAGGTTGTTGAGCCAGTGCCCCAGCTCGTGGCCGATCACGGTCGAGAAGCCGGTGTTGTTGCACGAGCCGCCGGCGGCGTAGAAGTTGACCGAGCCGCCGTTGTAGTAGGCGTTGCAGGTGGCGGCGATGTTGCAGTGGCCGGTGAACACGCGGTCGGCGGTCGCATCCCCCGGGACGATGCGGCGCACGTAGTCGCGCAGCGTCGCCGTGTGGTTGAACACGTTGGCCTGCGCGGTGACCGAGTCGACCGCGCCGGCGTTGAGCACCACCACGTTGCCCGAAGCCTGGGTCAGCGTCAGCGTCTCGCTGTGGCCCACGCCGCTGGGCACGTCGTCGACCACCGACCACGGCCCGCTGTAGCCGAGCGTGACCGTCTGCGGCGCGTTGACCCCGGGCAGCACGAAGGTGCCGTTGACGTCGGTGGTGACGCTGCCGCCCGAGTACTGCACGGTCATGTACTTGACCGCCTGCGCGGTCTCGGGGTTGCCGGCGTGGTCCGCGGGCAGCCCCGGCGTGGCGAAGGTGTGCACCTTGCCGAAGACGTCGAAGAAGTGGATGTTCGTCTCGCGCGCCAGCGGCACGCCGGCGCGGGCGTCGATCCAGTAGGTGAAGCCCTGGGGCTCGTGGTCGCCGCCCTCGGCCGCCAGGTCGACCTGCCAGGCCAGGCGCGCGACGCGCCGCTCGTCCTGCAGGTGCTGGCGGATCACCAGGCGCGGGGTCTCGCTGCGCGTCGTCGCGAGCCCGGTGCGCTTGGCGAAGTCGAGCGTCGCCAGCTCGAGCGCCTGCGCGGCGTCGACGCGCGGGTCGAGCGCCAGCTCGGTCAGCTCCGGCAGCGCCGTCGAGTGCAGCGCGATCAGCGCCCCGCGCGCGTCGAACAGCAGCACCACCGCGCCGGCCTGCACCGGCAGGCCGCCGACGGCCTGGCGGAACTCGACCGCCCACTTGTCGCCGCTGCCGACCATGCCGAGCGGGAGCAGCGTCACGCGCGGCTCGGACAGCGTCGCCGGCGCGACGCCGTGCAGCGCCTCGGTCTCGCGCAGCGCGGTCGCGGCGTGCGCGATCCACTGCTCGTCGAGCCGCGGCGCCGGGCCGAACTCCGCCCGGCCGCCGTAGAGCAACCCGGCGCGGCCGGTCGAGGGGTCGAGCTGCACCGTCCAGCGCGGGCCGTGTTGCGCCTGCCAGGTTTGCAGCGCGGCCGCCGTCGTCTCCGGAGCGGAGAGCTGGGCGGCGGCCGGGAGGGACAGGGCGAAGAAGATTCCGGGCAGGGTCGGGGTCTGCATGGGGGCCGGAGAGAGCCGGGGGGGCGGGGGGGGGAGACGGGGAGAGGGTTCGCCGCGGCGTGGCGCGCTGGACGGCCGGGAGCGCGCCCGGGTTCCACGCCTTCCCACTGTATACGCGGCGGGTCGCGCGAGGCAGGCCCCGACGCCGACTCCCGCACGGGTTCGTGGCGCCTCGTCTCAAGACGCGGGCTCCCGGTGCCCGACACAGCGTGGGCCGAGTCCCGAGCTTCGGGAGCGCGTCGTGGGGCGCGTGGCCGAGCCATCCCGAAACCGCATGACCGTCGTCCCGAGCGAACGCCCCGCGAGCCAGCCCAAGCAGCTCAGCGTCGCCCAGATGCTGCAGGTGATGCGCGTGGAGTTCCACCGCGCGCGCAGCCAGCGCTATCCGCTGGTGTGCTGCATGGTCTCGGTCGACGGCCTGGACGAGCTGGCCAAGCAGCATGGCTACGCCACCAAGCAGGCCGCGCTGCGCGCCGCCTACGACCAGATCCGGGTGCTGTGTCGCGAGCGCGCCTACCTCGGCATGGCGCTGATGGCCGGCGACCGGATCATGGCGGTCTTCCCCAACCTCGCGCCGCGCCGCGGCGGCGAGCTGGGGCGCGAGCTGTGCTCCCGCGGGGCGCAGGTCGCCATCCCGGGCGAGGGCGCGCCGGCCCTGTGCCTGAGCCTGTCCGCCGGGCTGGCCCACAACCAGCTGGCCGAGACCAACTCCTCGTTCGAGGGCATCGTGCTGGTCGCGGGCCGGGCGCTGGCGATCGCGCGCGACCACGGCGGCGGCAAGCACCTCTTGTGGCGCGAGGCCGAGGCCGAGCTCGAGGAACTGCGCGACGAGCTGGCCGAGCGCCGGCGCGTGTTCGAGGAACAGCACGCGGTGCTGGTCGAGGAGGTCGCCGAGGTCGGCGACCTGCAGAAGAGCGAGGTGCTCGACCGCCTGCAGGCCCTGTTCGCCGGCGTGGCGCGCACGCCCGAGATCGTCGCGCTCGAACAGCAGGTCCTGGCGCTGGCCGCCAAGGAGCTGTACGAGGAGCGTCACAAGGCCGTCCAGGCCCAGGCCGCGGAGCACAAGCGCCTGATCGACCAGCTCGAGCGCCGCATCGTCAAGCTGACCGAGATCCTGGGCGTCACCGAGGAAGAGCTGAAGAAGGTCATGGCGATGAAGTCCATCGACCCCGGCGTGGCCTCGATCTACGGCACGGTCCAGGGCCTGCGCGGCAGCGACGAACAGGCCGAGACCAAGAAGGCCATGATGGGCGAGATCTTCAAGGCCAACCTGGCGATCCAGAAGCGCAGCGAGGCCGCCAGCACCTGAGCACGCCGCCGGGCCGGCACTGCTCCGGCGCGGCGGGTACGACGAATCGAAAGGGAATCCGGAGAAGTCACATGAGCAACAACAACAAGGGCCGCACGCCCGACAGCGGGACGGCCACCATCGACTCCACGCGTGAGACCTCGAACGAGGTCAAGAAGGACCACGGCGTCCTGTATCTCGGCATCGACCTCGGGACCTCGCGCACCAGCGTGGCGGCCTCGAACGGTGTGCGGGTCACGCTCAGTTCGCACGTCGGCTACCCCAAGGACGTGGTGGCCATGAAGCTCCTGAAGAAGGACGTGCTCTTCGGCGACGAGGCGGTCGAGCACCGCCTGTCGTGCAAGTTCTACCGGCCGCTGGCGGCGGGCGTGCTCAAGGCCACGTCCAACGAGCACAGCTCCGACGTCGAAGGCAACATGAAGGCCGCGGCCGACCTGATCCGCGAGATCATCCGCCAGTCGAAGCCGCGCAAGGACGAGCTGGTCTACGCCGTGATCGGCGTCCCGGCCCAGGCCGCGATCCACCACAAGGACGCGATCATCAAGGCCGCGCGCGAATCCGTGGACTCGGTCATGCTCTGCTCCGAGCCCTTCAGCGTGGCCTACGGCCTGGACATGCTCGACGACGTGCTGGTGATCGACATCGGCGCCGGCACGACCGACTTGTGCCGCATGCACGGCACGATGCCCGAGGACTCGGACCAGATGACGAACACCTACGCCGGCGACTACGTCGACAACCAGTTCTCCAAGCTGGTCAAGGAGAAGCACCCCGAGGCGCAGTTCTCGGTGCAGATGCTGCGCACGATCAAGGAGAAGTACTCGTCGGTCGTCGAGAACATGCAGCCCGCGGTGGTCGAGCTGCCGGTCAACGGCAAGCCGACCTCCTTCGACCTGACGCACGAGCTGCGCACGGCCTGCCGTTCGATCGTCGCGCCGATGGTCGAGGGCCTGGGTCAGCTGATCGCGACCTTCGACCCCGAGTTCCAGGAGCGCCTCAAGAACCGCGTGCTGCTCGCCGGCGGCGGCAGCCAGATCAAGGGCCTCGACATCGCGATCGAGGAGGAGATGAAGCGGCGCCTGGGCGGCGGCAAGGTGCTGCGCATCGAGGAGCCGGTCTACGGCGGCGCGAACGGCGCGCTCAAGGTCGCGCACGACATGCCGGCCGAGTACTGGGAGAAGCTGAAGTGATGCGCGCGGGGCGCCCGCGGCCCCGCGACTGAACCGGATCTCGATCGATCGCGACGGACCGCCACGGGGCGGTCCGTCTTGTCTTCCCGGGAGTCCGTGCGCAGCGCCGCGCGCGGCTCACATGCCGTCGATGAAGAACGGGAAGCGGATCTGCACCGCTCCGCCGACCAGCTGCGAGGTGGCACGCAGCGTGATGCCGTTCTGCGTGCCGGCCCAGCTGCGGTTGAGCGTGCCGTTGGCGTTGGGCAGCACGGTCAACAGCTTCGACCACTGGCTGGGGTTGGCCGGGAACATGTGGGGGTTGTACATCAGCAGCTGGGCCGACATGCGCAGGCCGACGGGCAGGATCACGGTCGGGTTGTCCTCCATGGTCACCGGCCAGCTGCGGCGCAACACGGAGAGTTGCGTGTCGTAGAGGTGGCCGAACAGCACCACCTGCAGGCTGCCGGTGCCGCCGACCGGGGCCTGGCCGAGCAGCAGGTGGCACTCGGCGATCAGCACGTCGATCTTGCACGTGCTGGAGTTGCCCTCGTCGTCGGTGGCGACCACGCTGATCGAGGTGGTCCCGACCTGCGAGTTGTCGGGCGTCCAGTGGACCGTGATGCAGGCCGGCAGGGCGCCGGCCTGGAAGGTGATCGGCAGCGCGGGCACGGTCGTCGCTCCGGCCGGCAGCGGCGCGCCCAGGCTGAGCGTCACCGAGTCGGCGGGGTCGACGTCGTCGACGCAGATCTGCGTGCTGAACGGCACGCCGACGCTGCCCATCAGGTTCGCGTTGCAGGTCGGGAAGTTCGGCGCGTCGTTGGTGTACTTGTAGCAGACCTCGGCGCTGGCCGAGGCCTGGGTGCTGAAGCTGACGATCAGGTTGCCGCTGCCGGTGGCCTGCGAGGCTCCCGCGGCGGCGACCGGCAACGCGATCGTCCCGGGCGCGCCGGCCGGCCCGCTGAAGAGCACCAGGTCGGAGGCCGGCGGCGGCGAGGTGACCGAGTCCGAATCGTTGGCGACGATGTTGCCGTGCGTGAAACCCGACGTGCCGCCGAAGTCGACGACGCCGTCGAAGGCACTCAGGTTGTCGACGAAGTTCGCGATCGGGATCGTGATCACGATCACCGACATGTCCGGACGGGTGAGCGTGATCTGGGCCTGGAAGTCCGTGGTGACCTGCGTCGGTGAGGGGTCGCTCGACTCGGCGCGCGCGGTCCCGCGGACTTCACCCGCGAGCGTGACGTGGATCTGTTGGAGCGTGCCCCAGTCGGGGTCGAACTTCGACAGGTTGACGTTGGTCGACCAGTTGGTGGTCTGCAGGGGCACGGAGCCCGAGAAGCAGATCTGCTGCAGCGGCCCGCCGGCGATCGCTGACTGTTGCGCGAAGGTGAGGGCTGCGGAGACGATCAGTCCGAAGTTGCGGAGCGAGAGAGGGTGGATCATGGCACTCAGCCTCTTGGGTGGATCCTGAGGCAAACGCGTGAGCCGCGGGGCGCGCAAGACAAGTCTTTCGCGCGACGTCGGGGTCGGAACCCGCGACGGACGAACCTGCCGTCGACCAGCATAGCCCTCCCTGCCCGAAAGGGTGACCGATCCAGGAGCGGACGCCGGCCAGGCCGCCGGGACCCGCAGCCCGCGCTGCGCGCGACCCGGCGCGGGTCAGGGCCCCGCGGGGTGGCGCTCGAAGGCGCCCAGGTCGACCAGCGGAGCGACGGGAAAGCCCTGGTCCAGCACCTCGGGATCGTCGCGGAAGCGCGCTCGGCCGGCCAGGTCGAGCTCGCTGCCCGCGTCGAGGGCCGTGTTGTCGCCAGCGTCGATGCACTCCGAGCCGGGGGCCGGGCGCAGGTCGTAGGCCGGATCGTCGAGCGTGCCGTACAGCCCGTCCGGCCCGGGAGCCGGCGCGAGCACGAAGGCCGGTGCGCCGGCGCGCACGAACTCGCCCGGGTAGCCGCCGCGGACCAGGCTGTAGCGCACCGGGTGCGCGGCGCCGCCGATCTCGGCCGGCAGGTTGCCCGCGAGGATCGAGTTGGCGAGCCGCGGCGTGGCGAGCTCGTTGACGTGGATCCCGCCGCCGCCGGCGAGCGCCACGTTGTCGATCAGCGTGGCGTTGACCACGTCGCTCTCGGCGAAGGCCAGGTGGTAGATCCCGCCCCCCAGGTTGGCGCGGTTGCCGAGGAACAGGTTGTTGCGCACCAGGACGCGGCAGAAGTAGCTGACGAACAGGCCGCCGCCCCAGCCCTCGGCGGCGCCGTGGCTGGTGTTGCCGATGTACGTGCACTCGAGCAGCGCCGGTGACTCGCCCTCGACGTACACGCCGCCGCCGCCCAGCTCGGCGCCGTTGCCGAGGAAGGTGCAGCGCGAGAAGGTGGCGTTCGAGAAGTAGTTGCTGGCCCCGCCGCCGACCGCGAAGCTCCCACCGCGCGCCTCGTTGCGCACGAACAGGCAGTCCTCGACCAGCGCGTCGCTGTTCAGCGTGTAGAGCCCGCCGGCCTCGCTGGCGACGTTCTCCTCGAACTCGCAGGCGCGCACCACGGCGTTCGAGAACAGGATCAGGTACACGCCCGCGCCGAGCGAGGCCTGGTTGCGCACGAAGCGGCAACCCTCGATGAGCGGCGCGCCGCCGTCGGACCAGATGCCGCCGCCGCCGCTGCCGCCGCCGCCCCCGCCGCCGTCCGCGATGCCGACGCCGGCCTCGTTCTCGACGAAGGTGCAGTCGACGATCTCGGGCGCCGAGTTGTCGCAGTAGATGCCGCCGCCGCCGATGCTGCCCTGGTTGCGCTCGAAGTGGCAACCGGAGATGTGGGGGTGGGCCTCGGCCGCGATGTACACGCCGCCGCCGAAGACCGCCACGTTGTCGCGGAACTCGCAGTCCTCGAGGCGCGCACCCTCGTGGCTGCGGAAGTAGGCTCCCGCGCCCTGGCCGGGCGTCTGGTTGCCCTCGAACAGGCACTCGACCGCCAGGGTGCGGGAGTGGTGGTGCACGTACAGGCCGGCTCCCAGCTGCCCCGCGCCGTTGCCACGGAAGGTGCAACCCTCGAACACCGAGTCGAGGCCGTGGTCGTTGGCCGTGCCGTGGTTCGAGCTCCAGTTGTCCTCGAACAGGCAGTCGACCAGGCGCGGCGAGGCGTTGAAGATGTCGATCCCGCTGCCCTGGTCGCGGCTGTCCGGCGAGGGCCCCTTGCCCGGCCCGTCGGCCTGACCGCCGCGGATCGTGACCCGCTCGAGGGTGCCCGAGCCGCCGAGGTCGAAGGCCTTGACCACGTGGTAGACGTTGTCCGCCCGCTGGGTGAAGCGCGCTCCGTCGTCGCCGTCGAGGTCGCCGGAGAGCACGGTCTCGGCCGTTCCGGCGCGCTGCTCGGCGGCGCTCTCGTGGCCCTCGAAGCCGCCGCGCACGACGATCCCGGTGCGCAGACGGAAGCTCGCCTCGCGCGAGCCGCCGGGCGGCGCCGGTCGGTAGGTCCCGGCCGCCACCCAGATCTCGGCGCCCGGGCGCGCGGCGTCGATGGCCGCCTGGAGGTCCGAATAGGCGTGTTCCCAGGCCGATCCGTCGCCCCGGCCGCCCCCCGCCGGGCTGACGAACAGCACGGCGGAGCGGGAGGAACCCGAGCCGGAGCAGGCGGCGAGCAGGAGGGGCACCAGGCAGGCGAGGCGGCGCAGCATCTTCGGAGGGGCGTGGATCCGCGGCGGGGGAGGTGCCCACAGTCTATCCCTCCCGGCTCGAAAAGGTCCCAGCTCGCGCGCGCCGGAAGTGCACGACGCGGCGCGAACGCGCGCGCGACGTCCGCCGAGGCCTGCATTTTCCCCGGAGATTTCCGCAGTTTTTAGCCGGAAGGCTTGTTGATCGCCCCGCGCAGGTCTGTTAAACCGCGTGCGCGCCACGGGTCCGAACTTCTTCGACCCCCAACCACCACAACGTTCACATGGCCAAGAAAAACAACACCAAAGCCGCCAAGGCGGCCCCCAAGCCCAAGAAGCTCTCGCCGGCCGGCAAGCCGCGCACGAAGGGCGAGTTCTACAGCATCGTCGCCGACCAGACCTCGCTGCCGCGCAAGCAGATCGCGCAGGTCTTCGAGACGATGGGCAAGATCATCGCCGCCGACCTCTCGAAGAGCGGTCCGGGGATCCTCAACGTCGCCGGACTGATGAAGGTCATGGTCAAGCGCATGCCCGCCACCAAGGCGCGCGAGGGCATCAACCCCTTCACGAAGCAGAAGCAGATCTTCAAGGCCAAGCCGGCCCGCAACGTGATCAAGATCCGCCCCTTGAAGGCCCTCAAGTCGATGGTCTGAGCGCGCGCCGCGGTGCGCACCACGCGCGCGCCGCTGCCACGTACACGCCGACCCCGGTTGCGCGCGAGCGCCGCCGGGGTCGCGCGTTTTCGGGCTCCCAGTCCGCGAGCCAATGGGCGCGCGCATCTTGACGCGCGCACGCGCGGACGCTTCCTTACTCGCACAGCGCGCACCATCGCGCGCCGCACGCACAACCCGCACAGCACGACAGGAGAATCGCCGTGTCCAAAGGTCGCGACGTCAAGAAGGATGTGAAGAAGCCCAAGCTCTCGATCAAGGAGAAGCAGGACAAGAAGAAGGCCAAGCTGGCGAAGAAGTCCGGCATGTGAGCCCCCGCGCCGCACAGCGCGGTCAAGCGACACGGGACGCACGCGCTGGGCGCGGGCGTCCCGTGTGCTTTGCCGGCCTGCAACTCAGAGGATGTCGAGGATCCCCGCACCTTCGCCGGTCAGCGTGCTGGTGTTGGCGCGGTAGTCGATGTCGGTCGAGATCTTCGAGTTCCAGGGCAGCAGCTCCTTGTCCGCCACGATGCCCAGCGCCACCGCCGCGAAACCGCGCGCACCTTCGGTCAGGCGGTCGCGCTCGTCGCGCAGCATCGCCACCAAGGGGTCGATCGAGCGCCGGTCGCCGATGAAGCCCAGCGCGGAGGCGATCGCCGCCTGGGACGACAGGCCGCGCGCCTCGCCGAGCAGCGTGCACAGCTCGGGCACCAGCTCCTTGTCGCCCAGCAGGCCCAGCGCGATCGAGGCGTTCTGCAGCAGTTCCGGCTTGTACTTGGCCCCGGCGACGACCTTGCGCACCTCGGCCAGCGCGCGCCGGTCGCCGACCATGCCCAGCGCCAGCGCCACGTAGCCGCGCGGGCCGTCGGCCGCGGTCTGTTCGAGCTTGGCCAGCAGCGGTTCGAGCGCCTGCGGGTCGCGCGTCAGGCCGCAGGCGATCGCCAGCGCGCCGACGTCGTCGGGCGAGCGCGCGTCGACCAGCGCGCTGCGCAGCGCCTGCAGGCTCGCGCTGCTCGGCACGAGCAGGCCGCGCGCATCCTGCGCCGCGCTGCGCTCGAGCACGCCCAGCGCGATCCCGGCCCAGGGCCGCAAGCCGGTCGGCCCGCGCACCAGCCGCGACTGCAGCACGGCGCGCGCCTGGCTGGCGCCGCCGGCGTTGCCTGCACCCGCGCCCGCCCGTCCGCCGACCTGGCCCAGCGCGATCGCCGCGAAGGCGCGCGTCTGCGGCTCGCTCTCGCGCTCGACGAGCTCGATCAGCCGTGCGCGCACGGCGCGGTCGAGCTCGTCCTCGTCGGCGTCGCCGAACTGGCCCAGCGCCAGCACCAGCGCCTGGCGCAGCTCGACGCGCGAGCCGGTGCTCGTGCCGCCGAGCTCGAGCAGCCGTTGGGCCACGCGCGCGCGCGTCGCCTCGTCGGTGCCGCGCGCCAGCTGGCCCAGCGCGCGCGGGGCGTGCGCGCGCAGCAGCACCGGCCGGCGCTCGTCCTCGAGCAGGCCGAGCACGAAGTCGATCTGCCCGCGGCGCGAGGCCGCCGCCCCTGTGCCGCGCTCGTCGGCCGCCGCGACGTCGACGGGCGTCAGGCCCAGCGCGATCAGCGCCGCGACCTGCACGTCGCGCGTCGCGGTCTGCGGTCCGCGCAGGATCTCGATCAGCACGCGCGCCACGTCCTGGCGCACGGCGTTCGAATTGGTGCGCGCGCCGATCAGGCCCAGCCCGTAGGCGGCGAAGGCGCGCGTGCGCAGCGCGACCTCGGTGTCGTCGACCAGGGCGCGCCCCGCGGCGTCGTCGAGCGCGAGGTGCGCCAGCGCCGGCACGGTCACGTCGCTGGCCAGGATCCCCAGCGCCACGGCCGCCGTCTCGGCCAGCTCCTGCTGCGGATCGTCGAGGAAGCCGCGCAGCGTCTCCTCGGCCGCGCTGGTCCCCGTCTCATCGCGCGCGTCGCCGATCTTGGCCAGCGCGATCAGCGCGCCCGAGACGATGTCGTTCGAGCGCTCGTCGCGCAGCACCTGGCGCAGCGCGGGCACCACGCGGCCGTGGATGTCCTCGTGCGTCGGGCGCAGGCCGGGCTTGGGCGCCTTGGACTGCCCGTCGAGGAACTCGCCTTCGGGGTTCGAGATCAGGTCCTCCCACAGGCTGGCCTTCAGGTTGAGGTACTGCGCCTGGTTGAAGACCCACCAGTACTCCCAGCGCGTCAGGTCCTCGGCGCTGCCCGGCAGGCCGGTCGGCACCGAGGCGCCGGGCGAGCTGCCGGTCGGCACCTGACCGGGGAGCGCGGGCGCCGGGGTCGAGCCCGTCCCCGTTCGCCCGGGCGTCGGGCCCGGTTGGGAAGGCGTCGGCGTCGGCGTCGGGCCGCTGCCGCCGCCGCCGGTGCCGCCGCCCGGCACGGTATCGCCCGGTCCGCGGTAGGAGCCGCCGTGGGCGGCGCTGGGGGAGGCGAGCGGGATGAGAAGGAAGGAAGCGAGCAGCAGGCTCGGCTGGAGCATGGTCACGGTCCGGGATCGGGAGTTGGGACCTCGAGATCGCCCGCGCGCCTGGATCAAGTGCCGTGCCCGGCTCCGCGACGCCGCGTGCGCGGAAGCCGCGGCCAGTCCGTCGCGCTCGGCGTTCCCGCGCCGTAACTTGCCGCTCCCGTCGCACCGCAACCTCGACCCGGGAAGCGCGCATGTCCGGCCTGACCCTCCTCGTCTTGAGCCTCTTCGGCGCCCTGCCGGCGCAGGACGGCGAACTCGCGCCCGCGCGCGCGCTGTACTTGGCGAACTGCGCGGCCTGCCACGGCGAGAGCGGCGACGGCCGGGGCACGCAGGTGCTCGAGCGGCCGGCGCGCAGCTTCCGCGACGGAGGCTTCAGCTACGGCAACACGCTCGAAGCGCTGGCGCGCACGATCACGCACGGCATCCCCGGCACCGCGATGCCGAGCTTCACGCCCGCGCTCGACGAGGCGCAGCGCCTGGCGCTGGCGCGCTACGTGCTGACGCTCGGGCCCGAGACGGTGGCGGTCGACGCGGCCGCGACGGAGCTGGTGGTGCGCGACACGCCGCTGTTCGTGCGCGGCAAGCTGCCCGCGCTCGCGCCGGGCCTGGCCGACACCGTGCGCGGCCTGCTGGTCGGCACGGCCTCGGGCCTGAGCTTCGAGTACCGCGTCGACGACGTGCGGCTGCTGGCCGTCCGGCAGGGCGCGTTCGTCGGGCGGCGCGACTGGAACGGGCGCGGCGGCGACGCGCTGCAGCCGCTCGGGAAACTGGTGCACTTGTGCGCGCTGGGCGCACCGGGTCCGGCGTTCCAGTGGAAGCACGAGCGCGAAGAGCCGCTGACTGCGCGCTTCCTGGGCACCGCGGTCCGCGCCGGCGCGCCGCGCCTCGAGCTGCGGCTCGAAACCGCTTCGGGTCCGGTCGCGCTCGCCACGGAGAGCGTCAGCAGCCGCGCGCTCGCGGGCGCCGCGGGCTTCGCGCGGCGCCTGGAGTTCCAGAGCCTGCGCGCCGAGCGGCCGGGCCGGCTGGTGGTCGAACCCTGGAGCCGCGGCGGCGGGCGGCTGCTCGTGCGCGGCGAGCGCTGGGTCGCGCTGCTCGGCGCCGACGGCCTGGTCGAGTTGCACGCGCTGCGCGCGGAGGGCGACGTCGCGGCCCGGCTCGACGACGCGGCGCGGCTGCACGTCGACCCGCGCGGCGCGGTCGAGCTGCTGACCTGCACGGGGCAGCGCTGGTCGGACGAGCTGCGCGCGGCGCTGGCGCAGGATCAACGGCCGTGAGCGTGCTCGGGCTGTTCGCGCTGTCCGCACTCGTGGCCCAGGAGCCGCGCGTGGCGCGCGAGGAGGACTACTACACGGTCGAGCACCTGCGCGGTCCCGACGGCGCGCTGCTCGAGGTCGGCGGCCTCGCGTTCCTGAAGGACGGCACGCTGGCGCTCTCGACGCGCCGCGGCCAGGTGTGGCTGGTGCACGAGGCCCTCGCGCCCGACCCCGCGGCCGCGCGCTTCGAGCTCTTCGCCGAGGGCCTGCAGGAGGGCTTGGGCCTGGCGGTGGTCGACGAACACCTGCTCGTGCTGCAGCGCGGCGAGCTGACGCTGCTCTTCGACCACGACGGCGACGGGCGCTGCGACGGCACGCGCGTCGTGTCGAACGGCTGGGGGCTCTCGGGCAACTACCACGAGTTCGCCTTCGGCCTGCCCGTCGACGAGCAGCAGAACGCCTACGTCGCGCTCAACGTCGGCTTCTTCGAGCCCAAGTGGTGGCACGGCGTCTCGCGCGCGCCCTGGCGCGGCTGGGTGGTGCAGGTGCGGCGCGACGGCAGCGTGCGGCCCTTCGCCAGCGGCTTCCGCTCGCCCTGCGGCATCTCGCTCTCGCCGCAAGGCGAGCTGTTCGTCACCGACAACCAGGGCGATTGGATGCCGGTCGGCCCGGTGTTCCACGTCAAGCCGGGCGCCTTCCACGGCCACCCCGCCTCGCTGGCCTGGACCGACGCGTATCGCCGCTCCAACCTGGTGCCGAGCGACACCGTGCCGCCCGACGCGCAGCGCGCAGCTCCCGCGCTGTGGCTGCCGTACAAGTGGTCGCGCTCGGCGGGCAACGTGGCCTGGGACACCAGCGGCGGCAGCTTCGGGCCCTTCGGCGGCCAGATGATCGTCAGCGAGCTGACCAACGGCCTCTTGCTGCGCGGCATGCTCGAGAAGGTGCGCGGCGAGTACCAAGGCGCGGTGGTGCCGCTGCGCCAGCGCATCGGCTCGGTGGTGCGCGTCGCCTTCGCGCCGGACGGCTCGCTGTTCTGCGGCCTGACCAACCGCGGCTGGGGCGGCCTCGCGCCGTCGAGCGGCCTGGCGCGCGTGCGCTGGACCGGCCGGGTGCCCTTCGAGATGCGCAGCGTGCACCTGGTGCAGGACGGCTTCGAGATCGCGCTGACGCGGCCGGCGCAGCGCGGGCTGACGCTGACGCCCCAGCAGGTGCGCGCCAGCCAGTACCACTACGACTGGTTCTGGCAGTACGGCTCGCCGGAGCGCGCGACCCAGGCGCTCGAGGTGCGCTCGGTCGCGCTCGACGAGACGCGCACGCGTCTGCGGCTGGTGATCCCCGCGCTGGCGGCGGGCGAGATGGTGCGCTGCGTGATCGAGGGCCTGGTGGCGGAGGACGGCGAGCCGCTGTTGCACGACGAGTTCGCCTACACGCTCAACCAGCTCCCCGAAGGCCCGCTGTGCACCACGCCGATCGCGCGCCTCGTGCCGCCGCCGACCGGGCGCGTCACGCAGGACGAGGGCTGGCTGCGGCTGTGCTACGGCGAAGCCTTCGAGCGCTGGCACCACGCCGGCTGGAAGCTGTGCGACGTCGACCTCGACCTGTCCGACCCGCGCCGCCTGCACCTGTCGGAAGGGCTGGGTGCGCTGGCCAACGACCCGGCCGTCGAGTGCCGCTGGGAGAGCCGCGAACAGTTCGGCGACGGCCGCTACGCGACGCGCGTGCTGCTGGCCGAGGGCGCCGAGCTCGAGCTGCTGCTGCAGGGCCGCTACCGCGTGCGCTGCGCGGCGCCGGCGTTGGTCGAGGGCCGGCGCGTGCTCGCGATGGGCGCGGTCGAGAGCGGCACGCTGCACGGGGCGGCGCTCGACGCCTGGAAGGGGCCGGGCCAGTGGCACGAGCTCGAGATCGAGTTCCGGGCCGCGCGCCTCGACGCCGAGGGCCGCGTCGCGACGCCGGCGCGCATCGTCGAGCTGCGCGTCGACGACATCGTCGTGCAGCGCGAGCTCGAGCTCGCGGAGCCCGCCCCCGCTGCGGGAGCGTCGCAGGGCACGCCGCGCGCCCTGGGACCCTACGTGATCCGCGCCAAGGGTCCGGTGGCGGTCGGCGGCATCCGCATCCAGCCCGCCGCGGATCCGGGCCTCGATCCGGCGCACACCGTGCCGCTCTTCGACGGCGAGGACCTCGAGGGGTGGACGGCCAGCGGCGCCGCGAGCTGGAGCGTCGACGAGGACGGCTCGCTGCTCGGCACGGGCGAGCGCGGCTACCTGTGGACGTCGCGCGAGGACTACGCCGACTTCGAGCTGACGGCGCAGGTCAAGATCAACGAGGGCGGCCGGAGTGCCCTGTGGTTGCGCGCCGTGCGCGGCGCGTCGGAGGCGGAGCCGCCGACGGGCTACGCGCTGGCGATCAACAGCTCGCACCAGGACACGGCGCGCACCGGCAGCGTGCTCGGGCTGGCGCCGATCGCGACCCAGCTGGTCGGCGCCGACACCTGGGCGCGGCTGCGCGTCCTGTGCCGCAGCGCGGGCGAGGGCGTCGAGCTCCGGGTCTGGCTCAACGGGGTGCTGTTCCACGAGCTGGTCGATCCAAAGGCGCGCAGCGCACGCGGCGCGATCGCGCTGGAGCAGGGCCACGCCGGCTCGGCGCTCGAGGTGCGCTCGATCTCGATCCGCGAGCTCGCGCGCTGATCAGCGCGGGCCGCCGAGCACCTGCAGCGCCTGCAGCGCGCGCTGCGCCACCAGCGTGCCGGGCGCGACGCGCAGCAGCAGCTCGAACTCGGCGCGCGCCTCGCCGGTGCGGCCGGCCTTGGCCCACAGCACGGCGCGGTTGAGGCGCGCGGCGTGCTGCGCGGGGTCGAGCGCCAGCGCGCGCTCGTAACACTCCAGCGCCTCCGCCGGGCGCGCGGCCTGGGCCTGGCCGACGCCCGAGTTGAACCACACCTCGGCGTCCTGCGGCGCGAGCTCGCGCGCCCGCGCGTAGGCCGTCAGCGCCGCGTCGATGCGCGCGAGCGCCAGGAGCGCGTTGGCGCGCAGCATGTGCGTGCGCGCGACGCCCGGCTCGAGCGCCAGCGCGCGCTCGAGCGCGGGCAGGGCCTCGGCCGGCCGGCCGGCGTCGAGCAGCGCGCTGCCCAGGTTGAAGGGCGCGCGGTAGTTGTCCGGATCGCGGCGCTCGAACTCCTCGAAGGCCTGCACGGCCTGCGTGACGCGTCCGGTCTGCTGCAGCGCGATGCCGGCCTGCAGCGCCAGCGCCGCGCGCCCCCTGAGCGCGTGCTCGGGGGGCGCGCGCTCGGCCTGCTCGGCGAGCTCGAGCGCTTCGCCGTGGCGGCCGGCGACGTTGAGCAGGTTGAGCAGGTTCTCCCAGGCGATCCAAGCCGCGGGGTTCTTGGCCAGCGTGTCGCGCCACAGGCGCTCCTCGCTCTCGAAAGCGCGCGCGTGGCGGAAGGAGAGGGCGCCGAGCGCGACGATCGCGAGTCCGCCCAGCGCGCGGCGTGCGCGCGCGTCCTTCAGCGCGGTCCACGCCGCGGCCGCCAGCGCCAGCGGGCCGAGCACGGCGAGGTACTGGAAGTGGTCGGCGACGAACGAGAACCGGAAGGGGATCACGTCGAAGAAGCCCAGCGCGGGCGTCAGCGTGCCGGCGAAGAAGGCCAGGGCCGCGAAGGGGCCGCGGCCGAGGCGCTCGCGCAGGGCGAAGAGCGCGGCGAGCAGCGCCATGAAGGCCGCGGGGATCAGGAGCTGCAGCGCGGACGTCGTGCCCACGGACCAGCGCGGGTAGATGAAGACCTGCTCGAGCGGCAGCGCGAGCTTGTACAGGTAGAAGAACAGGTTCTTGCCCGCGACGACGCAGCGCTCGAGCAGCGTCAGCGCCTCGCCGGGTCCGCCCGCGCCGCCGATCGCGACCTCGACGTGGGCGGTGACCAGCCCGAGGCCGATGCCCAGCGCCAGGTGCGGAGCGAGCCACGGCACGCGGCGCAGCCAGCCCCAGCCGCCGTCGCGCCACCAGGTCGCGAGCAGGATCGCCGGCGCCAGGCTCGCGGTGACGGTCTTCGAGAGGCAGGCGCAGGCCGCGAGCGCCAGCGAGGCCAGCCACCACGCCGCGTGCTCCCGCGCGCAGCCGCGGCGCTCGAAGGCCAGCCAGGCCTGCCACGCCAGCACGTAGAACAGGGCCGAGAGCGTGTTCTTCTGCTCCGAGATCCAGGCGACGCTCTCGACCTGCACCGGGTGCAGCGCGAAGACCAGCGCCAGTCCCCACGCCCCCGGCAGCGCGAGGCGCAGCGCCAGGCGCCACACGCCGAGCGCCACCGCCGCGTGGAGCAGCACGTTGACCGCGTGGTAGCCGGCCGGCGCGTGCCCGAACAGCGCGTCCTCGACCCAGAACAGCGTGTGGAGCAGCGGGTAGTACTGCTGCGTCGCGCTCGGTTCGCTCCAGATGCGCGCCAGGCCCGCGAGGCCGTGCAGGGCGGGCTTCGTCAGGTGCCCGTCGTCGTCCCAGACGAAGCCGTGGCCCAGCGTCAGGCCGTAGACGGCGAGGACCGCGAGCACCAGCCCGCAGCCGGCGCGCAGCTCGGCGCGAATGGGGCGGTCCTGCATCCGCGGGGAGTCTAGCGGCGTCGCCGGCGGCCGCGAGCGTGGCCCTCGAGCGTGGGGGGCTGCCCTGTTCCGCTGCCCCGGATAGACTCCAGGAGCTACCGGCCCGTCCCCCTCGCTGTCAGGAGTGCGAACCATGCGTTCGAAGTGGTTGCGTCCCCTCGTTCCCCTCGCCGTCCTCGCTCTGTTCGCCCTGCCCGGCGCGGCCCAGGGTTCCGACAACTGCGCCACGCCGACGGTGATCGCCGGCACCGGTACCTTCAACTACAACAACTCGAGCGCCACGACCGGGACCCAAGGCCAGAGCGAGAGCCTGTGCTTCCAGTTCGGCACCGACAACATCGACCGCGACGTGTGGTTCACCTGGACCGCGCCTTCGAGCGGCGGCCTGACGCTGAGCCTGTGCGGCGGCCCGTTCCAGGACATGAAGGTCGCGGCCTACCCGGGCAGCGCCTGCCCGGCGAACGGCACGTCGCTGGCGTGCGACGACGACTACTGCGGCTCGGGCGGGCCCTCGGAGCTGAATTTCAACGTCGTCGCGGGCCAGAGCTACGTGTTCCAGATCGGCACCTTCCCGGGCACCGGGGGCATCAGCGGCAGCTTCACGCTGGGCATCGGCCTGCCCTTCCCGCCGCCGGTGGCCTGCGGCTTCCCCGGCCCGGATGTGATCGTCGGGCACCTGATCGACACGTTCAACATGAACGCGGCGGGCGGCTTCGACGCCACGGCGATCGGCACCTACTCGTGCAACATCGGCCAGGCCGAGCTCAACTGGTTCGCGAACAACAACAACCACCCGGTGATCGGCCAGAACCTCTACCGCTACAAGGTGGTCGGCGGCGCCGGCCGCTTCGAGCAGGTCGGGATGAACTGGCTCAAGCACGGGTTCACGGCGCTCCAGGACCTCCTGTGTTGCTCGACCTGCACGAACTCGGGCACCGGCTCGCGCCTGGGCGTCGGCTGCGCTGACCCCTACGACGCCGGCTTGAACGCCTCGCAGACCAACCTCGGTCCGCACTGGCAGGTCAACGCCTTCACGGGCGTCTTCACCTATCCGCCGGCCAATCCGGGCTTCGTGCTGAACTCGACCGACCGCCGGCTCAAGGTCGCGACCGCCGACCTCGAGGTCACCGGTGGAGTCAATACCACGCGCTACTTCGGGGAGGGCCACTACATCGCCAAGGACGACGCGGCGGCGGGCAACGGCGACAACAACGCCGCCTGGCGCGAGGTGACGGTCGCCGGCGGGCCGACGAACTTCACCTTCGCCCTGCTGGGAGTCACGCACCGCATCGAGTCGGCGATCGAGGCCTGGGACCTCGCGGAGAGCGGCGTCACGACCGTGACCACGCACTTCCCGAGCGAGGGCAAGCTGATCCTCGCGGCCAAGGCCACCGACCTCGGCGGCGGCCAATGGCACTACGAGTACGCGGTCTACAACATGAACTCCGACCGCTCGGTCGGCAGCGTCGCGATCCCGATCCCGGCCGGCGTCAACGTGACGAACATCGGCTTCCACGACGTCGCCTACCACTCGGGCGACGGCATCGGCAACGTCAACCACGACGGCACCGACTGGCCCTCGAACCTGGCGGGCGGTTTCCTGACCTGGGCCACGACGCCCTTCGGCACGAACCAGAACGCCAACGCGATCCGCTGGGGGACGACCTACAACTTCCGCTTCGACGCCGACGTCGCGCCGGCGACGGGCGACGTCACGCTCGGGCAGTTCAAGGTCGCGGGCACGCACGTCGTCAACGGCCTGCCGGTGCCCGGCCCCGTGCCGCCGGCCTTCGAGGCCTTCTGCTCGGGCACGCCGCTCGACCCGACGCACACGACGCAGTGCCCCTGCGCCAACAGCGGCGTGCTCGGCAACGGCTGCGCGCACTCGTTCAGCAGCTTCGGCGCCAACCTGGCGGCCAGCGGCAGCGCGCCGGCGGACAACGTGCTGTTGACCGCCTCGAACACGCCCGGGACGGCCTTCGCGCTGTTCATGCAGCACGACGCGGTGGGCGACACCACCTTCCACGACGGCGTGCTGTGCGCCGCCGGCAACCTGGTGCGCCTGCGCGGGCGCAACGCGTCGGGCGGCGTGGCCTACTTCCCCGACTCGAACTTCGCGGTCGACCAGACGATCACGCTCTCGCAGCGCGGCGGGGTCACCGTCGGCAGCGGCGCGCGCCGCTACTACGCGGCGTTCTACCGCAATGCTTCGACCACCTTCTGCCCGCCGGCGACGGCCAACGTCACCAACGGTTGGGTGATCGACTGGTAGAGTCCGGCGCCGCGCTCGGACGCCGCGCGTGGACGGTGCCCGAGCGCTGGCGCGCGGCGAGCTGGACCCTGGCGCTGGCGCTGTGCGCCTGGCTGGGGCAGGTGACGCTGCCGCTGGCGGTCGCCTTCCCGCCCGGGGACGGCTCGTACCTGAGCGCCTTCGACCACTTCCTGGCGCACGGCGCGCGCGCGGGCGTCGACTGGGTCTACACCTATGGGCCGCTGGGGGCGCTGCAGGGCCAGACCTTCCACCCCGAGCTGGTGTGGTGGAAGTTCTGGGTGTGGGAGTGCTTGTTCAAGCTCGCCGCCTGCACGGCGGTCGCGCTGTGCGCGCGGCGCGAGCGCGATCCCTTCCTGGTCGCCGCGCCGCTCCTCGCGCTGACCTTCCTGCCGGCCTTCGGCGACGTGCTGATCTTCGCCGGCCTGCTCGCCAGCGCGGACCTGGCTTGCGAGGCGCCGCGCAGCCGCGCGCGGGCGAGCCTCGCGCTGGGGCTCCTGGTGCTGGCTTCGCTGTGCAAGAACACCGCGCTGTTCCTGAGCCTGCCGCTGGTCGTGCTGCTGGCGCTGGTGCGCTGGCGCGCGGTGTCGCGGCGCGCGGCCTTCGAATTCGCCGCGGCGGCGCTGGTGGCCTGGCTCGCGACCTGGCTCGCGGCCGGGCAGTCGCTCACCGACCTGCCGCACTTCCTGCTGCGCTCGCTCGAGCTGGTGCGCTCCTACCCCGACGGTCTGGCGCTCGAGCCGCGCGCGGGCGAGGACCTGCTCGGCCTGGCGGTGCTCGGCCTGGTGTGCGCCTCGGCTGTCCTGTCGTGCCTCGGGCCGGGGGCGGCGCGCGGGGCGTGGCCGCGCGCGCTGACCCACGTCCTGGTCCTGTTCGGCGCCTTCCGCGCCGGCTTCGTGCGCGGCTTCGATCACATCCACTTGTTCACCGGCCTGGCGGCCGTGGCGCTGTTCCTGGCGCCGCCGCTGCGCGACCGGCCGGCCGGGATGCGGCGCGGAGCGCTGGCCGCGCTGCGCTGGGGCGTGCTGCTGGTCGTCGTGCCGTGGAGCGTGTTCCTCGGCGGCTGGACCGAGTCGCCGCTGTGGCGCGCCTCGCTCCAGTGGGCGGAGCGCGCCAACGAGCTGGCCGAGTTCGCGCGCGTGCCGCAGGGGAGCATCGAGGCCGCCCGCGACGCGTGGCAGGACGCCGCGCGCGAGCGCGAGCGGCCCGAGCTGCGGGCGCGCGTGGGCAACTCGACGATCGACCTGCACGCTCCCTACCAGGACCTCGTGCTGCAGAACGGCCTGAGCTGGCAGCCGCGGCCGGTGTTCCAGTCCTACGCCGCGACCTCGCGCGTGCTGCAGGACCTCAACGCCGAGTTCCTCGCCGGGCCGCGCGCGCCGCGCTTCTATCTCCTGCGCTTCGACCCGATCGACGCGCACCTGACGACCATGGAGGACGCGGCCCTGTTGCGCGTGCTGGCGCGCGACTACCGGCCGGTGCTGAGCGGGCCGGGCGACCTGCTGCTCGAGCGCGCGCCGCAACCGCGCGTCGAGGCCGCGGGAGAGGTGCTGCTGCGCCGGCGCGTCACGCTCGGCGAACGCATCGAGCTGGGCGGGCTGCCGGGCCGCTGCCACCTGCTGCGCCTCCACGCCACGCCGCGCTTGAGCACGCGCCTGCGCAGCCTCGTGCTGCGGCCGCCGCCGCTGCACGCCGGGATCGACACCGAGTTCGGCGACTCGTACTGGGTGCGCCTGGCGCCCGAGCAGCTCGCCAGCGGCGCGATCCTGACGCCCTGGATCGACGACGCGCGCGACTGGGCCGAGTGGCGCCGCGGGAGCTGGGTGCGCTCGATCGCGATCTCGATCCAGGCCCCGGGTTTCGAGGCCTTCTGGGACGAGGGCCTGGAGCTCGAGATCGTGCGCGCCGACGAGCTGGCTCCCGAGCGCGATCCGAGCCTGGACAGCGATCCCTACCGCATGTTCTCGGCGCGCCCGGACCGCACGCACGGCGAGCCCCAGCCCAGCGCCGAAGGGCTCGACGGCGAACTGGTGCTGGAGGTCGGCCCCTCGGCGGCGCTGTACTTCGACCTGCCGGCAGGGCGCCACACGCTGCGCGGGACCTTCGGCATCCTGCCGCTGCCCGGCGACCGTCAGCTGGGCGACGGCGTCGTGTTCCAGGTGCTGCACTCGCCCGCCGGCGGCCTGCCGTCGAAGCTCCTGCGCCGCGAGCTCGACCCGCGCCAGCGCCCGGAGGACGCGGGACCGCAGAGTTTCGAACTCGAGTTCGAGGCCCGCCAGCCGACCACGCTGGTGCTGCGCACGCTGCCCGGGCCGCGCGGCGACACGCTCGGCGACCGCGCCTACTGGACGCGCGTGGCGATCGAGTGAGCGCTCAACCGTGGACGCCCGGCGCTTCGTGGCCGGTGCGCGCGACCCAGTCCTCGTAGGGATGGTTGAACAGCAGCGGGGCGCCACCGCCGGGGCCGCCGGAGAGGTCGAGCACGTGCGTGGAGAGGCCCTTGAGGAAGGTGCGGTCGTGCGAGACGAACAGCATCGTGCCCTCGAAGCCGGTCAGCGTCTTGACCAGCATCTCCTTGGTCGCGAGGTCGAGGTGGTTGGTCGGCTCGTCGAGCACCAGGAAGTTCGGCGGGTCGAAGAGCATGCGCGCCAGCACCAGGCGCGAGCGCTCGCCGCCGGACAGGTTGGCCACGCGCTTGTCCGCTTCGTCGCCCGAGAACTGGAAGGCGCCGAGCAGGTTCTTCTTGGTCGAGATGTTCGCCACCGGGAAGGCCTGGTCGATCTCCTCCCAGGCCGTGCGCGCCGGATCGAGGATCTCCAGCGCCGACTGGGCGAAGTACCCGAGCTTGAGGCTGGCGCCCAGGCGCACCTCGCCGGCGTCCGGCGCGACGATGCCCGCCACCAGCTTGAGCAGCGTGCTCTTGCCCGCGCCGTTGACGCCCATCACGCACCAGCGCTCGCCGCGCTTGACCTCGAAGTCGAAGCGCTCGTAGATCACGCGCGGGCCGTAGCGCTTCGAGACGCCCTTGAGCGTGGCGACGTCGTTGCCCGAGCGCGGCGGTGTCCTGAACTCGAAGGGCACCAGGATGCGCTTCTTGGGCGGCTCGAGCTTCTCGATCTTGTCCAGCTTCTTGACGCGCGACTGCACCTGCGCCGCCTTGGCCGCGTGGCGCTCGAAGCGCTCGATGAAGCGCTCCTCCTTCTTGAGCATCGCCTGCTGGCGCGTGTAGGCCGCCTCCTGCTGCGTGGCGCGCACGGCGCGCTCGCGGTCGTAGAAGTCGTAGTTGCCGCCGTACTGCACCAGCTCGCCCTCGTCGATCTCGACGATGCGCGACACGACGCGGTTCATGAAGTCGCGGTCGTGGCAGGTCATCAAGACGGCCGCCGGGCTGGCGCGCACCCAGTTCTCCAGCCACAGGATCGACTCGATGTCGAGGTGGTTGGTCGGCTCGTCGAGCAGCAGCACGTCGGCCTGGCCGATCAGCACCTTGGCCATCGCCACGCGCATCTTCCAGCCGCCCGACAGCGCGCCGACGTCGCCCGCCACCTGGTCGGCCTGGAAGCCCAACCCGGCCAGCACCTCCTGCGCGCGCGCCTCGAGTTCGTAGCCGCCGAGCTGCAGGTACTCCTCCTGCACCTCGCCGAAGCGCGCGAGCAGCGCGTCGTAGTCGGCGCCGGGCGGGGGCTCGGCCAGCGCGTGCTGCAGCTCCTCGAGCTCGTGGTGCAGCTCGCCGGCGCGCCCGCTGCCGGCGATCGCCTCGTCGAGCACCGAGCGCCCGCGCATGTCGCCGGCCTCCTGCTTGAACCAGGCCAGCTTCAGGTTCTTGGGCACCGTGATCTCGCCCTCGTCGGGGGGCTCCTCGGCGGCGATCAGGCGGAAGAGCGTGCTCTTGCCCGAGCCGTTGGGGCCGACCAGGCCGACCTTCTCGCCCGGGTTGAGCTGCAGCGAGGCCTCGACCAGCAGGAGCTGGCGGCCGTAGTGCTTGCTGACGCGCGCGAGGCTGATCATCCCACGACGATACGCGCCCGGCGCGCGCCGGCCAACGCCCGACGCTAGACTCCCGCCACGATGTACGACCTGGTCCTGACCCTGCACAACGCGCTGCGGCTGGTGGCGCTCCTGCTCGTGGTGGCGGTCCTGTGGCGCGGCCTGCGCGGCTGGATCGGCGATCGGCCCTTCGACCGCGGCGACCGGACCTGGAGCCTGGTGATGCTGATCGTGGTCGACCTGCAGCTGGTGCTCGGCCTCGCGCTCTACCTGGTGTGGAGCCCGGCGGTGAAGAGCGCCATGAACGACATGGGTGCGGCGATGAAGGACCCCGAGCTGCGCCGCTGGGCGGTCGAGCATCCGACGATGATGCTGGGCGCGATCGTGCTGCTGCACCTCGGCAACGTGCTGCGCAAGCGCGTCCACACCGACGTCCAGCGCCACCGCTGGATGGCGCTCAGCACCGCGATCGCGCTGGCGCTCTTGATCGTCGGCACCACCTGGCCCTGGAACGACGCCGTCCGGCCGGTGCTGCGCATCGGCGGCTGAGCGCCGCCCGCTCTCCGAGCTACTTGCCGCCCTTGGGGTCGTTCTTGAACTTGCCGTGGCCGGCCGACTCCAGGCCCTTGAGCTTGTTGCGGATCAGCCCGTCGGCGTCCTTGTACTTGCCGTCGACGATCGCCAGCTCGGCCTGGCAGGCGAGCTGCAGCGCCTGGACCAGGTCCTTGCGGAACTCGTTGACGTAGGCCGCGCGCTTCTTCTCCTCGATCTTCTCGGCGTGCGGCGGCGGCTGGGCCTTGGCCGTGATCACGGCCGCCTGGAACTTGGCCAGGGTCTCGAGCGCGGCGGCGCGGTTCTCGGCCGTGACGCCCTGCTCGAGCTCCTTCAGCGCGCCGTCCATCTCGTGCATCGCGCCCTCGAGCGGGCCGTCCGGCGAGGCGACCAGGGCCGACGGCCCCGGAGCGGGCAGCGCGGAGAGCGACAGGGCGGCGATCAGGGCCAGGCACAGGGTCGGGAGCGGTCGAATCATCGTCGGGGGTCCACGCTGGGGGTTGGGAGGCACAGTCTGGCGTCGGCGGAACCCGCCCGGAAGGCCGCGGTCGCGCGCGAAGCTCGCGCGAACGCCCGCGCCGCGCGAGAATCAGGCGAGCTCGCGGGAAGGCCGGCCGGTTGCGCGCCGTCCCTCGCGACCCATCCTCGGTCGACCCCCATCCTCCCAGGAACCTCATGCGCCTCATCCCCGCCCTCGCTCTTCCGCTCCTCGCTCTCGGCTGCGCCTCCTCCGGGAGCGAACAGCGCGAGCTGCTGGCCTCGATCGACGAGGCCCACGACGCGGAGCGCGAGCGCTTCCACGTCGCCCAGCAGGAGTTCGCGCGCCGCAACCCGATGCCGATGCAGCTCGACCAGGGGCCCAACGGCACGATCCTGGTCCACGAGTGCTCGCTGCAGGGCTTCCCCGGCCACGAGGAGCTGTGGCTCGAGTACAGCTACGTCAACACCACCGGCAAGACGCTCAGCCGCGCGCGCGTCGACTTCGCGCTGACCGCCCCGGGCACCGACGACGAGCGGCGGCGCAACGAGGTCTTGATCCTGCCCTTCGGGTTCCGGCTCGGGCCCGAGAGCTGCTACACGACCTACCTGCGCGTGCCGACCGAGGGCCTGCACACCATCCCGGGCTGGCGCTGGACGCTGAGCGCCGAGGCGGTGCCGGCCCCGGCGGACGAGCGCTGAACGCGCGGCCTGAGAATCACGGAGCATCCTCGTGACCACGACCCGCACCGGCATCCGCTCGATCGGCTACGTGATCGTCTTCGTGCGCGACATGTCGCGCTCGATCGCCTTCTACCGCGACCGCCTGGGCCTGCCGGTCAAGTCGGAGACCCCGCACTGGACCGAGTTCGACCTGGCGGGGACGACGCTGGCGCTGCACGGCATCGAGGGGCCGGTTCCGCCGGCGCCCAAGCCGCTGGCGGACCCCGCGAAGAAGCAGGGCGTGGCGATCGAGGTGGTCTTCACCGTCGACGACCCGCTCGCGATCCGCGAGCGGGTCCTCGCGACCGGGGTCAACGTCGCCGCGCCCAAGATGGTCCACCCGGCCGGGGACCAGGTCGGCGTCTCGTGCCTGTTCGAGGACCCCGACGGCAACCTGCTCAGCCTCTACGGGCTGGTGCCGGTCAGCGTCTGGGAGCGCACGCCGCAGGCTTGAGTCGCCGTCGGTTCAGGGCGCGAACAGCGACGCCGGCGGATCGACGTGCACGCGGATCGAGTCGGTGCTCGGTCCGCTGCCGTGCTGGGTGGCGAACAACACGCCGCCGTGGCGCTCGAAGTCGGTCCAGGGCGTGGTCATCGACGGCGCGGGGTCGTCGCGGTGCTTCAGGTAGGCCCACTGCTCGAGCAACTTGCGGTCGTCGCTGATCCACAGCTCGTAGCCGTTGTCGGGCGTCACGCCGACGCCCTCGAAGGTCATGGTCACGATCTGCGCCGTCCGTCCGTCGGGCAGCAGCGTCGCGCCGCGCCAGCGCAACACGACCCCGGGGTCGCGCAGCTTGTAGGGCGCGCACAACCAGTACGAGTCGTTGATCCAGGCGCGCCGGGCGGTCTCGAGCGCCTCGGCCAGCGCCGCGGGCGCGAGCGCCAACTCGACGCCGCCCTCGAACACTCGGCCCTGGCGCGTCTCGAGGTTCATCAGCACCGTGCGCGGGCCCTGGTCGACGCGCACGTCGCCGGTCCACTTGTCCCACACGTGGTGGCGGCGGCCGGCGAAGGTCCACTCGATGCAGCGCAGCGCTTCCCAGGCGGCGCGGCCGCCCAGGGCTTCGAGCAGCTCGTCGACCAGCTGCGCCGAGCGCTCGTCGGCGCGCCCGCGGGGCACGTCGGGCGCGGGATCGAGCCGCACGGCGCTCGGGCCCGCGCAGCCCGCCGGCCAGGCGGACGCCAGGCCCAGCGCCGCGAGCAGCGCGAGGGGTCCGAACGCCGTCCTGCGCGGGAGGCGGCTCACCAGGTGATCTTCCAGCCGTTGCTGACGTTGGCCGTCGCGGGCGGACAGAACGTGGTCGACGCGTTGCGGTACCAGGCGGCGTAACGGCGCTGGGCGCCGCTGCCGACGGTGACGCCGCCGCGGGTGGAGAGCGTCATCGAGTCGTTGGCGAAGTTCGAGTCGGGGAAACGCGCTTCGCCGCCGGCCGCGGCGCGGCCGCGCAGGCGCACCAGGTTGCCGCCGGCGCACAGCGTGCCGTCGTGGAAGATCGTGTCGCCCGGCGCGTCGTGCTGCATGAACAGCGTGAAGGCGGTCGAGGGCATGCCGGTGGCGTGCAGCACGACGTCGTCGTTGGGGATCGCGCCCTCGCCCACCAGGTTGGCGCCCAGGATGCTGAAGGAGTGCGCGCAGCCGTTGCCCGGGTCGCCGCTGTTGCCGCAGGGGCAGGGCGTGGTGTGGTCGCTGAGCGTGCCGTCGCCGAAGCAGAAGGGCGTGCCGGGGATCGGCGGCGGGCAGTTGAGGCGGCGGTACTGCACGTGCGTGACCCAGTCGCCGCTGACGCCCAGCGTGCAGGCGCTGAACCAGAAGGCGCCGTTGACCTTGACCACGTTGCGGCCGGCGGTGCAGCCGTTGCCGTCGTGGACCATGCTCGGCGGGTAGGGCGGCACGTTGTTGTCGTTGGCGAAGCGCAGCGCCACGGTGAACGGCGGCGCGTTGATGATCACCGGGCCGAGGCCGGGCCACTGCGAGGCGATGTCGAACTCGTTGATGAAGCCGTCGGTCATCACCGGGCCCGGCAGCGTGAACAGCGGCGCGCCGGGGTTGGGCAGGCCGGCGCCGTAGACGACCACGGCATCCTCGAGCGATTGCGGCTGGCCGCCGCCGACCGAGCCCCAGGCGAAGGCGATCTTGGTGATCTCGATCGGGAACTCGCTGGCCGGGATCAGCGCGGTGGTGAAGACCGAGCCGGCCTCCTCGCCCGCGACGAAGCACGGGCAGGTGGTGACGCCGGCACCCTGGTAGGGGTTGATCGGCCCGACCTCCGGGCAGGTCTGCGCGAACGCGCTGCCGGCGAGAGTGGAGAGCGCCAGGATCGAACGGAGAGAGGCGGAGAACGACATGCTGGCTTCCTCGGCCCGGAGGGGCGTGTGCAGAGGGGAGAGACGCCGTGCCGCGGCGCCGCCTTCGAGCCTACGCCGCTTCGCGCCGGGCGGCAATGCGCGGCGTCGTCAGGCCGTGTAGATCCGGTGGCAGTCGTCGTGGTCGTCGACGCGTTCGAGGAAGTCCTCGTGCGCCTGGCGCTGTTCGGGCGTCACCGTCGCCTTCTCCTTGGCGCGGTAGCCCATCTCCGACTGCGTCACGGTCCAACCCGCTGCGCGCAGCGCGGTGGTCACCGCGTCGAGGTCGCCCGGGCTGGTGTAGAAGCGCGCGCCCGTGCCTTCCTCACCCTGGTCCTCGAGCGGCTCGACGTCCTGCGCGCCGGCCTCGATCGCGGCCGTCTCGCGGTCGAGCCCGGTGGTCTCGTGCGTGGCCTCGATGATCCCGAGGTGCTCGAAGAAGAACATCACCTTGGCGCCGAAGCGGCCGTCCTTGAACAAGGAGCGCATGTCGGGCGCGGTGCGATTGCGGTTGTCGGTCAGGCACTCGACGATCACCGGCACGTTCTGCGGCGACATGCCCTCGAAGGTCACCAGCTCGAAGTTGGCGCTGTCCGCGCCCGCCCCGCTGCCCTTCTTGACCGCGCGCGCGATCACGTCGTTCGAGACCGACTGCTTGCGCGCCGCCTCGATCGCCAGCGCCAGGCGCGGGTTGAAGGCCGGATCCGGCGCGCCCATCTTGGCCGCGACCGTGATCTCGCGCGCCAGCTTGGACGTGATCTTGGCGCGCTTCTCGGCGTTGATGCCGCGCTTCTTCTGTAGCCACTGTCGACCCATGGCCGGATTGTAGGCGGGCGACGGGCCGGCGCGCACGCCTCGTCAGCCGGCTCTCACGCGCCCTTGCCGTGGCACTTCTTGTATTTCAGCCCGCTGCCGCACGCGCACGGATCGTTGCGGCCGAGCTTGTCGGCTTGGTGCACGAAGGGATCGCGCGCGGGGCCAGCCTCGGGGACGTTGCGGCCGGAGCGCACCTGCTCGAGGAACGCGGAGGTCGCGGCGGGCAGCGCCTGGCGCACCTCGAAGGCGTGGGCCATCAGGGTCGCCTCGGCCAGGTGCTCGACCCACGCGGCGAGCACCGCGGGCACGTGTTCGGCGGCCGGGTCCTTGCGCTGGAAGCGGCCGGGCAGCCGCTCGACGACCAGCGCGCGCAGGTCCTCCGCGTCGAGGAAGCGCGGCTCCTTGCCGAGGCTCGTGTAGCACAGCTCGACCAGCGTCTCGGCGATCGAGCGCAGGCGCTCGGGCGGCACGCCGGCGAGCGTCGCCGCGCGCGGCGAGTCGAGGAAGCCGGCCAGCGCCAGCGAGACCTGCTTGGTCGTCATCCCGGCCAGCCTAGCGTCCCGGGGGCTCGCTCCGGAGCCGGTCTTTCCCGGCGGGGGAGCCCTGCGGGGCGCAGTGCAGCCGGGATCGCCGCCAGCGGGTAGGCTGGTTCGCATGACGACCAGCGCACGACAACAACGCAATCAGACCTGTTCCTGCGGCAGCGGCAAGAAGTTCAAGAACTGCTGCGCTGCACGGGTCGACGCCACCCAGCCGGCGCGGCGCTCGAACGGCATGTACGCCGGGCTCGCCGTGCTCGGCCTCGCGCTCGCCGCGGGCGCCGCCTGGAAGCTCGGCGGCTCGGACCCCGAGCCCGTCGCCCCCGCGCCGCCGGGGAAGTTCGCACCGCTCGTGACGAGCAGCAACGGAGCGCCGGTCAACCTGCAGCCGATGGGCCCGGGTGGCGCATCTGCGCCCGGCGTGCTGACCCCGGAGCCTCCCGGTGGCACGCCCCCGGGCAAGGTGTGGTCGGCCGAGCACGGCCACTACCACGACGTCCAGTCGATGAACACGACGGTCTCGTCGAGCGCGCCGGCCGGTTCGCCGCTGGGGGCGCCGATGGCTGCGCCGCCCGCGCAAGTCCCCGGCGCGCTGATCCCCGAGCCCGCGGGCGGGACGCCGCCGGGCAAGGTCTGGTCGCCGGAGCACGGCCACTACCACGACGTCGAGTCGGTCAAGGCGACGGTCGCGCCTCAACCCGGGCCCGCGCCGACGCCGGTCGACGCACCCGCCGGAGCACCGGGCGCGCAGCCTGCGGTGCCGCCGGTCGCGCCGCCGGTCACGCCGCCTGCTGGGACCCCCGGCACGACGCCCGGCGGCTGAGCGCCGACGCGCGGACCGCCGCGCGCTGCCCCTTGCACCGCGCGTCCCACGCCGGGATGCTCCGCGGATGCCCACGATCCGTTCCTTCGCGGAGTTGCAGCAGGCCGTCGCCGTCGAGCGCCGGGCCTTGGTCGAGCACCCGCTGTACGCGCGCCTCGCGACCCTGGAGGACGTGCGCGTGTTCATGCAGCATCACACCTTCGCGGTGTGGGACTTCATGTCGCTGCTCAAGAGCCTGCAGCGCGCGCTGAGTTGCGTCGAGGTGCCCTGGATCCCGCGCGGCGGCCCGGTCGGCCGGCGGCTGGTCAACGAGATCGTGCTGGCGGAGGAGAGCGACGAGGCCGCGGGCGGCGGGTACACGAGCCACTTCGAGCTCTACCGCGCCGCGCTGCTCCAGGCCGGCGCCGACGTGTCGCGCATCGACGACTTCGTCGCGCGCATCGCCGCCGGGGAGCGCGTCGAGCCGGCGCTGGCGGGGTGCGCGGCGCCCGAGGCGGCGCGGCATTTCGTCCTGGCGACCTTCGCGACGATCGAGACGCGCTCGCTGCCGCGCATCGCCGCCGCGTTCTGCCTGGGGCGCGAAGACGTGATCCCCGACATGTTCGTGCGCCTGGTCGAGGACCTCTCGCGCCAGGGCGGCGGGCGGCTGACGCTCCTGCGCGACTACCTCGAGCGCCACATCCACCTCGACGGCGAGCGCCACGGGCCGATGTCGGCCAGCCTGCTCGGCGAGCTGTGCGGCGACGACCCCGGCGCCTGGCGCGAGGCGCACGCCGGCGCGCGCGCGGCCCTCGAGGCGCGGCGTCGGTTCTGGGGGGAGGTGCTGGCGGCCCTGCCGTCCGGGCGCGCCGCGGCGCACGCCTGACCGGGCCCGACCCCCGCGGCCCCGGTCGCAGCGCGCTCCGGTCCGGTCGGCCGGCGCCGGGATCGCGACCTGCGTGTATAAATGGAACTGCGTCCGCCGTGCACCGCGGCGCCGCAGAGAGCCCACCATGATCACCCGTTTCGCGCTGCTGGCCCTGACCCTGCTCTCCTTCGCCCCGCGCGCCCGCGCCGGCGGACCGGAGACCGCCAGCCTGCTGGTCTTCCCCGAGTTCGACAACCGCGCCGGCCAGCGCACCCTGCTGACGATCACGAACACGGACCCGACGCGCAGCGTGCGCGTGCACCTGTTGATGGTCAACGCGGCCAACTGCCTGATCACCAACCGGCTGATCACGCTGACGCCGCTCGACACCTACTCCGCGCTGGGCAGTTTCCTCGCGCCGACCGGCCAGCGCGGCTACGCCTACGCCTACGCGCAGAATCCGACCACCGGCCGCGCGATCGACTTCGACCGCCTGGCGGGCAGCGCGCTGCGCGTCGACGGCACGGAAGGCGTCGACTACTCGGCCCCGCCCTTCGGCTTCCGCGCGCTGACCGGCGACGGCGCCAACACCGACCTCGACGGCGACTTCAAGCCCGACCTCGACGGCGCGGAGTACGAGCGCTCGCCCAACAAGATCTGCATCCCGCGCTTCTTCGGCCAGGCCGGCGATCCGCTGCCGCCCGACGCCTTCGCCAGCGACTTGGTGCTGTTCCAGCCGCTGGCCGGCTCGGGCGTCACGACCACCGCGGGCTTCCTGGTGTTCAACGACAACGAGCAGATCTTCTCGACCGAGACGGTCTTCACCTGCTGGAAGCGCCAGCGGCTGCTGTCGATCTCGGGCGTCTTCGGGCGCAACTTCCTGAAGTCGACCGCGCACGCCGCGGGCGAGGTGGCGGGCCAGACCGGGCTCGAGAGCGGTTGGATCGAGATCCGCGGCCAGAACGCGACGGGCCCGGCCGGCACCTCGAACGGCGCACCGCCGATCCTGGGGCTCTTGATCGACCTGCGGCCGAACTCGGGCGCGGACCTGCCGTTCATGGAACGGCCCTGAGCTCCTCGATCCCGGCGCGCGCGCAGGGATCGGCGCGGTCGGAAAGTTCTTCGCAGCGGCGAGCAAGTCGAAGCCTCCAAGGCGCGTGAGGTGCGCGGCGTTCGAACGCCGACAACCGCCCGAGGGGCGAGAGGACAGAGGCCATGCCGCACGACGCTTCGACACCCGCGCCCGAGTTGCGCATCACGGCGCCCTGCCCGATGAAATGGAGCGAGCTCGCCGGCGACGAGCGCCGCCGCTACTGCGGACAGTGCTCGCTGCACGTGCTCAACGCCGCCGCCCTGACGGCGCGCGAGGCGCGCGAGGTGCTGACGACGGCCACGCAGCGCGTGTGCATGCGCGTCGAGTACGACGCGCTGGGCCGTCCGATCCACAGCGATTCCGCGCGCGCGTACGCGGACGCGCGCGCGCCGTCGACGGGCCTCCGCCGACTGGCGCGTTGGGCCGCGTCCGCCGCGGCCGGGGTGCTCGCGGCCTGCACGGGCTCGAGTACGCCGACCTGCCCGCCCGCGCAGCCCGGCGCGGCGATTGGTACACCGACCGGCACCCCGACCAGCAGGCTGGGCGAGGTCGAGCGCCTGATCGTGCTCGGCGAGGTCGTGGCGCCCGAGCCGCCGACCCCCGTCGCAGGTGGTGAGGAGGTCGGCAAGGTCGCGCCGCTCGGCCCGCCGCGGCAGCGCTGACTCGGCACCCCGTGACGGGGATCGGATCGGGGTCTCGGAGGCCAGCCTTGTCGGGTGCAGGTCGCCCGACGGCAGCTCCTCTGCTCCGGCAGCATGCACGTCGCCGTGGGCGTCGCGCGCGGCTGCACGATCTCGACCGGCGGCGTGGCCCCGGTCTGGGGACCCTGAGGAGCCCGCGCAGCGAGTTGGCTCCCCGGGTAGGGCTCGAACCTACAACAACCCGGTTAACAGCCGGGTGCTCTACCATTGAGCTACCGGGGATCGAAGGGCGCCCAAGGGTAGCCCCGTGGGGGGGCAAGTCAAGCCTGGGCGAAGGCCTGTATCGGCTCGCTGCGCGCGCGTTCCTGAGCCGGGACTTCGCGGTGCGTCAGCGCGCGAGGAGTTCGTCGAGCGCCGCCGCGTCGAGGCGCACGGGCGCGCGCGGGACGCGCTCGGCGCGGTACTCGGAAAGAAATGCGCGCGCCGCGGCGGGCTCGGCCGCAGCGAGGCCCGAGCGGCGCGCGACCCAGGCGACGACGCGCTCGGGCGGCACGCCGCGCGCGCGCAGCGCGCACAGCGCGAGATCGTCGCTGCGCTTGGCGAGCCGCCGTCCTTCGGCGTCGACGACCAGCGGCACGTGGTGCCAGCGCGGGTGGGGCAGGCCGAGCGCCCGCTGCACCAGGAACTGGCGCGCGGTGCTCGGCAACAGATCGTCGCCGCGCACGACGTCGCTGACGCCGGCGCGCGCGTCGTCGACGACCACCGCCAGCTGGTAGGCCGCGGCACCCGCACGCCGCGCGATCGGGAAGTCGCCGACCTCGCGCGCCGGATCGCTGGTGAAGGGGCCGAGGAACTCGTCGACCAGCGCGATCGCGCCCGGCTCGACGAGCAGGCGCACCGCGGCGGGCCGTCCGCCGGCGCGCTCGGCCTCCTCGAGCGTGCGCCACCGTCCGCGGCAGGTGCCGGGGTAGCGGCCCTTCTCCTGGCCGGGGTGCGGCGCGCTCTGCGCCAGCTCGATCTCCTTGCGCGAGCACACGCAGGGGTAGGCCGCGCCGCGCTCGAGCAGCTCGCGGACCGCGGCGTCGAGCCGCGCCTGGCCGCGCGACTGCAGCTCAGGTTCGCCGTCCCAGTCCAGGCCCAGCCAGGCGAGGTCCGCCAGGCACTGCTCGACCGAGCCGGGGCGCACGCGACCCTCGTCGAGATCCTCCAGGCGCAGCACGAGGCGCCCGCCCGCCGCGCGCGCCTGCCACCAGGCGAGCAGGAAGGTGCGCGCGTGGCCCAGGTGCAGATTGCCGGTCGGGCTGGGCGCCAGTCTGCCGACGACGTGCGTCATGGTGCGTGAGGTTGGCGTCGCGCGCCGCGCGCGTCGAGCCTCGGCCGCCGGAGCTGCGCCGGAAACGCCGCAGGGCGGCCCGTGGACCGCCCTGCGCGCGCGCCGTCGACGGCGGCGATCAATAGCGGTAGTGATCGGGCTTGTACGGCCCGTCGACCGGCACGCCGATGTAGTCGGCCTGGTCCTTCGAGAGCACCGTCAGCTTGACGCCCAGCTTCTTGAGGTGCAGGCGCGCCACGCGCTCGTCGAGGTGCTTGGGCAGCGTGTAGACCTTCTTCTCGTAGAGCTCGGCGTTCTGGAACAGCTCGATCTGCGCCATCACCTGGTTGGTGAAGCTGTTCGACATCACGAAGCTCGGGTGGCCGGTGGCGCAGCCCAGGTTGAGCAGGCGTCCCTCGGCCAGCACGATCACGCTGTGGCCGTCGGCGAACTTCCACTCGTCGACCTGCGGCTTGATCGTGATCTTCTTGATGCCCTTGAACTTGGCCAGGCCGGCCATGTCGATCTCGTTGTCGAAGTGGCCGATGTTGCCCACGATCGCGTTGTGCTTCATCTTCGCCATGTGGGCCGCCGTCAGGATGTTGCGGTTGCCCGTGGCGGTGACGAACACGTCCGCCGTGTCGATCACGTCGTCGATGGTCAGGACCTGATAGCCCTCCATCGCCGCCTGCAGCGCGCAGATCGGGTCGATCTCGGTGATCACCACGCGCGCGCCCTGGCCGCGCAGCGACTGCGCGCAGCCCTTGCCGACGTCGCCGTAGCCGCACACCACCGCGACCTTGCCGGCCAGCATCACGTCCGTGGCCCGCATGATGCCGTCGACCAGGCTGTGGCGGCAGCCGTAGAGGTTGTCGAACTTGGACTTGGTGACCGAGTCGTTGACGTTGATCGCCGGGAACAGCAGCGTGCCGGCCTGCATGCGCTGGTAGAGCCGGTGCACGCCGGTGGTGGTCTCCTCCGAGACGCCCTTGATCGCCTTGGCGATGCGCGTCCACTTCTGGCCGTCCTCGCCCAGCGTGCGCTTCAACAGCTTGAGGATGATCTGGTACTCCTCGCTGTCGTCCTTGGCGGGCGCGGGCACCTTCTTCTTGGCCTCGCACTCGCTGCCGAGGTGCACGAGCAGCGTCGCGTCGCCGCCGTCGTCGAGCAGCATGTTCGGACCCTCGCCGTCCGGCCAGGCGAGCGCCATCTCGGTGCACCACCAGTACTCGTCCAGCGTCTCGCCCTTCCAGGCGAAGACCGGCACGCCCTTGGGCTCCTTGAGCGTGCCCTTGCGGCCGATCACCACGGCCGCGGCGGCGTGGTCCTGGGTCGAGAAGATGTTGCACGAGGCCCAGCGCACCTCCGCGCCCAGGTCGACCAGCGTCTCGATCAGCACCGCGGTCTGGATCGTCATGTGCAGCGAACCCGAGACGCGCGCGCCCTTGAGCGGCCGCTTCTTCGAGTACTCCTCGCGCAGGGCCATCAGGCCCGGCATCTCGTGCTCGGCGAGCTCGATCTCCTTGCGGCCCCAGGCGGCCAGCGAGAGGTCCTTCACCTTGAAGTCCAGGCGGGTCTTTTGTGCGGTCGGAGGCATGGTGGTGTCGTCGGTGGGGGTCGCGTGCCGGCAGTTCAGGATCCGGAGGGCACGCGCCCCCGGACGAGGTACAGGGAGAGCGACGGCGCGGAATCCGCGGCGGAGACCGCCTCGGAGTCCGGCACCCGCCGCTTGGGTCGGTAGCGATCGTCGACGTTCTCGAGGCGCGCGTCGACGAACCCGGCGCGCTCGAAGGCGCGCAGCACGTCGTGCGGGTCGAGGCCCAGGTGGCGGTCGCCGAGTTCCTCGCGCATCCAGGCTTCGCGGTGCGGGCGCAACTCGAGCACCACGGCGCCGGCGCCGGGCTTGAGCACGCGGCGCATCTCGCGCAGCGCCGGGCCCGGCTCGTCGAGATGGTGCAGCACCAGCGCGGCGGCGCAACCGTCGAGCTCCTGGTCGGCGAGCGGCAGCGCGTCGAGCGTCCCGCGCCGCAGCTCGAGCGTCGTGCCGAGCGGCATGGGTTCCAGCTTCTTCTGCGTCTCGGCCAACATCGCGGCCGACGAGTCGACGCAGATCAGGCGCGCGCACAAGCCGACCAGCGCGCTGGCCGCGTAGCCCGTGCCGCACCCGAGGTCGGCCAGCACCAGCGGGCGCGCCAGCAGCGAGGCCGCGACGCGCTGGCGCGCCTGGCCGGTGGCGAAGTCGACGCCGATCTTGTCCCACTCGCTGGCGACGCGGTCGAAGAAGTTCGTGGTGTGCGCGCGGCGCTCGTCGAGCACCTGCTGCAGGCGCGCGACGTCGCCGGCGAACTCGGGCAGCGTCGGCACCTCCGCGCGCACGCTGCTCCACAGGCGCGCCGACAAGGCCTGGGCGTCCTCGAGCGCCGCCAGGCGCAGGTAGGTCGTGCGGCCGGCGTGGCGATCGATCAAGAGGCGCGCCTCGCGCAGCACGCGCAGGTGGTTCGAGACGCGGCTCTGCTGCAGGTCGAGGGCGCGCGCCAACTCGCCGACCGAGAGCTCGGCCAGCTCGAGCAGGCCCAGGATGCGCAAGCGCGTCGGGTCGCCGAAGAGGCGCAGCGCATCGGTCAGGTTGGCGGCCGGGGCGATCACGACAGGTCAGACTATCATGATCGGATGATATGTCAGCCGCAGGCGGGACCCGGCGGCCCAAATCCCTGGCTTTCCAGGGGTTGCGTGCCTACTCGCCGAAGGTCAGCGGCACGATGCCGGCGATCTCGACGTCGATCGAGCCCGAGGGCAGGACCACCTTGACCTTGTCGCCGACGCGCTTGCCCAGCAGGCCGGCAGCCAAGGGCGCCAGGTACGAGACCACCGTGTCGGCGCCCTCGCTGTCCCAGGGGCCGAGGATCGAGATGGCCTGCATGTCGCGCTTGCCGCCCTCGCGGTAGCGCACGTGCATGCCGGGGCCGACGATGCCCTCGGGCAGGATCTCGTTCTCGATCACCTCGGCGCGGCGCAGCTCGCTCTCGATCTCGGCGGCGCGCGTGGTCAGGTTGCGCTGCTCCTCGATGGCCGCTTCCCACTCGGAGTTCTCCGAGAGGTCGCCCATCGAGGCGGCGCGGCCGATCGCTTCCTGGTTGGCGGGGATCTTGACCTCGCGCAGGTGGTGCAACTCGGCCTTGCGTCGCTCGAGGCCCTTGCGCGTGGTCCACAGCCGGTCGTTCTCCCAGAAGAACGCGGGCGCGGTGCGCAGCGCCGGCGGCGCGGCGCGCAGGAAGATGTCGGTGAACTGGTTGTCGAGCGCCTCGTCGACGCCGCGGCCGACGGTGCGCTGCAAGCTGGTCAGCGCGTCGGCGTCGGCGCCGGCGACCAGGCGCCGCAGCAGCGAGTCCTTGCCCTTGGTCAGGAGCTCGACCAGGTGCGTCTGCGCACGCGCGATCTTCGGTTCACCGCGGCGGTTGACGAACAGGTACGAAGCCAGCGCGAGCAGCGCTTGCGCGCGCTGCACGGGCGTCGGCAGCTCGCCGGGCAGCTTGCCGGACTCGCCCAGGCGTGCCAGGCTGATCAGCACTTCCGGCGCGCGCAGCGGGCGTGCGAGCAGGTCGCGGTAGGCGGCGCCGAGTTCGCTGGCGCGGCCGGCGGCGTAGAGCGCGTCGACCAGGATGCGGGCCATGCCGCTGGGGGCGTGCTGCAGGTTGCGCAGGCCCTCGTCGGCCCAGGCGTCGCCGAGCACTTCCTGCAGCGCCGAGACGCAGCGCTCCTGCTCGCGCAGGCCGGGCAGCTCCTGGAACAGCGCCCACAGCGCCGGAGTCTTGCTGGCGTCGGTCGGCTGCGGCTCGGCGGCCGCCGCGCGCAGCACGGCCAGCAGCGGCTCGGAGGAGGTGCCGCGCTCCTCGCGCAGCAGCATCCAGGCCGAGAGCCGCAGCGCTTGCGGCTCGCGCGGGCCCGCGGCCTTGGCCTCCAGGACGTCGAGCAGCATCGCGCGCAGCGCCTCGTCCTGGTTGCCGGTCAGCTGCTCGCGCACGCGCGACAGCACGTCCGACAGCGAGGTCGCGTTCTCGAGCTGCCGCTTGAGGTCGGAGACGGGATCCATCGCCGTGTGCAAGAGCTGGATCTCGCCCTTGATCGGCGTGCCCATCACCTTGAACCAGGCGCTCGACTCCGCCAGCTTGCGCGCCTTGCGCCACCAGCCGTTCCAGGCCGTGCCGTCGACGCCGACCTGCGCCAGCGCGTTCTTGATCGAGACGTTGGAGGCGCGCCCGTGGTGGCGCTCCAGGACGTTGCGCAGCACCAGCAGCGGATCGTCCTTGATGCGCTTCTTGAGCCCGTCCGCGTCGCGGAAGTGCTGGGCGCGCAGGTCGTGCTCCTGCAGCGGCTCGAAGATCTCCATCGCCGCGTTGAGCGGGAAGCGGTCGCGCCGTCCGTTGGCGAAGCGCACGCCGATGTCGAGCGCCTCGATCTGCACCTCGAGCACCTCGCCCGAGCCCCAGCCTCCGCCGTGGTACACCAGCCGGCCGGGTTGGAAGTACAAGAGGCGCTCGAAGGCGATCCACGGCTTGCGCGGATCACCGAGGTCGGCGACCAAGCCGGAGATCGAGGTGTAGGCCGCCCACCAACCTTCGCCGCCCCAGGCCTTCGAGGCCGCGCGGTAGAGCGGCGTCGAGAACTCCGCGGGCGGGCCGCCGCCGACCACGCCCACCCCATAGAGCCGGGCGGCGTCGGCCGCGCGGTCGGCGCCTTCCAGGCGCGCCGCGTGGTCCTTGAGCATCGGCAAGCAGCGCGAGAGGCGCTTCTTCTCGGCCACGAGCTTGAGCGAGGTCACCAGCTCGTCGATCGGTCCCGAGGAGGCCAGGAGCGAACTCCACGCTTCGTCGAACTCGGGCCATTTCTCTTGGGCGGCGAGGAGGATCAGGCTCATGGCGGGTGCTCGGCGACGAAATCGACGGGACCGGACGGAGGCGCCCTCGCGGAGCCGGGGGGCCGTCGCGAGGGCGCGAGAACACTATGCACCAAGTGCCGCCCCCGTTCCACTGCCCAGTGGCCGCTCGCCTCAATCCACGGCCAGGAGCGCGCCCTTGAGGTAGCGCGAGCGGCTGAAGTCCGGCCGCTGGGGGTGGTCGGGACCCGCGCCCAGGACCTCCAGGAGGCGGATCTCGCGCCGGGCGCGGCGCGCCGACTGGAAGATCATGCCCAGGAAGGCCGGCAGCTCCAGCGCTCCCGAGCAGGAGAAGCTGGCCAGCAGGCCGCCCGGGCGCACGCACTCGAGGGCCAGGGTGTTCAGGTCGCCGTAGCGGTGCAGACCCTCTTCGTACTTCACCCGGTTGGCGATCAGCTTGTGCGGGTCGAGCACCACGACGCCCGGCCGCTCGCGCTCGCCGCGCACCGTGCGCAGGACGTCGAAGGCGTCGGCGTGCACGAACTCGATCGCCGCGGCGTTGAGCTCGGCCGCCTGGCGCGCGCGCGCCAGCACGACCTCGTCGAGGTCGACGGCGCGCACGCGGCGCGCACCGGCGCGCGCGGCGGCCAGCGAGAAGCCGCCCAGGTTGCAGCACAGGTCCAGCACGTCCTGGCCGCGCGCGAAGCTCGCGACGCGCAGGCGGTTGTCGCGCTGGTCGCAGAAGTAGCCGGTCTTGTGCCCCTGGCCGGGCGCGACGCGCACGCGCACGCCGTGCTCGACCAGTTCGGTCTCGCCGATGTCACGGGGCGGCTCGGGCTCGAAGTGCTCGCTGTTCTGCGCCGTCTTGGGCACGCGGTGCACGACCGGCAGGCCCGGGTAGAGCTGGCCCAGGGCCCACTCGACGTCCTCGCGCAGCCGCCAGAAGCCCAGCGCGTGGTGCTCGCACACCAAGGCCTCGCCCAGCTTGTCGACGATCAGCCCCGGCAGGTCGTCGCCCTCGGCGTGCGCGATGCGGTAGGCGCTGGTCACCTCCGGCAGGCGCAGGAGCTTCTTGCGCAGTCGATCGGCGGCCGCGAGCTGGCGCAGCAGGAAGTCGCGCGGCTCGCGCAGGTCGCTCTTCTTGCCGCGCGACAGGAGCCGCACGGTGATGTCCGAGTTGCCGTTGAACAGCCCGTGGCCGACGAAGCGCTCCGCGGAGTCGAGCACCTCGACCAGGTCGCCATTGCGCGCCTCGGCGGCGTCGGCGACCTGGCGCGCGAAGATCCAGGGGCCGGGCGGGACGAGGTCGACGGCCAGGCGCACGAGCGGTCGGACGGGGGTCATGGCAGGGGATCCGACAGAGCTCTCACAGCACACGCGAGCAACCCGTCGCAGCGCTCCTTATAACCTGGGACCGGTCGCGCGCGCAGCGTGCGGCGGCCGCTCCCCGCATGATCCTCGCCTTCCTGCAGAACGTGATCCTGGCCGGCGCCACGGTGCACCCGATGACGCCGGGCTCCGCCGCGGCGCCGCGCGACGTCGTCATCGAGGACGGCCGCATCGTCGCCCTGACGGCGCCGGGCGAGACGACGCGCGTGCCGCCCGACGCGCGCCGCGTCGACGCCGCCGGCCTGCACCTGATCCCCGGCCTGATCGACGGCTTCGTCAACCACGACGCCGAGCACGACCGGCTGTACGTCGCCAACGGCGTGACCCTGGTCCGCGATCTCGGTGGCGACCTGGCGCTCGCGACCGCCGAGCGCGCGCCCGCGGCGCGCCAGCGCAACCCCGGGCCGTGGATCTGGGCCGCCGGAGCGGCGCTGGGCGGGCCGGGTGCGCGCAGCGGGATCCTGATCGCCACGCCCGAGGAGCTCGAGGGCAAGCTGACGCGCCTGCTCGCCGACTACCCGATCGACTACCTGTCGGTGCAGGTCACGCTGCCGACGCCGGCGTGGCGCAAGCTGCTCGAGTTGGCGCACGCCAAGGACAAGCAGGTCTGGGGGCCGTTGGTGCGTGGCTCGAGCCTGAACGAGGCGCTCGAGGCCGGGCAGGACGGGTTGTTCCACATCGACGCGCTGCTGCCGGGCGGCAAGAGCTGGTCGCAGAGCTCCTTCGAGGAACTCGCGCCGCGCGCGGCGCGCCTGGGGGCCTCGAAGACCGCGCTGGTGCCGACCCTGGCGGTGCACGCGACGCGCCTGGTGCAGCCGCGCGCCGAGGCGCCCGAGTTGAGCCTGCTCGCGCCGCTGTACGCGCAGGCCTGGAAGGCCGAAGCGATCGCCCGCGAAGTGCGCTACACGGCCGAGGGCGGCCTCGAGCTGCAGCGCGGCGACCTGCAGCTCTTCGGCCTGATGCAGCGCCTGCTGAAGGAAGCGCACGACAAGGGCGTGGTGCTCGTGCCGGGCAGCGCCAGCCCCTCGCCCTGGCTCCTGCCCGGCCGCGCGCTGGTCGAGGAGCTCGTGCTGTGGGGGCGCGCGGGGATCCCGCCGGCTGCCGTGGTGCACGCCGCGACCGCGGGCGCGGCGGCGCGTCTGGGGGTGAAGGACCGCGGGACGATCGAGGTCGGCAAGGTCGCCGACCTGGTCGCCTACGCCGGCGATCCGACGGCCGAGCTCGGCGAGCTGCGCAACCCGCGCCTGGTCGTGCTGCGCGGCCAGGTGCTGCTGCGCGAGGAACTCGACCGGCTGGTCGAGGACCTGCGCGCGCGCCAGCTCGCGCAGCAGAAGCGCGTGCTGGGCAGCGAGGCGCTGCCGCTCGGCAGCCTGGAGGATCCCCAGGGCACGGTGCTGCTGCGCGGCGAGGCCGAGCATCGCGTCACCGGGCTGCGCTTGTCGGCCGAGCGCTACCAGGTCGAGCGCCTGGCGGACGGCGCGCTGCGCTACCGCACGCGGCTCCTGACGCTGGGCGGCATCGCGCTGGCGGACACCGAGCTCGACCTCGACCAGACCGTGCGCGACGGGCGTCTGGCGGAGTTCACGCTCGAGGTGCGCACCGGGCCGCGCGTGATCACGGTGCGCGGCGTGACGGCCGGCGGCGTGCTCAACGTCGAGCGGCGCGTCGACGGGGGCTTCGTCTCCAACCAGCCGGTGCGCGAGAAGCTGCTCTTCGTCGACGTCGCCAGCGTGCTGGCGCCCGTCGCGGTCGGCCAGCACGCGCGCGACGGCGACTTCAAGGTGCTGTTCTTCGACGACTTCGAGCCGGCGGTCGGGAACTGGACGCTGCGCATCGACGAGCAGCAGAAGCTCCTGGTCCGCACGCACACGGGCTTCTTCAGCGCGGTGGTCGACGCCGAGGGACGGCCGACGGCGCTGCAGCGCGACCGCGCGCAGGGCGTCGACCAGGCGGTCTGGCGCAGCAGCGAGGCGCTGGAGGGCGGGTTGCCCGTGCCTGCGGAGAACCGCAAGGCCTCGGCCAAGCTCGGGGCTCCGCCGACGGAGCCGCGCTGAGGCGCAGCGCGTCCGTGCGCCGCAGACCGGCCGTCATGGAGGGCACCCTCGCACCCGATCCGGCGCGTTTCGCGAGCGCGGAGAACCTGCGGGTCCCGCTGGCGCGCGCGGGGGAGTTCCGACCGCTGGCGCTCGGGCCGCTGCGCGTCTGGCCGCCGGTCGTGCTGGCGCCGATGGCGGGGGTCACGAACTACCCGTTCCGCAGCCTGTGCCGCGAGTACGGCGCGGGGCTGTACGTCAGCGAGATGATCACCGCGCGCGGCTTCCTGATGGGCAACCGCCTGACGATGCTGCTCGCCAGCTCGCGCCCCGACGAGACGCCGCGCTCGGTGCAGATCTACGGCACCGACCCGGCGGACGTCGGCGAGATGGCGCGCGTGCTCGCCAGCCAGGGCGTCGCGCACCTCGACATGAACTTCGGCTGCCCGGTGCCGAAGGTGACGCGCCACGGCGGCGGGAGCGCGGTGCCGCTGAAGCCGCGCTTGCTGGCGCGCATCGTGCGCGCCGCGGTGCAGGGTGCGGGCCAGGTGCCGCTGACGATCAAGGTGCGCATCGGCGTCGACGACCAGCTGATCACCTACCTCGACGCGGGCCGCGTCGCGCAGGAGGAAGGTGCCGTCGCGATCGGCCTGCACGCGCGCACCGCGGCCCAGCTCTACTCCGGCGACGCGCGCTGGGACGCGATCGGCGAGCTCAAGCGCCACGTGCGCATCCCCGTGCTCGGCAACGGCGACATCTGGGAGCCGTGGGACGCGCTGCGCATGATGCGCGCGACCGGCTGCGACGCGGTGATCGTCGGCCGCGGCTGCCTCGGCCGTCCGTGGCTCTTCCGCGAGCTGGCGCAAGTCTTCGACGGTCGCGAACCAGACCGGCCGCCGACGCTCGGACAGGTGGTCGAGGTGATGACGGACCACGCGCAACGCCTGGTCGAGTTCTTCGGCCCCGTGACCGGCATGCAGCAGATGCGCAAGTGGTGCGCCTGGTACACGAAGGGCTTCCGCAACTCCTCGGTCGTGCGCGAAGCGCTGGTGCGCGTCACCTCGATCGTCGACATGCAGCGCGCGCTCGCGACCCTCGACCCCGCCGAACCCTTCCCGCTCGCCGGCCTGCGCGCCCACCGCGGCAAGACCGGCCGCGCACAGGAGAAGGTCGCGCTCCCGCACGGCTACCTCGACCACCTCGACGACGACCAGCCGCCCTGCGCGGGAGCCGACGAAGCGGCGGCGGCGGAGTCGGTGTCGGGGGGCTAGCGCTCAGATCGGCCGTACGATCCAGAAGAGGCCGACCGCGAGGCTCGCGGCGCTGGCGCAGAGCACGCCGACGCGCAGGCGTTCGGGGCGCTCGGGGCCGCCGATCCAGCGGCCGAGCAGCGTGGCGAAGACTGTGAGCGTCGCAAGGCAGGCGAGGGCGTAGCCGGCGAGGTAGAGCGCGGGCAGCAGCGTGCCGGGGAGCGCGAGCGCGGGCAGCACGGCGAAGAGGTGCGAGAGGCCGGCGATGCCGTGCAGGCCGCCGAGGGCGAAGGGCGCGTGCACGTGTTTGGGCGGGGGCAGGGCGCGGCGACGCAGGGTGACGTGCAGACCGAAGGCGCCGACCAAGCACAGCAGCACGCCGACGACGCGCTCGGTGACAGACGAAAGGCTCTCTTCGAAACCCGGGATCGCGGAGCGCAGCGCCAGCGCGACGGCGGCGCCGGCGAGCGCGCCGAGCGCGTGGCCGAGGCCCCAGGCGGCGCCGACGCGCCAGGCGCGGCGGCCTTCGCGCGCGGCGAAGGGAGCCACGCCCGCCAGGTGGTCGGGTCCGCTCGCGGCGTGCACGGCGCCGGCGGCGAGGCCGGCGGCGAGCACGATCAGGGCGTTGGGCTCCATGCAGCGCGAGAGGATGCCACGCGCTCCCGTGGAGCGGAAGCGGGAGTTCAGCCGGCGCGCGGTTGTCCTCGCGCGGGGCGATCGACAGCATGGCGCGCTTGGAGTCCTCGGCCGAAGTCGTGATCGTCGGCGCCGGCGCGGCCGGCCTGTGGTGCGCCGAGCGCGCGGCGCGCGGCGGCCGCTCGGTCCTGCTGCTCGAGAAGACGCCGCGCACCGGCACCAAGGTGCTCGCCAGCGGCGGGACGCACTGCAACCTGACGACCACGCTCGAGGCCAAGCCGGCGGGCGAGCTCTTCGGGCCCGAAGGTGCGCGCTTCCTCGCGACGGGCCTGCGCGTGTTGCCGCCGTCGGCGGTGCGCGAGCGCTTCGAGCAGTGGGGCGTCCCGACGGTCGAGGCGCCGCTGGAGAAGATCTTCCCCGCCTCCGGCCGCGCGCGCGACGTGCGCGACGCGCTCGAGAGCGCGGCGCGCAAGGCGGGGGCGCGCATCGAGCTCGACAGCGCGGTGCGGCACGTCTTGCCGCGCGCCGGCGGCTGGCGCGTCGAGCTGGCGGGCGGCCGCGCGATCGAGTGCGCGCGCCTGGTGCTCGCCGCGGGCGGGCAGAGCTACGCCAAGAGCGGCACGACGGGCGACGGCTACGCCTGGCTGCGCCAGCTCGAGCTGCCCGTGGTCGAGCCCGTGCCCGCGCTCGTGCCGCTGACCAGCCCCGAAGCGTGGGTGCACGGGCTGACCGGCATCGCCCTGCGCGACGTCGAAGCACGCCTGGTCGGCCTCGACGGCCGCGTCCACGGCCGCCGCCGCCGCCCCGTGCTCTTCACGCACCGCGGCGTCTCGGGCCCCGGCGCGATGGACCTCTCCATCCATGTCGCGCGCGGGCAGGCGCGCTCGATCGCGCGCGGCGAGCGCCCGCCCTGGTTCGTGCTCGAAGTCGACCTGGCGCCCGAGCTGACGCGCGAGCAGCTGCGCGCGCTCCTGATCGAAGGCGCCGCGCGCCCCGGCCTGCCGCTGCTCTCGCGCGTCCTGCCGCTCGAACTGCCGCGCCGCGTGCTCGAGCGCGTCGTCGCGCAGACCGGCCTCCCCCCGGGTGATCCGCGCGCCAACAGTCTCGACAAGGAGCGGCGTCACCAACTGGTCGAAGCGCTCAAGGCCTTCGCCATCCCGATCGACGGCACGACCGGCTACGACCACGCCGAGGTCACCGCCGGCGGACTCGCGCTGACGCACGTCGACCCCGGATCGATGCGCGTGCGCGGCCGCGAGGGCCTCTACGTCTGCGGCGAACTGCTCGACCTCCAAGGCCCGATCGGCGGCCTGAACTTCCAGTCCGCCTTCGCGACCGCGGAGCTGGCCGGCGCGGATCTCGCGCGCTGAGGCCTACGCCCCGTCGGGGATGTTCGGCTCGACCAGCTGCGCGAGCAGGGTCAGCGACTCCTGCCAGCCGGCGTAGCAGAACTGGAGCGGGATCATCGCCGGGATGCCGCTCTGCACGATCTCGAGCTCGGTGCCGCACAGCACTTCCTTGAACGTGATCGAGACCTGCATCTCTCCCGGCATCTTCGGGTCGTCGAACTTGTCCGTGTAGCGCAGGCGCTGCCCGGGCACGAGCTCGACGTACTTCCCGCCGAACGAGTGGCTCTTGCCCGTGCCGAAGTTCGTGAACGACATGCGGTAGCCGCCGCCGACCTTGGCGTCCATCGAGTGGATCTTGCCGGTGAAGCCGTGGGGCGGGAGCCACTTGACCATCGCGTCGGGATCGATGAAGGCGCGGTACACGCGCTCCGCGGGCGCGCGCACGACGCGGTGCAGCTTGACGGTGCCGGTTGTGGCAGTGGGCATGGAAAGCTGCTGAAGGCGCGCGACTACGGCCCGTAGAGGATCGGGATGTCGTTCCGTGGGATGAAGGACTTGACCTCGAGCGTGTCCACCCAGATCGCGAAGTCAGGTGAAGCCCAAGCGGGGTAGGCGGCGTAGGCCGCGTTCTGCGGTCGATCGGTTGCGAGATCGGGTTGCGACTCCGGCCTGGGCCACGCCACCCACACCTTCGTCCGCACGTCGAAGAGGACCGGGCGCAACCGGACCCAATCTCCCCGGCGTTCGACGACCTCGAGGGCCTCCTTGTCGCTCGGGGGAAGAACCTCCCCGGCCGCGAGTCGCACAGACTGAACGTGGTCACCGACGGCGAACCCGGGCGGTGCGGTGCCCGCCAACGACGAGCAGGCCGCGCACAGCGCCAGCAGTACGACCCGCGCCGCCGCACGAAAACGTCCTACGCTGCGGGCGCGCGCCATCACACCCCGACCAACTCCTTCTCCAGCGCCGGCGTGTACTTGCCGTTGCGGGCGGCGCCGTTGAGCTTGGCGCGGGCGTAGAAGGCCTTCTGCGCGGCGGCGACGTTCTTCGGGTCGCCCTTCCAGGCCTTGAGCGCTTCGTCCTGCAGCGCGCGGCCGTAGCTGAAGGACAATTGCCACGGGTGCGGGCCCATGGCGTTCATCGCGCTCAGGTTGGCGGTCGCCTGCGCGGCGCTCTGGCCGCCCGAGAGGAACACGATGCCCGGCACCGCCGCGGGCACGGTGCGCTGGAAGCACTTGAGCGTCCACTCCGCGACCTGCTGCGCGCTGTTCTGCTGCGCGCAGGTCTTGCCCGCGATCACCATGTTGGGCTTGAGCAGCATGCCCTCCAGCAGCACGTCGTGGTCGCACAGCGCGCTGAACACCTCGCACAAGGTCTCCTCGGTGACCTCGTAGCAGCGCTCGATCGTGTTCGACCAGTCCATCAGCACCTCGGGCTCGACGATCGGCACGATGCCCTGCTCCTGGCACAGCGCGGCGTAGATCGCCAGCTGCTGCGCGTTGTCGACCAGGCAGTGCCGCGTCGGGATCGACTCGCCGATCGTGATCACCGCGCGCCACTTCGCGAAGCGCGCGCCGAGCTTGCGGTACTCGATCAGCCGCTCGCGCAGCCCGTCGAGCCCCTGCGTGCGCTTCTCCTCCGGCGCGCCCGGCAGCGCCACCGCACCCGTGTCGACCTTGATGCCCGGGATCGACCCGGCCTTGGTCAACACCTCGGTGAACGGCACGCCCGCGACGGACTTCTGCTTCAGCGTCTCGTCGAACAGGATCACGCCCGAGATGAAGTCGCCGAAGCCCTTGGTCGTGAACAGCATGTCGCGGTACGCGCGCCGGTGGTCCTCGACGTTGGGCAGGTTGATGCTCTTGAAGCGCTTCTCGATCGTGCCGGTGCTCTCGTCGGCGGCCAGGATGCCCTTGTTCGGGGCGACGAGGGCGCGCGCGGTCTGGATCAGCTCTTGGGCGGTCATGGTTCTGGGTGGGGGAGTCAAGGGTCAGCGGGGAGGCGGCTGCGACGTCGGCGCCGCCGGCTTGGGTACCTGATCCAGGCGCTGGAAGGCTCCGAACTCGGTCAGCACGCGCAGCGCGATCGCGCGCACGCCCGCCTCCGACGCGCTCAACGCCGCGCGCCGCGCCTTCCCGGCCTGGTAGATCTCGGGCTTGTCGTAACAGGTCTGCGTCCAGGCGGCCAGGAAGTCGCTCCGGGCCTCGGGCCGCGGCAGCTGGGGCAAGAGCTCGGCCGGCGTCGAGCGCTGCGCCTCCCAGAGGGCGTGCAGGTTGTCGAGCGCCGGTGCGAACTGGTCGCGCAGCACGGCCTCGCCCTCGAGGTAGGTGCGCGCCAGCGCCGTGCGCAGGCTGCGATGGTTGTGCGCCGCCTCGAACCACACGCCGATCTGCTTGTAGAGCTCCTGGTGCTGCGTCGAGGGGATCGGCGCGACCCAGCGCTGCCCGGGCCCGAGCACGTCGCCGACGATGCCGAGCACGTCGACGTCGGGCATCTCGATCGCCGTTCCGCTGGCCCAGGCGTCGTACAGCGTGACGCCCGGGTAGACCCCGCCGGCGCGGTCGGTGTAGGCGTGGGCGAAGGCCGTCAGGGCCTTTTGCTGCGTCCCGTCGTCGAGCGCGCGCTCGATCAGCGCCTCGGCCAGGTCGAGGTCGGGCGCGAAGCCCGCCAGCGCGTTGCGCAGCGTGCGCTCGGGATCGTTCCAGCCGCGCGCGCGGCGCACGCTGCGCGTCGCGTAGTCGTAGAAGAACGCGCAGTCGAGCCGCCGCGCCGGCGCGCGCGCCGCGCAGACCTGCAGCAGCGCCTTGACGTCCTTGGCCGTGCTCGGGAGCAGGCGCCGCGGGATCGGCTGCGCGGGCGCGGTCACCAGCGGGTCGTACCAGCGCGGCTTCTCCCACTCGGCGAGCGTGCTGCGCGGCGTGTCGGAGAGCCCGAGCGCGAAGCGCAACAAGTCCGCCTGCAGGCTGCCCGACTGGCGCGCTTCCAAGGCCAGGTACTCGAGCGCCTCGCGCTGTTCGGGCGCCTCGAGCTTCTTCCAGGCCGCCAGCGCGCGCCGGTCCTCGGCCGCGCGCGCCTCGGCCGTCTGCGCGGCCGGCGCCGGCGACGCCGCCTGGCCCGCTCGCGCCGGCTCGCCGGCCGGCACCCGGGGCAGGCTCAGACCGATCACGAGCGCCGCGAACATGCGGGCCAGGATGCCACGCCACCCCGGGGCCGGAAAGAACAGGGGGCGGGTCCGGGAGGGACCCGCCCCCTGAGGTGGCAGGGCTGGCGAGGTCGGGGGGACCGACCTCCTCCAGCAGGCTCAACCAGGTTCTCGCTTCACCGGCCTTCCCCGCGCGGGAGCACCTGAGTCGGTCTCCTCCGGGGGTTCTCGCGCGCCGCAGTCACCGCATTTCGTGCGGCACCCCCCGGTCCCAAGGGCTCGTGGAGGTCCGTCGGCGCTCCCGGAAGGCCGGTTTGGCTCGAACCAGGGAACTCTACCCGTCCCGACGGCCGCCGGAGGCCGTTTTGCGGTTTCCTAGTTCGGTGCGGAGCCCGCCGCGGAGGCCGTGGCGCCGCCCGAGCGGCCACCGCGGCGGCGCCGGCGGCGCCGACGCGTGCCCTGGCCCTCGGCGACCAGCTCCTCGGCGCTGGCCTCGAGGGCGATGCGCCGGCGCTCGACCCAACCCTCGTAGATGTCCCAACCCTGGCCGCGCGCCGCGGCGCGCAAGCGGAACAGGTCGAGCACCTCGGGGAACTCCTCGCTGCGCAGGAACTGCAGCGGGCGGAAGCGCTTGGTCGGCGTCTGCGTGAAGCGCCGCTGCAGCAGGATGATGCGCCGCGCGCGGGCGAGTTCGCGGCGCGGCAGGCGCGTCTCGCGCGCCAGGCCTTCGAGCACCTCGTCGGCGACGCGGGTCAGGTCGCCCGGGGCGCCGGGCAACGTGCGCGTGGCGGCGAAGGCCTCGCGCTCGACGATGCGCAGGTAGAGCAGCGCGATGCACACCGCGGTCGAGGGCACGAAGCCCGAGTGCACGTCGTTGTCGAGCGCCTCGAGCAGGCGCCAGAAGCTGTCGGCGCGCTCCTGGGCCGCGGCGTCGTCCTTGGAGCCGAGGTAGTGGTCGACCTGCGGCAGGATCACGCGCAGCGCCCCCGCCGCGCGCATCATGCGGAAGGCGCCCAGCGCCGAGCCGCCGCGCAGGAGGCGCAGGATCTCCTCCAGGACACGCGGCGCCGCCGAGCGCGACAGCGAAGGCGCCAGCGAGCACATCGCTTCCCAGGTGGTGTCCTCGATGCGGAAGCCCAGGCGCGTGGCGAACTTGATCGCGCGCAGGATGCGCACCGGGTCCTCGGCGATGCGCACCACCGGGTCCCCGATCGTGCGCAGGACACCGTGCTCGAGGTCCTCGAGCCCGCCGACGTAGTCGAGGATCACGTTGCGCGCCGGGTCGAGGAACAGCGCGTTGACCGTGAAGTCGCGGCGGCGCGCGTCCTCCTCGGCCGTGCCGTACTCGTTGTCCTCGGTGATCAGCAGGTCGTCGACGTCCGGCGTCTCGGCCAGCTCGACCGCCTCGGGCTCGCCGCGCGCGCCGTCCTCGGGCTCGCCCAGGCGCGGCGGGTCGCGCCGGAAGGTGGCGGTCTCGACGATGTGCTGGCCGTAGTGGATGTGCACCAGCCGGAAGCGCCGGCCGATGATGCGGCCGTTGCGGAACAGGCGCTTGATCTGGCGCGGGTGCGCGCTGGTCGCGACGTCGAAGTCCTTGGGGCGGCGGCCGACCAGGAGGTCGCGCACGCAGCCGCCGACCAGGTAGGCCTGGTGGCCCTGGCGCTCGAGGCGCGACACGACGCGCAGCGCGTCCTGGTCGAGGGCCTCGGCCGGGATCGAGTCGGCCGCGATCTTGCGCGGGCGGCCCGTGATCCGCGGCGGCGGCAGTTCCTCGTCGTCCAGGGGTTCGCGCGGCGTCATCGGGGCAGAGACTCTACGCGCCCGACGCGCGCCGTGGAACCACCGTGGCCGACCTGGAGCGCTTGCCCGCTCCGCGCTCCTCCGCTACCGTGGCGCGCCTTCCGCGCAGGCCAGTAGCTCCAATGGTTAGAGCGACTGATTCCAAATCAGTAGGATCGGGGTTCGAGTCCCTGCTGGCCTGCCAATCCGGTCCCGTTCGGCCGCGTGCCGCCCGGGTCGCGGTCCCGCACGCCCTCCCTCCGCGCGCTCCCCACCGTCGATGACGCACTCCTCCCTGACGGATGCCCCGTTGCCCGATCGCGAGGGCCCGGACGGCGCGAGCGGGAGCGAGGCGGGAGCGGGCGAACCGGCGAAGGCGGACGGCGAGGCCGCCAAGGCGGAGGGCGAGGCACCCGAAGTCGACGAGCTCGCCGGCCGGCCCGACACGCCCGTGCCCGAGCACGAGGTGCTGCTCGAAGCGATGCAGTGGGCCTTCCAGGGCGAGGAGGTCACGCCGCAGGTGCTGGAAGCCTACGCGCGCCACGCGCGCCTGGTGCTGGCCGCCAACCGCGAGGTCAACCTGACCGCGATCGTCGAGCCGCGCGAGATGGCGGCCAAGCACTACCTCGACAGCTGGCGCATCACACGCCAGGTGATGGTCTACGGCAAGCGCCTGCTCGACCTGGGCAGCGGCGCCGGCTTCCCCGGCGTGCCGGTGGCGCTGGCCGAGCCCGACGCGCGCGTCACGCTGTGCGACTCGGTCGGCAAGCGCACGGCCTTCCTCGAGCGCTCGGTGGCCGAGCTGGGGCTGAAGAACGTCAAGGTGGTCAACGAGCGCGCCGAGGACCACCTGGCGCGCAACAAGTACGACGTCGTGCTGGTGCGCGCGGTCAGCTCGGTGCGCGAGAACGTGCGCACGCTGCGCAAGGTGCGCCACTCGCTCAAGGACCTGGTGATGCTCAAGGGCCCCAGCTGGTCGCGCGAGGTGCGCGCCGGTGAGCGCGAGGCCGAACGCCTGGGCTTCAAGCTCGACACGGTCTGGGAGCACAAGCTGCCGGGCGAGATGGGCGCGCGCGCCATCCTCGTGTACCGCGCCCCGGGCTCGCAGGGCGGCTGAGCCTGGCTCAGCGCGCCGGCGGCGTGGGCGCCGCGACCGAGTTGGCGTAGATGACGGTCTGCGTCGGGAAGGCCATCTCGACGCCCAGCTCCGAGAGCCGGCGCTTGATCTTGAGGTTGATGGCCTGCTGCGCGTCCATCATCGCGTTGTACTCGGGCCGGACGGAGAAGAACACGACCTCGAAGATCAGGGCCCAGTCGCCGAAGCTCTTGAAGTGCGCGCGGTCCAAGCGCGTCTCGGGCGTCGCCTCGACGCACGCCGCGAGGATCGCCGGCAGTGCCTCCAGATGCTCCGGGCGCGTCGAGTACGTGACCCCGATCGTGAACACGCAGCGGCGCTCGGTGAGGCGCTTGTAGTTGCGAATCCGGCTGTTCACGAGGTCGGAGTTGCCGACCACGATCAGCTCGCCGTTGACGCTGCGCAGGCGGGTGGTCTTGATGCCGATCTGCTCGACCGTGCCGGTGAACTCGCCCAGCTGGATCGCATCGCCGACCACGAAGGGCTTGTCGAGCAGGATCGTGATCGAGGCGAACAGGTCGCCCAGGATGTTCTGCAGCGCCAGCGCGACCGCGATGCCGCCGACGCCCAAGCCGGTGATCAGGGCCGTGACGTCGACGCCCAGGTTGCTGAGGCACAGCAGCAGCACCGTGATCCACACCAGGCCGCGCCCGATCATCCCCAGGATGGAGGAGCCCATCGTGCGGATCGGGTCCTCCTGGGCGCGGTCCTTGACCAGGCGCGCGAGGCCGTACTGCACCAGGCCGACGCCCCACAGCCCGACCTGGATGAACGTGGCCAGGATCGTGGCGCGCGTCAGCCAATCGTGGGTCGTCTCCGAGAGGACCAGCCAGTGGCTGGCGAGCCGCGCCGCCAGCGCGATCAGGTAGAAGCGCGAGGTGCGCCGCACCAGGTCGACGATCAGGTCGTCGAGGTCGGTCTCGGTGCGCTCGGCCCACTTCGCCAGCCGCAACAGCGTCAGGCGCTTGAGCAGCCCGAACAGCACCACCGCGCCAGCGAAGACGCACAGGGCGATGATCCAGTCGCGCGCCGTCGTGCCGGCGTACACGCGCTCCAGGAAGGGCAGCGGCGCGGCGTCGACCGCGGGGTCCTGGACGGCGGCCTGCAACAAGAGGACGAAGGGCTTCATGGCGCTCGAGTGAGGAGCGAGCCCGGCGGCCGCGTCCGTCGCGTGCGATGGTGCCCGGGGGGGGAGTCGAACCCCCAACGCCTTGCGGCACTAGGACCTGAACCTAGCGCGTCTGCCAATTCCGCCACCCGGGCAACGGGTGAGGGCGGGGACGATACGGCCGCTGCTGCCGGAGGTCAACGCCCTGGCGCTCCGGCCTCGGACCGTCCGTCAACCCGCGGTGACCGCCACCCCGTCGACCAGCGCCGCGGGCACCAGCGCGGCCCCGCCCAGGCGCTCGCGCTCGGTCGAGAGCTGCAGCACCTGTTCGAGCAGCGCGTAGGCGTTGCCCGAGAGCAGGGTCTCCTTCAGCGGCCGCACGATCCGGCCGCCCTCGACCCAGCGCGCCGACTTGGCGACCCCGGAGAAGTCGCCCGAGGCCGCGTCGGTGGTGCCCGAGAAGCGCTGCACGTAGAGCCCGCGCCCCAGGTGCTGGAGCATGCGCTCGCGCGAGCCGCCCTCGCCCGCCAGCACGCACACGGCGTGCGGGCCGAGGCCCGGGACGCCGCGCGGTCCGCCGGCGGCGTGGCCGGTCGACATCCGGCCGTCGACGCGCGCCGCGTATCCGTTGTAGAGGTACGAGGCGAGCACGCCGCGCTCGACCAGCGCGGTGCGCGCGGTCGGCTGGCCCTCGCGGTCGAAGGAGCCCGCGCCCGACAGCGACCGGTCGTGCGGCGCGTCCTCGATGCCGATCAGCGGGGCGGCGATGCGCGCGCCGAGCTTGCCCGCCAGCGGGCTGCGGCCGCGCTGCACGGCGATGGCGCTGGCGGCCGAGACCAGCGGGCTGATGAACACGTCGGCGAAGGCGTCGGCGGCGAACAACACCGGGCCGCGGTACGACTCGGCCGCCTGGGCGCCCAGGTTGCCCAGCGCCACGGCGGCGAAGTCGCGCGCCACGCGCTGCATCGCGGGCTCGACCTGCGCCAGCTCGCGCAGCGCGTCGCCGTCGTAGTGGAAGCCGCTGACGTCGGCGCCGTCGATGGCCATGCCGAACACGCTGAACGAGGCCTGGGCGTCGCTCTCCGCCAGCGCGACGCCGGTCGAGGCCACCAGCGCGTGCGTGACGCAGCGCACCTCGAAGCTCGAGTTGTCGATCGAGAGCCGCGCGTCGATCGCGCGCACGCGCGCCAGGAAGGCCCGGCCGCGCTCGACCGCCTCCTCGACCGTCAGGCGCGCCAGCTCGCGGTCGATCAGCGGCGCGAGCGGCGTCACCGGCCGCGCGGCGGGCAGCTGGTTGTGCTCGTCCGGCCGCGCCATGGCGGCCAGCTCGAGGGCGGCGCGCGCCGTGCGCTCGAGCGCCACGGGGTCGGCCTGGTTGGTCGAGGAGAAACCGAGGCGCCGGTCGCGGAACACGCGCAGGCCCAGCGACGAGCCGTCGTCGACCTGCGTCAGCTTGAGGTCGCCCTTCTCGAAGCGCACCGCGATCGTGCGCGCGCGCGCGGCGAAGGTCTCGGCCTCGGCGGCGCCCAGCTCCAGCGCGCGCGCGGTCAGCGCGCGCGCCCGGTGCAGGAGTTCCTGTTCGGCGGCGCGCGCGTCGAAGACGCTCCCCGGCGCGGCGGTCAGCGTGTTCATGCGCGCCGGCCTCCCAGCAGGACCTCGCAGGAGATCCACGGCCCGCCGGCGTCGACCTTGGCCGGCTGGCCCTTGCCGCAGTGGCCCGAGCCGAGGTCCCAGCGGAAGTCGCGGCCGACGCGGTCGACGGAGCGCAGCACGTCGAAGGCCTGGCCCGAGATGTTGACGCCGCGCAACAGCGGCCCCTTCTTGCCCCCGACGATGCGGTAGGCCTCGCGCGTGCCGAACATGAACTCGCCGTTGGCGTCGGCCTGGCCGTTGGCGGCGCCCTCCAACAAGTAGCCGTCCGCCACGCCCGCGATCAGCTCGTCGAGCGTCGCGTCGCCGGGCGCGATGTAGGTGTTGCGCATGCGGATCAGGGGCTCGTTGTCGTACTCCCAGGCGCGCGCGCTGCCGGTCGGGGCGACGCCGAAGCGCGCGGCGCTCTCGCGGTCGTGCAGGTAGGAGCGCAGGATGCCGTCCTGGATCACCACCGTGTTCTGCGTCGGGACACCCTCGTCGTCGACGGCGATCGAGCCGCCCGCGCCGGCGTGGAACTCCGAGGCGCCCGAGTCGCACAGCGTCACGTGCTCCGAGGCCACGCGCTGGCCGAGCTTGCCGGCGGCGACCGAGCCGGAGAGCACGAAGTCGGCCTCGACCGTGTGGCCGACCGCCTCGTGCGTCAGCAAGCCGACCAGCGCTGGCGAGAGCAGCACCCGGGTGCGGCCGCCCTCGGGGTAGCCGGCGCGCAACAGGTCGACGGCGCGCGAGGCGGCGCGCTCGGCCAGCTGCTCGGCGCTGTTGTCGCGGAACAGGCAATCCCAGCCGCCGGTCGCGCCGACCGACTCGCTGCCGCGCTGGATCTCGCCGTCCTTCTGCGCCACGGCCGAGATGCGGAACTCGGGCCGCACCAGGCGCGTCCAGGCGCGCGCACCGTCCGAGGTGACGATGCCCTTCTCCTCGAAGACCTCGGAGTAGACCGAGGAGGCGCTCTGGATCGAACTCGAGGCGCCGCGCGCCTGCTGTTCCATGCGCAGCACGAGGTCGAGCGTCTCGGCCAGCGGGCGGCGCTCGAGCTCGGCGACGCCCGCACCCTCGAAGCGGCCGCGCGCCAGCGCGATGTGCGGCAGGAGCGGCGTGCGCTCGGAGCGCGCGCGGGCCGAGGAGCGCGCCGCGGCGCGCGCCTGGTCGATGGCGAGGCGGATCGCGCCCAGCTCGACGCGGTCGGTGCTGGCGAAGCCCCAGGTGCCGTCCTCCAGGACGCGCACGCCGACGCCGGTGTGCTCGGTGTCCTGCGCGGTCTCCACGCGGCCCTTCTCGACCGCCAGCACGCGCGCGCGCTTGCGGTGGAAGCGCAGCTCGACGAAGGGCGCGCTCGCGCGTTGCAGGGCCTCGGTCAAAAGGTCGGTCGGATCGGTTTCGTGCAAGGGTTGCCCTCCGGCGGCAGAACCTAGCCCCTGCGCAGGGCGGGAACCAGCGCCGAGCGCGCCGCAGTCGGCGCGGATCGCTATCCTGCCCGGTTCGCACGCCATGGCCGAGAACCAGGACAAGACCCCGCGCCCGATCGCCACGAACCGCAAGGCGCGCTACCAGTACCTGATCCTCGACGAGCTGGAGTGCGGGATCGTGCTGACCGGCACCGAGGTCAAGAGCCTGCGGGCCGGCGGGGCCTCGATCGAGGAGGCCTTCGGGATGATCCGCAACGGCGAGCTCTTCCTGGTCAACGCCAGCATCCCGGTGTACGCCCAGGGCAACGTGCACAACCACGAGCCGCAGCGCGAGCGCAAGCTCTTGGCCAAGAAGGCCGAGATCGCCAAGTGGTTCGCGGCCGTGCGCGAGAAGGGCAAGACGATCGTGCCGCTCGGGCTCTACTTCGTCGGCGCGCGGGTCAAGGTCAAGCTGGCGCTGTGCCAGGGCAAGAAGCTCTACGACAAGCGCGAGGACAAGAAGGAGAAGGACGACCGGCGGCAGATCGAGCGCGCGATGCTGCGCCGGCGCTGAGGAAGAGGCCATGGCCGCCCGCAAGCTGACCGAGCGCTGGACCGGCACGTGGAGCGGCTCGTCGACGCTGTTCCTCGATCCCGCCGGCGCGGGCGAGCGCTCGGACTCGCGCCTGAGCGTGCGCTCGGCCGCGCTGGGACGCTTCGTGACGCTGGAGTACGACTGGTCGACGCAGGGCGCGCGCCAGGAGGGCCTGCTGCTGATCGGCGCCGAGACCCCGCTGGTCGCCGCCGCCGCTTGGGTCGACAGCTGGCACATGGCCGAGCGGTTGATGAAGCTCGCCGGCACGATCGACCCGCGGGGCAGCGTGCGCGTCGTCGGACGCTACGCGGCGACGCCCGGCGTCGAGTGGGGCTGGAGCATCACGGTCGAGCTGGCGAGCCCGGACGAACTCCTGCTCAGGATGCACAACATCGAGCCCAGCGGCCGGGAAGCGCTGGCGGTCGACGCGCGCTACCGTCGAGAAGCGTGAGGGCTCGAGCTGAGCGCGGCGCTGGGAGCCCCGCGCCGCGCGTGCTAGGATCGGGGCCTCAGCCTGGGGGCGCACTGGTCTCGACCGGTTTCGTCCGTCTGCGGGTTGCGTGTCGGGGATCCCGAGTCACCCCGTGAAATCCACCCGGGGACGGCATTGCATGCCAACAACTATTCTCTCGCTGCCTGATTCAACTCAGTCAGCCGTTTCCGGTCGGAGTGCCCGCGGCCGGCCGGAGACGTACACAGCGGGCTGGCCGGCGAGTCGCGCCTCGGGGCGGACCGGCGAGAACTTTCCGAGGCTGGTACGCGGCGAGCCCGCCCACGGGCGCAACGCGGATGACGACAAACCGTGGGACACACACGTAGACGCTCGCAGCGCGTTCATTCCGGGACGCGGGTTCGATTCCCGCCGCCTCCACCAGCTTTCACCCTCGCAGGGCGCCTCAGTGGCGTTCTCGGCCCCGTCCGCGCGGGTCGAGCTTGCGAGGTCTTGCGGGTCAGTGCGTGAACCTGCGACGTTCCGGTGCCACGGACCGCACCACTCCGGCGCGCCCGCGGTCCCGGTGGAGCGCAGCTCTTCGGGCGCGGCGCCGAGCAGGTCAGGCAGCTTCTCGACGGCCTCGCGCTCCTCGCCTGCTCGCACGCGCGTGTAGACGCTGACCGTCAGGTCCGCCGTGCTGTGGCGCATCATGGACTGCGCGGTGCGCACCGAGGCGCCGGCCGAGAGCAGACGGGTCGCGAGCATCCCGCGCAGCGCGTGGAAGTCGAAGCGCCGGCCGGACACGTCGAGGAACGGGATCCCAGCACTCTCCAGGTCGCTCCGCAGCGCGCGCGGCGCACGCCAGGCCGCCGGCAGGCCGAAGGCGGGTTCGATCGCCCCACGGCCCGCCAGGAAGCGCGAGAGCGCCCGGGCGGTCGAGAGCCGCAACGGCTGCACGCTCTCGGTCCGGTTCTTCGCGTTCGCCGCGGGGAGCGTGACGGTCGGGTTCTCCCCGTCCAGGTCGGCGAAGCTCGCAACCCGGAGGGCCTGAAGCTCGGCCAGGCGGAAGCCGGTCTCGGCCGCAACGACGTAGACCAGCGCCCGCGCCGGCCCAGGAACGAGCCCGAGCTCCGGGCCGCGCTGGGCAGCGGAGACGAGTTCGCGAAGCTCTGCGTCGGTCAGCGCGCGCCGGCGCACGCGGCGGTCTGCGCGGGCATTGACCGGCGCGAGCACGCGTAGCGGGTCGGCGCTCGCGATCCCGCGCGCAACCATCCACAGGCAGAAGGCGCGGGCGGCCTGCAGCATGTGATTCGAGGTCGCCGACGAGACGCCGGCTTCCGCGGCGGCGATCCAGTACGCGCGGACGTTGCCGGGGACGTGCGCACCGAGCGCGGCGACGTGCTTCCCGATCGCGAGCTTGTCACCCTCGCGCAGGCCGTGGAGGTGCTGCTCGACGGGCTCGGGGCGGATGTCGGTCCAGTAGCGGAACCCGCACGCGCGGAACAGCGCACCGGCCCGGCCCGTCGTCAGCTCGACGTGCTTCTCGGTCACGTCGCCCGCACGGATGGACTCGCCCCATTCCGCCAGCAGCTCGGCGAGCGTGCGGCCGGCAGCGTGGCGCTTCTCGTCGACGAGGTCCCACTCCACGAGCCGGCGCAGGATGTGAGGCGGTAGGGCCTGCAGGAAGGTCGCGAGCTCGCCCTCGGGGTGCTGGTTCCCGCGGCGCACCTCGACGAGCCTGCAGAGCTTGTTCTCGAGTTCGACGGTGGCGGACTTGGTCGCGTACCCAGGCAGGCGCCGGTCGATGGATCGATGATCCGCGAAGCGGATGTACAAGCGGCCGTAGGACACGCGCTTGCTCGCGGGGTTCTTCGGGTCGATCGCTCGGGTTCGACGGTAGACACTCACCGGCCACGCCCCTTGCGCGCCAATGCGACGATCGAGAAGCGTTCGCCGAGAGACTCTGCGCTCCACGCACGAAGTGCGAGTAGGGCGAGCGAACCCGGCTCGCGGGCACCGCTCTCGAACGAGGCCAACCGTGAGGTGGCGATGCCCAACTCGGCCGCGGCGCGCGCCTGGGTCAGGCCTCGCTTCTCGCGCGCGGCGATGAGCTTCCGCGCCAGCGCAGGCCGAGGGCCCAGCTTCTTTCGGGGGCGGACCATGCTGTTGTTATCTCCTGGGTGACATCAGATTGCAAGCCCTCAGTCGCGGCTCACGGGGGTCAACGGGACGGACGCCTGCCCGGAGGCGGCCTTGAGGAGCCGCGCCTCCAGCACACGCGCAGCGCCGCCTTCGCGTAGGAGTGCGCTTCGATGCCCGTCACAGAGCCCGTAGTCGACGCCTCGGACGTCCGCGTACAGCCCACTCGGTCGGAATCTGCCGGTCCAGGACACCGGCGGGCGCTGGTACGGGGGCGGCTGAGGCGTCTTGATGACCTTCAGCCAGCCACCGGGCGAGTCGCGCGGCTTGCGCGGGGGCGGGGGATCGGACTCCGGGCAGAGGGCGCAGCGCGCGGTCAGGTCGAGCGGGGAGGTGCTGGCGGTCTTGTCGGTCATCGGTCGGCGCGGTCCTCGGCCGCGGGGTTGTCGGGGTCGGGTGCTCGCCCGAGGAGACGGGCGAGAATGCTGGGGGCCGGCGGGATTCCTTTCAGGTCCGCGCGCTCGAACGTGCGCGCGGCGCGGCCGCAGTGGCGACAGGTTCGGCGCGTGCGAACGCCGCCGCGCGTCTCGAGCACCTCGACCACGACGAAGTGCCGGCAGCCGCAGCGCGCGCACTCGAGAGGCCGCTTCTCGTGGGCCTGCTGTGTCATGCGCCAATCCTCCGCGGCCCTGCCCGGTCACCAGAGCCGAGCTGGAAGCCGCCGCGCCGCAGCGTCTCGATGGCGAGGGACTCGTCGGACTCGCGCCGGCGTCGATCGACGAGGGTCGCGTGGATGCGCTCGAAGCGCGCGCGGTTGTGCGGCGCGTCGTCGGCCGTCTGCGTGTGCAGCAGCCGGAATCCGCCCAACACCTCGAGGGTCGCAGCGGCAAGTGCATCCTTCGCCCGCAGGGCGCGCCACAGCTCAGCGAATCGATCAGGGCTCGCGTACGGGCCGACCATCGACGCGGCGCGCAGGCAGAGGGTCCAGGCCTCCTCGGCGACGGAGTCGGAGCGAGGCGCGGCGCGCTTGCGCAGGTCGGCCGCGGTGGGGGGGAAGTGCGAGTTCTGCAGGTGCTGGACTGCTGCCGCGGCGACGCGCTCGGCCGGTAGGTCGCCGAGGACCACGGCCCAGGTATCCGGCAGCGTCTCGGAGAGCCGCTCGGCCCAGGTCGGGTAGTTGTCGGCGAGCACCCTGAGCAGCTCGACAACCTCGGCGCGGGTCATCGTGCACCCCCCGAGGCAGGGCGGGCCTCGCCGGCCGGCGGGGGCTCCACGTCGATCGTGCGCGGCGGATTGGCGCGTCCACCAGGCTCGGCGGTTGGCCGCAGGTAGCTCGGCCCGCGGGATCGTGGCGCACCGCCGGCCGTCCCGGCGCCCTTGCGGTCGGCGTTGTCGACGTAGTGCTCGCGGATGCCGCCCCAGGCCAGGTCAGCCGCCATGCAGAGAGCGCGCAGCGCGAAGGCCTGCCCGCGGCGCTCGAACAGCGCGAGGAGGCGGGCCAACTGCGTGGGCGTGAGCTCTTCGAGCTTCTTCTCGCGGCGGACCCCCAGCCACGCGGCGAACTCGCTCCGAAGTGCAGGCGCGTCGAGTTCCGCGGGCAGGGGGCAGGTGGCCGGGTCGACCAGCTCCGACTTGCGCCGCGCTTTCGCCGTCCGGGCCGACCCCCCTCCGGAGTCAGAGTGAGATCCAGACGGAGAGGGAGAGGGAGAGGGAGAACCCAACGCACTCGTAACGGTGACGTCACGGTGACGAGTGCGTGACGCGCGCGCGGGGTCGCCGCGAAGCCGCTTGCGATGCTCTTCCTGCCGCAGCCGAGCGCCCTCGCGAGCATGCCCGACTGCAGCGAGCTTCTCAGCCTGGACGGGGTTCCGACGAAGGCCGTCCTGGTCAACGGGGAAGCGCGCCTCGAGGGCCTTCCACGCGCGTTCCCACAGCCCCTCGATGAGGTCGAACCGTGCGGCGATCACCCGCACCATCGCCGGGTCGCCAGGCAGAGATCCGCGCGCGTTCTGCTCGCCGAGCAGGAACAGGTACACCGCGACGATCTCCGGTTCCCGCGCGAGCCTGAGCACGGTCTCGCTGCACCAGAAACGCTCGTGCTCGAGCTGCCACCACCCTAGGCCGGTCGAGGCGCTCACTGCTGGAGCCCCCCCGCATCGCGCACGGCCAACGGCCCGACCACGCCCGGCGCCGACCACCCCGCCGGAGAACAATGGCAGCGAGGAGCCGACGCCGGGCCGCTGAAAGGTATCGCGCTCACGCGTGCCGCTCCCGTGCCGCGCCAGGCCACGCCCACGCTGTGCGCGGCGGGCAGCCGGCCAAGACGAAGGCTTCCAACTCCGCGCGGCGCCAGCGCACGAGCCGACCGCAGCGGACCGGCAGGGGGACGAGGCCAGCGGCGACGCGCGCGTGCAGGGTGCGCACCGACATCCCGAGTAGCACCGCCGCGTGCGAGTCGCGCAGGAGTAGGGCCGCGGCCGGCACGTCGGGCAGCTTCTGGAGCTGCGTGGCCGAGGGTGCTAGGGTGCGGGCACTGGTTTGCGCTTGCTCTGCGCCGTTCCCGGAATCCACGCCGGGGCGGCGCGCTCTACTTCCGGTCGGCATGGCTGACCTCCTGGCGCGTGCCGCGCGCGATCGTGGTCGCGGGGGCCGTCGCCCGATCGGAGAGGATGCGGCGAAGCTCGTCTAGGCGAACGAGGTAGCGGCCGCCGACGCGGGCCGCGGGTAGCTCGCCTTGCTCGATCGCCGCGAGGAGGTCGCGCGGCTTGAGGCCCAGCTCGCGCGCCGCGGCGCCGTGCGTGCAGAGGTCGTCCTGGTTGTTCGATTCCATCGCGCGCTCAAGCGTCCCGGCGGGAACGCCGTGAGTCGCGCGCGTGAATGCCGTCCCGTTGCCGCTACTTGTCCGTGGTCGGCGCGGTCAGCGATTGGCGCGCAGCGGCGCGGGCACCCATCGGCAGCCAGTAGCCTTCGCCACGCTTGCTGCGGACGCCGTAGCCCTTCTTCTTCAACTCGGGCACCAGTCGGTCACGCACGGCCTTGGTGAGCGTGTCGCGCGTGGCGGCGCTCTTGGGCTCGAGCTTGCGCCCGATCTCCTTCGCGCTGATCGGTTCGGCAGTGGGCAGATCGAGGAGTACGCGAAGCACGAGCCGCGCGGCCGGGCTGAGCGGCGGCCTCTCCTTCGCCGGCCCCCTAGCACTCCGCGCACTGGCAGCCTCGGGCTTCACTCCGCGCGCGGCGACACGCTCGGCCGCCTTCTGCGCAGCGGCGTTCGCGAGTGCCTCGAGCCGGCGACCCTCGGCCTCGCGCTTCTGGACGAGCTGGTCGGCCTCCCATTCGAGCCGCTCCAGGCCCCTCGGCGAGGCGGCGAACGTCCTGGCGACGATCTCACCCGAGGCGAGCTCGAGGACCTCCTCCTGCACCCCGCCGCCGGAGAGCGAGAACGCGACCAGGCTCCCGTCAGGTGCGTACTCGCGGTGCTCGTGTACCGGGAGCCACTTGAGCGGCGGGGACCAGGTAGGCCTCCCGGGTGCGCTCCCATGCTCGTGCGCGCGCGAGTCCGCCTGCGGGCTCGCGGCCGGTCCATCGCCAGCGCCAGCGCGCTCTCGCGCAGCGCCGGCGGGTTGCGTAGCATCGCCCTCGCGGGCGCGTCGTTCTTCCACAGGAACCTCCGCGCCCGCGCAGCGAGCCGTTCCGTGCAGGGAGCGGCTCGCGCTCTTTCAGGCGCGCCCGCAGCCTACTCTCCCTGGACGCGAGTTCCAGCCGGCCCAGGGCCGCGCGAGTCCGCCGGCGGCCGAGGTGGCCCCAGGCCCGCCAGGCGCGGCCGGCGCGCGGCGGCTCTTGCGGGTCCAGGCCGCGCGCGCGGACGGCCGGCGCGCCGCCGGCAAGTCGACCTGGGCGGCCGCCCCGACCCCGCGCGGCCCTGCTGCCGGCCGTGCCCCGGCCGAGCACCTCCAACCCACGCCGCCAGTCAGGGTGCGGGCGGCGCCGGGCGGCGCGCACGGGTCCTTCCCCGTGGTCGCGCGCCCCCTGCGGCCTCACGGAAAGCCCGACCTACTGAGCACAGTTTGTTTCCTGCCGGAGGGCCTCCGTCCGGGGCTGGAAATGCCCCCAGGACGCTCAGAACCGCGATTCGTGGTCCAGGCAACCCACCAGCGGGCGCACACGCAGGCGACAAGCAAGTGTGCTCTGTAGCCCGGGCTTTCCGTGAGGCCGCAGGGGGCGCTCGCCTTGCCGGGAGGACCCGCGAGGGCTCATGGGCCGTCGGACCCACCCGTGCAGGCCCAGGGCCGGCCGGCTGCGGCGCGCCGGGTGGGCCTGGACTGCGGCGGCGCATCCAGAGCGCGTCGCGCCGCGCCTGCCCGGCTGACGAGTTCAACGGGCGCGCGACCGAGAACTACGTGGACGACTGCGGAGGTAGCGAGTCGGGAATCGCGACCCTGAAGACCCTGTCCTTTGAGACCGTGAACTTCTCGCCACGCTTCACCACGCGCTGCGCCGGGCTCGCGTAGAACTCGTGCAGGGCCTCGACATTGAGGAGATCCCCAACCAGGCCCTTCACCTCGGCGGCCAAGTCATCGTGCAGCCCGCTGACGTCGGGGCGGAGGGTGACCTCCTCGCCAATCCGGTAGGCCCGGTTCGCGCTGAGGTCCACCTTGAGCAGAACCGAGCCACAGATGACGGGACAGGCGAAGGGGCGGGGCTTGAAGTTCATGCGCGCATCCTAACACCGGGCTACCCCGTGCCAGACCTGGTGCGGGTGTGTGGTGGCCACGTTCACGCACTCCGCTGGCCGCCAACCGAGGGCGCTAGACTGCCAGGCATGGACTGGACGACCTTCTTCGCTGGCCTCGCCGCGCAGCTCCTGGTCACCGGGGTCGCCACGACCTGGCTGACCATGCGCGTGCAGGAAGGCTTCCACCGCGCGGCAGAGGAGCACCGCGTGCGCTTCTCAGCCCTGCACGCCAAGCGCGCGGAGGTTCTCGGCGATCTCTACAGGATGATCGTTCAAGCGCACCATGCGTTCCTGAGCGCCGACGACGCCACCGTCAATCACGTCACGAGGGTGCAGCGCGCGGTCGCTTGGTACCAGAACACGATTGCAATCATGGAATCCCTGGATCGGAACCGGCTCTGGCTTCCGCGCGAGACGGCGAGCAAGGTGGGTGAGCTCCTTGTTGCCTTCGATGAGGCCGGAGGTGCTGTACAGGCTGCCGTGCGACAGGGGACCGCAGACGTGAAGAGCTTCGACGGCATGCGAGTTGTCGTCGAGCGATTCCAGCCGCTGACCGACGAGCTCGAGCAGCACTTCCGTGACCTGGTTGAGCCGACGTCGGACCGGCCCAAAGAAGGCGCGAGACGGCGCGCATCCTCGACTGCGCCCGGCTCCAGCGGGTTCGGCCCAGCACCGAAGCCACCGGTCCGACCGTTCGACGGGCCGCCCTGAGCAACACCCGCCGAGGTCGGGCCGCGTCGTCGCGCTGCCAATGCTGTTTCTGGAGCCGGCATGCCGCTAGCCGAACGGGTGCAACGGACGAAAGTTCGGGCTCGGAACAATCAGGGTCGTGCCCAGCGTTGCGCGCTTCGGCCGGGGATGCTCATACCAACCGCAGCAGCCGCGACTCGGCGCGTCCGGGCGAGCTCCTTCGCCCATGATCTCGAAGCCGTAGACCGTCAGCGCGAACAGGCAGATGGAACGACTGTCTGCGTCCTGCCAAGTGCACGCGTAGCGGTAGCGCGCATTGCTCGCGTAGAGCTCGTCGACCCTTCCAAGCCGGATGTGCTGCTGGAGGTGCATCGCGTGCTCTACCTGACGATGCGGAATCGGCTCGCACTCGAAACCAGTGGGCGTCGGGCGGCCAGCCGGCAACGGCTCCCACAACTCTGACTTGACCGTCGCCGGCAGGAACTCGAGGTAAAGAGCCGAATGGCTCGCTCGCACCCAGCGCGCGATGATGCGCCGGAGGTCGATCCCATGTAGCCCGCTTGTGGCGCCGCCGTCGTGCTCGAACGTCGTGGACCTGAGATGGCTGCGAGGTCCGAGCGGCACCCCGTGCAGCAGCTTCAAGAGTTCACCCGCAATTTCGTCGTCGACGGACCGCTCGCCGTTACAGGTTGAGTGTGCGTCGAGAACGATCGGCGCGTTCTCGCGGTCCTCGACCTTGAAGACGGCCCTGGGAGGCACGTGGTCGTCGGTTCGCTCGCGTCGGTTGGCGAAGGGCCGCCCGCAGTAGTAGCAGAAGGCCAGGTGCCGGAAGGCGCGCATGTCCTTCTGCGTGCGACGGACGATCGGGGCGGAGGGCTCCATGGTCGGGGGGCTTCAGCCTACGACGGGGGAGGTCCTGAACGGTCTAGGTACTGGCCTGGCGTCCGGCCGAGCGTTCGAGCTGCCCGTGGCGCTCTAGGAGCGCCGACGGGGAGCGTCGATGGAGCGCGACGTGCCCGACGTGCGGTAGCATCCCTCGCCGAGTGGACGAGTCGGACGAACAGGTCGCTGACAAGGGCAGCTCACAAGCCCGCGAAGCGGAGCTCAGCGCCAAGTTCGCCGAGGTCTTCTGGCCAGCATTTCGGAGGCACTGCAGGGCGGGCCTCAAGACCGCGGGCTTGACGTTCCTCGGCTCCGCATCCGCCGCAGCGCTTGTCGGGTGGTACAGGCACGAATGCCCCGCCGACGAGTTGAGCTATGCCGTGGCAGTGTTTGGCGTCTCGATCTTTGCAGGCGTGTGGGTTGCGATGCATAAGACGGCGAGGGGCTTCTGGGATTCTGCGCGAGCCGACCTTGCCGAGCACGGCAAGCACCTGCGCGCCCTCTCGACTGAGCACAGTGCGCTGACGAAGGAGAACCAGGACCTCGCCGAGCGATCACGAGCACTGCAGGAGCGGCTGGAAGACACCCCCGTTGAAAAGACCATGCGCCTCATGCGGCAGCTCAGGTACGGCGGGCACAACGGCGTCACCTTCCTGCGCGCGGCCGGGAAACACTTCGATCGCAACACGGCCTGGCTCAGCAACCTCGTCGGCTTCGTGAACCCGCCGAACACCCTGCTCGCGGTCTTCGCCCCTGCTGAGCCGGACGAGCGCAGGTGCGAGGCGCTTCTAACGGAGCTCGTATTCCTGCGTGTGCTCGAGCAGGTGCAAAGCGCTCCCACGCGCTGGACGCTGACGGACCTGGGGCGTGAGGTGCTACTCCAGATCAGGGCGGATGATCTGGAGCGCAAGTAGACGCCGCCGGCGTTCCGCAAGCTGGTTGGCCTACGTCCCGGGTGTTCTGGACCGCCCGGCAAGTAGCTTGGCGAGTGCGGCGTGAATTAGCCTCGCCTGCCCGCCGAGTTGCCGGAGGGTGATGATCTGCTTCTCGGCTAGGTCGGCGCGTGCCTCCGCGTTCCTGATCGCCGTATCGTACGGCTCCCGCGCCTCGCGCTTCTCGCGTTCGAGGTCCTCGACCTTCTGCTCTAGCTGCGCGATCCGGAGCCACGCCTCGTCCCGCTGCTTGGGCGCTGCTGCAAGGCACGACCAGACGAGGGACCCCACCAGCACAACTGCAGCCGATGCGAGCGGGATGAGCAGGAGCTGGACCCAAACGTCGCCTAGAGCCTCCGCGCGCTTGGACGGCTCGGACATCCCAAGCACAAGGAAGAGCTGCACGACGAGCCCAACGAGCGACACGGCAACTGTCAGGATCACCATCCCCCAACTGATCGACGCCCGCCAGTCATCGAAGCCCCGAGCTATTGCGTACTGCGGGCGGCCGACCGTGGACGGAGGCGGAGCAAGGACGACGGAGGCAGCGGGGGGCGAGTCCATGCCTTCATGCTACGGGCACCTTGACCACTGCCCGAGGGTGGGGCTCGCAACAGCCCCCTAGTCAACCGGTTGTCGTCGTCGGACGGTCCACGAGCTACGATCGAGATAGCCCCACCCCCGAGCAGTCGCCTCACGGCCGGCACGCGAGCGCCGGCACAGGCGCCTGCGGGAACCCGGGGCCTGGGCAAGCCTGAGGCCGGCGCGGGAGGAACTCCCCTGGCACGCCGACCTCGCGGGCTTATATCCTCCGCAGGATGAGCCCCGAGAAGGACTACAGCAACGCGGAATTGGCTGAGCTGCTCGAGCGATACGCCGCAGACCAAAGGAACAAGGGCGCCGCTCAGGCTCTGCGTCTAGCCGCCCGACGACTCCGATTGCTCCCGCCCGCGGGGTCAATGGCAATCAGTTTCGAGTACGTCACGGCCCCACCGCCTGAACACGACGAGTCGAGTCCGTGACCTCGCCAACCATCGAGCCCGCCCTCTCCGAGCTCCTCGGCGTCGCCGCGGTCTAGGATCCTCGTCGCATGCAGATCGGGACCATCCACCTCGAGTACCCCCTGCAATCTGGCTTCTGCGTCTTCCACACGGAGTTCGCGCGGCTTGACCCGCTCGGGCAGAGCCTCCCTAACCGCTGGGTTCGTGCGGTGACACTGATCAGCACGGGAGTGCGTGAGGCGTTCGTCACGCCCAAGCTCGCCACGCAACTGAAGCTCCGGAGCCTTGGCGACGTGGAGGTCGATCAGAGCGGGCGGCTCGGCTTCGAGACCTCGCTGACCGAGGCGACGCTGCGCTTCGCTGCTGCCGAGGACAGCACGTTCGAGACCCCGGTGCGCGCGATCATCGACGAGCTGCCAGACGAAATCGACGCAATGCTCGGGATGGATCTGATCGAGGAAGGGCGGTTCACCATCGATGGCGCGAAGGGCGTGTGGCGGTGGGAGCTGCCTGGCTTTCCCGGGCGGCACACCACAACGATCCCCAAGTGGAGGCAGGACGACCTCGAGCAGCGGCAGAAGGCCGCGCGCGGCAGCAAGCCCTAGCCGAGCTGGCCCAGCCTCGGGCCTCTACACCGCGGCCGCCGCGCCGTTCCGGCGGATCTCGTCGAGAGCCTGCGTTCCGGTCGGAGCCCGGCCTGCGACCGGGCCTGAGCCGGTGGGCTACTGGCCCTTGACCGCGACCCGCTCCGACCTGCGCAACTCCAGGAACCGCGACTTCAACCAGAGGCTGCGGCGCTTGGCGGCCCACACCTCGGGCATCACGTCCTTGGGCAGATCGGCTCGACGGATCTCGTCGGACGGTTTCCCCTTGCCCGGGATCAGGACGATGTAGATCGCCGCGTCGTCGCCCTTGGGTTGCGAGTAGCTCGAGCCGTGCCCGACGAGCTCGTACAGGCCGGAGTCCATGCGCGCGCGCAAGTACTCGATGGTCCGCTCGCTGATGGCCGTCTCGGCGTCCTTGTGCAGCTCGAGGACGCGCGCGGCGGGCAGGCCGGCGATCTCCTCGGCCCACACCGTGCGCTCGTCCTCGGCCGTGAAGGGTGCTGGCGGCGACGAGGCGGGCGGTGCGTCCGTGGCGCGCTCGACCTCGAGCCCAGCGCTGGACAGCTCGGCTCCGAGCACCTCAGCGCGCGCTTCGCTGTCCTGCCGCACCATGTCCATCTCGGCCTCGCGCCGAGCCGTACCTGCCTGCTGGGCGAGGTAGCCCAGCGCAGCGACACCGCAGCACATGCCCAGGACCGCGAGCACGAGGGTCGGGTGCTTCATGGGCGCTCCGTTGTACCGCTCAGTCACACTTCGCGCACGTCAGGTCCATGCTGACCTCGCCGTACCAGCCGTGCACGTTCTTGTGGACGTGGCCGGTCGACGAGCATCCGGCTGATGTCTGGAGCGTGATGCGGTAGCCCCAGCACGGATCAGCGAGCCAGACGTACGCGATCGCCTCGCACACGTCCTCGGCGTCGTGGCAGGTGATCGTGCAGTCGGCGGGGATCTCGGTGAGGACGTGGCCGACCATGTCGCACGGGGAGTCGTTGTAGATCGTCGCCGTGGCCGCGCACGCGCACTGCGTTTGCGGCGCTGAAGGAGCGGCGGTGGCGAACAGCGACACGACGAGCGCGATGAGCACGATCACTAGCAGGCGGACGATCATTGGCTTCTCCCTCAGTTGGTTGGTGCCGCGCGTCGGCGGCGGTGACGGTCAGTTCTCAGTTCCCTCGAAGGGCGTTCTTCCAGAAGGCGGGGAGCTTCGTGCGGCTCCTCACCAGCGCGGGCCCCATGAATGGGCGCGCGGGGTACTTGCGCGGACGCGGCTCACCTGCACCGCGATCCCACTTCGGGATTCCGCCGGCGTCGGCCACCTCGTGCGCGCGTCGCACCTGGGCCTCAGACTCGAGGATCGCGAAGCCGCGGAACCGCGGGCCCGAACGTCCCACCGGACCCTCGGCGCCACGGATCGGTCCGTGCCCGCCAGGGCGGACGACCCAGTTGTTCGAGCGCGACTCCTTTCCGACCCGCTTCGCCGGCTCTCTTCCGCCGAACTCGTGCGTGCGTCCGGTGCGGCCCGCGCCCCGGCGCGTCGGTCCGACTGCGGCCTTGCCGCGGCTCCTGTCCACGTTGAAGGCGATCGCGTTGCGGAGCTTGTCCGTCGGCGACTTCGGAGGTCGCCCGGGCAGTGAGGGCTGGTAGGGGCCTACGCGTTCCTTCTCGCCGGTGGCCTTGTTCGTCCTGGTCTTGAAGCCCGATCCGATCGACTTCCGCGCGACGCCGCGGACGTGTGCGGCCGCCTTCGCCAGCGCGCGGTCATTCCCGGCCCGCATCCGCTTGAGCACCTTGTTCGTGGTGTCGATCACGCGCGGAGCCACTTGGTGTCCTTGGTCTGGGCCATGTGGGGTCAGCCAGCGAACGGGATGCTGGCGGGCGGGATGCCGCGCAGCGGAATCGGGTCCACCAGTCGCACGACGTAGCCCCTGGCCTCGAGCTCTCGCGTGGCGCATGCCAGCGCAACGGGATCGCCGGTCGCGCGCGCATCCTGGAGTTGGGCAAGCCAGGCCAGCGCCTCGAGGTTCGAGTCGGTGACCTGGTCTGCGCAGGGTCGAACGGGAGGCACACCATCCCCGCCACGTTGCGCCCGCCTTGCGCGCTCGCTGCAGGCGCAAGTCACGGAATCGGCCGTGGCGGCCACGCCGGCGGCGATCCGCGCCCGTAGGTCCCCCGACTGGATTGCAGCGCGGCGCGCGCCAGAACCTACCAAGCGTCCACAGCTTCCAGGTTTCCGCTCCTGACCCAGCCCTCGCGCGGAGCACTCGCGGCCACTTCGCGGGCCCTCCTGACCTCCTTCCAACGTCCGACCGTGCTCGGGTGGACACCGATGCGGGCTGCCAGCGCGGCGTTCGTGATGCCTGGTTCTCGCATCACGATGGCCAGCGCTCGGATCTTCGCACTCAGGCGCTTCGCCGGCGGGCTGCTACCCTCCTGCGCTCCCCGCGGCGCTCCGCCCTCGCGCGCGGCTGGTCCGTGCCCGAGAGCGTCGTCGTCCGCGAGCAGGCTCCGCAGCCGCGCCTCGCGCCCCTCGAGGACGTCGGGCACGTCGGCCGCCCAATTCGCCAGGCGCGCCTGGAGGCCGAAGCGCTCCTCGGTCACGGGGACCGCGAACTTCGTCCGCCACTCGGCGCGCGCACGTTCGATCGCGGTCCAGACGCACGAGCGCACCACGCCGCGCAGGGCCCCTCCTCGAGCCTGGTCCAGCTCGTCCGCAGCCGATGCCAGCAGCAGCGCCCACTCGGATTGAGAGGCCCTGGGATCGAGCAGCAGGCGCTCGAGGTGGTTTCGCAGGTCGAGCAGTCGATGCCCGACGGTGTCTGTGTCCTCGCGGTCGCCGCGCCTCGTGTGCATGGATTCCCTCGCTCTCAGGACCGCGCCGGGTCGGCGGGGATGGTGATCCTCGGAAGGGTCGCGATCGCCCGCCGCGTGTCCTCGTTCGATACGTGCGTGTAGACCGCGAGGAGCAGCGCGGGGGTCGCGTGCCCGGTGAGGGCCTGCGTTGTGGCGATCGGGACGCCGGCGCGCGCGAGGCGCGAGGCGAAGGTGTGCCGAAACGCGTGGACGTGCACGACCCGGCCCAGCTTGTCGCGTCTCTGGATCCCCGCGGCGGAGAGGCATGGAGCCAGGACGTTGCGGTGGAAGCCGGCCGTGTTCGCCGGCCAGGGGCGCCCGCGCGGCGCGAGAAAGATGAGGTCGACCGCCGAGGGAGCGCGGCCGAGAGCGCGTTCTTGCAGCTTCGGCAGCTCGGCGAGCAAGCCCAGAAGTCCCGACTCGATCGGGATCGCGCGTGCGCGTTCGGTCTTCGTGATCTCCTCGCGCAGGGTCAGGACGCCGTGCTCCAGGTCCAGGTCGCCCCAGACGGTCGAGGTCAGCTCGCTCCACCGGGCGCCGGTGTGCGCCAGCGCCTGCAGGAGCGGCTCCTGGGGAACCCATCGCCGCCCGCGGGCCCTGGTCCTCGCGTCGAGGTCCTGCGCGGCCGCGAAGAGCCTGCCGAGCTCCACGTCCGTGAAGGGGCGCGGCCGGCGGCGTTGGTGCCTACCCGCGCTGGGCAGTGCAGGCAGGCCATCGAGGGGGTGCGTGTCGAGGCGCCCCATGAGCACGGCGAAGGCGAGGGCCGCTTTCAAGTAGCCCACCGCGGTGTTCGCCGTCTTGTGCGCGGCGCCGGCAGCGAGGCGGCGATGTCGCCAGGCCATGACGAGCGGCACGCTGATCTCGCTCGCAGACTGGATCCCGAGCTCGTGCTGCATGCGCTTGAATTCGAGGCTCACGGCTTCGACCGACTTCGGCGACGCGCGCGTACTGAGGTCCGCGAGGTACGCCTCGGCAATCTCGGCAAGGGATAGCCGACGCGTGCGAGTCGGTCGGGATGCGGGCTTGCGCTTCACGACGGCGCCTGCACTTCCGAGCCCGATTCCGCCCGGTGATACGCGGAGCACGCCCCGGGGAGCAGGGCCTCTCTCAGGATGGCGAGAACCTCGGCTCGATCGCCGCGGCTCAGGCTCGGCCAGTGGATGTAGAGATAGGCGAGCCTCAGGCCGTCGTCCGCGAGCATCAACCGGAATGCGCCCCACGCGTCGGCAGACATTGGCGACGGTGAGGGCGGCACCTCGCATCCAGGCGGCGCCGTCAACCTGGGAACATGCCGATGTCTGGGAGATCCGTCGCGCAGAGCCGCGACTTTGGCGACGTCCGAGAGCTGTCTCCGCGTTTCGGTCGTCAGGAGCCTCCACGCGTTGGCGAGCGCGACGAACTCGAGCTCGCCGCTCGCGCGCAGCTTGCCCCGAATGAGGTCGACGGCGCCCGGACGCGCATCCCCGATGATGAGGCTCGTGTCCTTCTCGGCGGGAAACTCCGTCAGGCCGATCGCGATGAGGCGCCCCTCGCGCACGACGTCGAGCGGGCCCTCGAGCGATCTGCCGTTGACGGTCACCCTTGTCCCTGCCGGAACGGATTCGCACTGCCCGAAACTCACGGAGACCGAGGGGCGCAATCTGACACCAGCTTCGAACGAGGCGAGGACGTGCCGTGCGTGCGCGGTGTCCAGCCAGAGCACCCCCGCGGCGAGGATGCGCTCTGCCTCGATGCGCACCATGTCGGCGTGTCCGATCAGCCACGAGGATTCGTGGTCTCGCGTGATGGGGAGAGGATCGAGGCCGACCGTCAGGCTCGCGTGATCGAACACGAGGCGGCCGGGACCATCCCAAGCGGTGGACTCGCCGGTGCTCGCGACGGCGGCGAATCCGCGTCTGACGGTCGGGTCCGGTGGGGCGGCCGCCGAGGCGGCGAAGATGACGTCGAAGAGGTCGTCGTGTTCGGCTTGCATGGTGGTTCTTGCGCTAGATGGTGGTGACGGCGCCCGCGGCCAGCAGCAGGGCACGGCGGACGTCGGAGGACAGGTGCGGCCAGCGCGCGGCGAGGGCGCGGAGTTCGGCCGTGGCAAGGTCGGGCTGCACAGGCGAGAGCGGCGCCGCGACGGCCGACTGAGCGGCGCACTGCGGGGCGCCAGGCCTCGAGTCGGCCGCGGCTAGCGCGCGGTGCCCGAACTCGGCCGGCTCGGCGAGGGCCGGCTCCACGCCAGGGTAGGCGCTCGAGTGCGCGTCGTCGTCGAGCTGCGCGATGTCGTGCGCGGCGCGGCTCGCACCGTCAGCTTCGTCGCAACGCGTAGCCGGCGACGAGTCGGAATTCGGTCTGGCAGGTGCCACTGACCGCACCACGCCTGGAGTCGAAGCGGCAGAATCGGCCTTGTCGGTGCCGTGGAGGCCGATTGTTGGGGATGGCGGACGCGGGTTCGATTCCCGCCGCCTCCACCAAGCTCAACGTCCGCTGGCCGCCGCGCTCGACGCCGCGGCCGCTCCAGCCGTCGCCGCGACTGCTGCCGCCATCGCCGCCGCACTGAGCGACATCGTCGTGCCGTTGGCGCTGGCGAGGCACGCGAAGCCCATGCCCAGGCCGCGCAGGCGGTTGTGCCAGATCAGCGTGCCGTCCTGGGCGTCGAGGCACGAGATCTCGCCACCCGAGAGGGCGTACAGGCGCTCGCCTTCGACCTGCAGCGGGACCAGCGAGCTGCCGGTGCGCAGACGGGTGGTCCACAGAATCGTCCCGCTCTCGGGGTCCAGCGCGACGACGCTGCCGTGGATGCCGATATAGAGGAGGGCCCGCGCGGGCTTCGTGGTGGGTTCTCGAGGGAGCATGGCGGCAGTGTCCTGCTCGACGGCGCGGGCCGCCAGCCTCGGCCTGCCCCGGCTGGCCCCGGCCGGCGATGGGGGGGAGCGGCAACGCCTTGGAGGCCCCGCGCCGCGCGCATACACTCCCGCGGATGCACGCCCCGAGCCGAGGTAGTTGGCGGCTCCCCACCGGTCGGGCCCGGGGCCTCGCGGCCGGCCTCTCCCTGCTCGCCGCCCTCGGCTCCTGCAACAGCGTCGGCGCCAAGGTCTGGAACCTCGACCAGCTGCACGACGCCGAGAGTCGCCACCGCTACCACGCCGCGCTCGAGAGCGACATCGAGTTCTTCCTGCGCCACGAGCTGACCGGCTACCTGAACTTCGGCGAGGAGGGGTTGCTCGGCAAGGATGCCGAGAAGGTCGAGGACCCGGCGCAGGAGTGCCTCGGTTACCTGGTCGAGCTCGAGGAGGCGCCGGTCAAGACCGTGCGCGACCTCGCCTGGCTGGTCAGCTGGGCCGCGCGCCTCGCCACCGGCGACCCCGGCCGCCTCTCGCGCGAGCGCGCGACCTTGCTGCTCGGCAAGGCGGGTCACAAGCTCGACGCGGGCCTGCCCCAGCCGCTCGAGGCGGGCCAGACCCCGGCGACGCCCGAAGCGATCGCCGGTGCGGCGACGGCGCTGGTGCGCGCCGCGCGCGCGCTGCTCGACCCCGCGTCGCTCCAGGGCGAATCGGCGCCGACGGTCGACCAGGCCTGCACGGCGCTCGAGGCGCTGGTGCTCGACCTGCCGGGCGGCCGGCGCGCACTCGACGCGGTCGGTCAGCTGTCCGCGTTGCGCGGCCTCGACAAGGATGCGCTCGCGCGGCTCGAGCGCTGCGCGCGCGACCTCGCCAGCCGGCAGGTGCGCCTCGGCCTGGCGGCGGCGCTCCACGATCCGGAGCCGCGCGTGCGCGCCGCCGCGATCGACGCCGCGTTCCAGACCGCCGGCGACCCGGTGCTGACCAGCTTGTTGATGCAGCTGGGCCGCGAGTCCGCGCCGCTGGTGCTGGTGCGGCTGCTCGAGCTGGTGCGCTCGCACGGCCTGCCTTCGCCGCCGCCCGAGGTGCGACCTGCGGACCAGGACGCCTGGCGCCGCCGCCAGCTGCAGGCGATCTACGAACTGATGCGCCGCCGGCGCGAGAGCGAAGTGCAGGTCGCCGCGATGCGCGCGCTCGGCCGCGTCTCCGGCGCGGGCTTCGAGAGCCTGCGGCAGGAGGACTGGCAGGCCTGGTTCCGCATGCAACCGGTCGAAGCACCGCAGCCCGCCGCACCGGCGCCGGAGGCGTCCGCACGGGACACGGGCGCGCCGCGCGCGCAGCGGCCCGCGAGCGGGCCGAGCGTCGCCCGGGAGGCGCGCGCCACGCCGTGAGCGCACCGGCCGAAACTCCGCAGCGCTGGAAGAGCCTGCTGCGCGTGCTCGTCGCCGTGGGCCTGCTGGCGCTGGTCGCCTACAACGTCCCGTGGCGCGACCGGCTCGTGTACCGCGCCGGCGCGACGCAGCTGGAGGTCGCGGGCTCGATCGACGGCGACTGGCGCGCGACGCGCATGGACTTCCAGCTCGACGCCGGCGCGGCGCTCGAGGGCGAGTGGCCCGCCGCGGTGCGCGACGCGCACGCGTCGGGGCAAGCGGTGCACGTCGTGCGCGACCCCGAGCTCGAAGAGCGGCCGACCGAGGCGCCGTTCCTGACCTGCCGTCCGGGGATGCTGCGCATCTTCCGCGAGCTCGATCCCAAGGGCCTGGTCGTCGGACTGCTGCTGTTCCTCGTCGCCGCGGCGACCAGCGTCACGCGCTGGTGGCGCCTGCTCGCGCTGGCGAGCTGCGCGACGAGCTGGTGGAACTCCTTCCGCCTGACCTTCCTCGGCTTCTTCTTCAACCTGGTCGTGCCCGGCCTGACCGGCGGCGACCTGATCAAGGCCGTGCTGGTCGTGCGCGAGAACCCGCGCCGCCGCGCCGACGCGCTGGTGTCGGTGATCGTCGACCGCGGCCTCGGCCTGTTGGTGCTGGTCGGCCTGGCGGTCGTCGCGGTGTGGCTCTCGGGCGCGCGCTTCCAGGAGCTCAAGCTGCCCGTGACGCTGTCCTTCGCGGCCGCGCTGCTGGGCATCTTCCTGGTGCTGCACCCCTTGCCGCGCCGGCTCCTGCGCGTCGAGCGCGTGCTGGCGCGCCTGCCGCAGCGCGAGCGGCTCGAGAAGCTCGACCGCGCGGTGCGGCTCTACGCGCGCCATCCCTTCGAGATGCTGATCGCGATCGTGCTCTCGGTGCTCAACCACGCCTTCATCGCCGCCGGCGTGTTCGCCCTCGGCCGCGCCTTCGGCGAGTGGGAGCTCGGCCCGATCGAGTACGTCGGCGTCGTCGCGCTGGCCAACGTGGTCAGCTCGCTGCCGCTGGCGCCCGGCGGCTGGGGCCTGGGCGAGGCGACTTTCGGCTACTTGTTCCACGTGCTCGGCGCCTCGTCGACGCTCGGCATCGCGGTCAGCATCACGTACCGGCTGTTGATCACGGCCATGAACCTCGGCGGGGGCATCTTCCTGCTGCTGCCCAGCGGTCGCGGGCTGCGCGCGGAGGGCCAGTCGCTCGCCGGCGCGGCGGAGCTCGACGCGCCGCGCGATTGACGGCCCGGCGTCGCGCGGGTCCAATCGTCGGGTTGTCCGCGGCGCGCACGGCGCCGGAATCCCCCCGAAGGAGCGCGCGCATGTCCCTCTTGGTCGTCGGAACCCTGGCCTACGACACCGTCGAGACCGTCACCGAACGACGGGTCGAGGTGCTGGGCGGCTCGGCCACCTACTTCGCGCTCGGGGCCAGCCGCTTCGCGCCCGTCAGCCTGGTCGGGGTGGTCGGGGAGGACTTCAAGCCCGGCGACATCGATCTCTTGAAGCGGGCCGGCGTCGACACCTCGGGCGTCGAGTTCGCGCGCGGCGAGACCTTCCGCTGGGCCGGCCGCTACGAGGGCGACTGGAACAAGCGCGTGACGCTATCGACGCATCTCAACGTGCTCGCCACCTTCGATCCCAAGATCCCGGCCGCGCGGCGCGCCAGCCGCTTCCTGTTCCTGGCCAACGCCAGCCCCGAGGTGCAGCTCAAGGCGCTGGGCCAGGTCGACCGTCCGGCCTTCACGATGATCGACACGATGAACCTGTGGATCGAGAACGCGCGCGACGGGCTGGGCGAGGTGCTGCGCAAGGTCGACGCGATCGTGCTCAACGACGAGGAAGCGCGCATGCTGACCGGCGAGCGCAACCTGATCCGCGCCGCGGCGGCGGTGCTCGGCCTCGGCCCGCGCTACGTGGTGCTCAAGAAGGGCGAGCACGGGGCCTTCGTGATGGGCTCGGACGTGCACTTCGCCGTGCCGGCCTACCCGGTCGAGCTGGTGGTCGATCCGACCGGGGCGGGCGACTGCTTCGCGGGCGGCTTCATGGGCTACCTGGCCTCGGTCGGCCGCCACGACCCGGCCGCGCTGCGCAAGGCGATGCTGTACGGCACGGTGACGGCCTCCTTCTGCGTGCAGTCCTTCAGCGTCGGCGCGCTGCAGAACCTGACGCGCGTCGAGATCGACGGCCGCTACGACGAGTTGCTGCAGATCGTGACGGTGTGAGCGCGGCGGCGGGGCAGCGGCGCCTGTTCGTCGGGCTCGAGTTGCCCGCGGAGCTCGCTCGACGCTGCGCGAGCCTGGCGAGCGCGACGCTGCAGGCCCCCGGCTGGCGCTTCCACGTGCCGCAGGACCTGCACCTGACGCTGTGCTTCCGCGGCTGGGTGCCGGAGCAGGTCGCGGCCGGCCTGACCGATCCCGACGGGGCCCTGGCGCGCGCGGTGCGCGCGAGCGCGTGCTTCGGCCTGCTGCCCGGCGCCTGCGGGGGTTTTCCACAGGCCGAGCGCGCGCGCGTCGCCTGGCTGGCGCCCGAGCCGCAGGCCGAACTGGTGGAGCTCGAGCGCGGCGTGCGCGCCGCCCTGGCCGCTCGCCTCGCGCCCGAGGAGGCGCAGCGTCCGCCGTTCGGGGGGCAGGCGCACGTCACGCTCGCGCGCCGCGAGCGCACCGACGGCGTCAGCCTGCCGCCGGAGTTCCTGCGCGCCCGCGCGGCGGGCGCCTGGCCGGTCGAGCGCGCGACGCTCTACGAGACCGCGCCCGGCGCGCCCAGCCCGGACGGCCGGCGCTACCGGGCGCTCGCGCACTTTCCCCTGTCCCGGGGACGCGGCGCGCCGGCCTGAGTTTCCGACCTTTTTCCTGCGACCGGAACGACTTCGGCGCGTCGTCCTGGAGCTCGTCGTGCGCGCTACCGTGGCACCCGGGCCACCGCTATAGTCCGACCCTTCGAACCACCTGACGACGACCGCAGGACAGCCATCCATGGGGGACACGATGAGCACGCAGCAGAAGCCGCCGCTGAAGTCCGAGAAGGCCGAGAAGACCGAGCGCACCGAGAGAATCGGGGTCGAGGCCAAGCCCGCGCTCGACCGCGAGAAGCTCGAGCGGCTCAAGAACCTCGAGGCCGCGATGGGCGAGATCGAGAAGGCCTACGGCAAGGGCTCGATCATGCGCCTGGGCGACGACAGCCTGATCAAGGAGATCCGCGGCATCTCGACCGGCTCGATCGGCCTCGACCTGGCGCTGGGCGGCAAGGGCCTGCCCAAGGGCCGCATCGTCGAGATCTACGGGCCGGAGAGCTCGGGCAAGACCACCCTGACGCTGCACGCCATCGCCAACGCCCAGAAGGCCGGCGGCATCTGCGCCTTCGTCGACGCCGAGCACGCGCTCGACCCGGCCTACGCGCGCAAGCTGGGCGTCAAGCTCGACGACCTCCTGGTCAGCCAGCCCGACACCGGCGAGCAGGCGCTCGAGATCGTCGAGACGCTGGTGCGCTCGAACGCCGTCGACCTGGTGGTGATCGACTCGGTCGCCGCGCTCGTGCCGCGCGCCGAGATCGCCGGCGAGATGGGCGACAGCTTCGTCGGCCTGCACGCGCGCCTGATGAGCCAGGCGCTGCGCAAGCTGACGGCCGCGATCTCCAAGTCGGACAGCCTGGTGATCTTCATCAACCAGATCCGCGAGAAGATCGGCGTGATGTTCGGCAGCCCCGAGACCACCACCGGCGGCCGCGCGCTCAAGTTCTACTCCTCGATCCGCCTGGACATCCGCAAGATCGGCCAGCTCAAGGACGGCGAGGAAGTGATCGGCTCGCGCACCAAGGTGACGGTGGTCAAGAACAAGATCGCGCCGCCCTTCCGCAAGTGCGAGTTCGACGTGCTGTTCAACAAGGGCATCAGCCGCGAGGGCGAGATCCTCGAGATCGGCGCGACCGCCGGCGTGGTGCTCAAGTCGGGCACCTGGTTCTCGATGAAGCACCCGACGGACGGCGAGCTGCGCCTGGGCCAGGGCCTCGAGAAGGCGCGCACCTTCCTGCTCGACAACCCGGACGTCGCCGCCGAACTCGAGAAGCAGGTGCGCCAGAAGGCCACCGTCAGCGCCGTGGTCGCGACCGGCGCCGAGGAGGCCGAGAGCCCCGCGGGGCCCGGCGGACCGGGCACCAAGCTGCCGTCGCGCTCCTGAGTTCCCGTCGCACGCTCCCCATGCCCCCGACCGCTGCCATGGATCGCACCCAGCGCTTCGCCGCCACCCGCGTGCGCCAGGACTTCCTCGACTTCTTCGCCGCGCGCGGCCACGCCGTCGTGTCGAGCTCGCCGGTCTTCCCCAAGGACGACCCGACGCTGCTCTTCACCAACGCCGGCATGAACCAGTTCAAGGACGTGTTCCTGGGCACCGGCACGCGGCCCTACAAGCGCGCGGTCGACACGCAGAAGTGCATCCGCGTCTCGGGCAAGCACAACGACCTCGAGGAGGTGGGGGTGGACACCTACCACCACACCTTCTTCGAGATGCTGGGCAACTGGTCCTTCGGCGACTACTTCAAGGAGGACGCGATCGTCTGGGCCTGGGAGCTGCTGACCAAGACCTGGGGCCTGCCCAAGGAGCGCCTGTGGGTGACGGTCTTCGGCGGCGACGAGAAGGACGGCCTGCCCGCCGACGCGGACGCCGAGCGCATCTGGATCGAGAAGGCCGGCATCGATCCCCGGCGCGTCTTGCGCTTCGGCCGCAAGGACAACTTCTGGGAGATGGGCGAGACCGGCCCGTGCGGGCCGTGCACGGAGATCCACATCGACCGCGGCGACGCGGGTTCGAACCCGCTCGACGGCGCCGACCGCAAGATCGGCGTCAACGCGGGCAACGAGCGCTTCATCGAGCTGTGGAACAACGTGTTCATGGAGTTCAACCGCCTCGACGACGGCCGGCTGGTCAAGCTGCCGGCGCAGAGCGTCGACACCGGCATGGGCTTCGAGCGCATCCTGTCGGTGCTGCAGGGCCAGCGCTCGAACTACGACACCGATCTCTTTACGCCGATCTTCGCGCGCATCGAACAACTGGCCGGCCGGCCCTACGGCCGCGGACCCTCGCGCGCCGACATCGCCTTCCGCGTGATCGCCGACCACACGCGCGCCGTGACGGCGGCGATCTCGGACGGCGCCTCGCCCTCGAACGAAGGCCGCGGCTACGTGCTGCGGCGCCTGATCCGGCGCGCCTCGCGCTTCGGCCGCCAGGAACTCGGGCTGACGGATCCCTTCCTGTGCCAGGTCGCGCCGGCCGTCGCCGAGGTGCTCGGCGGGACCTTCCCCGAGATGCGCCAGCGCGCCGAACACGTCAGCCAGGTGCTGCGCGCCGAGGAAGAACAGTTCGGCCGCACGCTCGACCGCGGGCTGGTGATCTTCGGCGAGCTGGCCGCGCGCGTGCAGAAGTCGGGCGCCAAGACGCTGCCCGGCGACCAGGCCTTCGAGCTCTACGCCACGTACGGCTTCCCGCAGGACCTGGTCGAGCTGATGGCGCGCGAGCAGAACCTGGGGCTCGACGTCGCCGGCTGGGCCCGCGCGCTGGAGAAGCACCAGGCCGCCTCGCGCTCGGAGGGCAAGTTCAAGCAGCTGCTCTCGGCCGAGCAGCTGACCGGGCTGGCCGCCACGCCCACGACCTGCCACGCCGAGGGCGCGCGCGCGGTCGAACTCGACACGCGCGTGCAGCGCCTGTTCCGCGAGGCCGGCCAGAAGGACCGCCTGGTGCTGGCCGAGACGCCCTTCTACGCCGAGAGCGGCGGCCAGGTCGGCGACGCCGGCACGGTGCGCTCGTCGGACGGCCGCTTCGACTTCGTGGTCGAAGACGTGCAGAAGGTCGGCGACGTGGTCGTGCACGTCGGCAACCTGCGGACTCCGTCGGGAGTCGACGTGGCGAACCTGGCCGTGCGCGCCACGGTCGACCGCGAGCGCCGCGACGCGATCCGCGCCAACCACACCGCCACGCACCTGCTCCACAAGGTGCTCAAGGAAGTGCTCGGCGAGCACGTGCAGCAGATGGGCAGCTACGTCGGCCCCGACCGGCTGCGCTTCGACTTCTCCAACCCGCAGGGGCTGACGTCCGAGCAGCTCGAGCAGATCGAGCAGCGCGTCCACGCCGCGATCGTGCGCAACGACGCGCTGCGGACGACCATCGAGGACCTCGACGCCGCCAAGGCGCGCGGGGTGGTCGCGCTGTTCGGCGAGAAGTACGCCGACAAGGTGCGCGTGGTCGACGTCGGCGGCTGGTCGACGGAGCTGTGCGGCGGCACCCACGTGCGCGCGGCCGGCGACATCGGCGCCTTCGTGATCACCAGCGAGCGCGCGATCCAGGCCGGTGTGCGGCGACTCGAAGCCTTGACGCGCCGCGGCGCGCTCGACTGGATGCAGGAGCAGCGCCGGCGCCTGAGCGGCGCGGCCCGCGCGCTCAAGGCCGCGCCCGAGGAACTCGAGACGCGCATCGAAGCGCTGCAGAAGGAACTCAAGGAGGCGCGCAAGAAGAGCGAGCAGAGCTCCGCCGGCGGCGTCGCCTCGGCCTTCGACACGCTCAAGGCCGGGCTCGCGACCACCAAGGGCGTCGCGCACGGAGTCTTCGTCTTCGAGACGCTCGATCAGAAGGCGCTGCGCGACCTGATGGATCGCGCCAAGGGCCTGGCGCCCGCGCTGGCCCTGTCGCTGATCGGACAGGAGCCCGACAAGGTCTCGCACATCCACGTGGTGCAGGGCGTCGCCCCGGCGGCGGGCCTCAAGGCGGGCGAACTCGCCAACCTGGCCAAGACCCACCTCGGCGGCGGCGGCGGCGGCAGCCCGGCCGTGGCCCAGGGTCAGGGCACGACGCCCGCCGGCATCCCGGCCGCGAAGTCGGCGCTCGAAGCGGCGCTCGCCGGCGCGCTGGCGCGCCTGTGAGCGCCGTTGACACCTCCCCGCACGCCTTCTAGCATCCTCGGCCTTTCCCGGACCGGGACCGATCCCCGGAGACCCCCGGCCCCTCGATAGCCCCATGCCGAACCCGAAACGACGCCACTCGCGGACCCGCAAGCGCCTGCGCCGCTCGCACGACGCGCTGACCGTGACGCCCGCCAACCACTGCCCGCGCTGTGGCGCGCCGACCAAGTCGCACCGCGTGTGCGACAACTGCGGCCACTACGGCTTCGAGAAGGGCGGCCAGAAGGGCGCCGAAGTGCTGGTCAAGGAAGAGTCGGTCTGATCCGCGCCGCCCGCGCGACCTGACGCGCGGGCCGTACGCATGCAGAACAAGCGCATCGCCCTCGACATCATGGGCGGGGATCACGCGCCCGATCCGATCGTGCGCGGGGCCCTGCTCGCCTGCGCCCGCGACGGCAAGTGGCGGCTCTCGCCCGAGCGACTGCTGCTGGTCGGCGACGAAGCCCTGATCCGCGCCAAGCTCCGCGAATTCGGCGGCGACCCGGGCTTCCCGATCCGCAACGCGACGCAGGTGATCGGCATGGGCGAGTCGCCGGCCCAGGCGCTGCGCGCCAAGCCCGACTCCTCGATCGCCAGCATGGTCCTGGCCACCAAGGCGGGCGAGGCCGGTGCCGCGGTCAGCATGGGCAACACCGGCGCGGTGGTCGGCGCCGCGACGCTGCTGCTCGGCACGCTGGCGGGCGTCAAGCGCCCCGGCATCGCCGTGACGCTCGACATGACCGGCCATCCGATCACGCTGCTCGACATGGGCGCCAACATCGCGCCCAAGGCCGAGCATTATCTGCAATACGGCGTGATGGGGGCGGTCTACATGCGCGACTGCCTGGGCGTCGCGAGCCCGCGCGTCGGCCTGCTCAACATCGGCGAGGAAGAGTCCAAGGGCACCGAGCTGCTCAAGGAGGCCTACCCGCTGCTCAAGGGCTCGAAGCTGAACTTCATCGGCAACATCGAGGGCAACGACATCTTCAAGGGCAAGGCCGACGTGATCGTCACCGACGGCTTCACCGGCAACGTCGTGCTCAAGCTGATGGAGGAGTTCGCGACCTTCCTGCTCAAGTTGACGGTCGGCGAACTGGCCAAGAACGGCGTCACCGGCGCGCCCGAAGCGCTCGGCCGCGTCAAGCAGGCGATCGACTACTCCGAGTACGGCGGCGCCCTGCTCCTGGGGGCCAACGGGGTGGTCGTGATCGGCCACGGCCGTTCCGACGCCAACGCGGTGGCCAACGCCGTCGGCCTGGCGGCCCGCGCGCTCGACGCCAACGTCAACGAGGACATCGTCCAGGGTCTGTCGGCCTGAGCGCGCCCCGCGCGCCCCGTGGCCGCCGCTCCATCGGCGCGACGCGGACCGCCCGCGCGCCTTGCAGGGAGCCCCGACGCGCAGGTTAGAATCGCGCGCGCCGGCCCGCTGTCCGCGGTCGGATCCAACTCCCCCCGGGCCCCACGCATGAGTTCACGCGTCCGCGTCGGTGTCGCCGGAACCGGTTCCTACGTTCCGTCGCGCGTCGTCCCCAACTCCTGGTTCGAGAGCCAGGTCGACACCTCGGACGAGTGGATCGTCCAGCGCACGGGCATCCGCGAGCGGCGCTTCGTCGCCCCCGAGGAGGCCACCTCGGACCTGGCCCTCAAGGCCGCGCGTCGCGCCTGCGAGATGGCGCGCATCGAGCCCTCCGAGCTCGACCTGATCATCTGCGGCACGCTGACGCCCGATCACCTGCTGCCCGGCACGTCGGCGCTGCTGCAGCGCGAGCTGCGCGCCGAGCGCGCCGGGGCCTTCGACGTCAACGCCGCCTGCACCGGCTTCCTGACCGCCTTCTCAGCTGGCGAGGCCTTCGTCGCCGCCGGCCGCGCACGCCGGGTGCTGGTTCTCGGCGCTGAATCGCTCTCGCGCTGGGTCGACTACAAGGACCGTGGCTCGTGCATCCTGTTCGGCGACGGTGCCGGCGCCGCTGTCCTGATGCCCTGGGAGGACTGTCGCCAGGGCGAGGTGCTGCGCACGCTGCTCGGTTCGGACGGGGAGGGCTACCAGCACATCCACGTGGTCGCCGGCGGCGCGCGCCTGCCGACCACGCAAGCGACGGTCGCGGCGGGCCAGCACTACATCCGCGTCAACGGGCGCGAGGTGTTCCGTTTCGCCGTGCAGCGCATGGGCGAGCTGATCGCCGACATGGCCGAGGGCCACGCCTACGACGACATCGGCCTGGTCGTGCCGCACCAGGTCAACCGCCGCATCATCGACTCCGCGCTCGAACGCCTCGGTTGGAGCGACGAGAAGGTGGCGATCAACATCGACCGCTACGGCAACACCTCGGCCGCCTCCGTGCCCGTCGCCTGGGACGAGGCCGTGCGCGCCGGCCGCTGTCCCAAGGACAAGCTGGTGATCCTGGCCGCCTTCGGCGCCGGCCTGACCTGGGGCGGCGCGCTGCTGCGCTGGTGAGCTGGAGACGAGCATGACCCGAGCCCTCCTGTTTCCCGGCCAGGGTGCGCAGTTCAGCGGAATGGGCCGCGACTGGTGCGAGGCCTTCCCGACCGCGCGCCGCACCTTCGAGGAGGCCGATCGCATCCTGGGCTTCCCGCTCTCGCAGCGCTGCTGGGACGCGGGCGACGAGGTGCACCGCACCGACATCGCGCAGCCGGGGATCTTCACCACCTCGGTCGCGATCGTGCGAGTCCTCGAGGAGCGCGGCCTCGATCGCGCGACGGTGCCGCTGGTCGCCGGCCTGTCGCTGGGCGAGTACACCGCGCTCTGGGCGGCCGACAGCCTGAGCTTCGAGGACGGCCTGCGGCTCGTGCGCCTGCGCGGCGAGGCGATGCAGCAGGCCAGCGCCGCGATCCCGAGCTCGATGGTCAGCTTGCTGGGCGCCACGGAAGAGCAGGCGCGCGCGCTGACGCAGCTGGCTTCGGCCCACGGCATCTGCCAGGTCGCGAACTTGAACGCGCCCGGCCAGATCATCGCCTCGGGCGAGTTGGCGGCGCTCGACGCGCTCGAGGCCGCCGCCAAGGACCACGGCGTGCGCCGCACGCGGCGCCTGACCGTCGCGGGCGGCTTCCACTCGGAGTGCATGCGCCCGGCGGCGCGGCGACTGGAAGCCGCGCTGCGCGAGGTCGCGATCCGCGTCCCGCGCGTCCCCTTCGTGAGCAACGTCACCGGCGCGCCGACGCGCGAGATCGAGGCCATCCGGCGCCAGCTGGCCGAACAGGTCTGCGCGCCGGTGCTCTGGGAGCGCAGCATGCGCTGGGCCCTGTCCCAGGGCCTGCGCGAGTTCCTCGAACCCGGGCCCGGCACGGTGCTGGCCGGCATCCTGGGCAAGATCGACGAGCAGGCGAACTGCCAGTCGGCCGCGACGCCCGCTGCCCTGAGCGGGGCTTGATGCGTCCGTTCCGCGCGTTGATCCCTCCGACCCCCCCGGCTATAGTCGCCCCGTTCCCGGGCCGGCTCGCTGCCGGGCCGACGAGCCCTCCCGCTTGACCCAGTCCCCCCCGGATCCCCGCTTCCTCCAGGGTCGCGTCGCCCTCGTCACCGGTGCCTCGCGGGGTATCGGCCGGGCGATCGCCCTGCGGCTGGCGAGCCGCGGCGCCCGCGTGGCGTGCGTGGCGACCCAGGCCGAGCGGGCCGCCCCGACCGCGGCCGAGTGCGCCGGGCTGACCGAGGGCGCGCAGGCTTACGGCGTCGACGTGGCCCACACGGCCGCTGTCGCCACCCTGGTCGACCAGATCCAGAAGGAGCTGGGCGGCCTGGACATCCTGGTCAACAACGCCGGGATCACCCGCGACCAGCTCCTGCTGCGCATGAGCGAGGAGGACTTCGACCGCGTCGTCGAGGTCAACCTCAAGGGCACCTGGAACTTCCTCAAGGCCGCCGCGCGGCCCTTGATGAAGGTGCGCGGGCGCGTGATCAACATCACCTCGGTGGTGGGGCTCACGGGCAACGCGGGCCAGGCCAATTACGCCGCCAGCAAGGCCGGGGTCATGGGGCTGACCAAGTCCCTGGCCAAGGAACTCGCCGGGCGCGGAGTGTGCGTCAACGCCATCGCGCCCGGATTCATCGCCACCGACATGACCGCGGCGCTCGACGAGAAGGCCACCGAAGCCCTCAAGGGAGAGATCCCCTTGGGACGCATCGGCGCGCCCGAAGACATCGCCGCCGCGGTCGAATTCCTGGCCGGGCCGGGCGGCGAGTACATCACCGGCCAGACACTGGTGATCGACGGGGGTCTGTCGCTCTGACCCCCCGCGCCCGCCGCGCACCAGCATCCCCCCCCGAAAACAGCGCACGAACAGAGGAGCATGTCACAGGTGACCAAGCCGTCCATCGAAGAACGCGTGATCAAGATCGTCTGCGATCAGATGGGGACCACCCCGGACAAGGTCACGCGCGACACGTCCTTCATCAACGACCTCGGCGCCGACTCGCTCGACACCGTCGAACTGGTGATGGAATTCGAAGACGAGTTCGAGATCTCGATCCCCGACGAGGACGCGGAGAAGATCCAGACCGTCGGCAACGCGATCGACTACATCCAGTCGAAGTCCTGACCCCGGCCTCCGCCCGCTTCGCGCCCGAAGCCGGTCCCTGCCCGCGCGTGCGGAGGCCTGCCCGTCGGCCGAGGCATCCTTAACCATGAGACGAGTCGTCATCACCGGTCTCGGCACCCTCAACGCCCTCGGCCTCGACGTCGAGTCGTCGTGGGCGCGGATGCTGCGCGGCGAGAGCGGGGTCGGTCCGATCACGCGCTTCGACACCAGCGAACAGACCGTCAAGTTCGCGGCGTCGATCAGCTGGGATCCGCTGAAGTTCTTCCAGACGCCCGACCTGCGCAAGCTGGACCCCTTCACCATGTGGGCGCTGGTCGCGACCGACGAAGCGTTGCGCGACGCCGGGATCGACCCGGCCGCGGCCAGCGAGGAACAGCGCGAGCGCTGGGGCTGCATCCTCGGCACGGGCATCGGCGGCATCACCGGTATCGAGGAGCAGCACCACGGCCTGATCGAGAAGGGCCCGCGGCGCGTCAGCCCGCACTTCGTGCCCAAGATCATGGCCAACGCCGTCTCGGGCCAGGTGGCGATCCGTCACGCCCTGCTGGGGACCTGCTTCACCACCTCCTCGGCCTGCGCCTCGGCCGGGCACGCGATCGGCATGGCCTGGCGTTCGATCCAACTGGGCGACGCCGACCTGGTCGTCACCGGCGGCTCGGAGTCGGCCACCACGCCGATGTCCCTGGCGGGCTTCGCCAACATGAAGGCGCTCTCGACGCGCAACGAGGACCCGCAGGCCGCTTCGCGCCCCTTCGACAAGGAACGCGACGGCTTCGTGATGGGGGAAGGCTGCGGCGTGCTGGTGTTCGAGGAACTCGAGCGCGCGCGTGCGCGCGGGGCGCGCATCTACGCCGAGGTCAAGGGTTTCGGCTCGACCGACGACGGGCACCACATCACCGCCCCCGAGGAGAGCGGCAAGGGGCCGGCGCGCGCGATCCGCGAGGCGCTGCGCCACGGCCGCGTGCGGCCGGAGGACGTGCAGTACATCAACGCGCACGGGACCTCGACGCCCTACAACGACGTGATCGAGACGCGCGCGATCAAGGCGGTCTTCGGCGCGCACGCCAAGCAGCTGGCCGTCTCGTCGACCAAGTCGATGATCGGGCACCTCCTGGGCGCTTCGGCCGCGGTCGAGCTGGTCGTCACGGCGCTGTCCGTGCACCAGGGCGTGATCCACCCCACGCGCAACTACACCACCCCCGACCCGGACTGCGACCTCGACTACGTGCCCGGAGCGGCGCGCAAGCTGGCGGTCCGGAACGCCATGTCGAACTCGCTGGGCTTCGGCGGCCACAACGTCTCGATCCTGATCGGCCAGGTCGACTGAATCACGACCCGTGCCCGGGGCCCGCCTTCCGGGCCCGCGGCGCACGGATTAGAATCGCACTCGAACGCCCTGCGGCCACGCCATCCCTCCTACCGGAGACTTCTCGTGCATCTCAAGTTCAAGCAGCTCCTGCGCCAGTACAAGTTGGAAGTCTTCCACGCCGCGCACGACAAGAAGAGCGCGGAGGAGATCGCGACCGAGTGCCTCAAGGCCACCGAGGACGTGCTCAAGCACAAGTTCCACTACCACTTCCACAGCCTGCCGGACGCCAACCGCGCGGAAGTGGTCAACATGATCAACAACTACGTGCGCGAGGCGATACTCCCGCCGGTGGTGGAGCGGATGGTGCACCGCCAGATCATGCTCGAGCGCAAGCTCGACGCGCTGCTGCACCTGCAGGAGCAGATCCTGGAGACGCTCTCCGAGGGGTCGGCTGCCGGCGCGCCCTGACGCCGGTTCCCGCGTGAGGACCAGCGAGGTCTCCGGCGAACTCGCCGCGCGTCTCGCGCAGCACGGCCAGGAGCACCTCGTGCGCCACGCCGCGCTGCTCGCGCCGGCGCCGCGCGCGCGCCTGATCGCGGCGCTGGAGTCGCTCGATCTGCCGCTGATCGGCCGGCTGGCCCAGGCGGCGCGCGCCGGCGCCCGGCCCGCGCCGGTGCAGCGCTTCGAGACTCCGCACGTGCTGCGTCCGGCGCAGCTGGCGGCCGAGGCCGAGACGGCGCGTGCGCGCGGCACCGCCCTGCTGCGCGCGGGACGCGTGGGCTTCCTGATGGTCGCCGGCGGCCAGGCCTCGCGCCTGGGCTACGACGGGCCCAAGGGGGCGTTCCCGATCGGCCCGGTCTCGGGCCACAGCCTGTTCGAGATCTTCGCGCGCAAGCTGCGCGCGGCCGGCGCGCGCTACGGCGTGCCGACGCCCTGGTACGTGATGACCTCGCCCGCGACGGACGGCGCCACGCGCGCCTTCTTCGCCGAGCACGACCACTTCGGCCTGCCGCGCGCCGACGTGTGCTTCTTCCAGCAGGCGATGCTGCCCGCGCTCGACACGCAGGGCCGCATCCTGTTGGCGCGCGCGGACGAGCTCTTCCTGGCGCCCAACGGACACGGCGGCGTGCTCGCCGCCCTGGCGGATTCCGGCGCGCTGGCCGATGCGCGCGCGCGCGGCGTCGAGGTCTTCTCGTACTGGCAGGTCGACAACCCGCTGGCGCCGCCGGCGGACCCGCTGTTCCTGGGCCTGCACGCGCAGCACGGCGCGCAGATGTCGAGCAAGGTGGTCGAGAAGCGCAGCGCCGACGAGAAGGTCGGCGTGCTCGGCCGGGCCGACGGCCAGCTGACCTGCATCGAGTACTCCGACCTGCCCGGCGAACTGCGCGAGGCGCGCGACGCGAGCGGGCGGCTGGTGTTCGGGGCCGGCAACATCGCGCTGCACGCGCTCGATCTCGAGTTCGTCGAGGCGCTGACGCGCCGCGGCCTGGCGCTGCCCTGGCACCTGGCGCAGAAGCGCATGCGGGCCCTGGGGCCCGACGGCGCGCTGCGCGAGGTCGAGGGCTACAAGTTCGAGACCTTCGTGTTCGACGCGCTCGGTCTGGCGCAGGCCAGCGCGACGCTGGAAGTCGAGCGCGCGCGCGAGTTCAGCCCGGTCAAGAACGCCACCGGCCTCGACTCGCCCGAGAGCGCGCGCGCCGACCTGGTCGCGCTGCACTCCGGCTGGGTGCGCGCGGCGGGCCTGGCGCTGCCCGACGTCGGCGGCGGCGCGGCGGTCGAGGTCGACCCGCTGCTGGCCGAGGACGCCGAGGAGCTGCGCGCGCGCGCCGTGCCGCCGCGCGCCGTGCTGCGCACGGGGCCGCGCGGCCACTGGTACACGCCATGATCTCCGGCGGTCGACATCCAGGCGTGCGCGAGGCGACGCGCGCGGAGCTCGCGCGCCGTCCCGTCGCCGTGCTGTTCGGCGGCAGCTCGAGCGAGCGCGAGGTCTCGCTCTGGACGGGTGCGGGCGTGGCGCGCGCGCTGGCCGAGGCCCCGCAGGGCGCGGAGCCGCCCGGACCTGCGCGCGTGCACGCGGTCGAGCTCACGCCGGACGGCGGCTGGATCCTCGACGGCACGGCGCTGCGCCCGCTGGAGGTGCTCGCCGAGCTCGGCCCGCGCTGCGTCTACTTCCTGGCGCTGCACGGCGGCACGGGCGAGGACGGCACGCTGCAAGGGCTGCTCGCGGCCCAGGGCTGCGTGCACACCGGCTCGGGCGTCGGGGCCTCGGCGCTGTGCCTCGACAAGCACGCCACGCGCCTGGTGCTGCGCGAAGCCGGCGTGCCCGTGGCGCCCGGCCTGCGCATCGAGGCCGCGGAGTGGACCCGGCGACGCTCCGAGCTCGTGCAGCGCTGCCGCGCGTTGCCGCCGGGCGGCTGGTCGGTCAAGCCCAGCCGCGGCGGCTCGTCGGTGGCGACCTTCCTGTTCGACACCGCGGCCGAACTGGAGCCCGCGATCGAGCGCGTGCTGGCGACCGGCGACCACGCGATCGTCGAGCAGCGCATCCGCGGCGCGGAGGCGACCTGCGCCGTGCTCGGCAACCGCGGCGGGCCGATCGAGGCGCTGACGCCGGTCGAAATCGTGCCCAAGCAGGGGCGCTTCTTCGACTTCGAGGAGAAGTACTCGGCCGGCGGCGCGCAGGAATTCTGCCCGCCGCGCACGCTCGCCGCCGCCACGGTGGCGCGCCTCGCGGAGCAGGCCGTGCGCGCCTACCGCGCCGCCGACTGCGACGGCTACGCGCGCATCGATTTCATGATCCCGCGCGGCGCGGACGGCGCGGAGGGCGAACCGCTCGCGCTCGAGATCAACACGCTGCCCGGGCTGACGGCGCGCTCGCTCCTGCCGCAGGCAGCGGCGGTGGCGGGCTTCTCGTACCGCGCGCTGTGCCTCGAGGTCCTGGCGCTGGCGCTGGAGCGCGCGCCGTGAGCGCCCGGGACCTCGGCGTCGCCGTGGTCGGCGCCGAGGGGCGCCTCGGGCGCTTCGCCTGCGCGCTGATCGAAGCCCAGCCCGGCCTGCGGCTGGTCGCGCGCCTCGGCCGCGGCGCCGAGGTCGGGCCGCGGGCGCGCGCGGCCGGGGCGACGCTGGCCTTCGAAGCGACGCGCGCGGGCTCGGGCTACGCCAACGCGCGCGCGCTGCTGGCCCACGGCGTGCGTCCCCTCGTCGCGACCAGCGGCGTCACCGACGCGGAGCTCGCCGCGCTCGACGGCCAGGCGCGCGAGCTGGGTCTGGGCGGGTTGGTGGTGCCCAACTTCAGCCTGGGGATCCTGCTCCTGCAGCGCGCGGCGGAGGCGATCGCGCGCCACGTGCCAGCGGTCGAGATCCTCGAACTGCACCACGAACGCAAACACGACGCGCCGTCGGGCACGGCGCGCGCCAGCGCCGCGCGACTCGAGGCGCTGCGCCCGGGGCCGGTACCGATCCACTCGGTGCGGCTGCCGGGACTCTACGCCCACCAGGCCTGGCTCTTCGGCGCCGCGGGCGAGACGCTGACGCTGCGCCACGACATGCACGGCCCCGAGGCCTTCGGGCCCGGGATCCTGGCCGGGCTCGCGTACCTGCCGCGCGCGCTGGGCGTGGCGCGCGGGCTCGAGCACGCGCTCGACCTCGGCTGAGCGCGACGCGCGGGGGGACTGAGATCGCAGCGCACGGTTGCCACGGGGCGCAGCAGCCTGCATCCTGTCGCGCGCCCTCCGTGCCGGGGTGGCGAAATGGCAGACGCGATGGATTCAAAATCCATTTCCCGCAAGGGAGTCGGGGTTCAAGTCCCCGCCTCGGCACCAGCTTCGATCGCCAGCGGCGCGCTGGAGTCCGATCCCTACGCCCGCGCGGCACTGCCGGTGCTGATGCACCGCATCAACAATGCGACGCAGGTGCTCGCGGGCCTGAACGCGCTGATCACGTTGGGCAGCGCCGAGGCGCTGCTCGCCTCGCGCGCGTCCGACCTGCAACAGGTGGCGCGCACCTACGCCGAATCCGGCTGGCTGCTGGCGGCCCTCGGTTCGGCGCTGGGCGCCGAGACGCTGCTCGAACGGCGCGAGGCCCAGGGTCTGGAGCCCGTGCTCGAGTTGGCGCGCGAACTCGCGCGCCGCACGGGTACGCAGCTGGAGTTCGCCGGCCAGGTGCCGCGCCTGTGCCCGACTGCCGGTCGCGGCTGGGAACCGGCTTGGGCGCTCGGGAGCTGGCTGTTCGCGCTGAGCGCCACGCCGGCGGCTCCCGTACGCCTGCTCGGTGACGAGGGCGCGCTGCGCGTCGAAGACGACGCGCCCTGGAGCACCGCGCGCGCCGCGCTCGCGCAGCACATCGCGTCGCGCATCGCCGACGTCCAGTGCGGGCCGAACCGCCTGCGGCTCGGCCCGTCCTGGTTCCGCTGAGTCCGCCGCTCAGAGCAGCGGCGTGGTCGAGGTCCCGACCAGCACGCCCTGGGCGTTGCGGATCACCGCCTGCATCACGCGCGTGCCCTGCAGCGTCCCGTTGTTCTCGAAGGTGTGGCTGCCCGTCCCGCTGGCGTCGGTCGGCGGGTTGACGCCCGGCCGCCGGAAGACGGTCAGGCCCGAGTGGAACAGGTAGGTGCCGGTGTCGATCGTGTACTCGATCGGCGTGTAGGCCGTCTGGCGGCCGATGATGAACAGGAAGGTCGAGTTCGGCGCAGCGCCCGTCACGGTGAAGGTCACGGGCCCCGGTCCGCTGACGCCCGGTCCGCTCAGGCTGCCGATCGGCCGCACCGGTTGCACGCGGCGCACGACCGACGTGCCCGCACCCCAGTCCGTCGAGCGGTACGCGAGCTCCACGCCCGCCGGCTGGTAGGCCTGGAACGAGCCGTAGCCGAGGCCGGTGCGCAGCTCGAGCTTGCTCAGCGACAGCGTGCTGGTGACGACGTCGGAGTAGCGCTGGCCGTTGCGGTCGAAGGCCACGATGCGCGTCGGGCCGCTGAACGGCGACTCGGCGACGATCAGGTGGCCGTAGACGGGATCGAAGACCATCGAGGCCGAGCTGTCGAGACCGCCGGCGAAGAGCGCGGCGTCGGCCTCGAGCAGCGGCAGGCCCAGCTGCAGTTGCGCGGCCGTGTAGCGGATCACCGACCAGCTGCCCGGCGGCGCGAAGATGTTGACCGGCTGCAGGCCGTAGTACAGGTCGCCGGTCGCCGAGAGCGCCAGCGGCCCGGAGGCACCGCTGAGCGTCGCGACGTTGGTCACCTGGCCGGTCGAGAGCTGCACGCGCTCGATCGTGCTGCCGCAGTTGAAGCATGGCGAGGCGCTGACCAGCACGTGGTCGGCGTCCTCGAACACGGCGTCGTAGTTGAGGTCGACGTCGGCGACGAAGGTGGCACCGCCGCCGACCAGGTCGACCCGGTACAGACCGCCGAAGTCGCTCTCGCCGACCAGCGCGGTCGCCTCGCTCGCGTCGAGCAGCACGAAGCTGGGGAAGGAGAAGGCGGGGTTGAAGGTGGCGAGGGTCGCCAGCCACGTGCCGTCCTCGGCCACGCGCTCGACGGTCGTGCCGTCGAACTCGATGCGCTCGCCGCTGGCGAGCGAGTCGTAGGTGTCGAAGAGGCCCACCGCGCGCGGCGTGCCGGTGGCAGCGAAGCCGAGCGCGGGGAGGTCCTGCGCCAGGGCCGGGGAAGCGAAGAGACAGGGGCTCGCGGCCAGCGCGAGCAAGGCGAAGAGTCGCATGAGAAGCTCCGTTCGAACATCCGTCGAAGGGCCGGCGGGTTCGAAGACCGGAACGGAGCGGGACATTCCGCCACGGCGCCCGGGCCTTCGTCCGAGGCCGGCAGTCCAGGCGCTCCGCAGCGGATATCCTGACTCGCAGCACTGCCGGAACCACAGCCTTCCCAGCCGGCGCGCAGCGGTCTCGACCGCGGCGCGCAGATCCAGTGGCTTGCGCCGGACGCGCGGTCCGGACGCAGCGGGTGCCGAAACGGGCTGCTCACAGTGGCGGGACCGTGCAGGTTTCACACCTGCTTCCCCGCGTGCGGGCGCAGCTCAAGCAAAGAACGCGCGCACCGTAGCGCGCGCGGCGGCCGCGGTCAATCGCGGGCGCGCTCGAGGCCCAGGGTCTCGGCCGCGTGCACTTCGACCAGCCCCGGCACGCTGCGGTCCACCAGCGCGACCCAGCGCTGGCTGTGCGTGCCCTCCAAGCGCACCTCGGCCCACTCGGGGGCCGCGGCCTGGCCCAAGCACAAGAGCAGCGCGATGTGCACCACGACGCCGCACACCGCTCCGAGGCCGGCTCCCGCGGCGCGCGCGAGCAGCGTGGGCGGCACCGCCGTGCCCGCGGCTTCGCTGCCGCGGTGTCCGATCCAAGCCACGAGCAGGAACGCGACCACCAGCACCAGGGCCCACGCGAGGCCGTGGCCGGCGCGCGCGTGCAGCCCGGGGAAGACCTCGGCGAGCAACTCGGCCAGGCGCGGCGCCAGCGCGCGCGCCAGCGCGACGCCGGCGACCAGGCCCAGGAGGCGCAGCGCCTGCCACCACACGCCGCGCCGGGCGCCGAGCAGCGCGAAGCCGAGCACCAGCGCCAGGCCGCAGACGTCGATCCAGCGCGCGGGTTCGGAGCCGACGGGCAGCAGCGGGAGGTTGTGCGAGAGGGCGAGCATGCGCGTGCCGGGTGTGCGGGGGAGCGGCGTCGGGCGGGTACACTAGGCGATCGGCGATGCGGGCTGCAATGCCGCACCCGACCCACCGCGCACCTCCATGGACCCCGCACCGCACGCCATCGACCTGGCTTTCGAGCGCTTGAGCGAGCTCTGCCAGCTCGATCCGCGCCGCCGCGCCGACTACGCGCGCGCCGAGGCCGAGTTCGGCACGCCGTGCCCCGAGAACGAGCACGACGCCGCGCTGTGGCGCCGGCGCCTCGACGAGTGGTTCGTCTTCGAGCGCGTCGGCGGCGACGCCAGCGCGCCGCCCTTCGTCGACCTGCTCGAGGCGGCCGGCACCTCGCCGCAGGATCCGCTGCGCGCGGCGGCCGCGGCGCTGCGCGGTTCGCTGGTCAGCCTGTTCGAGGTCACGGGCATCGAGCCCGGCCGAGGGCTGTGGCTCCACGACCTGGCCGGCCTGGGTGAGTACCCGGCCGACGAGGGCGCGACGGCCGGCGCCTTCCGGCGCGGCGACCTGATCGCCGGGCGCATCTACCCGCTGCCGGACGGCAGCTGGCACATCTCGCGCGCCGCAGCCTTCTACCGCAACGAGCAGCTGGTCAGCGCCCTGCGCCACGACCTGGAGCAGGCGCGCGCAGCGCGCCGCGGTCCGGTGCGCATCTCGCAGTCCGAGCTCGAGCGCATGTTCTTCGCCGCCGGACCGGCGCCCAGTGCCGATCCGGTGGGGGAGGCACGCGAGCTCTTGCGCTCGGCAGGCGTCGAGACCGACGAGATCGAGGAGATCCTCGCTCGGCTGGCCGACGAGCCCTTCGATCGCGCGCACCTCCTGCCCGGCGCCGCCGACGCGCTGGGCGAGGTCCTCGATCGCCTGGCCTTCGAGAGCAGCATCGACCTCGATGCGGCGCGCACGACGCTGATCGAGGCCTGGAGCGTGCTCGCGCGGCGCGGCCTGCCCGGGACGGTGCGCGGCGGCGAACTCGCGCCCCACGGCCCGCCTGCACCGGGGGCAGCGCAGGGTACGCGGTCGACGCTGCGCAAGCTGGCGGCGCCCGAGGCGGTGGCCGAGTTCGAGAGGCGCCGGCGCGAGGGCATGGCGCTCGAAGCCGCCTTCCGCGAACTCGAGCGCGACCTGGACCTCGACCCCGAGCAGGACTCCGACGACGAGGGCGAGCGCTCGCCGGCGCCGGACTTCCCTGGCGTGGTCGCCGCGGTGGTCGAGGAGTACCTGTGGGAGATGACCACCCAGCGTGGCGCCGCGCTCGACGCCGGTCTGGAGAGCGTGCGCCTGTTCGGCCGTTTCGGCGCCGACATCGGCGTGTTCGAGAATCTGGGCGAGCGCGAGCTGGCTGCGTACCTGTGCCACTGGCTGCCCGAATCCGGAGCGCTCCCCACGGCCGACGCGGCGCGCGAACACCTGGTCGCCTTCGCTGCCTTCTGCCGCTGGGTCGAGGACGCGCAGGGCGTCGACCTGACGACGCCGCTGCGCACGCGACTCAGGGAGGTGACGACGCATCTGCCGCGCGTGCTCGAAGCCAACCAGCGTCGCACGCGCGGCGCCGACCCCGCCGAGGGCGAGCTCTACGAACTGCTCGAGCTGCGCGACGGTTCCGCGGCGCGCGTGCGCGACCGCTCCGGCGACGAGCTGCAGGTCGAACTCGACGCCGAACTCGCCCGCTGGCTGCGTCCGGGCGATCACCTGCGCGCCTCGCGCAGCGACGCGGGACGCTTGGCGGTCTACTGCTGCTATCCGCCCGAGGCGCGCGTTCTACTCGGCGGGCGCTGACCGGGCTCGCGGCTCAGCCGCGCGGTCGCGCCGGGAGCTGAACTTCGCACATCAGCTGGTCGAAGGACGACACGCTGCCCGGTGCGACCAGGTAGATCTCGCGGATCGGTCCGGCCTCGACCCAGCGGAAGCGCTCGAGGAACGCGTAGACGCCCGGGTAGGCGCGCGGCACTTCGGGGTATGGCCCGCCGATGACGGCGTAGACCACGGTGCTCTGCGGCAGCACGTCGAAGGCCAACTTGCTGTCCGCCGGCGGCTGGACGTCGACCGGGAAGCAGGCGCGCGAGCGCAGCGCCTCGGCGGCGACCTGGCCCGGATCGTCGTAGAAGAGCGCGAAGGGCGGACCGGCGGCGCGTACGCCGGCCGCCTGCATCGCCTGCGCCAGGCCTTCGAGCGCGCGGCCGGTCTGGGTGTAGCTGCCGCGAAGTTCGACGTACACGTAGGCCTGCGCCAGCCGCTCCTTGTAGTTGGCGTGCACGGTGGTGAAGGGCGCGACGCTGACAGGCAGGTCGGGCACGTAGCGCGGCATCGGCGGCTCGCTGGCGCGCGGGGTCGAACAGGCGGCGGCGAGCAGCAGCAGGAGGGCGGGCTTCGGGAGCGGCATGGCGCGAGCATGGCGCTCGGATCGGCCTGGATCTAGCGTGTCTGGAACGTCTGATAATATACGTTCTGTATCACTCCGCCTGCCACCCGAGGACCGCCAGACCGCGGGCGGTCTCGGGCCGTTCGAGCAGCGCTCGGCCGAGACCGCGAACCGGTGCGCCGCGGGCGATCGAAACCTGCGGGTTGTCCAGGGCGTGCCAGCGGTCCTGCACGGCGGCGAACTCGCGCACCGCCAGGCCGAGCTCCGGTCGCCGGCGGGCGCGCCGCTCGCGCCGCTCGGCGAGCGGATCGACCAGCAGCTCGACTCTCCGTCCCAGGTCGCGGCGCCAGCGCAGGCGGACACGCGTGCCGCGCCCGGGTGACGAGTCGACGGTCAGGCTCGCGCCGAGGCGCAGCACCAAGGCGCGCACGCTGCGCGTGCCCAAGCCGCTGCCGCGCGCGCGCAGGCCGCGCGGGCCGAAGAGCTCCCGCGCGTCGCGCGGATCGAGCCCGCGGCCATCGTCCTCGACGGACAGCTCCAAGTGCGCCTCGCCGGCGGCCTGGGCGCGCACGCGCACGCGACCTCCACGCGCGCAGGCCAGCAGCGCGTTGACGATCAGGTTGCGGACCAGGCGCCCGAGCAGCTCCTGCGAGCCCGTGCACGCCAGCCCGGGATCGCAAGCGCACTGCAGGCGCACGTCCGCGCCACGGCCGGCCGCCGCCAGGGCGCGCGCGCCCTCGTCCTGCAGCCAGTCCGCCAGCTCGATTCGCACCGGGCCGGGCTCGCCGCGCGGATCGTCCCCGCGGGCCAGCGCCAGGGCGCTGCGCAGGCTGCGTTCCAGGCCGCGCGGGTCACCTACCTGCCGCGCCGCCTCGGCGTGAGCGAGGACCTGCGCCAGATCGTGGTGCCGCTGCGCCGTGGCGTGCTCGCGCGGGCTGGCCGGCGTATCGCCCTCCAGCCGCGCCAGGGCCTCTGCCAGACCCTCGAACATCCGGGCCGAGTCCGGAACCGAAGCCAGCCAGCGCAGGAGGCCACCCGGGACGCGGCGCAGTTCGTGCCGCGCACTGAGGCCGATACGGCGCAGCTGGCCCTCCGGGACCTCCGCTCCGCCGCGAGCACTGCACGAACCGCACGCGCTCACCCAGGAGATCCACAGGATTCCAGGCGTCCGCGAGGCTCCCAACAGCAGCGAGAGGACCGCGTCGGGACCGGAGTACGCCACGACCGGGAGTCTGCCGCGCGGAGCCGCACGAGGGAACTGCCTGTTCCCAAGCTGCACCAGGGGAGGCTGCGGCGTTACGTGCACGGAACGCGACACTAGACCCGGGTGGAGCAGGGCCTCCGCGCCCCGCTGCCCTGCCTGCTCCAGAAGGGCCTTCGGCGTGGAAGTCCCTTCCGCAGGCTCCCATGGGCACGTACCTTGCCTAGGAGATACCAGCCCGGGCCGGCCTGGCCGTCCCGGATCCATCCACCGTACGCTTCGCCCCCATCACCATGAAGAGAATCGTTTTCATCAGCTCGCTGGCGCTCGTCAGCGCCTTGTGCCTGCAGAACGTCTCGACCGCACACGGCGGTTCCTACCGCGGCCCGGGCGACACGGTCCCCGGCGGCGGCGGCGGCGGTGGCGGCGGCGGTGCAGGTCCCTCGACGCCCAGCCCGACCGGTCCCTCGACCGGCGGTCCCTCCGGCCCGAGCACGCCCGCGCCCTCCGCGCCCGGCGGCGTCCCGACCGGCCAGCCCGGCGGTCAACCCGCGCGCCCGTCGACCGGCGGCGCGACGCAGAGCGGTCCGGACCTGACCACCTGGGACTTCTGGTGGGGCTTCAACAAGGACCAGTACCTGAACCTCAAGGCCGCGATCTACAACAACGTCGAGACCGACATCGAAGCCGAGTTCCTCGGCACCGCGCCCAAGAAGAAGAACAGCCTGCGCCCCTCCGAGAGCTCGATCCGCGAGAAGATCGTGCCGGCGCTGAAGCTGGCGCTCGAGAAGGAACGCGCCAACGACATCGTCACCGGCGCGATGATCGCGCTGGCCAAGATCGGCGACGCCAAGAACGAGGAAGGCGTCAGCGAGTTCGAGGTGATGATCTCGAAGTTCCTGGGCGACTCGCAGCAGGAGATCGCCGAGACGGCCGCGGTGGCGCTGGGCATCCTGGCCAACGACGGTTCGCTCAAGACGCTCGAGCACCTGCTGCGCGACGACCAGGAAGGGCGCAAGCTGGTCGGCTCGACCGAAGTCCCCTACCGCACGCGCGCCTTCGCCGCCTACGGCCTGGGTCTGCTCGGCGCGCGCACCAACAACAACCAGGTGCGCCAAGACGCCTGCGCCGTGCTGGTCGAGATGCTCGACAAGCCCGACACCTCGACGCGCGACGTCAAGGTCGCCTGCGTCATCGCGCTGGGCCTGACGCCGATCGCGGTCGAGAGCGAAGGCGCGGCCTCGAAGAGCGCGCAGGATTCTCGCCAGTCGCAGATTCGCTACCTGTCCAAGTACTTCCAGGACGCGAACAACCACCACCTGATCCGCGCCCACGCGCCGACCGCCATGGCGCGACTCTTGACCAAGGACGCCAAACAGGTTCCGAGCGAGCTCAAGGACGAGGTCACCAAGCTCCTGATCGCGGCGCTCGACAAGCACAGCAAGGAGAAGGACGAGGTCCAGCAGAGCTGCGTGCTCGCGCTCGGCCAGCTCGGTGACACCGACAACGACAAGCTCGACACCGAGGTGCGCGAGCGCCTCAAGTGGGTGGTCGAGGAGTCCAACGACGGCCAGGCGCGCAACTTCGCGCTGATCTCGCTGGCCCAGGTCGGCGGCCGCCAGGGCGCCGGCGAAGGCAACGAGCAGAACGTCGCCAAGCTGCGCACCTTCCTGGGCGAGCGCATGACGCGCGCCAAGGGTTCGACCACCGTCCGCCCCTGGGCGGGCATCGCGGTCGGCGTCATGGAGCGCGCGATCGCCGACAACCCGGCCGGCGGCCTGTTGCCCTCGACCTCGCAGAAGGAAGCGCTGCGCTCGGCGCTGGCCGACGCGACCACGCCCGACGAACAGGGCGCCTTCTCGATCGGCACCGGCATCGCGCGCGACCTCGACTCCAAGAAGGTCCTGATCGACAAGTTCGGCAAGGCCTCCGGCGCCGAGACGCGCGGCTACATCGCCGTGGCCCTCGGCCTGGTCGGCGACCGCGAAGCGATCAAGCCGATCCAGGAAGTCGTCAAGGAGTCCAAGTACCAGCCCGAACTGCTCAAGCAGGCGGCGATCGGCCTGGGCCTCCTGGGCGACAAGGAACTGGTGCTCGACCTGTGCACGATGCTCGCGGAAGCCAAGGGCGTCTCCTCGCAGGCCGCCATCGCCTCGGCGCTGGGCTTCATCGGCGACTCGCGCTCGATCGACCCGCTGGTCGAGATGCTGCGCGACGAGAAGGACCGCCTGACCGACACCGCGCGCGGCTTCGCCGCCGTGGCGCTGGGCATCGTGGCCGACAAGGAGCCGCTGCCCTGGAACTCGAAGATCTCGACGAACATCAACTACCGCGCGAACACGCCGACCTTGACCGGCGACAGCACGGGCATCCTCGACATCCTCTGAGCCCGAGCACCCGCTCGATCGCACGCCGCCCGCCTCGCGCGGGCGGCGTCGTTTACGGGGGATGTGCGCGTCGGCGCGTGCCGGACCTGACAGGCCCGCGCCCGAGGCGTAGGCTGACAGCGGCAGGCTGGCGGTCCACGGAGGTGGGACATGCGCGTGCGCTGGACGACTCGGATCCTGTTGGCGTGGCTGACGAGCTGTGCGGTGGCCTGGGCCCACGGTGGGACGTACGCGGGTCCGGGTAGCGGCGTTCCGGGCGCCGGCCCGACGACGCCCGCGCCGCAGCGCCCGCCCGGCCAGCCCGCCGGCTCGACCCCGACCGCCGGGGCACCGGGAGGTGCCGGCGCGGCGAACACGGGCTTCCAACTCGCGGGCCCCGACCTCGCCGACTGGCGCACCTGGTGGGCGCTGCAGCGCGACACGTTCCTCAATCTGCGCGAGGCGCTGCAGAAGAACGCGGTCACGACCACCGACGACGCCTTCTTCGGCCTGGGCGGCGCGCTCGAGCGCGGCGACGGCGCGCGGCCGCGGCTCGAGACGGTCCGCGACCGCGTGCGGCCCGTGCTGCTCGCCGCCCTCGCCGACGAGCGCAACCCCGACGTGTTGAGCGGCGTGCTGCTGGCGCTCGGCAAGCTCGGCGAGCCGCGCACCGATCCCGAGGGACGCATCCGACCTGCGCTCGCCCGCCACCTGGCCGACGGGAACCAGGAGGTCGCCGAGAGTGCCGCGTTGTCGCTGGGTGTGCTCGGCGACGGCGCCGCGGTCACGCTGCTCAACAGCCTGGTTCGCGACGAGGCCAGCGCGCGCACGCTGCTCGGCGGGCGCGAGGTCCCCCAGCGCACGCGCGCCTTCGCGGCCTACGGCCTGGGCCTGATCGGCGCGCGGGTCGGCAACGCGGATGTGCGGCGCTACGCGGCGCAGGCGCTGCTCCACACGCTGGCCCACGACACCAGCCGCTCGCACGACCTGCGCGTCGCGGCAGCCCTCGGTGTCGGGCTGGTGCGCATCGAGCCCGAGTTCGTCGACGAGGCCGTGGTCAACGCGCTGCCCTCCGCGTCGCGGGAACACGAAGTCCGCTGGCTGACGGCGCAATTCGGCGAGAGTTCGATCACCGAGACCGTGCGCCTGCACCTGCCGGTCGCGGCGGCGCGGCTGACGCACGGCGGCCGGCCGCTGGCGCGCGCCGAACTGGTGCAGGCGCTGCTCGCGGTGCTGGAGCCCGAGTCGCGCGCCAGCGACGCGCTGCAGCAGGGCTGCCTGACGGCGCTGGGCCTGTGCGGCGACAACGACGCGGATCCGCTCGACCGCCGCGTGCTCGAGACGCTCTTGCGCCGCACGCGCGAGGGCGATGCGCTCGGACGCCGCCAGGCCTGGATGGCGCTGGCGCGCGTCGGCGCGCGCGCGGGGGCCAACGAAGGTCGCGAGGAGGGCACGCGCCGCGTGCGCGCCGCGCTGCTCAAGGGTTTGGCCGAGGAGGGCGCGCTGCTGCGACCCTGGATCGCGCTGGCCCTGGGCGTCTTCGAGCACGCGCGCCTTCAAGGCGGTGCGCTGGTGGCCCTCGAGTCGACGCAGGCGCTGCGCGCGGCGCTGGAAGCCCACGGCGGGCCGACCGAGGCGGGCGCCTACTGTCTGGCGCTCGGCCTGTGCCGCGACACGGCGGCGGCGCCGCGCATCCTGGTCGAGGCGCGCCGCACGCAGGACGACGAGTTGCAGTCCCAGGCGGCGCTGGCCCTGGGCCTGCTCGGCGAGCGCTCGGTGGTCGAACCGCTGCGCGCCGTGGCGCTCGAGTCGCGCCACCGGCCGATCGTGCTGCGCGACACCGCGATCGCGCTGGGCCTGCTCGGCGACCACGAGCTGGTCGCGACGCTGATCGTGTGGTTGCGCGAGGCCTCGAACCTCGGCGTGCTCTCCGCCACCGCCGGGGCCCTGGGTTGGGTCGGCGACGCGCGCGCGGTCGAGCCGCTGTGCCTGATGGTCGAGTCCGACACGGTGCCGGACCAGGTGCGGGCCTTCGCCGCGGTGGCGCTGGGTCTGATCTCGGACAAGGACCTGCTGCCCTGGAACACGCTGATCAAGCGCGACCTGAACCTGTGGCGCGCGCCGGCCTCGCTCACCGAGCCGCTGACGGCGACGGGCGTGATCGAGCTCTACTGAACGCGCGGCCCGCGCGCGAAGAGCGCCAGCAGGACCAGCGCCAGAGCGCCGCAGGCCAGGACCGCGGTGCGCGCGCGCACCAGCGCGCGCCGCGCCAGCGCGTCGCGCTGGTCCAACGCGGCCGCCTGCCTGCGCAGCTCGACCAGCCCGCGTTCCCAGGACTCGCGCGGGGCGAGCTGCGGATCGCGCTCGAGCGCGCGCGCGAGCCCCGCCGCCGCCCGCTCGACGGCTTGCGCGGCGTGCAGACTCTGCGCCAGCTCGCCGACGCGCCAGGCGAGTCGCGCGTCGGCGGGGTGCGCCGCCAGGCCGGCCAAGCCGGAGCGCAGGGCCGCGGGCAGGTCGCCTGCGTGGTACAGGAGCTCGACCTCGGCGCGCGCGCGTTCGAGGCCCGCCGGCAACCCGGCCAGCGTCTGCTGCGCCGCGGCGTAGTCGTGGGCGCGCAGCGCCTCGACGACCGCGTCGGTCTGCGCGGCGCAGAGACTCACGGCGACTCCCAGGCCGCGCGCGCGCGCGCCAGCGACTCGAGCTGGCGGCGCTCGATGTCGCAGCGCTCGTCGCTGGGCGCGGCGCACTCGCCGGGCGCGATGCGGCGCACCAGCGCTGGCACGGACCAGCGCGCCGCGAGGCGCGCCAGCTGCCCGAGGTCGGGCGGCAACTCGAGCGGTCCGGGAACCGGCAGCGGCCCGTTCGGGCGCAGCACGAGCACGACGTTGCGTGAGAAGGGCACGCGCAGCGCCAGCGCCTGCGCCTGCAACCCGTCGGTCGCCGCACCCGCCAGCGCCTCGAGCACCGGGTCGTCGAGCCCGAACGCTCCGACGTTGATCAGCACCCAACCTTGCGGCGCGAGACGCGCGCCAACCAGCTCGAAGAACTCGCGCGTCGCGAGGTGCGCGGGGATCTCCATCTGGTTGGCGTAGGCGTCGAGCACGATCAGGTCGAAGCGCCGCTCCAGCGCGCGCAGCGCGGCGCGCGCGTCCCAGCCCGAGAGCACCTGCCGCTCGGGCCCCGCCGCGAGGTCCATCCAGCGCGCGCCCAGCTCGACCACCACCGGGTCGATCTCGACGCCCACCGCCGAGAGCGTCATGCCGGGCGGCAAGGAGCCCTCGATCACGCGCCAGGCGGTGCCGGCGCCCAGGCCGAGGACACACACGTTCCAGGCTCCCGGCCGCCGCCCCCACCAGGCCGGCAACGCGAAGGCGTCGTAGTAGGCGCCCTCGCCCAGCGGTCCGCTGCGCGGGATCCACAGCGACTGGAACGAGTCGAAGGCCTCGTTGACCTGCAGCTCGCGCCGCTCGTCGGCGCCGGTGCCGGTGCGCACCACGCGCACGCTCTGGTAGGCCGACTCCTGAGCGGCGAGCAGCTCGCTGCCGGCCGGCGGCAGCGGACGGCGCGCCTCGCCGACGGGGACCAGCGCCAGCACGAGCACCAGGCTGGCGCCGCTCGCCCGCGCTCCACCGCGCCAGCCGGCCGACAGCGCGCACAGCGCCAGCGCGACCGCGGCGCACAGGAAGCTGCGCGTCAGCCCGAACTCCGGCACCAGGAGGTGCGTGGCGCCGAAGGTCCCGACCAGGCTGCCCAGCGTGCCGACGCACAGGACGCGCCCCGCGGCCGAACCCGCACCCGCGGTGCGCCGGCGATCGACCAGCTCGGTGCACAGCGGCGAGACGCAACCCAAGGCCAGCGCAGGCGGCAGGAAGAGCAGCGCGGCGGTCGCCAGGCTGCCCCAGCGCAGCAGCGCGGCCGCCTCGTCGAGCGTCAGGCCCTCGGGCAGGAACAGCCGCGCGACGGGCGGCGCCGCGAAGGGCACCAGCGCCGCGCTCAGCGCCGCGCTGGCCAGCACCCAGGCCAGCGCGCGCTCGGGCTGCGCGCGGCGTGAGAGCCGCGCGCCGAGCAGGTAGCCGAGGGCCAGCGCCAGGAGCACCACCGCGATCACGTTGGTCCACACCGCCTGGCTGGTGCCGAACCAGGGCGCCAGGAGGCGCACGGCCGAGAGCTCGACCGCCATCGTCGCCGCGCCGGCGACGGCGGCGACGAGCAGCACCAGCGGGTTGGGCACGCGGGCGGGCTCCACGTTCCCGGCCCGCGCTCAGCCGCCCTTGGGCGGCGTCTTGGGCTTGGGTTTGGGCGGCAGGTCGAGCTTGCGCTGCGCGACGAAGACCTTGCCGGTGTCGCTGGTCGCGGTGCGCATCGTCGCCAGCATCGTGCTGACGTTGCGCGGGATCTTGTCGATCAGGGGTGCGGCGCCGTTGAGCACGAACTTGACCTCGCGGTCGAGGTCGACCAACTCGTCGTTGAGCAGGATCGTGACCTCGGTCGCGCCCTCGCCCTCGATCGTGATCGTGTTCGTGCCCTTGTCGATCGAGCCCTGCAGCGCGATCGGGCTGTCGTACTCCTGCGTCGCGAGCCAGTAGGCGCGCATGCGCGTCTGCGCCGGCGCGGCGATCACCACCTGCGGCGGGTTCGACATGCGCGGGTGGTCCTGGATCCAGGCCCAGATCTCCGGCTCCTTGGCCTCGGGCTTGATCGTGACGTTCTCGTACTTGAGCGCCTGCGCGCGCTCGCTGAAGGCCGTGGCCCCCTGGCCCGCGCCGGCGAAGATCGTCGGTAGGTTGCGGAAGTTCTCGACCGGCTGGGCCTCGATCGGATCGCCCGAGCGGCCGATCACGCCCGCGAAGCGATCGGGGAAGCGCGCACCGAGCGCGCACACCACGCGCACGCCCTCGCCCCAGCCGCACAGGTAGACGCGGTCGTGGTCGATCGAGACCTGGCGCGTGACGTCGAAGAAGGTCGCCAGCGTGTTCGACAGGCCGCCTTCGCGCTCCTTGGAGTTGCTCAGGTCGAGCCAGGCATCGGTGGTCTCGCCGCCCGGCATCTTGACCGCGCACAGCACGGCCCCTTCGCGGATCGCCGCGTCGGTCCACTTCTCGGTGATGTGGTCGGTGATCTTCTGGCCCTTGTCGGGCACCAGCAGGATCAGCGGGTAGGTCTTCTTCGGGTCGTACTTGGTCGGCACCCACAGCGCGTAGGGCAGCAGGTTCTTGGGGTCCTCGGGGTCGCGCATCAGCGACATCTCCTTGACCGCGCCCTTCTTGATCTTCTGGTCCTTGAACTGCAGCGAGTACCACAGCGCGCGGCCGAGGTCGTCGTGCAGCGAGAGCGGCTCCTTCTTGGTGTCCTTGCCGATCTTGTTGAGCTGGTCGATCACGGCCTCGAGCGCCTTGTCGGTGCCCTTGCTCTCCTCGAAGGCCTTGAAGTAGCTCGCGAACTTCTTGCCCAGCTCGTCCTGGTGAGCGGGTTTCAGGATCTCCTGCGGCGGGGCCGCGAAGGCGCACAGGAGGAACGCGGCCGCCAGACCACAGGCGAGGAAGGGCTGTTTCGACATGGGTTCGCTAGGGGTGTTCGCGGGGCGGGTTTCGGGGCGGCGTGGATTCCGGCGCGCGGCCGGGCAGGAGGCAGCGCGCCCACAGGGCCCGATCCTCGGCCCCATCATCCAGAAAGGCCCGGGTCAGGGCCAGAGCGCGCGCCCGATCCCCGTCCGAGCTGGCGCGCGCCGCCAGCTCGCGCCGGGCCGCGACCGAGCCGGCCGCCAGCGCCGTGCCGAGCGCGTCGAGGCCGGCCTCGGGCCGTCCGCGCGCGAACTCCAGGCGCGCGCGCTGCTCGGCCCACTGCGCGCGCCGGGCCAGCGCGCCGGGTGCTTCCGGTCCGGGTTCCAGCGTCGCGGGCTCGGCGTCGACCAGCAGCCCGCCCGCCTCCTCGTAGCGGCCGGTGCGGCGCAGGACCTCGGCGCAGAAGAGCGCGTGCTCGAAACCCGCGTCGCGCGCGAGCAGGCCGCGCGCCACGAACTCGGCCTCGTCGCCGCGCCCCGCGCCCAGCGCCTCGCGCGCCGTGCGCCGCGCGCGTTCGATCGCCGGGCCGCGCGCCGCGGGCTCGGCCTCGTCGAGCGCCAGCAACAGCGCCCGCGTGCGCAGCGGTCCGGGCAGCGCGAACTCGGCGGCCAGCTCGGCCTCGCCGGGCAGGAACTCGAAGGGCACGCCGGGATCGGCGACGCGCCGCTCGTCGAGCCCGTCGGCGCGCGCCAGCGCGGCAGCCAGCAGTCGGGCGCGGAAGGCCATCGGCCGGTCGGAGCGTTTGCGCGCGGCGTCCTCGCGGCGGGCGGCGAGCTCGATCAGCTCGCGGCGCAGGCTGGCGTGCTCGGGATCCTGGCGCGGCAGGCGCAGGTACTCCGCCAGCCGCAGCCAGACGGGCGTCCACTCCGCGCGCACGTCGCGCACCGGTTCCTGGGCGACGGCGCTGAGCGCGAGTTCAGCCGGCGCGGAACGCGCGCCCAGCGTCGCGAGCAGCAGCCAGGTCGCGGCGCTCACCCGTCGAGCCAGCGCACGCAGCTCTCGGCCGCGCGCGCCGCCTCCGTGCGCCCGATCGTGTGCACGCGCTCGCCCTGCGCCTCGAGGTGCGCGCGCACCGCGGGCTCGTGCTCGCGCTCGACGATCAGCACCAGGCCCAGGCCCATGTTGAACACCTGGTAGGCCTCGGCCGGCGCGACGCGGCCGCGCTCGCAGAGGAAGCGGAACAGCGGCGGCACCGGCCAGCTCCGCCGATCGATCCAGGCGTCCGTGCCGTTGAGCACGCGCGGCACGTTGTCGACCAGCCCGCCGCCGGTGATGTGCGCCAGGGCCGCGACCTGGTCGCGCTCGAGCAGGCCCCAGACCGGCTTGAGGTACGAGCGGTGCACGGCCAGCAGCGCCTCCTGCACCGAGCGCCCGCTCAGCTCCGCCGGCCGCGCGTCGAGCCCCAGGCCGAGTTCGTCGAACAGGATCTTGCGCGCCAGCGAATACCCGTTGGTGTGCAGGCCGCTCGACTCCAGCGCCAGGAGCACCTGGCCGGGCTTCACGCGCGAGCCGTCGAGCAGCTTCTCGCGCCGCACCGAGCCGACGATGAAGCCTGCGAGATCGAAGTCGCCGGGCTTGTAGAGGCCGGGCATCTCGGCCGTCTCGCCGCCAAGCAACGCCAGCCCGTTCTCGGCGCAGGCCGCGGCGCAGCCGCCGATCAGGGCCGCGACCACCGGCGGCTCCATCCGGCCGACCGCCACGTAGTCGAGGAAGAACAGCGGCCGCGCACCCTGCACCAGGATGTCGTCGATGCAGTGGTGCACGATGTCGCGCCCGATCGTGTCGTAGACGCCGGCGCGTCGCGCGACCTCGAGCTTGGTGCCGACGCCGTCGGCGCTGGCGACCAGGATCTCACCCGCCGCGCCGACACGCGCGGGGTCGAACAGGCCGCCGAAGGACCCGACGTCGCCGAGCACGCCGCGGGTGAAGGTCTTGCGGATCGCCGCCGTGGCGGCGTCGACCGCGGCGTACTTCTTCTCGATGTCGACGCCGGCCTGGCTGTAGCGCGTGGGGGTGCTCATGGCGCAGCGCGCATCCTACCGGGTGCCCGAAACGCCGAGCCACTGCATTCCCGGGCCGCTACGCGCCGCCGCGCGCGTGCAGCCGGCGCAGGCGTTCGAGGATGCGCGGGCCGTTGTCGAAGGCCAGCTCGGCCGGCAGCTCGTCGAGCCCGAACCAGCGCGCCTCCAGCGCGTCGGCGCCGGGCACCAGCTCCTCCCCCAGCGGCCGGCACAGGTAGACGGCGACGTTGGCCGGCCGGCGCAGGTCCTCGGGCACGAACAGGAGATCGAAGAGCGCGACGACTTCGATCGCCAGGCCCGCCTCCTCGCGCGCCTCGCGCACCGCCGCGTCCTCGGGCCGCTCGTCGACCTCCTGGTAGCCGGCGGGCAGGGCCCATTGGCCGCGGAAGGGCTCGATCGCGCGCCGGATCAGCAGCACGCGCCCGCGCGCGTCGAGCACCAGCGCCGCGGCCGCGCAGGCGGGGTTCTCGTAGAGCACGAAGCTGCACGAGCCGCAGCGGCTGCGCTCGCGGCCCTCGACCGCGGCGCGCACGAGCAGCCCGGAACACAGGGGACAGTGCCTGGCATGGCGCGACCACACGCCCCGATCTTGGCGACCCGTGGCGCCTTGCGCCACGATCCGTCCTCGGCGCGCGCTCGCCGGGCAGCGCGCGGTTGCCCCGGCCTGTCCGCCGGGCCTAAGCTAGGCGCTTCCGCCCACGGATCCCCCACCCGCCACCATGCCTTCCCTGCTCCTGCTCGGCAGCACCGGTTCGATCGGCTGCCAGACGCTCGACGTCGTGCGCTCGCTCGACGGCTGGCGCGTCGAGGGCTTGTGCGCCGGGCGGTCCTGGCGCGAGCTCCTGGCCCAGGTGCGCGAGTTCCAGCCGCGCTGGGTCGGCCTGGCGGACGAGGCCGCGGCGGCCGAGCTGGCGCGCGAGCTGCCGCGCGGCGTCGAGCTGGTCAGCGGACCCCAGGCGGCCAGCGAGCTGGCGCGCCGCGCCGACTACGACGTCGCGCTGCACGGCGTGGTCGGCGCCGCCGGGCTGGCGGCCTCGTGCGTCGTGCTCGCGCGCGGCAAGCGCCTGGCGCTGGCCAACAAGGAGTCGCTGGTGATCGCCGGTGCGGAGCTGATGGGGCTCGCGCGCCAGCACGGCGGCCTGATCGTGCCGGTCGACAGCGAGCACTCGGCGATCTTCCAGTGCCTGCGCGGCGAGGACCCCGGCCGCGTGCGGCGCGTGATCCTGACCGCCAGCGGCGGGCCCTTCCGCGAGACGCCGCTGGGCGAGCTGGCGCGCGCCACGCCGGCGATGGCGCTCAAGCACCCCAACTGGAGCATGGGCCAGCGCATCACGGTCGGCTCGGCGACCTTGATGAACAAGGCGCTCGAGGTGATCGAGCTGCACCATCTCTTCGGCTTCGAGCGCGAGCGCATCGAGGTCGTGATCCACCCCCAGTCGATCGTGCACTCGCTGGTCGAGTTCATCGACGGCTCGGTGCTGGCCCAGCTCGGGCCGCCCGACATGCGCTTCCCGATCCACTACGCGCTGCACCACCCCGAGCGCGTCGCGGCGGCGCGGCTGGGCTTCGACCTGGCGCGCTTCCGCACGCTGAGCTTCGAGGCGGTCGACGCCGAGCGCTTCCCCGCGCTCGAGCTGGGCTACCGCTGCGTCGAGCTCGGCTCCGACTCCGGCTGCGTGCTCAACGCGGCCGACGAGGAGAGCGTGGCGGCCTTCCTCGACCAGCGCATCGGCTTCGAGGACATCGCGCGCGTCAATGCGCGCGTCCTGGCGCGGCGGCCCGGCCGCGCCGGCAGCGTCGAGGAGCTGTTGCGCTCCGACCACGCCGCGCGCGCGATCGCGCGCGAGGAACTCGCTTCGGGCACCGCGGCGGCAGCGCAGAGGACGCACCCTTGATCGACTGGCTCTCCAATGTGTGGAACATCGTGCTCGTCGTGCTCGGCATCGGCGGGGTGATCTTCCTCCACGAATGCGGCCACTTCTTCGCCGCGCGCTGGTGCAAGGTGCGCGTCGAGGTCTTCAGCCTGGGCTTCGGCCCGCGCGTGTTCGGCTTCCGGCGCGGGAGCACCAACTACCAGCTGGCGCTCCTGCCGCTGGGCGGCTACGTCAAGATGGCGGGCGAGGAGCCGCTCGACGGCCGTGCGCCGGCGGACGACGAGCTGCCGTCGAAGTCGGTCGGCCAGCGCTTCTTCATCTACTCCGGCGGCGTGATCGCCAACGTGCTGACCGGCCTGATCGTGTTCCCGATCCTGTTCGCGATCGGCGTGCCCTTCGACGAGCCGGTGACCGGCCTGGCCGAGCCCGGCGGTCCGGCCTGGCAAGCCGGCATCGAGCCCGGACTGCGCGTCAAGAGCGTCAACGGGACGCCGGTGGTCAGCGGCGGGCAGATCCGCACCGAGGTCGCGCTCGGGCCGAAGGACCGCACGGTGCTCGTGCTGGCCGACGCCGAGGGCCGCGAGCGCACCGTCGAGCTGGTGCCGAAGTTCGATCCGGCGCAGGGCCTGAACACGCTCGGGCTCTTCGGCGCCGAGGACCGCCAGGGCAGCCTCGAAGTGCTGCCCGATTCGGCCGCCCACGCGGCCGGCCTGCGCAGCGGCGACCAGCTGCTCGACGTCGCCGGCACCCCCGCGCAGTTGACCTGGCAGCAGCGCCTCGAGTGCGCGCGCCTGGCCGGCCGCCCGCTCGAGGTGCGCGTGCGGCGCGGCGAGGCGACGCTCGACGTGCGCGTCGAACCGCGCGCGACCGACAAGCCCTCGAAGTTCCTGGGTCTCGGCCGGCTCCACGATCACGTCGCGGCCGTGCGCGACAACGAGCTGACCGCCCGCCTCGGCATCGCGCCGGGCGACCGGCTGCTGCGCGTCGCCGGCCAGCCGCTGGCGCAGCCCTACGATTTCGCCTGCGCGCTCCACGGCGCCGGCGCCGAGGTCGAGTTCCAGTTCGAACGCCAGGGCGAGCGCCGCACGGTGCGCCTCGAGGGCCTCGCGCCGGCGGACCGTGAACGCCTGGCGGAGAGCCTCGCGCTGACGGCCGACCCCGAGAGCCCGCGCGTGCTCGTCGTGCCGGGCACGGCGGCCGAGCGCGCGGGCCTGCGCAGCTTCGACCGGATCAAGAACGTCGACCAGGCCGAGGTGCGCGTCTTCAGCGACTACAAGGCGGTGCTCGACGAGAAGAAGGCCGGCGAGGCCTTCCAGGTCACCGTCGAGCGCGCCGAGGCGGACGGCTCGACGCGCGTGCTCGTGCTCGAGGTCGCCAAGGGCGACGCGACCGAGCTGGCCTACGGCCTGGCCGTCGCGCCGGCGAGGTACGTCTACAGCGTCACGGGTCTGATGCCCGCCCTGCGCGAGGGCGCGCGCGCCTCGTGGGGCTTCCTGCGCGACATCTGGGTGATGCTCAAGCGCATCGCACAGAGTCAGGTCGACAGCGACAAGGCGGTCGGCGGCATCATCTCGATCTCGGTCACCTCGCACAGCGTGGCGAAGGCGGGGATCGTGCCGCTCCTGTTCTTCCTGTGCATCCTGAGCATGAACCTGGCGTTCATGAACATCCTGCCGATCCCGGTGCTCGACGGCGGGCACCTCCTGTTCCTGTTGATCGAGAAGATCAAGGGCTCGCCGGTGTCGGAGCGCGTGATGGGCTACAGCCAGATGGTCGGCATCGTGTTGATCCTGTCGCTGATGGTGTACGTGACCTTCAACGACATCCGGAACCAGTGGTTCAGCTGAGCCCTGGCCGGAACCCGTCGTGATCCGCGCCTGGGGACGGCTCCTGCGACTCTCCCTGGCGCCCTCGGCGGCGGCGGACATCGTCGCCGGCGCCCTCTTGGTGGACGCGGGCGCCGCACCCGACGCGCGGCGCCTCGCAGCGGGCATCGCCGCCTCGCTGTGCCTCTACCACGGCGGCATGGCGCTCAACGACTGGGCCGACCGCGCGCACGACGCGCGGACGCGCCCGTCGCGGCCGATCCCGAGCGGCGCGGTGTCGGCGCGCGCGGCGCTGATCGCTGGGCTCGCGGGGCTCGCCGCCGGGCCGTCGATCGCGGCGTGGGCGCTGGGCGCGACAGCGGGTTGGATCGCGGCGTCGATCGCGGTGCTCGTCGCCTTCTACGATCTCGCCGGACGCGCCGGGCTGGTCGGTCCGCTGCTGCTCGCCGCGTGCCGCGCGGGCAACCTCGCGCTGGGCGCCGCGGTGGTCGCGGGCGCGCGCTGGGACGAGCCGCGCTTCGCGGGTGTCCTCGCGCTCTACGCCGCCTACGTGTTCGCGATCGGCGGCCTCGGCCGGCACGAGGACCGCGCGGCGCTCGACGCGCGCGCCGCGCGCAGCTGGGCCTGGGCGGCGCTGGTGCCGCTGGCCGCGCTGCCGGCGCTGGTCGCGAGCTCGAACTGGCTCAGCGCCTGCGCCGTCACCGCGCTGTGCGTCGCGGCCCTCTGGACGCCGGCGGCGCGCCTGCTCGGCCCGGGCCTGACGACGCAGGGCGACGTGATCGGCTTCATGGGCCTGCTGCTGCGCCGGCTGCTGATCGTCACCGCCGCCGCGGCCTGGTCGACCGGCACGCCCGCGGGCTGGATCGCGGGCCTGGCGATCCTCGGCGGCTACCCCTTGTCGTTCGCGCTGCGCCGCGTGTTCCCGCCGTCCTGAGCGGCGCGCTCGGCGAGCCAGGCCAGTGCGGCGGCGCGGTCGGCGAAGGCGCCGTCGAGCTGGCGCTCCTCCGCCTCGGCGAGCAGCCGGCCCCACAGCGGTCCGCGCGGCAGGCCGAGCGCGGCGAGATCCTCGGAGCGCACGAGCAGCACGGGCCAGAGATCGGTGCGCGAGAGCGTGGAGGCCTCGGCGTGCAAGCCGTCGAGCGCTTGGGCCGCGCCGGCAGCTCCGCCCCCCGTCGCGGCGTAGGCGCGCGCCAGCGCCAGCGCGTCGCTCCACGACGGGGCGCGCATCCAGCGCAGCCGCCGGGCGCGTCCGGGCGCGCGCGGGCCGTCGAGCGCCAGCTCGCGCGCGCGCGACCAGAGCTCCCCCACCGCCTCGCGCGTCTCGCGCGCCGGCCGCAGGAGCGCCAGGCGCTCGAGCCGCGCCGCGCGCTGCTGCTCGTCGAAGCCCGCCAGGGCCGCGCCGTCGCCGGCCGCCGGACCGTAGAGCGCGGCCAGGCCCAGGGCCAGCTCGGGCCGCGCGGGCAAGTGCTCGAAGAGCGCGGCGCGCGGCGGCCACCAGGGCTCGTCCTCGGGACCGAAGCCGGGCAGGGCGCGCGTCAGCAGGCCGCACTCCGAGAGCAGCGCCAGGCCGCGCGCGCAGCGCGGGCGGCCGAAGAGCGTCTCGAACTCCTTGAGCACGCGCTCGGGGCTGACGCCGCGCAGCGCCGCGGCCGAGGCGCGCGCCCCGGCCAGGGTCGCCGGGTCCGGGTCGAGCCCCAGGCCCGCGGCGAAGCGCGCCAGGCGCACCAGGCGCAGGCCGTCCTCGGCGAAGCGCGCCGCGGCGTCGCCGACGCAGGCCAGGCGACCGCGCTCCAGGTCGGCCAGACCGCCGGTCGGATCGACCAGCTCGTCGGTCAGGGGGTCGAGGTACAGCGCATTGCAGGTGAAATCGCGCCGCTGCGCGTCCTCCTCCAGCGACGAGCCGAAGGCCACCGCGTCCGGCCGGCGCGCGTCGCCGTAGCCGGCGTCCGTGCGGAAGGTCGTGTGCTGGACCTCGAGCCCGTCGAGCAGCACGAGCACGGTGCCGAAGGCCTTGCCGGCGCCGAAGGTGCGCTCGAAGGCCGCCTCGACCTCCTCGGGCGGCGCGGCCGAGGCGAGGTCGACGTCCTGAACCGCGCGACCGAGCGCCAGGTCGCGCACCGCGCCGCCGACCAGCCAGACGCGCCGGCCGCGGGCCGCCAGGCGCTCGGCGGCGCTGCGCGCAGCGCGCGCGAGAGGCGCGGAAAGCGCTTGCATCGAGGGTCGACGCAGCATCAGAGTGGCGAGCCTACGCTGGCGCCGCGTGCACCGGAAGCGCGCCGAGGGAGCATGTCGAACCAGGCCACCGTCCAGGGAACACCTTCCACGCCCGCCCCCGCGCTGACCGGCGTGCGCGAGCGCCGCGGCCTGCGCGCGCTCGACTACCTGACGCTGACCGCGATCGGCGTGGTCGTCGTGCTGGTCTCGCTGCCGCGCTTGCGCGCCTTCGCGCTGCGCGAGAACGAGCAGGACGCGATGCGCACGCTGCGCATCCTGTCGAACGACGCCGTGCAGCACGCGCCGCGCCTGGGTGCGGGCGGCCTGGGCGCGCTGCTGGCGACCAACGACACCCACCGCGTGCGGCTCGACGACCTCGAGGTGCTCGGCGACGGCCGGCTGCGGCGCCACGGATATCTCTTCGACGCGGCGGAGACGGCGCCGGGGCGCTGGCAGCTGCGCGCCTGGCCCTGGGAGCACGAGCACTCGGGCCGCGGCGCCTTCCAACAGGCCCCCGGCGGCCAGCTCTACCGCTGGGCCAACGCCGACGGCGCGTTCAGCGGGCCCGCGCGGCCGCCGCCCGCCTTGGCGGATCCGGCGGGCGCGGGCTGGTCGGCCGTGCGCGCTCCCTGATCCGGCGGCCGCTCACGCGCCCGCGCCGTACCAGCGCCAGAGCAGCGAGTTCAGCGCCGGGCGCACGGCCGGGTCGGAGGTCGCGAGCGTCACGCGCTTGAGCAGCGGCGCGATGCGCTCGGCGTGGCCGCGCTGGGCGAGCTGCTCGGCGATCCACAGCCGCTCGCAGGGCACGAGGCGCGCGTCCTCGAGCGCGCTGATCAGCGCCGCGCGCGTCGGCTCGTCGTGTTCGAAGATCGAGCCCGCCAGGAGGTCGAGGCGCCGCACGGGATCGCTCTCCTCCAGCCAGCGCTCGCGCAGGAAGCGCGCGCCCTCGGCGCCGATGTTGCCGATCTGCAGCGCGTACCAGCGGTGCGTGCCCGGCGCGCTGCTGGCGCTCGGTCCGGCCGGGGCCGCCGCGTAGAGCTCCGCCGCCGCCTCGCGCCGCGGCACCAGCGCCAGCGCGCGCTCGAGCGTGCGCCGGTCGACGCGCGCCGGCCGCTCGCCGCGCAAGAGCTCGAGCAGCACCGCCAGCGCCCGCTGCGCCAGCGCGTCGTCGGCGCGCCAGGGCTCGCGCAGCGCCGCCAGCGCCACCTCGAGCTCGGGGCGCTCGCCGGCGAGGAGCTCGAGCGCCTGGTCGCGGGCGGCCGGGTCGCCCAGCTTGCACAAGGCGACCAGCGCGGCGCGGCGCACCTCGGGCGAGGCATCGCCCAGGCCGAGCTGGAAGCGCGTGCTCCAGCGCGCCGGCGCGGGCGCGTCCGCCAGGTGGCTGAGGGCCGCCAGCCGCAGCTTGGGATCGGGCTCGGCGGTCAGCGCGCGCTCGATCTCCGTGTGCAGCCCCGCGCGCGCCAGCGCCGCCAGCACCACCTGGCGCTCGTTGGCCGTGCCGGCCCCCAGCCGGGCGCGCAGCGCCTCGAGCGCCGCGGCCGAACCGTTGCGCGCCAGCGCGGCGCGGAAGTAGTGCGGCAGCTCGTGCTGCACCGCGGGCAGCAGCGCCTCCATGCGGCGCAGCGTCTCGGCGTCCTGCGTGTCGGCGCAGCGCACGGCGAAGGTCAGCCAGGTCGTGCGGTACTCGCCCGCCTCGATCCAGGCGCAGAGCTGGTGCTCGGCGCGCGTACGGTCGGCGGCGAGCAGCGCCTCGGCCAGCTGCTGCTGCGTCTCGGGCGTGGTCAGCGGCACGAGCGCCAGCAGTCGGTCGAAGTCCTCCGGCAGCGCGTGGCGCGCCAGGCCGCGCAGGGCCGCGGCGCGCACGCTCTCGGCCGGGTGCTCGAGGCCGCGCAGCAGGAGCGGCCGCGCGCGCGGGCTGTCGATCTGGCCCGCGACGGCCAGCGCGTTGAGCACGCGCGGCGAGGCGTTGGTGTCTTTGAGGTGCAACTCGAGGAAGCGCGCCAGCTCGGGCAGCGCCGCGTCGCCCAGGCGCACGATCTCCTCCTGCGCGCGCAACAGCGCCTCCTGGCGCGTGGCCGCGCCCAGCTGGGCGACCAGCGCGGCGACGGCCTGCGTGGTGTCGAGCAGGAAGGGCTCGCGCTTGCCGCCGGCGTCGAAGAGCCAGGCGACGCGCTCGTCGTCGCAGATCCCGACGGGTGCGACGCTCGCGGATCCCGGGGCGGCGCCGGTCGCCGCGGGCTCGGGCGTGCGCTCGGTGCACGCGGCGAGCGCGAGCGCGCACACGCAGGCCAGGGCCAGCGCGCGCCGCGGCGCGCGAGACGGGTTCGGGAGCCGGTTCATGCGGCGCTCAGGGCGCAGGCGACTCGGCGAGCAAGCCCTGTGCCGCCTTGAGCGCCACCTGCGCCTTGGCGAAGCTGACGCGCGCCAGGCGCTCGTTGGTCAGGGCCGTCGACAGGTCGCGCTGCAGGCGCAGCACCTCGAAGTTGGTCGAGATGCCGTCCTGGCGGCGCTTCTGCTCGGCCTCGAGCTGGCGCTCGGCCAGCTCCAGGCTCTTCGACGCGGCGCGCACGGCCTCGGCCTGGTAGATCACCTGGCGCACCGCGTCGCGAACCTCGGCCGCGATCGCGGTCTCGGTCTGGTCGTAGACCAGCCGCGTCGAACGCAGGTTGGCCCAGGCGGCCTTGGCGGCGTTGCGCGCGGTCTTGTTCGAGAGCGGGATCGAGTAGGTCAGCGCCGCGCGCCAGGTCGGGAACTCGAAGCTCGCCGCGCTGTCGAAGGCGGTCTCCGACTCGCCGTCGAAGCCCGTGCCGACGCCGGTCAGCTCGAGATCCAGCGCGCCGTCGCGCTCGTTGTCGCGCGTCGAGTAGTTCAGCTCGGCCTGCTCGACCGCCAGCCGTTGTTGCCGCAGCTCGGCGCGGCGCTCGATCGCCACCGCCAGCGCGGCGGTCCACTCCGGCACGCCCGCGGCGGTGGGGTTCTCGGGCAGCGCGGAGCTGGGCACCAGCATCGTCTCCCACAGCGCCATGTCGGTGCCGGGGAAGAGCCGCAGCTTGAGCTCGTCGGCGACCTGGCGCACGCGCACGTCGGAGTTGAGCACGCGCTCCTCGTTGCGCGCCACCTCGGTCTCGGCCGCGAAGACGTCGAGCTCGATGCCGATGCCGTTGGCGAGGCGGCGCTGGTCCTGGTCGAGCTGCGCGCGCGCGAGTTCGAGCGTCGTGCGCGAGACCTCGAGCTGCGCGCGCGCCAGCACCAGGTCCCAGTAGACGTCGGAGACCTCGCGGATCAGCCGGTGGCGGATCTCGCGCTCGTGCTCGCTCTGGCGCTTCCACGACAGGTCGGCCTGGCGCTGCTGCGCGGTGGCGTACTCGCGCCACGCGCCGCGCAACAAGGGCTGCTTGTAGGACACGGACAGGATGTCGGTGGTCGAGACCGACTGCGCCGCGAAGGTGCTGTCGGTCTCCTGGTTGGTGGTCGTGAAGCGCGCCGCGAACTGACCGCCGGTCTCGATCGGCCGCACCAGGTCGAGGCTGCCGGCCTGCGTGTTCTCCTCGGAGCCGCCGAAGACGCTCGACGACTGGAACTCGCGGTCCTCGTAGCTCGCGCCGGCGCTGAACTGCCAGTCGAACGCACCCCACGAGCCGTTGAGGTCGTAGAAGGCGACCTCGGTGCTCAGCTGTTCGATCTTGAGCCCCAGGTTGTTCTCGAGCGCCAGGGCGATCGCGGCCTCGAGCGTCAGCTCGAGGCCCTTGCCCGGTCCTAGCGGATCGCCGTAGGGCACCAGGGCCGGGATCTGTCCGGGCGGGAGCTTGTCGGGCGGGACCTGCGCCGGCGGGATTTGCCCCGGCGGGACTTGAGCGGGAGGCACCTGGGCCGGGGGCGCCTGGGCGGGCGGCGGCTGTCCCGCGGGCACCGTTGCCGGCGGCTGCTGGGCGGCCGCGGCCGGGAGCAGCGCGAGGAGCGAGGTGGCGGCGAGCACGGGGCGCGGATCCATGGGGGCGAGAGGATAGTGAACCGGTCCGGGGTAGACCACCGCGCCCGGCGCGGTGAGCGGCTCAGTGCGCAGCCGGCGGCGCGTCCTTTGCGCCGAGTTCGCTGAACTCGGCGCGGCCGGGCGCGGCGGCGAGGCCGGCCAGCAGCGCCCGCCAGCGCGCCGAGGCGGCGTCGCGGCCCTCGACCTCCAGGCGGATCCGGCGCGCGCTCGGGCCGGCGTGCTCGAAGCGCGCGCGCAGCCGCGTCGGCGGCAGGACGTCGAGCACGCGCTCGCCCCACTCGATCACGGTCACGCCGCCGGGCTGCAGCGCCTCGAGGCCGCCGTCGAGCAGGAAGGCGCGCTCGCGGCCCTCCATCCAGGCGTCGAGGTGCGCGAGCTCGAGCCGGCCGGGGTAGGTCTGGAGCAGCGCGTAGGTCGGGCTCGAGACGCGCTCGACGACACCCAGACCGCGCGCGAGGCCGCGCACGAAGGCGGTCTTGCCGCTGCCGAGCTGGCCGTCGAGCACCAGCAGCGCGCCGGGGAAGAGCGAGCGGCCGAGCTCCTCGCCCAGCGCCTCGGTCGCGGCCTGCGAATCGGTCAGGAAGCTGCGCATCTCAGCCGCCATGCTGTCCGCCGCCATGCTGCCATCCACCGGCGCGCGCCGTCCAGCGCCTGCGCCGCCCGCGCGCGTCGACCAGCACCAGGCCCGCGCCGCGTACGACGCGGCCGAGCTCCACGACGCCGCGCGGCAGCGGCGCGCGCGCGGGCAGCGTCGCGAGGAGCTCGTGGTCCTCGCCGTCGTGCAGCGCGTGGTCGAGCGGCGTGCGCCCGCTGGTCCGCGCGCGGCGGCGCGCGTCGCGGTGGAGCGGCACGCGCTCGAGTTCGAGTTCGATCGCGACCCCCGCGGCGCGCGCCAGCCGGAAGAGGTCCCACGCCAGGCCGTCGCTGACGTCCATCAACGCCGTGGCTCCCGCGCGCGCGAGCGCTCGCCCCGCGTCGAGGCGCGGCTCGATCCGCAAGTGCCGCCCGAGCAGGCTGCCGCCGAGCGCGCCCGTGACCACCACGCGCTGGCCTGCGCGCGCGCGATCGCGCCCCGGCGGCCGGCCGGCGAGCTCGAAGTCCCCCAGCGCGCTGACGCCGACGACGAACGGCCCGCTCGTCGCGCTGAGATCGCCGCCGACCAGCTCCGCCCCGTGCCGCCGCGCCTCGCGCCGCACGCCGTCGATCAGCGCCAGGACCCAGGCCTCCGTGCGCGCCGCCGGCACCGCCAGCGTGCAGAGCAACGCGACCGGCCGCGCCGCCGTCGCCGCGAGATCCGACAGCGCGCGCGCCGCCGCCTTGCGCCCGATCGCGCGCGCGGGCGCCCCTGCGAGCACGTGCACACCCTCGACCACTTGGTCCACGCACAACACCGGATGGCGCAACCCGGCCCGCAGCACCGCCGCATCGTGCAGCGCGCTGCCGAGCAACCCGCGCGGCGCGTGCCGCCGCAGCGCGCGGTGGATGCGGTCCTCGTTCCAAGCCATGCGCGGGAGGCTAGCAGGTGGCGCCGGGCAGCGCCTCGCGCGGCTTCAACCCTGGCGGGCCAGGAACTCGGCCGTCGAGCGCGCGGGATCGGGCGCGCCGAAGATCCCGCCGCGCACGGCGAGTCCCGCGCAGCCGGTCGCCAGCACCTCGGGTGCGCGCTCGGGCGTGATCCCGCCGATCGCCCACACCGGGCGCGGGCTGCGCGCGAGCTCGCGCGCGAAGCCGTCGAGGCCGAGCGCTTCGCGCAGGCCCTGCTTCGAGGCGGTCTCGAACACCGGACCGAGCAGCAGGTAGTCGCTGTCGCGCCAGGGGTCGAGGTCGTCGCCTGCGTGGGCCGAGAAGCCGAGCGCGATGTCGGCGGGCAGGAGCGCGCGCGCCTCGCGCGGCGTGAGCGAGCGGAAGCCGAGGTGCACGGCGTCGGCGCCGGCCTCGCGGGCCAGGTGCACGCGGTCGTGCAGGCCGAGCCAGCCGGGCTCGGAAGCGGCGTCGAGGCGCGCGCGCAGGGCCTGCGCCAGCTCCAGCGTCGCGCGGTCGCCGAGCGCGGGCTCGCGCAGCAGGAGGCCGCGCAGGCCGGCCGCGACGGCGCGTGCGGCCTGGATCACGAAGCGTTCGCGGTCGGCCGGCGCCAGCGTGCCGGGCGAGAGCGCCAGCAGGCGCGGCGGCAGGCGCATCAAGCCTCGTCGAGCTCGACCAGGTAGCCGAGCTCGCGCAGCAGGGTCTGCGTGCGGCGCAGCGTCGACGAGCTCTTGAGCGAGACGCGCTGCTCGTCGAGGGCGGCGCGCAACAGCGGCCGCACGCCGGGGTCGAGCTGGAAGCGCTTGACCAGTTCCGGGCTCTCGCCGCGCACGACGTAGTCGCGCGTCAGGGTCAGCATCCCCGCGCGCAGCGCCCAGTCGCGCACCGAGTAGGTCACGTTCTGCGGCACCGGCGTGCGCGAGTGGTTCTCGAGCACGGACTGGATGCGCTTCAAGTACATGCCCTCGGTCAGCGCGCGGTGGACGCTCTTCTCCGTGATGCGGAAGCTCATCACGCTGCCCTGCTTCTCGCGCACGCAGAAGCGGTCGAGGTCGTGGATCAGGTCGCCGTCGTCGCCGGTCGGGAAGAGCACGACCTCGAAGTCGGGCGTCACCACCAGGTTGCCGACCAGCGGCTGGCCCTCCGGGGCCCCGCCGACGACGCCCAACAGGCGCGCGCCCGTGCGCGTCAGGCGCAGCGCCACCGGCCGACCGGACTTGTCGTAGCCCAGGTCGACGATGCCCAGGATGTGCAGCCGCTGGCGCACCCAGGCGACGAGGTTCCACGCCAGGCGCTGGATGTCCTCCATCGGCGGCGCGGTCGAACCCTGGAAACGCGCCGAGAAGTAGGCCTCGACCTCGTCCTCGTCGAGGTTGCACAGGTACGTGTTCCGCGCCAGGAAGGGCACGTACATGATGTCGTACCAGACCTGCGGCTCGACGCGTTTCAACAGGCGCATCAGGATCCGGCGCATGCGCACCTGGTGGTAGGCCTCGCCGGCCAGGTCGCGCTCCTCGATCGCGTACTCCAGGAGCCGCGCCAGCTTCTCGTCCAGCGGCCGCGGCTCCCACTCGCGCCCCGCGGCGGTCAGCGCGAAGGTGCGCTCGCCGGTCGATTCGATCAGGCGCTCGCGGCGCAGGAAGCCGTAGATGAACTGCAGGATCCCCTCGCGCGCCACCTCGCGCCCGGGGTTGCGGATCATCTCCTCCTGCATGCGCTTCTCGGTGGTCTTGAAGATCTCGCCGCGCACCGTGAAGCGCACGTCGTGGTCGAGGATGTAGCCGATGAAGCGCGAGATGTTCGAGGCCAGGTCGACGCCCAGCGAGACCTCGTCGTGCGGCTGGTCGGGGTCCGAGGGCACGGCCACGCGCCGCAGCCAGGCCAGCGCCACTTCATTGAAGACGAGCAGCGTCTCGTCGTTGTGGTGGATGCCGTGGCGGCCGAGCTCCCAGCGCTCGACCGTGCCGACCAGCGACTCCTCGAGGTCCTTGGCCCAGCGCCGCGCGTCCCACTCCAGGCCGGTGTCGAGGCGCTCGAACAGGCTGCGCGGCAGGATGCCGCCGAACTCGAGCACGGTCTTCTCGATCAAGGGCCGCAGACCCTCGGGCAGGCGCTCGATGCGCGCGACGGCCGCCGGCTCGTTGGCGTACATCTTGTACAGCTCGCGCAGCCGCGCGGCGCTGGTGCGCGCGGCGCGCGCCTTGTCGTCGTACATCCGGTCGAGGTGACCGCGCAGCGTGAAGGCGTCGAAGATGCCGCGGCGTCGCGCACGCCGGCCGCGCAGGATCGCCTCGGCGACGTCCTGCGGCACGAGCCAGGCGCGCGCGCCCGCGTCGGCGAAGCCGTTCGAGCGCACCTCGCCGAGCAGCGCATGGCGCATCAGCGCCAGCAGCGCCGCCTCGACCTCGTAGGGCGAGTAGGGCGCGAGCGCGCGGGCGTGCGCCAGCTCGTTCCAGCTGCCCTGGAAGCGCGCGCCCTCGAGCAGCTGGTCGAGCACCGCCAGCTGGCGCTTGGGCAGCGACCCCAGGCGCTGTTCGACCAACTCGGTGTCGTTCATCCACTCGCCGATGCGCCGGCGCAGCGTCGCGTCGTCGCCGGCGGGCTGGGGCGCGCGCACGCCGCCCCAGAAGCGCCACAGCTCGGCCAGCTCGGTCGAGGTCAGGTCGAGCAACAGGTCGGCGACGCGCGTGCGCGGCGGACGCGCCTGGCCCGCGCCCTCGTGGCCGTTGCTTCCGGCGGCCCCGGCGGGTCCTGCCGGCAGGTGTCCGGCCTGGTGGTGGGCGGCCGGGCGTGCGTCGCGCGCGGCGTTGGGCGGTGCGGGGCGTTCGCGGCCCACCCGGTGCGGGTCGTGGTCGTGGTGGCTCATCGGGTCGGGGAGGCGGTGACGGGCGGCAGGGTCTGCGCTTCGACGATCTCGTAGGTGTAGCCCTGCTCGGTCAGGAACAGTTGGCGGCGCTGCGCGAAGTCCTGGTCGCGCGAGCCGAGCGTGACGACGGAATAGAAGACGGCCGGTCCGCCGTCGGACTTCGGACGCAGGATGCGGCCCAGGCGCTGGGCTTCTTCCTGGCGCGAGCCGAAGGTGCCGGAGATCTGGATCGCGACGTTGGCGTCGGGCAGGTCGATGGCGAAGTTGCCGACCTTGCTGACCACCAACACCTCGATCGCGCCGCTCTTGAAGCCGGCGTACAGCCGCTCGCGCTCGGCGGTCGGCGTCTTGCCGGTGATCAGCGGCGCCTGGAGGTGCTGCGCCAGGGCCTGGATCTGGTCGATGTACTGGCCGATCACCAGGACGTGGCACTTCTTGTGCATCCCGATCAGCCGGTCGATCACGGCGAACTTGGCCGGGTTCTCGCTGGCGATGCGGAATTTCCCGCGCGCGTCAGCGGCCGCATAACCCTCGCGGATCGATGGGTCGAGCGGCACGCGCACCTCGACGCAGCGCGCCGCGGCGATGAAGCCCTGCTGCTCGAGCACCTTCCAGGGCACGTCGTAGCGCTTGGGGCCGATCAGGCAGAAGACCTCGTCCTCCTTGCCGTCCTCGCGCACCAGCGTGGCGGTCAGGCCCAGCCGCCGGCGCGCCTGCAGATCAGCCGTGACGCGGAACACGGGCGCGGGCAGCAGGTGCACCTCGTCGTACACGACCAGGCCCCAGTTCTCGCGGCTGAAGAGGTCGAAGTGCTCGAAGCCTTCGCTCTTCGAGCGGCGCCAGGTCAGCATCTGGTAGGTGGTGATCGTGATCGGCGAGACGTGCTTCTCGTCGCCGGTGTACTCGCCGACGTCGTCGGGGCCGAGCGTGGTCTTGTCGAGCAGCTCTTCGCGCCACTGGCGCACGGCGACGGTGTTGGTGGTCAGGATCAGCGTCTTGGTGCCGATCAGGTTCATCACCCCCATCGCCACCACGGTCTTGCCCGCGCCGCAGGGCAGCACGACCACGCCGCTCCCGCCGAGCACCGTGCCGCCGGCGTGGAAGGCCTGCGCCGCCTCGGCCTGGTAGCGCCGCAGCCCGAAGGGCCGGCCGGAGCGCGTCGCGGCGCGCAGCGCGATCGGGAAGGCCGCGCCCTCGATGTAGCCGCCGCGGTCGTCGACCGGGTAGCCGAGCTTGATCAAGGCCTGCTTGATCGCGCCGCGCTGCTCGCCGGGCACGAACACGCGCCCCTGGGCGTCGACCTGGCACAGCGCGCGCACGCTCTGGTGGCCGAGCACGTCGCGCAGCGCGTCGCGCTGCCCGCTGTGCGCGGGGACCAGTTCATAGGGCGCCGCCTGGCCCTCGCGCTTCTCCAGGCGCAGCAGGCCGTAGCGCTCGATCCAGCCGCGGATCTCGCTGACCACGTTGCGCGGCACGGGCACGCACGAGAACTCCTCGAGCACCTCCTCGATGCGCGCGGCCGAGAGGCCCATCGCCGCCGCGTTCCAGACCGAGATCGGCGTGATGCGGTAGGTGTGGAGGTAGTCGGGGCTCTTCTCGAGCTCGGCGAACAGCGCCAGCTGGTCGCGCGCCTCGGCGTAGCGCGGGTGCTCGCGCGTCGTCGGCCGTCCCTGCGCGTCCTTGACCGGCCGGCCGTGGCCGTCGAGCGCGGGCACGACGGTGTGCAGCATCAGCGAGCGGTCGCTCTGCACGATCAGCGGGTTGTCCGGGCGCATCATCGGCGGGTCTCCAGCGAGGCGACGCGCCGCGCGCGCCTCGTGCGTCCCGTGGGGCGGCCCGCGGGGGCAGCGGACGCTTCGTCGCGGAAGAGGTAGCGGCCCGTGACGGATTGCCGGTCGGCCGCCAGCTCGCGCGGCGTGCCCTGGGCGATCACGCGCCCGCCGGCCTCGCCGCCGCCCGGGCCGATCTCGACCAGCCGGTCGCACAGCTCGAGCAGGCCGGTGTGGTGCTCGATCAGCACGACCGCGTTGCCGCGCTCGACCAGCCGCTCGAGCACGCGCGCCAGGACCTGCACGTCGGACGCCGCCAGGCCGGTCGAGGGCTCGTCGAGCACGATCACCGCGCGCGCGCCGTGCTCGGCGCGCACCAGCTCGCTGGCCAGCTTGACGCGCTGCGCCTCGCCTCCCGAGAGCGTGGTCGAGCTCTGGCCGAGCTGCAGGTAGCCCAGGCCGACGTCGCGCAGCGTGGCGAGGATCGCGACCACCTGCGGCTGGTGCTGGAAGAAGTCGAGAGCCTCGTCGACGGTCAGCGCCAGCACGTCGGCGATCGACTTGCCGCGGAAGCGCACCTCGAGCACCTCGGGCGCGTAGCGCCGTCCGTCGCACTCCTCGCAGGTCAGCCAGAGGTCGGCCAGGAACTGCATCTCGACCTGCGTCGAGCCCTTGCCCTCGCAGGCGGCGCAGCGGCCGGCGGGCGAGTTGAACGAGAAGCGGCCGGCCTCGAAGCCGCGCTGGCGCGCCTCGGGCGTCCGCGCGAAGAGCGCGCGGATCGGCTCGAGCACGCCGCAGTAGGTCGCGGGCACGCTGGCCGGGGTGCGGCCGATCGGCGCGGCGTCGACCACCACCACGCGCGCGCCGGCGGTCGCGCCGCTCAAGCGCTTCCAGCGGCCCTGCGGCGCCTCGTTCCACAGCGCCGGCACGAGCGTGTCGAGCACCAGCGTCGACTTGCCCGAACCCGAGGGCCCGCACACGCCGGTCAGCGCGCCGAAGGCGAACTCGAAGTCGACGCCCTTGAGGTTGTGGACGCGCGCGCCGTGCAGCTTGAGGCGCTCGTCCCCGGAGCCCCCGGCATCCACCGGGCGCGCGGCGCGCGCGCGCGCCGGCGTCAGCTCGCCGCGCAGCGCACGGCCGGTCAGCGACTGCGCGTGGCGCGCGACCTCCGCCGGCGGGCCGCTGACGACCAGCTCGCCGCCGTGGCGTCCGGCCGCGGGGCCGAGGTCGACGATCCAGTCGGCGCGGCGCATCAGCTCGAGGTCGTGCTCGACGACCAGGACGGTGTTGCCGCGCTCGCGCAGCTCGCACAGCGCGTCGGTCAGGCTGTCGACGTCCTGCGGGTGGAGGCCGACCGTCGGCTCGTCGAGGACGTAGCACACGCCGACCAGCTGCGATCCGAGGCTGGCCGCCAGGCGCACGCGCCGCGCCTCGCCGCCCGAGAGCGTCGCGGTGCTGCGGTCGAGCGTCAGGTAGCCCAGGCCGACGCGCTCGAGCAGCGCCAGGCGCGCGCGGAGCTCCTCGACCACCGGCGCCACGGCGACGCCGCGGCCCTGCTTCGTGCCGAGCTCCGTCACCCACGCCAGGGCCTCGCTGACCGCCAGGCGCGCCAGCTCCGGCAGGCGCCGGCGTCCGACGGTCACCGCCGCCGCGGTGGGCGTCAGGCGCTCGCCGCGGCAGGTCGCGCAGACCTGCTTCTCCATCACGGTCTCGAGCATCGAGGCCCACTCGGGGTCCTCGGTCTTGGCGTGCCAGGCGTCGACGTGGCCGCACAGGCCGGGCCAGTTGGAGCTGAACTCCTGCTCGATCTCGGCGTGGGCCGAGCTCTTCTCCAGTTTCACGGTGTAGCTCGCGCGCGCGCCGCTGCCGCGCGCGAGGAGCGCCTGCTCCGCCGCGCTGAAGTTCTTCCAGGGCTGGGTGAGGTCGAGCTTGTGCACGCGCGCGACCGTGCGCAGCAGCATCTCGTAGTAACCCTTGCCCTTGACCAGGTAGCGCGCCAGCTTGCCGCCGATCGCGCCCTCGGTCAGGGACAGGTCGGGCTGGCTGATCAGGCGCTCGACGGTGCACTGGACGTTCTCGCCCAGGCCGTCGCAGGCCGGGCAGGCGCCGACGTGCGTGTTGAACGAGAAGTGGCGCGGCTCGAGCTCGCCCTCGATCTGGAAGCCGCAGTCGGGGCAGGTGCCGCGCGTGCCGTGCTCGCTGCGCTCGCCGCTTCCTTTCGGGACCACGCTGACGCGCCCGCCGCTGAGCGTCGCGGCCTGTTCGACGGCCTCGGCCAGGCGCGCGCGCGAGGCGGCTTCGAAGCTCAGGCGGTCGAGCACCAGGTCGACGCGCGTCGCATCCTGGACGCTGGGCGTGCCGGTGTCGAAGCGCTGCTCGCGCCCGTCGACGAGCAGGCGCACGAAGCCCGCCTGCTTCCAGGCCGCGAGGCGTGCGCGCAGCGCCTGCTCGAGGTCGGCGGGTTCCTCGCGGCCCGGCCCGAAGATCGGCGCGACCAGCCAGCCGCTCTGGCCGGCGTGCTGGGCCAGGATCGCCTTGGCGACGCGGCCCGCGTCGCTGGGCGCGAGCTCGTGGCCGTGGGTCGGGCAGCGGCGCACTCCGGCGCGCGCCCAGAGCACGCGCAGGTGGTCGTGGATCTCGGTGGTGGTCGAGACCGTCGAGCGCGGCGAGCCGCCGAAGCCGCGCGCCTCGACCGCCACCGAGGGACCGAGGCCGTCGATGCGGTCGACCGGCGGGCGGTCCTTGGTGCCGAGGAACTGGCGCGCGTAGGTCGAGAGCGACTCGACGAAGCGCCGCCGGCCCTCGGTGTGGATCGTGTCGAGCGCCAGCGAGCTCTTGCCCGAGCCGCTCGGCCCGGTGATCACCGCCAGCGTGTTGCGCGGGATCGAGACGTCGATGTTCTTCAGGTTGTGCGTGCGCGCGCCGCGCACCTCGATGTGCGTCACGGGCGCGGGCGGCGCGGGGCGCTCCTCGACGCCCGCCTGCCACGAGCGGTCGCGGCGGAAGGCGGCCAGCGCGGCCCCGGTGTGCGAGCCGCGCACGCGCTCGAGCGCCTCGGGCGTGCCCGCGCCGACGAGTTCGCCGCCGCGCGCGCCGCCCTCGGGGCCCAGGTCGATCAGGTGATCGGACGCGAGCACCAGGTCGAGGTTGTGCTCGATCACCAGCACGGTGTGGCCGAGGTCGACCAGCTTCTGCAGCGCCGTCACCAGGCGCGCGACGTCCTGCATGTGCAGCCCGGTGGTCGGCTCGTCGAGGATGTAGAGCGTGTGGCCTCGCGGCCGGCGCTGCAGCTCGGTGACCAGCTTCAGGCGCTGGGCCTCGCCGCCCGAGAGCGTCGTCGAGGGCTGGCCCAGCGTCAGGTAGCCCAGGCCGATCTCGACCAGCACCTCCAGCGGCCGCGCGATCTTGGGCAGGTCGCGGAAGAGCTCGAGCGCCTCCTCCGAGGTCAGCGCCAGCACGTCGGCGATGCTCTTGTCCTTGTACTTGACGTCGAGCGTCTCGGCCTGGAAGCGGTGGCCGCCGCACTCCTCGCAGGGCACGGTCACGGGGGCCAGGAACTGCAGCTCGACGTACTGCGCCCCCGCGCCGCCGCAGGCCTCGCAGCGGCCGCCGGCGACGTTGAACGAGAAGCGCCCGGGCCCGTAGCCGCGCAGGCGCGCCTCGGGCAGCGCGGCGAAGACGTCGCGGATCGGGCCGAGCACGCCGGTGTAGGTCGCCGGGTTCGAGCGCGGCGTGCGGCCGATCGGCGTGGCGTCGACCAGCACCAGCTCGTCGACGTGCTCCAGGCCGCGCACGCGCTTGTGCGCCTCGGGCTCGGGCACTTCGCGGCCCAGGTGGCGCGCGACGGCGCGCGCCAGGATGCGGTGCACCAGGGTCGACTTGCCCGAGCCGCTGACGCCGGTGACGGTCGTCAGCGTCCCGAGCGGGATGCGCACGTCGATCTCCTTGAGGTTGAACGCCGCCGCGCCCTCGATCGCGAGCACCTTCCCGTTGCCGGCGCGGCGCTGGGCGGGCATCGCCAGCTCGATCTCGCCGCGCAGGAGGCGCCCGGTCGCCGTGTCGAGCTTGGCGATCGAGCGCGGCGTGCCCATGCCGGTGATCCGCCCTCCGTGGCGGCCGGCACCGGGGCCGACGTCGATCAACCAGTCGGCGGCGCGCAACGTCGACTCGTCGTGCTCGACGACGACGACGGTGTTGCCCAGGTCGCGCAGCCGCTCGAGCGCGCCGATCAGGCGGCCGTGGTCGCGCGGGTGCAGGCCGATCGAGGGCTCGTCGAGGACGTAGAGCACGCCCTGCAGGCCCGCGCCGAGCTGCGCCGCGAGCCGGATGCGCTGCGCCTCGCCGCCCGAGAGCGTGTCGGCGCCGCGGTCGAGCGTCAGGTAGCCCAGGCCGACCTCGAGCAGGAAGGTCAGGCGGCGCTGGATCTCGTTGAGCAGGTCGTGCGCGATGCGCGCCTCGCGCTCGCTGAGCGCCAGCGCCTCGAGGCGCGGGCCCAATTGTTCGATGGGGAGCTGCACCAGCTCCCCCATGCGCGCCTGGCCCAGGCGCACGGCCGCCGCCGCCGGTTTCAGGCGCGCGCCGCCGCACGAGGGGCACTCCTGTTCGGCCAGGAACTTCTGCACGCGCTGCTTGTGGAGCCCGGCGCGGCTGGCCTTCTCGATCGCCGGCAGCACGCCGCTGAAGCGCCGCTTCCAGCGCACCGAGCCCTTGGAGCGCTCGCCCTTCCAGCTGGCCTCGTCCTCGAAGCGTTCCTCGCCCGTGCCGTGCAGCAGCACCTGGCGCGCCGACTTCGAGAGTTCTTCCCAGGGCGTGTCGAGGTCGAAGCCGTGCGCCTCGCCGACCTGCTCGAGGAACTCGAAGTCGACCGGCGGGAAGACCAGCGCGCCGCCGGACACGCGCGTGACCGCCAGGGCGCCGCCGCGGATCGACAAGCTCGCGTCGCGCACCACGGCGCGCGCCGACGGACTGCGGCGCACGCCCAGGCCCTCGCAGGCCGGACACGCGCCGTGCGGCGAGTTGAACGAGAAGAGCCGCGGCTCGAGCGGCGGCGTGTCGGCGCCGCAACCCGGGCAGGTGCGGCTGGTCGAGTAGGCGCGCTCGCCCGCGTCGCCGGCGACCAGCACGTCGCCGCGCGACAGGGCCAGGGCCTGCTCGAGCGCCTCGCGCAGGCGGCCGGGCTGGTCGGCGGCGGGCTTCAGGCGGTCGACGACCACCTCGATCGAGTGGCGCTTGTAGCGCTCGAGCGCCGGGGCGTCCTCGATGCGCAGCACGACGCCGTCGACGCGCGCGCGCACGAAACCCTGGCGGCGCAGGTCCTCCAGCAGTTCCTTGTGGTGGCCCTTCTGGTCGCGGATCACCGGCGCGAGCAGCAGCACGTTGTGCCCGGCGTGCTCGGCCAGGATCTGCTGCACGATCTCCTCGGGCGTCTGCGAGCGCACCGGCTGGTCGCAGGCCGGACAGTAGGCGCGTCCGGCGCGGGCGTAGAGCACGCGCAGGTGGTCGGTGATCTCGGTCAGCGTGCCGACCGTCGAGCGCGCGCCGCGCGCCACCGACTTCTGGTCGACCGCGATCGCGGGCGAGAGGCCGCTGATCGACTCGACGTCGGGCTTCTCCATCTTGCCCAGGAACTGGCGCGCGTAGGCCGAGAGCGTCTCCAGGAAGCGCCGCTGGCCCTCGCGGAACAGCGTGTCGAAGGCCAGCGAGCTCTTGCCCGAGCCCGAGACGCCGGTGATCGCCACCAGGCGGTTCTGCGGGATGTCCACATCGACGCTCGCCAGGTTGTTCTGGCGCGCCTTGCGGATCTGGATCAGGCCTTCCTTCATGCCGCGGGCGGGGAGCTGGGGAAGCTGCGGGGCCGGTCCAGGGGCGGCCGCGAGCGGCGCGGGTCGCGGCTCTTCGGCACCCGATCGACGGAGTGCAGCCTCGCCATTGTAGCGACGGGAACAGGGCCGGAAAGGAGGGAGTCGGGTGCCGATCGCGCCTTCCGGACGCGCTCGGGAGCCCGGCCCCGCGCTGGGGAGCGGCTCCGCGTCCGGCGCGGACCGGCTACGGCGGCGTGGCGAAGAGGCCCAGGGTCTCGATCACCGGCGCGGCGCGGGCGTCGAGCAGCGCGAGGCGCAGCGCGCGGGCGCGGGTGCGCGGCACGGCCAGGATGCGCCGCTGGCCGATCGTCGTGCCGCGGGCGAGCTCGGACCAGCCGGCCTCGGTCTCGACGTCGACGCGCCAGGCGCGCACGCGCTGGCCGAGCTCGATCTGTTCCTGGAGCAGCAGGCGGTCGAACTCGACCGGTCGCGCGAAGGTCAGCGTCGCCTCGGCGGCGAGCTGGCCCTCGGGCAGGGCCCAGGCGCTGCGCGGCTCGCCGTCGACCAGCGCTGCGGGCCCCCACTCGCTCCCGCGCGTTGCCGTGGCGCCGGCGGCGGCGCCGCGCGCGAGGTCCTTGCGGAAGGTCAGCTCGAGGCGCCGGCGCCAGCCGCGCAGCGCCTCCGCGTCGCGCTCGGGGATCAGGCCGCGCGTGTCCGCCGGCACGTTGAGCAGCAGGTTGGCGTTGCGGCCGACCGAGGCCAGCCAGATCGCCTCCAACTCGGCCGGCGTCTTGACCGTCTCGTCCTCGCTGGCGCGCCAGTACCAGCCCTTGCGGATCGAGACGTCGGCCTCGGGCGGCAGCCAGTGCGTGCCGTCCTCCTGGCCGGCGGTCAGCGGCTCCGAGTGCGGCGTGCCGGGGTAGAACTCGTCGCGCTTCAAAAGCGACCAGCTGGTCTCGCCGGCGATCCCGCGCTCGTTGCCGACCCAGCGCACGTCGGGGCCGGCGTCGCTGAAGATCACCGCGCCCGGCTGGTGCTCGCGCACCACGGCGACGAAGCTCGGCCAGTCGTAGACCTGGCGCTTGCCGTTGGGGCCCTCGCCGCAGGCGCCGTCGAACCAGACCTCGAACAGCGGGCCGTAGCCGGTGCACAGCTCGCGCAGCTGCTCGCGGAAGATCGCGTTGTAGCGCTCGGAGTCGCCGTAGGCCGGGTGGTTGCGGTCCCAGGGCGAGAGGTACAGCCCGAGGCGCAGGCCGGACTCGCGGCAGGCCTCGGCCAGCTCGCGCACCACGTCGCCGCGGCCCTCCTTCCACGGCGAGCGCGCGACGCTGTGCTCGGTGGTCGCCGAGGGCCACAGGCAGAAGCCGTCGTGGTGCTTGGCGGTCAAGATCACGGCGCGCAGGCCGGCCTCGCGGAACACGCGGCACCACTGGCGGCAGTCGAGCGCCGTCGGCGCGAAGCTCGCCGGCGACTCGCGGCCCTCGCCCCACTCGACGCCGGTGAAGGTGTTCATCGAGAAGTGCACGAAGGCGTAGGCGCCGAGCTCGTGCCAGGCGAGCTGGCGCGCGTCGGGGAGCGGCGGGAGCGCCGGGATCGCGTCGCCGTTCGTGAGATCCGTGCTCGGGAGCCGCGGGGCCGCCAGCTCCGCGCGCGGCGCCGCGCAGCCGAGCACGGCGAGCGCGAGCAGCATGCGCCTCACCGCGCGCGCTCCCCGGGGGCCTCGGCCGGCACCTCGGTCGCCGTGAAGCCCAGCCAGCGCGGATCGAGCGGCTTGAGCGCGCCCTCGACGCGGCCGAGGCGCAACTCGAGCTGCGCGCCGCCGGTGCGGTTGAACCACTCGACGCGCAGGTGGTGCGCGCCGCGCGCGAGCGCCACGTCGCCCTGGCGCTCCTCGGGGCCGTGCAGGCCGTCGTTGTCGACCACCAGTTCGTCGTCGATGAAGAGGCGCGAGCCGTCGTCGCTGGTCAGCGCGAAGCGCCAGATGCCGTCCTCGGGCAGCTCGACAAAGCCGGTGTAGCGGCGCGCGACGAACTCCGCGGCTGGCGTCGCGGGCAGCGCCAGCGCGGCGACCGGCACGCGCGTCCCGCTCGGCAAGGCATCGAAGTCCGGCAGCGCCTCGAAGCGGCCGGGGAAGCGCTCGCAGAGCAGGCCCGCGGCGCGGTGGACCGGCACGAAGGCCGGCCCGGGCTCGGCGCGCGTGAAGGTGCGCTCGGCCAGCGGGCTCAGCGCGCGCTCGCCGGCGAAGGAGCGCGCGCGCACGGTGCAGCTCTCGCGGATCACGAAGCCCCCGCGGTACAGCGTCGAGGCCGCGGTCGGGTCGCTGCCGTCGGTCGTGTAGCGCAGCGGCGCCCCGCGCACGCTGCCGACCAGGCGCAGCTCCGCGCGCTCGAGGAACAGGTCCGCGACGGCCTCGATGCGCGGTGCCTGGTGCACCTCGGGCGCGCCGGCGAGCTCGACGCGCACCACCGGGCAGGCGTGCCCGGGTGCCGCGCCCGCGACGCGCACGACCAGGCCGTCGCCCGCGGGCTCGCAGGCGACCGCGCGCGCCGGATCCCCCAGCAAGTGTGCGCGCAGCGCGCCCGTCGCCAGGCCGGGCAGCACGAGCCGGCCGTCCGCCGGCCAGTCGAACACGTGGAGGTAGAGCGCGCTGCCCTTGCGCGTCACGCGTCCGAACTCGAGCGGTCCGAAGGGGCTCGCCTGCGTGCCGCGGATCGCTTCGGCGTGCACGTCCATCCAGCGGCCCAGGTCGGCGAGACGCTCGAGCGCTTCGGGCGGGAAGCGCCCCTCGGCCGTCGGTCCGACGTTGAGCAGGAAGTTGCCGCCCTTGCTGGCGATGTCGACCAGCGTGCGGATCAGTTCCGTCGACGGCTTCCAGTCGCGGTCGGCCTGGTTCCAGCCCCAGTGACCGTTCATCGTCATGCAGGTCTCCCAGTCGACGCCGGCGACGGCGCTGGCGGGGACCTCCTGCTCGGGCGTCTGGTAGTCGCCGCGCGCGTCGGGATGCGTGGCGAAACCGCCCATCCCGGCGCGGTGGACGTCGACGCGGTTGTTGACGATCAGCGCCGGGTCGAGCGCGCGGCACAGCTCGAAGAGCCGCACGCCGCGCTCGTGGTTCCAGGTCGACTCCCACTCGCCGTCGAACCACATCACGGCCGGGTGATAGCGCTCGACCAGCTCGCGCACCTGGCCGTGGAGGTAGCGCTCGAAGCGCGCGAAGTCCGCGCCGGCCGCGCTGCGCGTCTCCCAGGGACGGCGCGGCAGGTAGTCGGGGTGGTGCCAGTCCATGATCGAGTGGTAGGTGCCGAAGCGCAGGCCGTGGCGCGCGCAGGCGTCGGCCAGCTCGCGCAGGATGTCGCGCCGGCAGGGCGTCGCGGCGACGTCCCAGTCGCTGAGCGCCGAGTCGTAGAGCGCGAAGCCGTCGTGGTGCTTGCTGGTGATCACCAGGTACTGCATGCCGGCCTCGGCCGCGGCGCGCGCCCAGACGTCGGCGTCGAAGTCGGGCGCCTCGAAGCGGCCGAGCAGCTCCGCGTAGCGCGGCAGCTCGATCTGCGCCGTGTCGCGGATCCACTCGCCGTGGTGCGTCGCGTCGTCCCAGGCGCCGGCGGGCAGCGCATACAGGCCCCAGTGGATGAACATGCCGAAGCGCGCCTCGCGCCACCAGGCCATGCGCTCGTCCTGCGTGAGCCCGGGCGGCTGCGGCGCGGGCGCCGCTTCGGTTTCGGGCGCGGCGCACGCGGACAGCAGGGCGAGCAGCGCGAGCAGGACGGGCTTCATCGTCCGCTCAACCGGCGAAGATGCGGTCCATGCGCTGCGAGACGTCCTTCAAGCGCGCCACGTCGCCGCCCGCGACCTCGGCCGAGGCCCAGCCGGCGTAGCCGATCTCGTCGAGCGCGCGCAGCACCGCCGGCCAGTTGCAGTCGCCCTCGCCGAGCTCGACGTCGAAGCCCTTCCAGCGGCCGAGCTCGTCGAGCTTCTTGCGGCTGTACTCCTTGACGTGCAGCCGCTTGATCCGTGCGCCCAGCGTGCGGATCCACTGCTCGGGCCAGCCGTAGAGCACGATGTTGCCGACGTCCATGTGCCAGCCGACCCAGGGGCTCTCGAACTGGTCGACGTAGCGCGCGGCCTCGAGCGGCGACAACAGGAAGTTGTTCCAGACGTTCTCGATCGCGATGTGCACGCGCAGCTCGGCCGCCAGCGGCAGGAGCTTCTGGATCTCGGCGCTCGAGCGCTCCCAGGCCTCGGCGTACGAGACCTTGGCGTGGACGACCGCGGGCACCAGCAGCACCGAGTCGGTGCCGTAGGCGCGCGCCGCTCGCAGCGCACCTTCCAGCGCCGCGCGCCCGGCCTCGCGCACGGCGGGATCGGGATCCGAGAGCGGCTTCGACCAGTGCACGCTGTCGACCACGTCGGCGCAGCGCAGGCCGGTCTCCTTGAGTGCCGCGAGCGCTTCCTCGACGCTGTGCTCGGCGCTCGGGCTGTCGAGCTCCACGCCCGCGAAGCCGGCCTCCTTGGCGCGCTGCAGCTTGGCCAGGATCGGGCCCGCGCCGCCGATCATCGAGTACATCAGGGCCTTCTCGAGCTTGCGCTGGGTCGCCTGGCCGCGCGCGCGCGGCGCGAGCGCCAGGGTCGCGCCGGCGACGCCCGCGAGCTGAAGAAAGGTCCGGCGGTCGGGCTGCGGCATGCGTCACCTCGCTGCGGGCACGGGCGGCGACTCGCACACGACGCGCAGGCCGATGAAGCCGCCGTCGATCAGCCACCAGGTCGACTTGGGGATCTGCGGATCGCGCTTGTTCCAGGCCGGGTTGTCGACGGCGCGGGTGTCGAAGCCGAGCTCGCTGGCGGGCGTCTGGTAGGAGCCGCCGCGCACGACACCCTTGCCATCCGGCGCGACGCACCACTCGGCCGCGTTGCCGAGCATGTCGTGGAGGCCGAGGGCGTTGGCCGCCTTGCGCCCGACGGGCTGCGTCTTGCCCGGGCTGGTGTCGGCGCTCCAGGCGCAGGCCTCCAGCGCCGCGGCGGGTTCAGGCTGCTCGCCGCGCTCGCCGGCGCGCGCCGCGCGCTCCCACTCGGCCTCGGTCGGCAGGCGGAAGCGCCCGCCGGTGTGGGCCGAGAGCCACTGGCAGAAGCCCTGTGCATTGCGGAAGGACATCGAGAGCGCGGGGTAGCCGGCGTGGCCGAAGCCGCGGTCCATCGGGTTGTAGGGTTGCGAGGGGCGCGTGACCGCGTCGACCGCGGCGTTCTCCAGGCCGGCGGACTCGTCGCGCTTGTAGACGTAGGCGTCGAAGCACTCCCAGGGCAGCTCGGTGCTGCAGATCCACAGCGGCGTCTCGCCCGGCACGGGCACGAAGGTCAGCGTGGTCGTGCAGGCCGGAACCGTCTGCACGAAGGGCGCCTGCAGGAGACGCGGCAGCGGCTCCGGCGGCAGCGGCGCGCAGGCAGCGAGCACCAACGACAGGGCGGCGAGCGTGCGCATGCGGTTCACCATCGGTCGGCCTGCGCCACGGCGCGCGCGGCGGCCAGCGGATCGCCCGCGGGCGTGCATTCCAGGCCGCACCAGCCGCGGAAGCCCAGCTCGTGGGCCGCGCGCAGCACGCGGTTGTAGTGGATCTCGCCCGTGCCCGGCTCGTGGCGTCCGGGGTGGTCGGCGAGCTGGAGGTAGGCGACCTCCGCGAAGCCCTCGCGCAGGTGACCGCACAGGTCGCCCTCGCTGATCTGCAGGTGGTAGAGGTCCCACAGGATCTTGACCCGCGGCGAGCCGACGGCGCGCACGATCTTGAGCGCGTCCGTGCTGCCGTATAGGCAATGACCCGGGTGGTCGACGCGCCCGTTCATCGGCTCGAGCATCAGCGTGACGCCGGCCGCCTCGGCCAGCGGTGCCGCGAGCTTCAGGCCGGCGACCACGTTGGCGTGCATCGCCTTGAGCGTCAGGTCCGGCTGCAGGTTGCCGGCGACGACGCACAGGTGCCGGTTGCCGAGCTTGCGCGCGACCTCGAGCGCGGCGCCGACGGCTTCGACGAAGGCCGCGTGATGGCGCGCGTGGCACAGGCCGGGCTCGAAGCCCCAGGCGGTGAACTGCGCGATCTCGATCCCGACCTCGCGCGCCGTCGCGGCGACGGCGTCGAGGTCCTTCGAGCGCCACTCCCAGAACTCGACGCCCGGGAAGCCCAGCTCCGCCGCGCGCCGGATGCGCTCGACGAAGGGCAGGTCGCGCCACCACATCTCGATGTTGACCGCGAAGCGCGTGTGCGGCGTGCGGCCCGGGAGCGCGAGCTCCGGCGCGGCGCCACCGGACGGCGCGGACTGCTGGCCCGCGCGCGCCAGGCCCGCGCCGACGGCGACGCCGCCGATCAGCAGCGCGCGCCGGTCGAGGAAGGGACGGGCCGCCATGGCGCAACTAGATCAACGGCGTCTGGCCGGGGACCGGCGCCGCGCGCGGCGGCAGGTCGCCCAGCGCGTAGCTGGCGAGCCCCAGGTCCTCCTTGGAGTTCAACGCCTGTTCCCAGGTCACGGTCCGGCCGGTGTAGGCCGCCATGCGCACCATGATCGCCAGCAGCGTCGAGTGCGCCATGCGCAGGCCGTCGTTCATCGGCTTGCCGGCGCGGATCGCGGCGAAGAGCTCGTCGTGCTCGACCTGGTACATGTCGTCGCCCGGCGTCGTGCAGGTCCACGGTCTGCGGCCCTCGATCACCTGGTACGGCTCCCAGCCGCGGATCGTCGCGCGACCCTCGGTGCCGAAGGCGTAGTCGTGGTTCTCGTTGTCGCAACCCGCCCACTGGCGGCTCATGTGGAAGCCCTTGCGGCCGTTGCCGTAGTCGAAGGTCGCGGAGAAATGGTCCCAGCGGTCGCCGACCGTCACCGGCGTCGAGCGGCCGCCGACCGCGTGGCACGACAGCGGCGGCACGTCGCCGAAGCACCAGGCCATCTTGTCGATCGAGTGCACCGCCTGCTCGACGACGTGGTCGCCGCCCAGCCAGGTGAAGTGGTACCAGTTGCGGATCGCGTGCTCCATCTCGCTCTGGCCCTCGGCGCGCGGCACGTAGGCGTTGGGGCCGGTGTTGTAGGTGGTGTAGACCGTCTGCACCTCGCCGATCTGGCCGTCGACGATGCGTCCGAAGATCTCGCGCTGGCGGTTGTGGTAGCGCCAGCACAGGCCCGAGACGAGCACCAGCCCGGCCTGGCGCGCCGCCTCGACCGAGGCCAGCGCGCTGCGCACGCCGGTGGCGTCGACCGCCACGGGCTTCTCGCAGAAGACGTGCTTCTTCTTCTCGACCGCGTAGGCCAGCGTCGCCGGCCGGAAGACCGGCGGCGTGGTCAGGATCACGACGTCGACCTCGCTGTCGATCAGCCGCTTGTACGAGTCGAAGCCGATGAACTTGCGCTCCTCGCTGACCTGCACCAGCGCCTCGGCGTCGGCGCCCAGCGACTCGCGCAGACCCTTGAGGCTGGCGTCGAGGCGGCCGGGCAGGATGTCGGCGATCGCCGTCAGCACCACCGTGCCCGGCTCCGCGCGCAGCGCGTTGAAGGCCGCACCCGTGCCGCGCCCGCCGGCGCCGATCAGGCCGACGCGCAGCACCTCGGGGGGCAGCTTGCGCTCGGGCGCGGCGATCAGCGCCGGGGCGGAGCTCTCGCGGGCGAGCTCGGCCGACTTGCAGCCGAGGAAGAGCGGCGCGGCCGCGGCCGCAGCACCCTTGACGAAGGTCCGACGCCCCAGGCCGCGTGCGCGGCGAACTGCCTTCTTCTTCATGCGCGGGCTCCTGATCCCGCGCGGAGTCTAGCAGGCGGATCGGCGACTGACTTCAGCGATGCCGCACCCGCTCGCGGACGGCTTCGAACAGCGCCGGGTTGGCGGCGACGATGTGCCCGCCGCGCAGCCAGTCCTCGCCGCCGTCGGCGTCGCGCACCAGCCCGCCGGCCTCGCGCACCAGCAGCGCCCCGGCCGCGACGTCGTGCGGCGCCAGGCCGAGTTCCCAGAAGCCGTCGAGCCGCCCGGCCGCGACGTAGGCCAGGTCGACCGCCGCCGAACCCATGCGGCGCAGGTCGCGCACCTCGCGGTAGAAGCGCTGGAAGTTCGCCAGGTTGTCGTGCAGGCCCTCGCCGCGCTTGTAGGGAAAGCCCGTGGCCAGGATCGCTTCGGCCAGCTGCCGCGCGTCCGAGACGCGCACGCGCTGGCCGTTGAGGTGCGTTCCGCCGCCGCGGCGCGCGCTGAAGCTCTCGCGCAGGAGCGGCACGTGCACCACCGCCACCTGCGGCTCGCCGCCGACGAAGAGGCCGACCGACACGGCCCAGGCCGGCAGGCGGTGGACGAAGTTGACCGTCCCGTCGAGCGGGTCGAGGAACCAGCGCGGGCGCGAGCCGTCGGCCGCGTCGCGCACCTCCTCCTCGGCCTCGATCGCGTGCCCCGGGAAGGCGGCGCGCAGGTGGCGCACGAGGCAGCGCTCGCTCGCCAGGTCGGCGACCGTCACCAGGTCGCGCGGCGTGGACTTGGTCCCGATCGCGCGCGGGTCGAGGTGCCCGAAGTGCTCGAGCAGCAGCCCCCCCGCTTCCTCGGCGGCGCGCAGCGCGACGGCCAGCGCCTCGTCGAGCGCCGCCGCGGAGAGCGCCTCAGCCATCGACGCCCGCGATCTCGCCGCAGATGGCGTCCTGCATCGGCTTCCAGCAGCTCTGGTTCAGCCCGCCGGTCGCCGGGTACTCGACCAGGATCGAGAAGGCCAGCGTGCGCCCGTCGCGCGCGTCGATCAGGCCCGAGAGCGCGCTGGTGCCGTTGATGAAGCCGGTCTTGGCGCGCACGCGCGCGGCGAGATCGGCGTCGCGGAAGCGCCGCTCGAGCGTGCCGTCCTCGGCCGGGGCGGCCAGCGAGTCGACGTACTGCCGTGCCGCGGCTCCCCCGCGGCGCAGCACGGCGTCGATCAGCGACGTGATCTGCCGCGCGCTGACGCGGTTCTCGCGCGACAGCCCGGAGCCGTCGACCTGCACCAGGCTGGCGGCGTCGAGCCCGAGGTCGGCCAGCGCCTGGCCGACCGCGGCGCGTCCGCCGGCGCGCGTGCCGCGCCCGACGACCGCGTCGCCGAGCGCCAGGAACAGCTGGTCGGCGCAGGCGTTGTTCGAGTGCTTGTTGATCGGCCCGAGCACGCCCGCCAGCGGGCTGGCGAGCGTCGCCAGCAGGCGCTCGCCCGTCGCGGGCCGCCGCTCGCGCACCAGCGGCCCGCCGAGCGCGATGCCGCGCCGCTTGAGCGCGCCGAGCAAGACGCGCCCGAACAGGTCGACCGGGTCCGAGACGGCGAAACGCGTCGACCACTCGGGCACGTCGCTGGGCAGCGCGCCCTCGACGCGCACCTGCTGGTCGAGGCCGCTGACGCGCACGTCGAGCGTCTGGCGCGCGCCGACGGTGCGCACGCCGAGCTTCTGCGCGTAGCCGTGCGCGCGCGGCCGCACGTCGACCTGCGCCGGACCGCCGGCGGTCGGGTGCAGCGTGACGGTCAGGCACCCGGCGTTGGCGCTGAAGCCGCCGGCCAGCGCGCAGTACTCCTTCCAGCGGTCGCCGCTGGGCCACGAGGGACCGGGTGCCGGGGCCTCGAAGCTGCCCTCGTCGAGCACCAGCGCGCCGCCGATGCGCCGCAGCCCCGCGGCCTGCAGCGCGTCGAGCGCGGGAGCGAGCAGCGCCTCGACCTCGCCCGCCGCCTCCAGGTCGAGCAGCGGGTCGCCGCCCGCGCGCACGACCAGGTCGCCGCGCAGCTCGCCCTGCTCGAGCGCCGCCGCGCTGGTGAAGCGCGTGCGGAAGCTCCAGTCCGGCCCGAGCAGCGTCAGCGCCGCGGCGGTGGTCACCAGCTTGAGGTTCGAAGCCGGGCGCAGCGAGCGGTCGGCCTCGATCGCCACCAGGTCGCCCGCGATGCCGGGCTCGAGGACGTGCACGGCGACCGTCACCTCGGCCGGTTGCACGCGGCCCTTGGTCTCGGCGCGCGCGCGCTCGCGGGCCGCGCGGATGCGCTCGCGGATGCGCTCGGTCAGCTGCCTGTCGCGCCCGTTGACCAGCGCGTCGCCGCCGCCGCGGGCCGCGTCCGCCTGCGCCGCCACGCCATTCGCCGCCGGGGGCTCGGCGGCCTGGCTGCCGCGCGCGCGCCACAGGTGGACCACCAGCGCCAGGCACGCGCCGTTGGCCAGGACCAGCGCGATCAGCCGCGCGGTCTTGGCGGACGTTCGTCGTCGTTGCTCAGCAGCCATAGCGTCGAGTACACGAGCCGGGTCGTGCGCAGCACCTTGTCCTGATCGACCAGGTCGAGGGTGTCGCGCCAGGTGTGGTAGTCCTTGTTGCGCTCGATCGGCAGCCCTTCGAAGAAGAACAGCGTCGGCACGCCGATCTGGTGGAAGGAGTAGTGGTCGGAGCGCTGGAAGAGCTCCTCGCCCTGGCGCATCACGATCTTCTGCACGCCGCTCGAGCGCTGCGCCTTCGCGCGCTGCAGGAGCTTCTCGAAGGCCGGTGTCTGGTGGATGCCGAGCACCGCGACCTCGGCCGCGTCGCCGCGGCCGATCATGTCGAGGTTGACCATCGCCACGATCTTCTCGCGCGGCACGGGCAGGCGCGCGCAGAAGGCTTGCGAGCCGAGCAGGCCGTCCTCCTCGCCCGAGAAGGCGCAGAAGTAGACCGAGCGGCGCGGGCCCGCAGAGGCGAAGCCCTCGGCGATCTCGAGCAGCGCGCTGGTGCCCGAGGCGTTGTCGTCGGCGCCGCAGCCGATCCGGCCGCGCGCGTCGACGCCGATGTGGTCGTAGTGCGCGCCGAGCACGACGAACTCGTCCGGCAGCTCGCTGCCGCGCACCCAGCCGACGACGTTATCGATCGCCAGCGACTCGCGCCGCGTGCGCCCGACCAACTCGACCTGCCGCGCGCCCTGCTTCGAACGCACCGGCCGCACCGAGCGGTCGATGCGGCGCGCGAGCTCGAGGACGTCCTCGCCGAGCAGCGCCGTGCCCGCGCGCGGGCTGAGTTCGAGCACCGGCAGGCTCTCCTTCGGCGGCCGGTCGCCGGGGGCGCCGACCCAGTCGGCCCAGGTGTGGCGGAAGGCCAGGGTCGGCTCCGCCGGTTCCGCCGGCGCTGCAGGTGTCGGCGGCGCTTCGCCCGCGTGCTCGGGCTCGGCGGGCGCGGCGCGCCGCACGACCAGCACGCCGGCGGCGCCGGCCTGGGCCAGCGCCTCGATCTTGCGCCCCAGCGCGGCCGACTCGGTGACCGCCGGACCCTCGAAAGCGCGCGCGTGCAGCGGCTCGCCCTCGACGATCAGCGCCAGCTTGCCGCGCAGCTTGAGGCCGTCGAGGTCGTCGTACTTCTCGCTCTTGGCGCGGATGCCGTAGCCGGCGAAGACCAGCTCGCCGCTGGCCTGGCCTTCCATGCCCGCGACCGGCACGAAGTCCTGGCCGAGCACGAAGGCGGTGCGCGTCTCGCCCTGCACCAGCGCCAGGCTCGAAGCGGCGTCGGGCGTCGGCAGGTTGCGCTGCCAGGGCCGGCGATAGGTGCCCTCGACCTGCGTGCCGGGCCCCGCCGTCGGTTCCGCACCCGGCAGCTCGCGGCCGCCGACCTCCTTGTACACCTGCGCCGAGTCGGGCGCGGCGATCAGGCCCGCGGCGCGGAAGCGCTCGTCGATGTGGCGCGCCGCGCGCTCGAGGCCGAGACTCGGCGTGTCGCGCCCCTCGAGCTCCGGGCTGGCGAGCGTGGTCAGGTCGCGCTCGAGGTCGCCGGCGCGCAGCGAGTCGAAACCGGCCGTGAAGCCGCCGCCGGCCAGCGCCAGGTGGAGGAGGGCGAGCGCCTGCGCGGCTTGCGTCACGAGCACCACGCTACCCTGCCTGCCTGCAGCGCGCGGATCAAGCTCGGATCAGGCCCCCGGCGCCTGCGGGGCCGGGGCGCCTAGCCGCCCGGCAGCCAGTGGAAGCTGGCGAAGCGCCCGCTCTCGACGCTGTAGCGCACGCGCTGGCGGCGCGGCGGCAGGCCGTCGGGCAGGATCAAGATCTCCCCCAGCCAGCCGTCGCCCTCGGAGCGCAGGTCGGAGGCGCGGAACAGGATCTGGCGCGGCACGTGCTTGAGGAAGCGCTCGATCTCCTGCCGTCCGCGCAGATACAGCTCCTGGCTGCCGAGCTGGGTCTGGAAGATGGCGTCGCGCGCGAAGAGGTCGGCGCAGGCACGCGTGTCCACGGTCAGGAGGCGCACGTAGTCCTCCAACAGTTCTTGGGTCATGAAGGATGGGACTCGTCGGATGCGGCCAGGCTGACGTAGCTACCCCATGAGTACGCGCCAGGCACTCAATCCTCGCGCGCAGCGCGTCAAAGAAGCGCAACGCTGCGGTCAACGGCGCGCGCGAGCGCGCAGGATCCGTGCAACCCGAACTCAGCTCGCGTAACCGCGCGGGTGCTTCTGATGGAAGCGCCACGCGTCGCCGAGGATCAGCTCGAGCGCCGAGCGCTCTGCACGCCAGCCGAGAACCTCCCGTGCACGCGAGCCGCCGCTGACCAGCTCGGGCGGGTCGCCCGCCCGCCGCGCGGCGAGCACCTCGGGGATCGCGTGGCCGGTGACGCGCCGCGCGGCGGCGAGCACCTCGCGCACCGAGTAGCCGCTGCCCGTGCCGAGGTTGACGAAGATCCGGCGCTCGCCGGCCGCCAGCGCCGCCAGGGCGGCGGCGTGAGCGCGCGCCAGGTCCTCGACGTGCACGTAGTCGCGCACGCAGGTGCCGTCGGGCGTCGGGTAGTCCGCGCCGAAGACCGTCAGCGCCGGGCGCCGGCCCTGCGCCACCTGCAGCACCAGCGGGATCAGGTGCGTCTCGGGCGCGTGGTCCTCTCCCAGGCTGCCGTCCTGCGCCGCGCCCGCGGCGTTGAAATAGCGCAGCGCCGCGATCGAGAAGCCGTAGGCGTCGGCGTAGTCCGCCAGCATGTGCTCGATGTGCAGCTTGGTGCGGCCGTAGGGCGAGATCGGCTGCTGCGGGTGGTCCTCGGTCAGCGGCAGGCGCACGGGGTTGCCGTAGGTCGCGCAGGTCGAGCTGAAGACGATCTGGCGCGTGTCGCTGGCGCGCATCGCCTCCAAGAGGTTCCAGGTGCAGAGCACGTTCTCGCGGTAGTACCGCGCCGGGTGCTCGACCGACTCGCCGACGTAGCAGCGCGCGGCGAAGTGCACGACGGCGCGCGGGCGGTGGCGCTGGAAGACCTCGCCCAGGCGGTCGCGGTCGGCGAGCTCGACCACCTCGAGCGGCACGCCCACCGCCGCCCCCACCGCGGCTCGGTGGCCGGTCGAGAGGTTGTCGAGCACGACCACCGGCAGGCCGAGCGCGGCGAGGTGCCGCACGGTGTGGCTGCCGATGTAGCCCGCGCCGCCGCACACCAGCACCGGCCGAGAGTCGTCGCCTGAGCTCATGGGCGCGAGACGATACGGCGCGCGCCGCGCTTCAGGAAGGCTCGGTCGCGAGCCGCGCGCCGCGCTGCGCGAGCTCGCGCCAGAAACCCGGCCAGGACTTGGCGACGCAGCCGGGGTCGCGCACGCGCAGGCCCGGGTGCACCAGGCCGAGCAGGCCGAAGGCGAAGGCCATGCGGTGGTCGCCGTGCGGGTCGAGCTCGATGCGCGCGGCGACGGCCCGCGGGCCCGGCCGGGGCCCGATCGTCAGCGAGCGCTCGTCGTGGGCGACGGCCAGGCCGAGCTGGCCCAGGCCCTGCGCCAGCACCGCGATGCGCGAGCTCTCCTTGCCCGGCAGCGTGTCGAGCCCGGTCAGCCGAGAGGCGGCGCCGCCGGGCGCCGAGCGCAGCGCGACCGCCGCCGCGACCGCCGCCAGCGCGGGCGCCAGGTCCGGTTCGCGCGCGAGATCGAGCGAGGCCGCGCGCTGCGGCGCACCGCCGGCCCACAGCGCAGCTCCTCGCACGCCGGCCCGGCAGCCGAAGGCCGCCAGGTGTTCGACGATGCGCACGTCGCCCTGGGCGCTCGCCGCGTCGAGGCCCGGGATCTCGAGCTCGCCGTCGCTCAGGCACGCGGCGCACAGCGCGACCGCCGCCGAGGAGGCGTCGGGTTCGATCGCCCAGGGCAGCGCCGGCGCGCGCAGCGGACCGCGCACGAGAAAGCGCGTCCCGCCCGGCGCCGCGTGCTCGCGCAGCGCGACCCCCCAGCGCGCCAGCACCGCGAGCGTCAGGTCGAGGTACGGCCGGCTCGGGATCGCGCCGTGTACGGCGAGCTCGATCTCGTCGGGGAAGGCCGCCAGGGCGCACAGGAGCGCGCTGACCTCCTGGCTCGAGCCCGGCGCGTCGAGCGCGACCTCCGACGGCGGTCCCAGCGGCCGCACGCGCAGCGCGAAGGTCTGCTCGGGCGCGCCGCCCGAGAGCGCCTCGAGCGCGACCCCCGCGCGCCGCAGCGCGCGGACCAGCGCGGGCGACGAGCGGCGCGTCAGCGTGCCCGAGGGGCGCAGCTCGAACTGCGCGCCACCGTGGCCGCAGCAGGCCAGGGCCGCCAGGCTCAGGCGCGCCAGCGTCCCCGACTCGCCGACCTCGAGCGCGGCGGCCGGCTGCCAACCCCGGTGCGGACCGGGCGGGACGCCGCGCAGCACGACCGCGGCCGGCGCGGGCTGACGCAGCTCCGCGGCGCAGGCGCGCGCGACGCCCAGGGCCGCCTGCACGTCGGCGCCGTCGGGCAGGCCGGTCAGGCGCGTCTCCTCGCCGCACAGGCTGGCGAGCACCAAGAGGCGCTGGGCCAGCGACTTCGAGCCCGGCGGCCGCAGCGCACCGGTGAGCGGCGGACCGGGCTCGAAGCCCGCGAACGCGAGGGTCGGGACGGGCGGGGCGGCCAAGGCGGGCAGGATGCCGTGTCGCGCGCCGCGCTCCAAGCGCGCGCTGCGTTGAGCCGCCGCGCGCCGACTGCCATACTCCCCGGCCCCACCCATGAAGACCCCCCTCCTCTATCTCGGTCGCGACCAGCGCGTGCCCGGCCTCGAACAGATCGCCTCGGGCAAGGTGCGCGACATCTACACGCTCGACGCGCGCCACCTTCTGTTCGTGACCACCGACCGCGTGTCGGCCTTCGACGTCGTGATGCGCGAAGGCATCCCCAACAAGGGCCGCGTGCTGACCGCGATCTCGGCCCACTGGTTCGAGAGCACGCGCGACGTGATCGACAACCACCTGGTCAGCACCTCGGTCGACGACGTGCCCGGCCTCGACGCGCGCTGGCGCGAGATCCTGCAGGGCCGGATCATGATCGTGCGCCGCTGCAAGCCGACGACGGTCGAGTGGGTCGTGCGCGGCTACCTCGCCGGCTCGGGCTGGAAGGAGTACCAGGTCGCGCGCGCGGTGTGCGGCGTGCCGCTGCCGGCCGGGTTGCAGAACGCCTCGCGCCTGCCGCAGCCGATCCTGACGCCGACCACCAAGGACCACGACCACGACCGGCCGCTGACGCCGGCCGAGGCGCGCGAACGCGTCGGCCCGGCCGTCTTCGAGCGCGCGCACGCCGCATCGCTGGCGCTGTTCGAGCGCGGCACGCGCGAGCTGGAGAAGCTCGGCATCCTGCTGGCCGACACCAAGTTCGAGTTCGGCGAGCTCGACGGCAAGCTGCTCCTGATCGACGAGGCGCTGACGCCCGACAGCTCGCGCTTCTGGCCGCGCGAGAGCTGGCGGCCGGGCGCCAACCCGCCCAGCTACGACAAGCAGATCCTGCGCGACTGGCTCGAGACGCTCGACTGGGACAAGAACCCTCCGGCGCCGACGCTGCCGCGCGAGGTGATCGAGCGCCTGGCGCGGCGCTACCTCGAGATCTGCGAGAAGATCACCGGCAAGGCGCCGGCGGAGGTGCTGGCGTGAGGGTCGCGATCCTGATGGGTTCGGACAGCGATCTGCCGCGCCTCGAGCCGTGCCTGGCGACGCTGCGCGAGTTCGGCGTCGCGCACGACGTGCGCGTGCTGTCCGCGCACCGCACGCCCGACCAGGTGGTCGCGTTCGTGCGCGAGGCGCCGGCGCGCGGCGTGCGCGTCTTCATCTGCGCCGCCGGCAGCGCCGCGCACCTGGCGGGCGTCGTCGCCGGCCACACCGAACTGCCGGTGATCGGCATCCCGCTCGACAACCCGCCGCTGGGCGGGCTCGACGCCTTGCTGGCGACCGTGCAGATGCCGGGCGGCGTGCCGGTCGCGGCGGTGGCGGTCGGCGGCGGCGGGCCGTTGAACGCGGCGCTCTTCGCGCTGCGCATCCTGGCGCTCAGCGACGCCAAGCTGGCCGAACGCGTGCGCGCCTACCGCCAGGGCCAGACCGAGAAGGTGCTGGCCAAGGACGCCGCGCTGCAGAAGAAGCTGGCGCAGACCTGAGTTCGGGCGCTGCGTACGCGCTACTGCACGTAGAAAGCCCAGGCGCTCGAGTCGGCCGGCCACTGCTTGCCGGTCAGCTGCTGCAGCGACAGCCAGGCCGACTGGCGCACGGAATCCTCGGCGTGCTCGAGCGCGCCGACCAGGTGCGCGACCGCGCTGCGCGAGCCCAGGCCGCCCAGCGTGGCGGCGGCCGTGCCGGCGATCGCCGCCTGCTCGTGCTTGAGCAGCGGGGCGGCGAACTGCGCGACGTCGTGGCGGTAGAGCCGGTGCGCGGTCAGTTCGCGCAGCGCGTCGACCACCACGCCCGGCTCGGGAGCGTCGAGCGCCTCGATCAGCCGCGCGCCCTCGCCCTCGAACCAGCGCCGCTCGCCGTCGAACCACTCGCGCCAGGCGCCGGCGTCCTCGCCCAGCGTCTGCTCGCTCATGCGCCGCAGCGCCCAGCCCGCGGTCTGGCCCACCAGGCGCTGTTCGTCGCCGAGCAGGTCGATCAGCGCCGAGCTCGACTCATGGTCCTGCAGCCGGCCCAGCGCGGCCGCGGCCTCGCGGCGCACGCGCCATTCCTTGTCCGTCAGGTACGGGCGCAGCTGGTTGAGGTGCTCCTCGGCCAGCGTGCCCAGCGTCTCCTCGCCCAGGCGCGCGGTCTGCGCGATCAGCACGAGATCGAGGGCGGGATCGCGCCCGAGCAGCGCCAACAGCACTTCGACGCCCTGGCCGCGGCCCGAGGCGCCGACGGCGCGCACCAGCGCGGGCAGGACGCGCGCCTCGGCGCGCGCCAGATTCAGCTTGAGCGCCGACAGCGCCTGCGGATCGCGCTCCAGGATGCGCGCCAGGGCGCCCTCCGTCGGAGCCTGGACGTAGGCGCGCTGCAGGTGCAGCTCGGGCACGCTGGCGAGCACGTCGAGCCAACCTTCGACCGCCGTCGCGTCGCCGACCTCGGCGTAGACGCGCATGCCGACCAGCTTGACGTCGACGCTGCCCTGCAGCATCCCGCTGGTCACCGCCGGCAGGACCCGCCCGCGCGGCAGCCGGCGCAGCACGTCGAGCACGATCAGGTCCTCGCGCGGCACCTCGGGCAGCACGGCGTTCTCGGGCACCTCGAGCGTCTCCTCGAAGACCGGCTCGGGTCCCTCGAGCGTGCCGGACAGCCAGGCGAACAGCACCGGTGCGCTGTCCTGGCCGAGCGCGACCAGCTCGTCGACGACCGCCTCGTGCGCGCGGCCGCGCAGCGTGACCGGGCTCAGGATGCGCAGCACTTCGCGCCCGAGGACGGAGTCGGTGCGCTGCGGGACCCAGCGCGGCCAGCGCGTGTCGCCGGCGGCCTGGACGGGAAGGGACAGGGCGCCGGCGGCCACGAGGGCCACCAGCGCCGAACACAGGAGGGGACGGGGGCTGCGCTTCATGGCTCAGGGGACCGCGACCTCGCGCATCATGGACAGCACGTAACCGGTGGTGGCCGAGGTGGCGGCCGAGGGCAGGCCGGGCAGCGTGAGCACGCCGGCCGAGACGCGCGTGTCGTGCACGACCGTCATCTTGCTGTGGTGCCCGCCCGAGTCGCGGTTGATCGCGACCTGATTGCCGGCGGTCATGATCCCCTTGACCGTGATCGACAGCGATCCCGAGGCGTCCAGGTTGTTGTCGATGAAGTTGTTCTCGGCGTACATGTACGAGTCCATGCGGATCAACGTGCCGAAGCTCGGGTCGCCGAAGTAGATGTTGCCGCTGTCGGTCACGGCCGAGTCCTTGAGCGTCACGAAGGCGATGCCGTCGCGGGCCGCGTCCTTGTAGTAGAGGTTGTCCGAGATGTAGACGTTGCCCTTGACGATGAAGGTGACCTGGATGCCTTGCGCGTCGCCGTGGCGCAGCTGGAAGGACATGGTGCTGTTGTTGTGCACCCACAGGTTGCCGTCGATGTAGTAGACGAGCTTGTTGCCCGAGCGCGTGCCGTAGCCCGAGAGCGACGGGTTGTTGAGCTGCACGCGGTTGCAGTCCGAACCGTCCGAGGTCGAGTCGCTGCGCAAGGTCTGGTACGGGTCCTCGAGGAAGTAGTCCTCCTTGGGCGTCGCGGTCCAGTTCGTGCGGCGGTCGCTGGGGTGCTTGCGGAAGATGTGGGCGACGTTGGTCCTCGGCAGCTGGTAGGCGCTGCCGCCCTGGCCCGAGCTGGCGTAGGTCGCGCTGGCGAAGGCCGCCCCGACGTTGACGTCGGCGGTGGTCGCGTAGTTCATGCCCGCGAAGTCCGGCACGCCCTGGGTGGTGCCGGTCTCGGCGAAGCGCGGCAGGCCGGCGGCGTCGGGCAGGATCGCGCCGGCCGGGCCGGTGAAGCTGTCGAACGCGCGCGGGATGCCGTCGATCGTGGCGTTGCCGGCGAAGGTGATCCTGTTGCCGGAGTACATGTCGCCGATCACGCGGTCGGCCGCGGCGCCCGTGCCGCCGAAGAGCATGTCGTAGGTCGGGTTGTTGCTCGAGTTGCCGGCGAACACGGCGTTGTCGAACACGCCGCCGCTGGGGCGGCTGATCACCGCCTGCACCGCGCGCTGGACGCCGTTGGCGGCGCCGACGCTGGTGACCGTGAACGAGCCGTCGCCGTTGTTGACGACGTCGCCGTAGTAGGCGCCGGTGCCGACGCTGACCGGCGCGGACGCGCTACCCAGGTTGGGCGTCGTGCCGGCGGTCAGCTGGCTGAGCGCGGCGCTGACGCCCGCTTCCGCGGCGTAGAGCGCGCGCGTGCGGTCGACCGCGGAGGTGACCTCCTTCTTGGTCGAGAGGCTCGAGGCCAGGATGGCCCCGGCGATGCCGGTCAGGCCGACGATGGCGACCAGCGACATGAGCAGCGCGTTCCCTCGACGCGCCGACCGTGAGTTGCAAAGACTGCGTTGCATGCTGCTTCTCCTCAGTTGCGAACCATCACTGCCGTGGTCACCGTGCGCACGACACCCCTGCCGGCGGCGTTGCGCCCCACGACCGTCACGCGGATCGTGAGTCGATCTCCGGCCAGCACGAAGGAGAGCCCGCGCTCGTCCGTCAGGCCGTTGCCGTTGTCGTCGCTGCCGTTGGGCAGCTCGCCGTCGAGGTACTCGGCGACGTTGTTCAGCAGCACGACGGAGTCCTCGTCGGCCAGGCCGACGTTGCGCGTCAGCACGATGCGGCCGTCGTCGACGAACCCGTTGCCGTCGTTGTCCAGCCCGTCGTTGGGGTCGTCGTCGCGGTACTGGAACTCGATGCGGCGCTGGCCGTTCCAGCTGACCGAACCCCCGCTCCAGCCGGTCGGCGTGCGGAAGCTGAGCGTCGAGCTGCCCAGCGGCGCGAGCGGCACGGGCGTCAGGCCGCCCGAGCCCCCCATCGAGAGCTCGTCGACGATGCGTCCGATCACGCGCTGCGCCTTGGAGATCGCCTGGTCCTGGGCCGCGCCGGCCTTGAAGGCCTTGTCGGTGCTCAGCGTGGTCAGGCCCACCGCCAGCAGCATGATCCCCAGCATCGCGGCCGAGAGGACCACTTCGACGAGCGTGAAGCCGCGCCGCAGCGAATTGTGCGTGGAGGTCTTCATCAGCGGCGGATCAGCAGCGAGTTGAGGCCCAGGCGCCGCACGCCGCCGACGCCCTGCCAGGCGGTCTCGACGCGCACCGGGAGCACCAGGTAGTTGCCGGGCATCGGCCCGGGCGTGATCACGCCGTCGCCGTTGAGGTCGCGCGGCATGCCGAGGTCGGGATCGACCAGCGCCTCCGAGAGGTAGTCGGCGCCCTCGGGGATCGGCAGCCGGATCAGGCCGACGCTGGCGCCCGGCGCGTTCAGCCCCGGGATCGCGAACTGGCTGCCCGGCGCCGTGCCCGGGCCGTTCGGGTCGTCCGCGGTGTCCGAGTTGTAGCTGGCGACGATGTCCTCGAAGGTCGTGGCCTGCATCGCCTCGATCGTCTGGCGCGCGGCCTCGTGGGCCTGCACCGTCTCGCGGTTGACCTCGACCAGCTTCAAGCTGCTGGCCATCGAGGCCGCCATGCCGAGCACGCCGATGACGAGCACGCCGGCTGCCAGCGTGACCTCGACCACCGTGAAGCCGGCGCGAGCGGATCGAATCCGACTGTTCCGTACGAGCATCCGAGCTGCCTCCCCTCGCAGCGCCCACCCACCTGCCGACGGGCCGGGACTGCATCCTCCCCTTCGGAACTCCGATGCGGCATTCTTGAATGTCCGCGCGATCCGCGCGCCGCTCGACCGCAGCACCCCGCGCGCGGCCGCCGGGCGGGCGCCGACCCGGAAGCTACTTCGCATGCACTTCAAGACGCTCGAATGGCGCGCCGGCCCGCCCGGACGCCTGCGCCTGCTCGACCAGACGCGCCTGCCGGCGCTCGAGGTCTACCTGGAGATCGAGGACGTCGAGGCGCTCCACGCCGCGATCCGGTGCTTGAGCGTGCGCGGCGCGCCGGCGATCGGCGTCGCGGCGGCCTACGGCGTCGTGCTGGGCGCCGAGCGCGCCGCCGCGCTCGCCGGCGCGACGCGCGAAGCGTGGCTGGGCCGCACGCTCGAGGCCGCGGCGCGCCTGGAGTCGGCGCGTCCGACGGCCGTCAACCTGGCCTGGGCCTGCCGGCGCATGGCGCGGCTCGCGCGCGCGAGCTACGACGCCGGCGCCGAACCGCGCGCGGCGCTCGCCGCGCTCGAGCGCGAAGCGCGCGCGATCCACGCCGAGGACGTCGCCGCCTGCGAGCGCATGGGCGTCCTCGGCGCCGAGCTGATCCAGGACGGCTTCGCCGTGCTGACGCATTGCAACGCCGGCGCGCTGGCGACCTCGGGCATCGGCTCGGGCCTGGCGCCGATCTACCACGCCCACGCCGCGGGCAAGCGCGTGCAGGTCTACGCCGACGAGACGCGCCCGCTGCTGCAGGGCGCGCGCTTGACGGCCTGGGAGCTGGCGCGCGAGGGCATCCCCGTGACCCTGATCACCGACGGCATGGCGGCGCGCGTCCTGTCGGAGGGCCGCGTGCAGGCGGTCTTCGTCGGCGCCGATCGCATCGCGGCCAACGGCGACGTGTGCAACAAGATCGGCACCTACGGCGTGGCGCTGGCGGCGGCGGCGCACGCGGTGCCCTTCTATGTGGTGGCGCCCAGCTCGACCTTCGACGCCGCGATCGCCGACGGCAGCCGGATCCCGATCGAGGAGCGCGGCGCGGACGAGGTGCTCGGCTGCGCGGGCCAGCGCAGCGCCCCGCCGGGGATCGCGGTCTACAACCCGGCCTTCGACGTGACGCCCGCGCGGCTGGTGACGGCGCTGGTCACCGAGCGCGGGGTCGTCCCGCGGCCCGACGGCCCGCGCCTGGCGGCGCTGTTCGGCCGCGGCGCCTGACGCGGCGGGCCGATTTCAGATCGCGGGCCGCGCTGGTCGATCCTGGGAGTCCACGCCGGGACACCCGGCGCACCATCAGCTCGCACCCCGGATCGACGCCATGCCCGCCCCGCGCAAGAAGCTCACCACCGTCACCGCCCCGCAGCCCGGCGTCGCCACGGAGGACGAGGGCAAGAAGTCCGGCTGCCGGCCGGACGAGATGCCGGCCGACGTGCTCGAGTTCATCACCGCGATCGACGACTACAAGCGCCTGCACCAGCGCCCCTTCCCGACCTGGAGCGAGGTGCTCGAGGTGGTCAAGAAGCTCGGCTACGCGCGCGCCGGCTGAGCGCTCACCCGCCGTAGATCGGGAAGGCGCGCACGAGCTCGCCGACCTCGCCGCGCACGCGCCGCGCCAGCGCCGCGTCGGCCGGGGCCGAGAGCACGTCGGCGATCCAGTTGCCCATGCGCCGGATCTCGGGCACGCCCAGGCCGCGCGTGGTCACCGCCGCGGTGCCCAGGCGGATGCCCGAGGCCTCCATCGGCGGGCGCGCGTCGTAGGGGATCAGGTTCTTGTTGCAGGTCAGGTCGACGGCGTGGAGCAGGTCCTCGGCCGCCTTGCCCGACAGGCCCTTGGGCGTGACGTCGACCAGCATCAGGTGGTTGTCGGTGCCGCCCGAGACGATGCGCAGGCCGCGCGCGGCGAGCGTCTCGGCCAGCGCCTTGGCGTTCTCGATCACCTTCTTCTGGTAGACGGCGAACTCGGGGGCCGCGGCCTCGCGCAGCGCGATCGCCTTGGCGGCGATCACGTGCATCAGCGGGCCGCCCTGGCCGCCGGGGAAGACCGTGCTGTTGATCTGTTTGATCGTGTCGGCGCCGCACAACACCATCCCGCCGCGCGGGCCGCGCAGCGTCTTGTGCGTGGTCAACGTGACGACGTCGGCGTGGCCGACCGGCGTCGGGTGCAGGCGCGCGGCGACGAGACCGGCGATGTGCGCCATGTCGACCAGGAGCAGCGCGCCGACTTCCTTGGCGATCGCGGCGAAGGCCGGGAAGTCGAGCGTGCGCGAGTAGGCCGAGGCGCCGGCCAGGATCAGCTTGGGCCGCACGGCGAGTGCCTGCTCGCGCACGCGCTGCATGTCGATGCGCTCGCTCTCCTTTTCAACGCCGTAGCTGTGGATCTCGTAGAAGATGCCCGAGAAGTTCTTGGGGTGGCCGTGCGACAGGTGGCCGCCGTGGTCGAGCGACAGGGCCAGGATCTTGTCGCGCGGCGCGAGCAGCGCCATCAACGCGGCGATGTTGGCCTGCGTGCCGCTGTGCGGCTGCACGTTGGCATGCGTGCAGCCGAAGAGCGCCTTGGCGCGCTCGCGCGCCAGCTCCTCGACCGTGTCGACGTGCTCGCAGCCGCCGTAGTAGCGCCGGCCGGGGTAGCCCTCGGCGTACTTGTTGGTCAGCACCGTGCCCATCGCCGCGATCACCTCGGCCGAGGCGTGGTTCTCGGAGGCGATCAGCTCGAGCTGCGCCTCCTGGCGGGCGCGCTCGGCCTCGATCGCGTGCCAGACGGCCTCGTCAGTGGTGCGGACGGTCATGGGGAACTCGGGGGTGGGCGCAGCGGGGCCGCGCACGGGGGTTCGGGCGCGGGATGCTAGCAGCGGCCCCCCGCGAACCCAATCAGGGGATGGGCGGGGCCCGGGTCTCGGGGTACCGTAGATCGATCAGGCACACTCCCAACGGAATCCCAGCCGGGTCCTGATCGGGGGCTGATCGTGAACGCTCAGCCTGTCCGCGGACCCGGCCCGATCGCCGAGTCGCCCACCCGAGACCCACGTCCCATCCCAGGCATCATGCTCAACCGCATCCTTTCCCAATCGACGCTCGGCCTCGCCGCCCTCCTCGCGACGGCAGGTGCAGCCCAGGCGCAATTCACGATCAGCGAGATCTGCTTCAACCCGACCGGCACCGACCAGGGCGGCGAGTTCGTCGAGATCCGCGGTCCTGCGTCGAGTTCGCTGGCGGGCTACTTCCTCCTCGTCATCGAGGGCGACAACACGTCTGCTGGCGTCGTCGACATCGCGCAGGACCTGTCGACCTACTCGACCGGCACGAATGGGCTGCTGATGATCCGCGACTCGAATGCGGTCTTCACCGATCTCAGCCCCCTGCCCGATCCGGCGACCTCGATCGTCTTCTTCGACTGGACGCCCGACATCGAGAACGGCAACAACACCTACGTGCTCGGCTTCGGCACGCCGCCGGCGGCGGCCTCGGACCTCGATGCCGGCAACGACGGCACGCTCGACGCGCCGTTGACCGGTTTCACGGTCACGGATGCCGTGGGGCTGAACGACATCACCGCGACGACCCCTTCGCTCTACGCGGACGACCTCGGCGGGTTCAACACGCCGGCCTGGAACGTGATCTGCCCGACCTGCCTCTCGTTCACGCCGAACGCGATCTACCGCCTCTACAACTCCAACGGCACGCCCTGCAACTGGGCGGGTGGCTTCGCCGGTGGAAACGTCCCGGGACCGTACACCTGGGACCCCACGCGTGTCTTCGGCGGCCTGACCGGCGGCACGATGGACCCCGGCTCGCTCAACATCACGCTCGACGCGGACAGCGACGGCATCTCGGACGCCTGCGACACCTCGCTGCCGGGCTTCACCGCGTTCTGCGCCGGGGACGGCACGCTGACCGACCACACCACGCCCTGCCCCTGCGGCAACGACGCGACGACGCTCGGCAACGGTTGTGCTCACAGCTTCGACGCGGGCGGCTGCAAGCTCGACGCCAGCGGCACGCCGGCGCTCGACGACGTGATCCTGCACTCGTCCTTCTCGCCGGCGACGTCGTTCACGCTGTTCATGCAGCACGACGCGCTGGGCGACGGCGTCTTCCACGACGGCGTCCTGTGCGCCGGCGGCACGCTGATCCGCATCCGCGGCCGCAACGCCGGCGGCGCGCTGCAGCCCGGCCCGGGCGAGGCGATCTTCCCCAACTCGAACTTCGCCAACGACTCGATGACGCTCTCGGTGCGCGGCTTGGTCACGGTCGGCAGCGGCGCGCGCCGCTACTACGCCGCCTGGTACCGCAACGCGTCGACGACGTTCTGCCCGCCCGCCACGGCCAACGTGTCGAACGGCTGGATCATCGACTGGTGATATGGACGGACCCGTCAAGCCCCCTGTGGGCGAACGGATCTGACTGACTTGTGCGGGGCTGACAGCGACGAGCTGTCAGCCCTGTGCGTTTGAGGAGGAAGCGTGACGCCGACGA
>Ga0315912_10000148_pt1 | contig 164142 bp, 136 predicted proteins | sample VfabasoilMG_FD_204469 | JGI IMG/M metagenome (GOLD analysis project Ga0315912, IMG submission 204469) | Garden soil microbial communities collected in Santa Monica, California, United States - V. faba soil | ecosystem: Environmental > Terrestrial > Soil > Garden | place: USA: California...
GGCACTACGCCACGATGGCTGCGTTGCTCGACGCTCACCGTATTCCCGATACGACTCGGTCTCGCGCCTTGCCCTCGCGGCGCAGCTCCGCGCCTAACCGGCCACGAACTTCCGGCACCGAGTACTAATCCTGCGACGGAGCAAGCTCGGCGCGCATCGAGGCAGTTGGCCTCAAAAAAGCGCACGCTCGAACTCATCCTTGCCGAATGTAGGCGATGATATTCGCGAGGGCGCTCGTCGAGATTTCGTCGGGTTCGAAGAACGGCATCGGCCCAGGTGTACTATCGGCGTCATCGTTCATACCCGAGGGCGGAGGGCCTGAGGTGCGGACTTTTTGTGCGATTCGCCCATTGGGGCGAGACGCGAGAGCAGCCAATGGCGGGGGGGTCGACGTGCCGACGACGAGCCCCGCATCGTGACAGAAACTGCAGTGTTCGCTGTATTCCGCCGCACCGGCCATGGCGTCACCCGTTGCATAAGCGATCTCGTAGGCCGCTTGGTCGGCCAGCACCTCTGGGGTCAACGGATTGGGGTCGGTCGCCGAGGGATCCGAGATGTCGTCGAGATAGTCGGCCAGGGCCTGATACTCGGCATCGGTCTCCGTGAGCGGAGTTCCGCCCATCCAACCCGCCACGCAAGCATTGACCGCCTCGAGCAAAGTCGTTGCGTCTCCGCCTTTATAGCTAGCTTTATTTGCGATATCGACGAGCGAATCGCCGGATCGGCCCACCGATCCGTCGTCACTATGACAGGTGTCGCACCGAGCCTGGTTGTTCGCCGCACCGAGTGCCGCTGACACCTCACCATCGAAATACTCGCGTGGTTCCGGTGCATCGTCGGCTGGGTCGTCGTCACATGCGGCGGCCCACACCATACCCATATAAAGAGTCGTGAATAAGGAGAAACGATGAAATCGCTGGGTTCGCGTCATACGGGTTTCCTCGAGCGAAACCATCAATCGAAGACCCGCGTCGATTGTTACGGCTTTTTTCGGAATGGAACGGACGTCGACGCGATGGGCGTTGCGGGATCGGTTTTCCGTCGTTCGAAGGCGCCTCCAAGTACGGCGAATCCAAGCGCCACCAGCGCAGGCCCCCAGTGCCCCCCCACGATATGAATGACGTCGCCATGAGGGCAGACCCAGTTGGCGACCACGAATGACACGAGGGCAACTCCGACGCCGACCAACCTCACGCGAGACCGATCGGCACCGCACACGCTGCCCAGGACAAAGCCCATGATTCCAGCGAGTCCGGCCACCGTCACGGCCGAGGGACACCCCCACGCCGAGGCATCGTCTCCCCACGACGTGCTCGCCGAAACCGACACCGCCGCGATCGTCATGAGCAACAAACCCTTGAACGGCAGTCTGCGAGGGTGCCAAAGACCGCCGGCCACGAGGGGGATGGCAACCAAGCTCACGAACCCGCCCCACCCCTCGGCGATCAGGCGCCAAGCCGCGCGATGCCAGAAGTCATCGCGGGGTCCGAGGTGGAGCATCAGGGCCCCGACCATCAGTGCCCCGACGACTGCGAGCGCAACCACGCCTCCAATCCGAGTACGGCGCCGTTGCTCGAGGTCAGCCACGATCGCCATGATCGCGGGCGATTCTCCGCTCATGTCGAACCCCTGGATGGTTGACGCATCAACCTGCGGGCGAGCGCGCGATAAGCCCGATGGGCGCGCACTCGAACCGCCCCCTCACGAACACCGAGGCGTTGCGCGATCTCGGTAAACCGCATGTCTTGGAGCTTGTGCAGCTCGACGACCTGCCGTTGTTCGGCCGGGAGCTGCTCGATGGCTCGCTGAACGCGGTCGATGACCTGGGCTTCGTGCTCGGCGGTGAGCCTCGCAGACTCGGGATCCAGGGTCAGCTCGGGCGCGTCCGTAGGCACCTCGGATCCAACGGGGACCAAGCGACGTTGCGACTCTTGAAACCAAGCTCGCGCGGAATTACGCGCGATGGCAACGTACCAGGCCACGACCGCTCCATCGGCGTCGTCCGCCGGAAGGATGAAGCGATGACGCGCGACATGGGCGCGCATCATCGTCACCTGCAACAGGTCGTCCACCACGGCGCCCGGACCCGTGATCGAGCTCACCGTGGCCCTGAGCCTCGGCTGCAAGCATTCATAGAGGCGTTGAAAGGCTCGCGCGTCATCGTCCTGATACCGGCGCATCAACGCCGCCAATGGATCCGCGGAACGAGCTGTCACGGTGACCTCGGCGATGATGCAGCTGACACGCGAGGTTGCTCCCGCTCCGGTCGCATTCCACTATAACCGAACTCTTGGAGGTCACGCCACGACGGCCTCGGCGTTCGGCAACCTCGAGCGGTCGACCGATGATGTCGTCGTTCCCACCGCTTCCGCCCGGCCGTTCCGGTGGTCCGTTCCGGTGGTCCGTTCCGCCGGCCGTTCCGGTGGTCCGTGCGTTCGCCCATCACTCATCGTGAGCTGAGGTGACGAGCGACGGGCGATTCAATACCGCGGATACGTTCCCTTGAACGGAAGCTGATCCGTCTTGCTGAAGTCGCACACGCCGGTCGGAAAAATCGCCGCCATGCGCTGCTTCTGCGCGTCACTGAACGTCACTTGATATTCACTATAGTCGATGTCCTTGAGATGACATTTCACGATATCATTCGTCAGCGGCGCGCCTGCCATGAGTCGCGGTTCGCTGTGAACGGGATACAGTGAATTGCACTGACCCGCGCCATCGAATGTCGCGACTTCGTCGATCCGCTCGCCATGGATGGTAAAGCATGCGTCTACCGCTGCGGCCGGCTTGTGGCGAACGACTTTGTCCGTGGTGAGCGGCGCCGGATCGGCGACGATGGCATCGAGCCATTGGCTCATCGTGTCGATCGAAAGCACCGCGAGATTGGGGCCGCGCGCCAGGCCTTCCGACGGTTGCTTGGCTGCAGCACCCTCGGCCGGTGCCGCTCCTTTTGGGCTGCCGGTGGCCGGGCCTCTGCGTGGCGGTCCAGTCCAAATGACCTGATTGTCCGATCGCCCGTTCGCGCGCTCCAATCGAGCGCGAATCGTAAAATCGCGCTCGCGATCGTGGATATCTCCGGCAGAATCCACGTAGGTGCGCCAATGCAGAATGGGCACAGTTGCCAATCCGCCGCCGCCGGAATTCATCAAACCGCTCGCATGGAGCGCGCGCAGTGCAATCGGATCGCCCGCGTTACGCTGGTCGACAAAGTTGCCGTCGAGATCGTTGCCGCCGACGTTCTCGTTCACTTCCAAGAATTCATCGACCGTCAGTGCGCCGCTGTTGAGGCCCACCAACCCATACTGCCAGCCGATATTGTCCTGCGGTTTACGTGCGAAACCCTTCGCGTCGCGACCGTAAACATTCGCGCGCATCTCCTGCAGGGTGCACCGTGCACCGTTCGGGTTCTTGATGGGATCGTAGACTTGACTCGTATCGTTGAGCGCGCAGCCCTTGACGTGAGTGGCCGTGAGCACCGGCGCGAAGGTTCGTTCCCATGCAGCGCAGGTTCCTTGGGTAAACCCCTCGACCGCCGCTTTCTTCGCATCGGTCCACACCGCCCCATCCACTTTGCGCCAGAGATTTTGGAACAATCCGCATTCGGTGTGCAGCGAGGCATCGGGGAAGGACTGCGACGGTTGCAACCCGTCGAGCAAACCGGGGAATATCTGTGCAATCAAGAGTTGCTGAATCGCCCCACCAGAACCGCCGCTCCCCACCGTCCACTTCGGTACGCCGTAGTTCTCGATGAAGTGCTCTTTCAGCATCATCAGCGTTTCGCCCTGAAGGATTGCATTGCTGTGCAGCTGATTGACGAGTTCCGTGGCGACCAGGTGCGCGAAGCCCCGCGACAGATATAAATCGTTGAGGACATCGGCGACCTGATTCGTGCCCTGGTTGTATTGCGTTCCGGCTCCGCCGCCAAAACTGACCACGAGTTTTCGATTCCAACCAGTCAAATCCCCGGTGGCGGGGTCCGCAATGACGGCCATGCGATAGATCGTTCGATTGATGGTCCCGGATTCCACTCGCACGATATAGCCAATCACGTGACCGTCATGGGTGGTGGTGCTTGCGAGGTCGACCGGCCGCGCACCGCTCGGCAGCGGTTTGAATGTTCCGTCGGTCGAACGATAGACATACTCCAGTTTCGAATGCGCAGAGCAGTTCCCGTCGAGCGGTGGTCCGAGCCCCGATTCGACCGTGCGGCACTCGTACGGGGTGAGATGGCGTCCAGAAAGCATGGGGCCAGTGATCGGATAGTTATGAACGACCAGTTTGGCTTGGGTGTGTTTCGAGGAAGCCAGCGTCGCCGTGATGGTGTTCTTGCCGAGATGGAGCTCGCGGACTTTTCCGCTGAAGCGGCCACCGACGCCACTCAGATCGACGACCGCCGGCTTACCATTCAACTCGATGCGGACATCCGCCGCCGTCGTTGCAGGCCCCGCCCCGACTTCGATGAGAGTATCGCCGCCACTGACGAATTCCGGTCGGGAGGACAGTGTCTTGAGGGTGAGTGTCGCTTCGTCTTCGCGACTGAACGCCGGCGCGGCGCACATGAAACCTGCCGCGGAACAAAGCACCGCTGAACTGGCGAACGAAAGCTGCGTCGAACGATCGGTCACGGCGTTTCCCCTAACGTCAGATGATTTGGCGGTCAAGCCCCGCCGAACGGCCGTCATGCCTCGGTGGCTAGCAGGCGGCCATCCAGGACCTTGACCAGATCGTCCAGGCTGACCGGTTTGACGAGGTGGCAATCGAATCCCGCATCGGCGGTGCGCACACGATCCTGCGGTTGGCCGTAGCCCGTGGCGGCGATCAAGAACGGCTCTTGGCCATGCTCGGCACGGAGCCGCCGCGCCAGTTCGTAGCCGTCGAGATCCGGCAGGCCCAGGTCGAGCACGCCTGCGTGCGGAACGAAACGGCGCCAGGCCTCGAGCGCCGCGAAGGCATCGTGCGCGGTCGCGGTTTCGAAACCATACAGCTCGAGCGCCTCGGACAAGAGCTGGGCGATGTCCAGGTTGTCGTCGACCACCAAAACTCGCAGTCCGGTTCGTTCACACTGCGCTCGCTCCGGTGGGAGCACCGATGGGCTCGGGACTTGCGTCAAGGTCGGCAGATCGACCGAAAACCTGGCGCCTTGCCCTTCACCCTCGCTCTCGACGGAAATACGGCCGCCGTGCTGCTCGACGAGGTTCTTGACGATCGCGAGTCCGAGGCCGAGCCCACCTCGCGCGGCGTCTCGCGCATGCGCCTGAACGAACGGTTCGAAAATCCGTCGCAAGTGCTCGCGAGCGATGCCACGGCCATTATCGACGACCGTGACCCGTACGTGCCCGGGCGTCGTTTCGACGGCGACATCGATGCGCCCGTCCGGCGGGGTGAACTTCGCCGCGTTGGTCAGCAAGTTGCCGAAGATCTGAGCCAAACGCACCAGATCGCCTCGCACGATCACGCCCTCGTGGCTGTCGATACGGAAGGCGTGGCGGTAGCGCTCCATCAGGGGGGCCGAAAGCTCGACCGCCCGTTCCAGCACGGTGCTGAGCAAGACCGGCTCGCGCTCGAGCTCGATGTTTCCGCGAGTCACTCTCGAAATGTCGAGGAGGTCATCCACGAGCCGTGCCAGATGCCGCACCTGTCGCTCGATGACCTTTTGTTCGCGCGCTGCGACCGGATGCCGGGCCAAGAGCTCGACCGCGGTCATGATGGGTGCCAGCGGCCCGCGCAACTCGTGGCCCAGCATGGCGAGAAACTCGTCCTTGCGGCGCGCGGCATCGAGCACATTGGCAGCCTCCAGCACCGTGCCCACGAGATTGGCGGCGCTACGGATCAGCACCCGATCCGTCTCGCGATCGAGTGGACGACCGCGGCCAACCACCAGCCGCCCCCGCGCAGCGCCGATCGGCAGCTCGACCTCACAGCACCACCGCTCGTCTCCGTCGGACGTCGTGATGGGCTGGGAGCCATCTCCCAGCTCTTGGAGGGTCACCTTCAGATCCGACAACTGAGCGTTCGTCAGCTCCTTTCCGGAGAGCTGCGCGCGTTCCTTGCCCATCGTTGCGGGGAGCGAGATCCACAGCAACTCACAGCCCAGGACCGTCGGTAGCGCGTCGAAGACGATCTCGAACGCCTCATCGGGTGTTCGCCCGACGCACAACGCAGGCAGGGTGTTGAGCGCTGCAAGATCACGGATGCAGCGCTGGAGTCGGCCAGATACGCTCTCTGTGCCGTTCGGCGCGCGTTCGACCATGCCACTCAGTTCGGTATGGAGCGTTGATGCAACTCGCGCAGCAGCTCGGTCGCGGGCGTATAGAACGGGTTCTCGTAGAGCACCCCATTGACGACCGTGAGTGGGTGAGCGCGCAGCAGATCCATCATGAGCGAGCCCTTGAGCTTGCGCAGATCATAGACGCAAACCGTTGGCGTCTTGCCGCGATTGAGCAGCTCATTGACGCTCGCCTCGTACGAGACCAGTTGCTCGATGCCGGGAGGCGACGAAAACACCCAGTCCATCTGCCCCACGAGCCGCATCGGTGGCTTGCCGGTCGCGGCGTGCTCTTTCAACATCTCGTCGAGCGCGCTCATCATGCGGCCTTGATCGAACGAACCGCCCTTGAGGTGCGCCTCGTTCCAAGTCGTGACCTCGAGCAAGTTGTGGGCCGGACAGCCAGCGCTCAGCCGCTCATGATGAGCGGGTCGCTTGTCGGGATCCACGATGTAGACCGCCTTCTCCCCGTGCCGCATGCCCTCGAAGAAGAACGGATCGATCACCGCTTCCTCTTCTTCAGCCCCCGTCACGAAAGCGCAGGCATGGTAGTGATCGCGAAACGTAGCCTTGGCGAGCGCTGGCATGACGCCTCACCGTACCACGCTGCCGTGGGGCCGTGGAACCCACCCAACCCTTCTGTTCGAGCGATCCAGGTCATGACTCGAATGTCCGTGTCATGATGCCACAGCGCAACTTTTGCTCCGACGCTTGCAGCGAACGCTGGCTGGTTGGGCGGCACGTCGACGTCATGATTCGCGTTCGATCGTGCCAGCGTCTGGTAGTGTTCTCGCATGAACGACGTGCGAGTACGCCTTGCCGATGGCCAGGAGCTCGGGCCCGTCTCGCTCGAACTGCTGCTCCAGTGGGTCCGGGAAGGGCGTATCCCCGCGGGCAGCCACGTGATCGCCTCCGATGGACAAGTGACGCTGGCCGCTTACCACCCCGCCCTCGCTGCTGGCTTCAGCGCACCACCGATGATGCAGCCCGCGAGCGCCCAACCTGCCGAAGAGTTCCTCGGAGCCCTCATCCCCTACCGCAACGGCTCAGCGCTGACCGGCTACTACCTGGGTGTGTTCTCCGTCATCCCCGTCCTCGGGCTGCTGCTCGGGCCCGCGGCCCTCGTCCTCGGTATCCGAGGATTCAAGGTCTACAAACGGGAGCCCCATCGCCAGGGAGCCGCACACGCGGTCATTGCCATCGTCGCGGGTTCGTTCACCAGCCTCGGCAACTGGGGGCTCGTCGTCCTCATACTGATCGAAATCATCCGCTCCGCGAACCGGTGACCGGTTCTCGGAGCGCTGTGGGGCGTTCAGTCTCCGCGAGGCCGGAACTGCAGCAGAAACTGACTCTCGGACGAGAGCACTCCGTCGATGGGGGCCACGGTTCGAGCCTCGACTCCGCCCACCGGCCAATGAATCAGCGATTGTCCGTTGCCGCCGTTGAGGAGCAGGTCGGCGCGGTCCGGAGAGATGAGGAAGATGGTACTCAAGAAGCTCACGGGGTCGAGATTTTCGATCGCGGGAGGCAGCGCCGCCCGCTCGAGGCCCACGCCATTATCGTGATAGATCTCGAATGTCGATACGCTTTGCGTGTAGTCGAGGAATTGCGCCGCCACATGCTCGCCGGCGAGCTCCTGGAGGACGATGTTTCCTGTTTGTACGCCGAGATCGAATGCGAATACGGCTTGCTCGCCATCGATGCGATAGACGTGGTAAATGCCATCCCGGTAGCCGGCGTAGAGGTAGTCACCCAGTGCCGAAAACCCGAACGCGAGTGTGCCGGTCCCGTCCGGGAGATCGACCACGGATTCGTTGGCGAGGTTGAATCCGTCGGCACGCCCGATCCGCAAGGCTGCTCCGTCGGACACCGCGAGCATGTTTCCTGTGAATGCGTAGCTTCCGGCATCCGGGATGACGATCTCGGTGTCACTCAGGTTGATGTTGGACGACGCAAAAAAGAACAGGTGTTGAACCCCATTGGTGTCGACGATCCAGGCCCAACTGTCGGCATCGGCATCGAAGTCGTCGATTTGGTATCCTATGGGATCGACGATGGGATATGGGGACCGCGGGGTCGTGCCATCGAATCCGACCAACGTGACACCGGCATTGCTGATGCCGATCACGAAGTCCCCCGTCAGTGATCCACGGAAACGACCCGGGAGTACACCATCGGGAAAGTCCTCGGTGCGTTGCGTCCCGAGCAGCTCGAAGCCAGACTCGCGCCGAGCATAGTATTCGACGGTTTCTTCGCAGCACGGCTCCTCGAGGTCCGTGGCCATCACGAAGACGTTCAGTGCCGGGAGAAAAATCGCCGTGTCCGGCGTTCCATTGCGAAGACGTCGGGGAATGTCACCGATCACCTGATAGCCGCTCTCCGTGATCTCGTAGTAACGGCGCACCATGTTCGAGCCGACGTCGAACACCAACCCCACCATGTTCGGCGACGCCCAGTGCGGTTCATCGTAGGGAGTGGTCGTGGGAACCCCGGGAGCGTCGGCGAGAGCGATATCCCGCGGTTGCGCGAAGCCATACCGGCCGTCGTGAATGCGATAGCCGTCGGTGCCCTTTTCGACGAGCAACGGCAGCCCCGGACTTCCAGAGTACTCGCCGAAACCCGCGTCGACCGGGGCTGTGTTCGGATCGCCGAGATCGACGAGTCGGGTCAAACCGCCTTCGTTGAACGACAACCAGTTGAACTTGCGCACCGTCACCTGGACCGTGGCCGAAGCCATTTGCCCCGCGCCGTCGTTCGCCGAGAAACTGAGCGTGAACGCACCGAGGTTCGTGGGCGCTCCAACCAGCGATCCGCCGACGAGCTCCACGCCTTGCAAACCACCGGGGTCCAAGCTCCACACGACGGTCCCTTGTTGCCCGATGGTCGCGAGCACGATGTCGAGGAACACGCCCTGCACCCACTCGACGTTGGGCTCGAGGTCGATCGCGAACCCCTCGGACGAGTCCGAGGTCCCGGACGCTCCGGACGTGAATCCGTCCGAGGTCCCGGAGGGGGATTCGTCCGAGGTCGTGCTGGAACCCGCATCCTCGCCTGGCGGAGCCGTTCCACCGTCGCTCGCGATCGACGACGACGAGGTGCTGCCCTCCGCTGCTGAAAGATTCTCATCGACCGCGTCAGGTGAGAAGCACCCACTCCACGGAGCCACGAACAACAACGCAACACGACGAAGATGAGATTGCGCGAGCGTCATGACTTCAGCCATTGGAGGGTCGCCCAGCTTAGCTGAGAACCCACCGGGATATGGGGAGCACAATTGGGGGTCGCGAACGTGTCGGGGGCACGACTCGAAACCGGGGCAGCAAGACTTGAGTTCCTCGGCGGCTCTCGATCGGGAAGTGCGGGAGGGTTTCGTCCCTGAACGGTCCGCCGCGGAGGCGTTGGCCTGACCACCGCCCACCGGTAGCGCAACGCACTGTAGCGCTGACCTATCGGGTGGGCGCTGGCCGTCCTACGGTGTGAACCGGGACAGCCGCATCTCGTCGATGTAGTACGAACCGCTGGCCGAATTCCCGAACCCCGCGTACCCGGCCGTGCCGGCGGGCGCAGCCGCGGAGTCGTCGGCCACCGCGAACTTGACCGGCCCGGCAAAGCTTTCCGTACGCACCGAGCAGACCGCATAATCACCATCGACACTCATCTCGAGGTAATACGGGGTATCCGTCTCATAGGGGCGCCCCACGTCGGGAAGCTCGGTTCCCGCATTGTAGCTCTGCACGATGATCCGTCCCTCGTCGCCGTTGTTCCATAACACGCAACCGAACTCGGGATCGGCGGCTCCGTGGGTCGCGGTCACGCCCCAATACAGGGTCGGCCATGCCGTCGCTTGCTGGAATCGTACGAGAGCACGAAGTCGAGCGTGGTCGTTGCCGATCTCCGTTTGCGTCGCGGCCTGCACCCCGATCGTGAAGGCATCATCGAGGCGAACGGCTCCCCCGCCCATGGTCATGCCGGTGGCGTCGCCCGTCCACACGCTCGTGTCGGGCAGGTCGGGGCCTTGGAGGGCCGCCCGGTCGAACTCATCCACGAGCACGTCCGTCCATCCACCCGGTTGGAGACCGCAGCGGGCCAGGGAGACCTCCTCGATCCGGGGCGAGAGACCGCCCGAAGGTACGACGGTGGCACTCGTGTATCGTCCCAAGTTCGCCGCGCCCAGACCTCCTCCGAGGTCGAGCTCCGCGACGATCGTGCTACCGGGGGCGATGGCGTAGTCGTTGATCGCGAGGCGAGCGACGCCGCCTCCCACGTCGAGCTCGAGCTCGACGAAATATTCGATCCCGAGCTCGAGCGGGCCCACCAACATCGCGGCCGCGTCCGCGCTCCCGTCGGTGATCACGAAGGCTCCGTCCGCAGCACGGAGGATCACCGACGTGGTCGCGACCCCCGTGTCGTCACCGTTGAACCCGACCTCCACACGATTGTCGGCGTGATGAAACGAGACCTGGAAGCGCAGACGCACACCTTCTTTGGGGAGGATGTCCCCCTGACTCGCCACGACCGTGCTCGTGGCCGAGGCGACGAGGGCCTGACCTTCCACGGTGGGAGAGCCAGCCGCGTGTCCCCACGGCGTCCCCGGTAGGACGGTGATTCCGACGGCACCGTGATCAGGGAAGGCGAAATCACTCGTGAGCCAATCGTGGTAGACGGTTGCGCAGAGCGGCCCTGCATTGGACGTACCCGTCTCCGACGCACTCGTCGTTTCGTCGGTGGTCGTCACACCGCTCGGCTCGGCGGTCGAGGAGGCCTCGGCCGTCGACGACGGTCCCACACTCGACGAAGCCTCCGTATTCGACGACGCCTCGGCACTCGACGACGGTGACGATGTGGACGGCCCGCGACTCGTCGACGCGTCGTCGTTGCCCGACCCGCTCGTCGAGCCCATCGCATGGGACTCCGCGGTCGAATCGTCCGGATTGAAACAAGCCGAGACGCCAAGCGCCGTCATCAGCAGACCAAGTTCGATTCGAACGTGCACGATTCGTCCTCCACGAGCTTCGTGCAGTCTGGCAGGTCTGCCCGATGCGTGGGTCGTCGCGGAAGCGATATTCCGAAAGCGTCGATCGCCGGCCCTTCCAGGACGAACTCGTGCCGTGCCGCGCACGACGACCGTGGAGTCGCGATGCCTCGGCTCGTTGGCCGGCCGCGACCGGGCGCCCGGCCGGGGCCGATAGCGTCGATCGACAGGGTGGAGCACTGTGCGACTACGACGGGTCGACCCGTGCAGGAGCGGACGCACTCGGGCTGCCCCCGACGGCTCCGAGCTCGTTCGCGACCGCGACCATGTGGGCGACCACTCGGGTGAGCCGAGTGGTGGATTCGGGCTGCCCACAGAACTCGCGCACCTGCGTCCGGTTCAAGCGTGCAAGCAATCCCGCGGGACTCAGCTCGAGCGTCACCTCTTGCTCGCGCATGGGGGTCCACAACGCCTGCACCTCGCGCGGCAAGTCGTTCGAGGGCGGGCCGTCGAGCTCGGAAATCCCAGGGATGAACGCGGCCAAGAGAATGTTCGCGTACGCGGGGCCATCGTGCGGGGGCTTCGGGTTGAGGTCGATGAGCAGGGGATAACCGCCGAGGGTGAGGCGGATCGAACAAAACCATGGGCCAAACGATGTGTAGGTGATCTCGTAGGGCCCGCCCCAGTGGCGATCGAACCATGCGAGGTATTTGGCGACATCGGTATCGACGACGCCTCGTCCTTGTCGCGCGACCGTTCCGAGCGCGACGGCCCAGCGATCCCGTAGCGTCGCTTGCCGGCGCTGGATACCGCTCAAGATGATCCAGCCGAGGGGCAGCACGAGCCAGAGCCCCAAGGCCGCTCCGGGAAGTTCTTGGGTGAGCACCTGTTGCGTCATGAGGCTCAACACGACGGCGACCAAGATCGAAATGTAGGCAACGCTCGCGACCCCGGTTCGCGCCTGAGCGACGCGAGCAGTGGTCAAGGCGAGCTGGGCCATGCCGGCACGTTCATGTCGGTATCGTTCGAGCAGCGCTCGTTGGCGAGTCGCGCGGGCGTTATCGAGGCTGCGCGCGAGGATGGTCTCGGTCGGGAAGAGTGGGCTCGAACAATGCGAGCACGAGGCGTGGCTCGTCCGCGGATCGTAGTCGTTGGTAGCACCGCACGATGGGCAGGACACACGGTGCAGCTCGACCCGAGCGCTGGCCCCAGCGCGTGTCCGAGTCGCGGCCGATCCTCCCCCTCGGAGCGAGATCGCGAGCAGGCCGACGACGAGCACGACCCCAAACAGGCCGAGGATCGCATGGGCGGGGTCGAACAGGAGCTCGACCCCGAACTCGTGCGCGATGATCGCGAGTCCGATCGGCACGAGCACGAAACCCCCGATCAGATAGGGCATCCACGCGTGAGTCGGCCCGTGGGCTGGGGTTTGAGCGATGTCCTGCCACGCGCGAACGTGGGTCAGGGCTTCGCCGGCTTGGCCATGCGCGTGATCGTACTGTCCCCTAAAGCCACGAAGTTCCTGCACGAGGGCTGCGGGCAATGCCTGCGAATGTCCGCAAAATGGGCAAGGAACGCGCTCTTGCAGCGTCTCCAGTGGAAAGCGAGCGCCACACGATTCACATCCTACGGTTCTCGCCGTCGTCGTCGCCACGGCGCGCAGTCTAGCCTGAACGCTGGAGATTGGCGGAGGTCCGAGGCCACGGACGCATCGCGGTCTTGCTACCCTCAGCGCACCCATGGACGGTCGCCGCAAGCCCGAGTCGAAGGGCGAGACACCTCAACCGCAGGCCGACGAAGCCGAGCTCGGCCCGACTTTGGCGAGCCTGCTCCAGGACGCTGCATTCTCGCTCGGCCCTCCGAACGTGGAGACTCCGCTCGGTCAGAGCCTCGTCGGGGTTTGCCTCGAGGAACGACATCCCACTTTGCTCGGGCGCGTGCGCGTTCACCTTCGCTCGGGCGATCGCATGTTGGACGCGTGGTTGCCGACGCTCCAAAACCTTGCGGTGCGCCGGGGCGATCAAGTGTTGTTGACGCAACCGCTCAATGGATCCGACCCGGTGGTCATGGGGGTGATCGATGGTCTTGCCCATCGGCCGGCGCGAACCCGTGAGGCCGCGGCGCGCCTCGAGCTCAAAGAAGACGAAGTCTTGCGCATCGAGGATGCGAAGGGGCGCCCGATGCTCGAGGTTCGCACGAGCGAGACGGGCCCGATCGTACGCCTCCTGCAACCCAATCTCGCCGTCGAGGTGGACGGCAAGCTGCGCTTGAGCGCCGAATCGATCCATCTGGAAGCACGCCAAGGCCAAGTCGAGCTCGAGGCCACCGATGACGTGCTGATCAAGGGCGAAGTGATTCATCTCAACTGAGGTTCACCATGGAGCTCGTGAATCAAACGGCCGTGGCGGCGAAGTTGTTCGTGGCCGAGATGCTCGACGAGAACTGCCGCGGGGGCATGCTGGTCGCGAAGGCGACGTTCGAGATCACGGGGGGAGCCTCGCCCCGACTCGTCAGCCAGGACCCCTTCCCCATTCTCGATGCCCAGACCGAACTCGACGATGTGGGCCACATGCCCGCCGATACGATCCCGCGCGAGGACCCATGGTTCGAGGTCATCCTGCTCGGGGCGTGCCACGGACGCGGCGGTCGGCCGATCGCGCAGGAACGCGTGAGCTTGTCGGTCGGGAGCGCGGTCGGACATCTCGTGGTGACTGGAGATCGGGCGTGGAGCGGCCAAGGCCGGGAAGCCCGGATCACGAACCCCGCCCCGTTCGCCCGCATGCCACTCGTGTACGAGCGAGCCTACGGCGGATCGGCCGAGCTCATGGTCGATCCGCATTCGCTCTATCCCGTGTTCGACCCGTACAACGCGCGTGGGCGTGGGTTCAACGCGATGGACTATCTGCAAGGCTGTGCGGCGCTGTTCGAGTGCCCGCCCGGATTCCCGGTGCTCGCACCCGGCCCGAGGCTCTTGCCCAACCTCGAGGACCCGCGTGCGCCCATTCGCGAATGGGGGGATACGCCTCCACCCGCGTGTTGGGCCACCATTCCGGCCGACGTGGGGTTCATGGCCAAAGCCATGGATGGCCGGATGCGGAAACACGGAGCTTCGCCTCCGCCCGAGGCAATCATCCAAGCCGCCTACGTTCGCGCTCATCCCGATTGGACCTTCGACAAGCCTCCACCGGTGCAAAGCGAGGTCCGGATCGCTGGGGTGTCACCGCATGGCGGCATGGCCTTCCGCTTGCCAGCCTTGCGCATCGTGGCGGACTACGAAGTCGGCGCGAAGCAGGGGCTGCGCGAGCTCAAGCCCCACATGCTCGTGCTGCTCACGGAGAAAAACCGGTTCTATCTGGTCTACCGCACGTTCTTCCGCTTCGATGCCACGCCGGAGACCGTTCGTTCCTTTCGCCTGCGTTTGGTCGAAGGCTGGAGCGCCTAGGAAAGTCGATGCCACACTGCAACGTCTCGATCTCGTGGGACCTCACCGTCGAATTCGGGCCGGCTCCGCCGTTCATGAAAGGGCACAACTACGTGCCCGCGCCTCCGCCGTTGCCCCCTCCTACGCCCGCTCCCGCAGCGGTGGCCTACGAACTTCCGGCCACTCAGTTCTGGCCGCCGGGGATGGGCAGCCACAAACAAACCACCACCGTCAAGCACCGCATGCAATCGATCTCGCTCGATGGTCACGACCTCGGCCGCATGATCGTGCATATCCCGAGCCTCCCAGCGCCGAACAACGCCCTGTTGCCGCTCATCTTGTTCAAGTCGTCGCGCAAGAACAACTTCAAGGCGCAGATGGTGAAGATGAACGGAACGCCGACCGGCTGTTTCATTCTGCTCAATCTTCCGCCCATGCCGATGACGAGCTGCTCGGATCCGTTTGCGATTCCGACCGCGTGCTCGCCGATGAGCTGGATCAACAGCGTCAAGGTGGGCATGAGCTGGGCGTCCTACTTGATCGCTGCGGTCACGTTGGCGGCCAACGTGCTCATCGACCGATTTCTCGCGCGACGCGACGCGGCCCTCGGGAGTGGGCTCGATGCCGCCAAAGAGGCACGCAAGAAGGTGTTCGCCAAGGGCCTCATCACGATCGAGGATCCACTCGCGACCGGTCTCAAGAGCGCGGTCGCGGCCGCGTCGAGTATCGCCCGGCTCGCCTTCACCAACGAAGACGGCAGCTTTCCGCTCATTGCCGGTGCACCGTTCGGTGTCGAGATCACGCGCACGGCCGATGGCACCTACGGCGTCAAAGGTGAAGTCACGCTGAGCAAGAACGACAAGTCCGTCAAGCTCTCCGCCGGTGGGGCGGAAGACGGCTCGATGGAGGGTGGCGTCTCGTTCAGCAAGAAGTCGAAGGACGGCACCAAGGACAAATACGGACAGGAATCCGAAACCGAATCGTCGGTCGGCCTGTCGGGCAAGAAAGACAAAGACGGCAAAGTGGAAGTCGGGGCCGAGGCCGGCCAGAAGACGTCCGAGGGCAACGAGAAGAAGGTCGCCGGCAAGTACGAAAACGATCCAGCGACTGGTTCCAAGCTGTCCGGCGAGGTCTCGACCAAAGACTCGCGAGGGACCGAAGGCAAGGTCGCCGCCGAACACTCGCACGACGCCAAAACCGGTGAGTCCACCAACAAGCTGAGCGGGTCCGGCAATTCAGCCGTGGGTTCGGCCGAGGTCGCGACCGAGGACAAGCGCGACGCGTCCGGGAACGTCACCGAGACTACGGATTCGATCACGGTCAAGCCCACCGGAGGGTCCGAAGGCAAGGCGGAAAACAAGCAGGCCTACCCCGCGACCCCCAAACCCGGCGAGGGTGACTTGACGCCCACGGTCAATCGCAGCGATCGACTCGTATGAACGCGCCCAACCCACCCAAGCGCAAACCCGTGCGGGATCGCTACGACGCGATCGTCGACTACGAAAAGACCTCCAATACCACCCCGGAGACCGCCTACGGGCTCGTGAAGTTCACCTATGACTTGGGTCCGGCCGCATGCTCGCTGGCTCAAGCCGAGCCGCTATTTCACGATCTCCGCGATCCGAATCTCGAGCCGCGTTTGTGTGCGGGCAGCGATTTTTGGCCGTACAAGACCGCCACCGACGTCGTCGTGACCGGCAGCGCATGGCATCGCGGTGGGGTTGCGATGCCCTGGCGCAACATCATCCTCAACGTGGCCAAGCGCACCAAGGTCATTCGGGTGACCGGGCGGAGAACCGTCACGCTGGGACCGAACGGCAACCCCGTGTTCGGATCACCGGAGCTCTTCACCGAGCTCGAGGTCATCAACGCCAATGCCTATGGCGGCTGGGATGCTCGAGTCCCGATGCAGCCCTCGACCGATCTGACGGACATCCTCATCCGACAGTACGATCATCCCGGCGTCTATCCGCGCAATCCCTTCGGCAAAGGTTACGTCGTCGTTCCGCAGCTGCCGGACAACGAAGTGGAACTGCCCCATCTCGAAGACCCCCAAGACCCGCTGACCCCCGAACGCTTCTTCGTGCGCGATCCCAAACTGTGGTTTCGTCAGCCGCTGCCCTGGTGCTTCGATTGGACCGGTCCGCTCATGTACCACCGCTACGCCTATTTGGGCGAAGACGCTTGGTTTCCCGCACCGGACGACGAGCGCATGCCCGAGGTGAAGCGCGGAATGCTGCCACCGAAGTATCGCGAGCTGTTTCGCGACTTCAAACGAACCATGGTCGTACCCCCACCCTATTTCCAGGAGTCTTCGCTCGGCATGGCGTTGACCGGTCTCACGCCAGGCACCCCGTTTTCCGTCGTGGGCATGAATCCAGAGCACGAGACCTTGAGCTTTTTGCTCCCCCCACCCCCCAAGCTCGAGTTCTCGCTCGAACAAAAGTGGGAGCCTGTCTTGCCGCGCCTCCACAGCGTGCTGGTGTTGCCAGGTCGTCGCAAGCTGCAGCTCGTCTACGGTGCCACGTACTCGCCATTGCCTCGCAAATACGTCCCCGGCGTGCACGCCAAGATCCCCCTCTGCATGCGGGTCGACGGTGACTCGCCGATCCTCTACGAAGTCCCGAAAACGATCGGCGAAACGTATCGAGAGTCACGCAAGACGCCCCCCGGGGCTTGAGGCGAGGTCGGTCCTCAGGGAGCCAGCCTTGCCTTGGCCCGGCCCACGGTGGGTTTTCACGGCAGCGCGCAGGGCGGATCGAACTCGCCTTCGAGGGTGAGCGTGGAGAGATCGATGCCAGGTCCGCCCTGACGCGTACGGGGGGAGATGGCGGGGTCGGGATGCAGGCAGAGCACCTGGAGTTTTTGCGGGGCATCGCCGTTGGGGGCGAAGTCGACCGGGCCCGAGACCCCCTGGTAATCGGCATTCTCTCCATTCCGGAGCAACGCCAACGTATCCTGAATGAGGTTGGGGCGGAGGATGTCGACGGGCATGCCCGGAGGCCCCAATCGATAGAGGGCTTGCGAGAGGTTCGCTCCCGTCAACGGCTGATCTTCGAGCGAGGCCGCGGCGAACAACAGCAGGTAGGCGTCGTCGTACGCATTGACGGCAATCGGATTGTTGACCACGCTCGTGGTCATATCTTCGCCGAAGAGTGCATTGTATCGGATCAGGAAGCGTTGATAGAGCGGATCGTCGGCGTCGGGAAAGTTGTTCAGCACGAGAATGCGTTTGCGGAAGTCTTCGTTGTCGCCGACGATCTGATTGTAGTCGGCGCCCACGGTCGGGAGTGGCATCACGTACTGGGGTCGGTACGCGGGCTCTTGCCAGGCCCCTTCGAGTTGGGCCATGACGCCGGCGCCTTCGGGGGTCCCGACGATGATGACGATGTGGGGTTTGAATGCGACGGCTTTGGCGACCGCATCGGCTTGAGCGACGACGTCGGTCGGGTCTGCGCCGTAATCGATTTCGAGATAGTTCTCACCGTTTTCGGCGATCGTCTTGCCGTTGAACACCACCTGCGGGTACAGCAACTCGGCAAGGCCGTTGCCGAGGGCGTCGCTGCGATGCATGACGGTGAGCCTCACCGGGTCGTCGGGAGCGGCCTCATAGCGCGAGCGAGCCCATGGTTCGGCGTAGGTGGTGACGATCTCGCGCGTGATGACCGCTTGAACTTCATCGGTGGCCGAGGTTCGAAACAGGAATTCCTTGCCTGGGATGCGGGCGAGCAGGATGGTGGACGCGACCGGAGCGATTTCCAGGACCCCATTCGGTACCGTGACCTCGCTCGACACGCTGAGCACACTCGGGCTCGTGATCGGGCCAATGAACGCTGGAACGCCGACGGTCTCGACCAAGTGCTTGGCCGCACGGACCGGATCGGCTTGGTCATTGCAAGCGATGAATGCAACGGGGCGAATCGGCCCACCGAGCGTCGTCGGTGGCAATCCACCGAGGGTGTTCTGGAAGTCCTTCTGCACCATCTCGATCGCATATTCGCTCGCCTTGCCGAGGACCGTGAGGCTCGGGAGACCCGCTTGGGCGGTCAGCGAACCGAACAGCACGACATTGTCGTTCTCGAGGTCCGCCGGATCGCCGATGATCTTGGTGCAATCCTCCGAAAGCAACAGGACGCAGCTGTTGTCGGTTTTCCGACAGATGTAGGGCGATCCGCCATTCGCGTCGATGCACTCTTTGTTCGTCTCGCAGACCGCAGTGTCCGTGACGCAGACACCGTCGACGCAGGCTCGTCCCTCGACATCGAGGTCCGCACAGTCCTCGGCGACCTCACACTGATCGTCCTCGAGCTCGAGCAGGAGCGAGCAGCCGGACGATCCAGCACCCCACACCAGCGTTGCCGCAAGAATGCGATCACGAAAAGTGCCGTTCATAGCGGCGGACGATAACTCAAAACCCGCAGCCCAATGATCATGCTTCCACCCTTCTCCTGGCCGCTGCACATTCCTGTCCGAACTGCATCAAAGCGATGACCCTACGAGACCCTCGCCAATCGTTCGGATCAAAGCGACGGACCCTCGTAAGGACGGACTCACCTCGATCGCTCCGGTAACGACATGCGGAGGGTCGGGAGCCGTGAGGACGATATCGGCGTATCCCGCCGGATTTGCGCCCTTAGACCCTCGTAGAACCGACAAGGTTTCATGCGAACCCCGATGACCTCGAACTCGGGCGTCGTAGAGAGAACTCCGCGATAACTCGGCGCACTATACGCGGACGAGGTCGTGCCCAATGACGCGTGGACCGAACGTTTCAAGGGAGCGATCTCGATCCGATGAGGTCGCCCCATGGGCTTCGTCGATCTCACGCAGCCGAGGGTTTGACACGTTGACCCTGGGCTTTGCGTCGCGAGTGCTCATTTGCCACGACCGCCCTCGCGAGCTCTTCGAGATCCTCCGTTCGCCCTCGGATTTGCGTGAACGGACCTTCGGCACGGCTCTTGCGAAATGGCAGAGCGAGGACCCGACCCGCTATGCATCGATCATCCCAGTTGGCTCGTTCGACTCAGCTTCGACGGCGCATCCCCATCTCGCTCGCCGCGTGGACTCTGGCTCTCGTCGTTGGCTTCGCAGGCCATCGCTCCACCCCCGTCGCCGGTGAGCCCACCCATGAACCCGAAGTCCGTCATGACAACCTCGAGTTTGCCAAACGCGATCTCGCAGGCCGGATCCGTCGACTCGAGCACGATTCGCGTCCCGCCTGGCAACGTCGAAATGCGATTGGCCACCGTGCCCGCAGCCCCCAACGCGGGAATGTCGTATGACGCCACGATTCACTCTCGACCTCGCGGGCTACGACCCCGGCCAAGCCCTGAGAGACGGCGTCCGCACCCCCCAAACGCACGCCTACCGGCGTGAACCGGCTCTGCCCGGACACCGAGCAGAGCCTAACCCAGGGACCTTCAGCAGGGCCCGGGCGAGCCGATGCTGGCCCCCGCCGCCGCTGCTTCGCAGAGATTGGCGTACGTGGTGCCACCGCAAGCGCAAACGGGCTCGTCCACATCACAGGTCGGAGGGACGGGAGTGCAGACGCCTAAGGCATCGGCCGCGCTGCACATCGCCTCGGGCTCGAAAACGCAGATCTCGTCCGCGTTGCAACCGAGTCCCGTAATCCCTCCGCAGAAGCCGGTGGAGGCGGGCAAGCATTCGCCGGGAGTCGTGATCGAGATACCGGCCACGGCAGCTTCGCAAGCATTGCCAAACGTACGACCATCACAGCTGCACACGGGGTCGAACACGGAGTCGCAGGCCATGGGCAGCGATGAGCAGGTGCCGAGCAAGTCTGCGGCTTGGCAGGTGGCTTCGGGTCCGAAGTCACAGTATTCGCCTTCGTTGCAGGCAAGCCCGGCAAACCCACCACAGTCCCCGCCACTCGAGGGTGGCGGACATTCGCTGACCGACGCGCCCGCGCGTTGAGCCTCGCAGGCATTGCCGAACGTACGGCCATCACAGGTGCACACCGGTTGAAAGATGTCGTCACATCCTTCCGGGAACCGAACGCACGTACCGGGTAGATCGGCCGCCCCGCACGACGTATCGGGACCGAATTCACAGAACTCGCCTGCGTTGCACTCGAGACCCGCGAGTCCACCGCAAGCTCGAGGCTCGGATTCACATTCGCCGGGGGTGGTGACCGTGACGCCTGCGACCTGAGCCTCGCAGGCATTCCCGAAGGTGCGGCCATCGCAACTACAGACGGGATCGTAGATCCGAGGACATCCACGGGGCAGTGGCAGACACGTGCCCAACAGATCGGCCGATCCGCAGGTGGCCTCCGGACCGAAGTCGCAATATTCGTCATCGCCGCAGGCAAGCCCAGTGATCCCCCCACACTCATTGCCGGTTTTGGGGGGTTCGCACGGTTCGTTCGTGGCGACCGAACTCCCCGCCAGCGCCGCGAAGCATGCATTGTCATAGGTCACACCGTCGCAGCCGCAGACCGGCGCAAACTCTTCAGTACAGACGTCGGGGATCGGTGAACACGATCCGGGGGCGTCCGCCGTGCCGCAGGCGTCGTTGGCCGCAAACTCACAATATTCGTTCGCGTTGCAACTATCGAGATTCGCGAGGCTGCATTCGCGGCCGATGAGGCCAATGTCGCAACCATAGATCATGACGACAGCCGCACCGAAGGCGAGGCTCGAAAGTTTCCATACCGAAGGATTGACAATGTGTCGCATATTCCATTCCATGGGTTTTTGAGTGGCGTCGGCGCACCGATCACCGCATCGGTTCGCCCAGTTCAACGGTGAGGAGTTCAAGGGGATAGACGTTGGAGTGCGCGATGGCGTTCGCGCGTCAACCATCCGTCGGGGAATCGTCGGGCGTGGTCTTGCAGAGCCTGCCGCGCAGCCGCGTGATCGTGGGCTTCGATCGCCGCCAAAGCTCGCTCGATGAGCTCGGTTTCTGCCGCTAGCGTGCTCGTGAGTGGCTCGTCGCTCGGTTGAAAGCGGGCCGGGGTCGTTCCGCTGCCGTTCGAACGCGGGCGGCGACTCGCCGAGGGTCTGGCCGCCGCTTCCACGGGGCGTGGATCGCCATCCCCGATCGGACGCGAAACGTCTTCAGTGGGGTTCGACAGTGGCGGAAGCGGGCTGTTCGTTGCGGGCAGGTTCGAGATCGAGGGCCGCCGTGAGCGTGTGTCCGACATTCGCGACGTCGATTCGGCTTCGATCGCGGGCCGCCCGGGAGCCCCGAGACGATGCGTCGTCAACATCACCGCGGCCGGCGTCCCCCCTGCCAATGCTGCGAAGAGAGCCACCTTGACCGGTCGCGAGAGCGCCTGCAGTTGGAGGAGCGACCCGGTCGAGGCGAGACCTCCCGTGGCACCCGCGGCCGGGACCGCGAGGCCCCCGGCCCGCAAGCGTTGACGCATCCGCGCATCGTCTTGCGGGGAGGGAAGATCGTCGCGGAGTGCCGCAATGAATCGGTCGAGATCGGGGTCGGTCATCGCGAACTCCTCGTTCGGTCGGTGCGCAAGCGTTCGAGCTCGGTCGCGAAGGCTCGTTTGGCCGCGCGGATGCGGGAATAGACCGTGTTGGCTGGGATCCCGGCCAGTTTGGCGATCTCGGGAGCCGAGCGTTGTTCGATGCACGCGAGGACGAAAATCTCGCGCTTGCGACTCGGCAGTGCATCGAGGGCTCGACGCGCAAGCCCGAGTCGTTGATTGCGTTCCATGTCGTCCTCCGCCCGCCGAGGATCGTCGGATATGGGACCTTCATCGGGGTCCGACGCGACCTGTCGCTGAGCATCGCGAGCGTTGCGACTGACATAGCGCCGCGCGACCCGGAGCGCGATCTCGTAGAGCCACGTGGTCAGTCGAACCTGCCCATCGAACTCGTCGAGCTTGCGGTGAACCACCATGAACACGTCTTGCACCGCATCGTCGAGTTGGTCGTCGCGAACGCCGAGACTCCGAAGGCAACGCCACACATAGGCGAAATGGGCCTCGTAGACCTGGGCGATCGAGGCGGGCGCGACCGTGCGGACGAACGATGGCGATCGAATCGCTCCGAGGCGCCGCATGATCCCCGCCGTCACTTGCCTGTTCATCCTCGTCGCGGCGGAAATCCGTTAACCCGATCGCCAAAACCCGCTGATCGTGGCCAGAACCCCGAAGCGCGGGGGTTGGTAGATGGTGCCGAATCCGGCCACCTCGAACCGCGGTTGGAGCGCGGCGACGCGCCCCACCACGCTCACCTCGATCCGGGCTCGGGGTCGGCGGAGCGGTACCGCCGTGAGTTCGAGGATCGGCGAGACCATCCAGGCGCCCTCCGAAAGGGTTTCCTCGATGTTCTCGCCCCGGCCCCACAGCCAATCGACGTCGACTCCTAGCGCCACGTGGAAAGCCTCCACGATCCGTCGATCGGCCGCCACTCGACCGCCGAAGGCCATCACGACCGCGGTGCGACCGTCTCGCTCTTCCCTCGTGGTGGGCACGTAACGGACACCGAAGGTCATCCCCCACGGCCCTCGAGCGGTGCCGCCCTCGAGCTCGAGCAGTGCGCCGACGCGAGGGACGATCCCGTACGCGATTCCGACCCCACCACCGATCGACCCCAACCACGACGGGCGAGGGCGCGGCCGCGGTTCGGGGGTCGGCAAAGCCACCTCGGACGCACCCGCGTCGGGCTCGTCCGGCCGCTGAACAGGCGTCGGTTCGATGGATGCCAACGGCTCCGGCAACGCCTCGGGCAGCATCGGTTCGGATGATTCGGGAGGGAGGGATTCGGGAGGCGGGGATTCGGGAGGGGACGATTCGGGCCCGGGTTCAGGCTCCGGCAGAGCTTCGGCGGCCGGGGTGACCGCAGCCGCGGCAATCACCGCGGCCGACCGCAGCAAGGTGGTGCAATCGGCGTCGGTCAGCTCGCGACGCTCCTCGTCGATGACGAGCTGGAGCCGATAGAGACCCTGCGCATCCGGTCCTTCGATCCGCAGGCTCGCAGGCATCGCTTGCCCGGCGTCGCCACCGAGGAACTCCTCGAGCTGACGAACGAAGCCGGCTTCGGTCCCGCACGCTGATGGGACCTCGAACCACACGTCGGATGAGGGCGCGCCGAGGAGCTCGATCGCCAAACTCATGAAGGCCGGAAGCAATGCTCCGGGTATACACGATGCGCCTCCCATTCTCCGAACGGCGAAGGAGGGTGCTCGATCCACGCCTCGACCGCGGCTCTCGACGCGGCGCATGGATCGAATCCGACAACGCCCGTTCGCCTCACGGGATAGCGGCCAGACGATCCCGACAGAGCCCAAGGGCCGCCATCGCCATTGGCGTGGCCACGAGCGGATCGTCCTCGCGCATCTCCGAGGCCGCATTCGACCATGATCCGTCGTCGCGCTGGCGTTCGAGCAACGCCTGGGCCAAAGCCTCGGGACGCCCGCGATCGTCACCGATGAAGCGCAATGCATGGGCCGATGTCCAGGCCCAATAGTAATAGGACGATGCCCGCCGCACCTCCGCGACCGCAGGGAAGTCACCGGGGTTTTGGGTCGCATCGAAATGCGTACGGAGCCACGTCGTCGCCGCGAGCACTCGTGGGTCGGACGGACGCTGGCCGAGCGCCAGGAGGGCCCGCTGTCCGTCGGCGGTCATCGAACCGTAGGACCGGAACGTACCATCGGTTCGCGTCCCCGCCTTGTTGGCGTCGGCCAGGACCGGAGCAAAGAAAAAGCCACCATCGCCCGTCCCCTCGAAGTTCTGACAGCGTTCTACGAATCCTCGGGCGTCGACGAGCGCTGGATCTTCGGGGGGCACGCCGGAGGAGCGCAGAGCCTCGATCGCGAGCATCGTCGCCGACAGGTTTGCACTCGGGGGCTCGAGATCATATCCCCAACCGCCATAGGACGGATCGTCCTTGGACGTGCCGCGACCCACCCCGAATTGGCGTTGCCGCAACGCCTTCACGAGTGCATCGATTTGGGCGTCGAATGCAACGTCGCCGGACCGTTGGAGGACGAGCAAGGTCAATGGGATCGCGTAATAGGGGTACGCGTGCTTCGTGATCGTGCCATCCGGAAGGACGATCCCCGCGATGAACTCCAGCCCTCGGGTATACGCGGAGTGATGTTCAGGGGCCGACGGCCAGGCGGCCAAACCGAGCGCGGTCAGAGCATGACCGTCGCGCAACGCCGCATAGGACGACGGTCCGAGGCGGCCATCGTCGTCCTGGTGAGCGGCCAAAAACGCGACGCCACGACGGATCGCGTCGTCGATGCGCGCGTCCGTCGACGTCACGGTCACGGGGTTCGACGTGACCGTGACGGGGTCGGCAGGACGGTCGACCCCGCATCCCACGAGGAGGGCAACCCCCCCGACGATGACCAAAACGCTGCGCATGACGACCCACGATTTACCCGCGGAGCCGGGTCGTCGTCGAGATCGGGGTTCGATCCGCCAACAGGACCATGAGGGCTGCCGCGGTACAGAACGTTCGCCCCGTGATGCAGTGGTGGCCCGTCCAACTGCCATCTCCGTTTTGCACGGCATTGACCAGGGCGGTGACCGTTCGATCCCATTCTTTCCATCGATCGCCACCGTCGACGACGAGCGTTTCGCTCACGAGGAGATAGGAGAGGAACTCCTCGCCGCCATTGTTGCCAAACCCTTGCACGAACGCGGGGTTTTTCAGTTGGGCCAGCAGGCCTTCCTCCATGGCTTGGGTTTGGGTCTCGGCCGCCTTCGTGGCATCGAGTTGCTGTTGCACGGCCTGACGCTCCCCCGCGTTTTTCGCGGTCGCGAGCTTCTGGTCCAATCCGGGTTTCTTCATCCTGCGCGTCGCGACCGACGATTTCATCGCCGAGGTTTTTGCGGCCCCGGCATAAAGCCCAATGCCCGCCGCGTCCCCAGCGCTGAAGGCTTTGGATCGGGCATCGTAGCCGTTCGCAGAATAGGCCTCCGCACGTTCGAGCGTCGTGTCGTTCACGGCTCGTCCGGTCGCCGCGGCTTGGTTGAGGCCTTTGGTCGCCATCGATTGTGACAGCGCGACCGCCCAGCCTTGATCACCCCACGAGCCGTCCGCCTGCTGGTTTTTCTCGACTTTGGCCAGGACCTTGTCGAGCGCCGCGCTCACCCGGCCATTGGCGACGGCATCGGGCATCTTGCCGTCCACTTCGGTGAGGACCATCAACGCGGCAAAGGTATCGACATAAGCTCCGATCTTGCCTTGCACTCGAGTGCCGCGAACATCGGTAATGTACAATGAGTCGCCGGAGGATTCCTCGATCTCCTTCACGATGTAATCGATCCCACGATGAATGGGTCCAGCATATTCGCCCGAGGCCGGCGAGCTACCGGAACGCAAGAGTGCGATCACGGCAACCGACGTATCGGCCACATTCGCGACACCCGACATCGCCGAGGTGCTGCCCATGTTGGGTGATTCGTCGCCCTGCCCCCACCCCCCCTCTTGCAATTGGTGCGCGACCAACCACTGGAGACCGCGACGAACTTGCTCGCCCACGGGTTTCGGGTCGACTGCGAAGCGGGTTTCGGAGGGCTTCGTCTGCGTCTCGAGCTCGGCTGATGGGGCCTGCACCTCCGGCGGGGCTGCGATCGCCGCGGTGGGTGAGAGCTCATCGGGCAACGACGGGGCCGATGGATCGGGCGTATCTCGTCCCGTGATCGAGGTCGTGCACGCCAACAGCACGAACGAGAGCGCCAAGGCGGCGCGCAGGCGTCGAGGGGTCAACATCGTCTTTCCTTTCGGTTCGGTTCCGGAGCGAGCCCGGTCGAACGGCTGCCCCCCGGTGTCGGGTCTGGTCGACGACCGGCCGCGACTTGCGCGGCGATCCCTTGGGCGTTCGGCCACCGCGACAAGGTCACGAAGTTCGCCTCCGATGCTCACGCAAGACCTCTCGCCGAGGCAAAGGCCGCGTCTTGGGCCACCGCTCAAGAACTGCGGAGATTCAGTCGAGGGACCCCACCACGACACGCTTTCGCGGAGGATTCCGATGCTCGAGTACCTGCTGATCGCAACTGTCGCTGTTCAGCTCGTTGTCCTGATCGTGGTCGTCAGCGTCGTCGTTCGAGGCCTCGAGCGAAAGTTCTCGACCGCGATGACGCGACTCTTGGAGACTGCGGCCCAAACGAGCGATCGCAACCTCCGGGACGAGTTCGTTCGGAATCGAACGGAAGCCTCGACGGCCGCGAGCGCCGCACGAGAGGAGCTCGTCCGAGCGGTCACCAAGGGCGTCGAATCCGCGGCGCAATCCTTGGATGGTTTCGCGCGCACCGAGACCAGTCGGCTGGAAGCGTTCGAGCAACGTCTCGGGCGGCAGGCGGAGAAAAGCGAACGCATCCTGGGCGAGCTGCGCAAAACGAACTTCGATCAACTGGAGCAACTCCAAGCGGAGGCGAGCCGCGAGGCCAAGCTCGCGCGCGACGAGCTCGTCACGTGGCTCAAGGAGATTCGCGATGTGCTCGGCGGGATGTTGGGCGACATCCGAACCGATCAGCAAGTCGTCCGCCAGGACGTCTTGGCGTCGTTCGGCCAAGTCACCGAGCAGCTTTCGAATGGACTCCATGCCCACGACTTCACCATCCAAACGAATTTGACGGCGGTCCGAGAGGACGCCCTCCGAGGTCTCGAGATCGTTCAGAACGAGGGCAGCCGTTTCCTTGCCGACTTCAGGGACCGACTCGACGAACGGCTCGCGATGATGGTGCAGACGCTCGTGTCGATGACCTCGACGAACGACAAGCGGATGCACGAACTCGGGGAGTCGATCGATCAGGATTTGCAGTCGCTCCAGCGCGACAACGTTGCGCAATTGGAACGAATGCGACAGACCGTCGACGAGAAACTCCAAGGGACCCTCGAAAAACGGATCGCAGAATCGTTCCGTCAGGTCAGCGAGCGACTGGAACTCGTCCATCGCGGTCTCGGCGAAATGCAAAGCCTCGCCAACGGTCTCGGCGATCTGCAGAAAACGCTGTCGACGCCAAAACGCCGGGTTCGGCGGGAACCCGATCTGGGTCCCTCGGACGGCACGACCTGACGCATTCGCAGCTCACGTGCCCGCTCGCCTCCCCGAGCGCGACGCCGGCCGATGGAAAACGCGATACACGGCGTCGCCCCACCGCGTCGCCCCACCGCGTCGCCCACGGGGGGGGTCTTTCGTGCGTCGGCACGTCTTGCCACGGGCACATGAGACCTGCTCGGCGGGGCGCCGTGATCGTGTGCATTCGTACGCGAGTCGTGGACGAGCATTCACGAACTCGTGAAGCTTCGAAAGCGTAAGAGGGTCGAGCGTTTTCGGGGGTCGCGTCGTTCGAGCAGACCGTTGTATATCCGCAAGGGAAGCGGACAGCGGATGCGGGCGGCCGATCACGAACGTGGGTCGCCACAAAAGGATCGATATGCAGGATCGAGAGGTCGTCATCACGGGAGGCACGGGGGGGTTTGGACACCACGTCACGCGGACGTTCGTCGCGCGTGGTGCCAAAGTCACCCTGTCGGTGCAAAGCAGCAACGACATCGATCGCATGCGCGAGTTTCTCGGACGAGATCTCGAACGCGTGCGGCTCGTCGAGACCGATTTGCGCGACGAAACGAGCGTCGCCGCCTTGATGGCGCGGCCCGAAGCCGTGCATGCGCTCGTGCACCTGGTGGGTGGATTCGCGCAGGAACCTCTGCACGAGCACACGTTGGCCACCTTTCAGCGGTTGATCGACCTCAACTTGACCACCGCGTTCTTGGCCACCAAACATGCACTCCGCCGAATGCTCGAGACCGGCTACGGGCGCATCGTCGCGGTCGCATCACGTGCCGCCGTCGATCCAATGCCTGGTCTGGCGGTTTACGGTGCCACCAAAGCTGCGGTCCTCGCCCTCATGCGCGGGATTGCAATGGACTATAAGAATGTGGACATCACCGCCAACGCCGTCCTTCCCTCGATCGTGGACACCCCGGCGAACCGAACCCACCTCGGAGACGAACAAGCGCCCCAATGGGTCAGCCCGCTCCGCTTGGCGGAAACGATCGCGTTCTTGGCTTCCGAAGCGGCTGGGGACCTCCGCGGAACCGCGGTTCAAGCCTACGCCCGCGTCTAAGTTTCACTCGCGGGTTTGCGGTCGGTGGGTCGGGACTTGACCACCCCACCGAAGCCACGAGAAGAACGAGGCCGATGACGACGACCCATTCGACCACCATGGCCTTGGCCGTAGCCAGCTTGTTCGTTTCCGCTTGCAAGAAAGAAGAAACGAAAACGCCGGAAGCCACAGCGACACCCGCAAGCGGCAGCGAAAAGATCAAATGCTTCGGCGTCAACGAATGTTCGGCCCAAGCTGCGTGCGATGTGCCCGATGGTCGTGTTGCCGAGGGATCGGTCGGCCATGCGTGCGGCGGCCAGAACGAGTGCAAAGGCAAGGGGTGGCTGCTCGAGACCGCCACCGACTGCGAAGCCAAGGGCGGCGAGAAGCTCTAGTCTGAAAGGGGCCTTTCGCAAAGGCCCCTCGCGTAGGCGAAACTTCACGCCCCTGCGGGGCTCATGGGCTGCCTACGCACACCCCAAACGCTCGCCTATCGGCTCGTTGGGGGACGCGGGGTCGGCACTACTGCGACGGATTCGAACGCGGTATGGATCAGGTGTGTTCGAGAATCGGATCGTGTTCCATCTCGCAGATCGTCCTTGGTGGATTTCCGAGATCTGCTTGGGATGCGGTGTACTTCTGTTCGTATTTGGGTTGACGATGCTGCTCGTTCTCCTCCGCGACCGCGGTCGAACCCGCCGCATGAGCTCGCGCGAAGCGGGTGACTTTGCCGTGGAGCCATCGCGTTCGGGACTCCGGAGTCAGTTCGTGGGGCCCGGAGCCGGTGTCGAAGGCAAGGTTTCGTTCACAATCGGCGACCTACGCCGCGCTCGGCAGTCCGGCGACTGGCTGTTGTTTTATGGCGGTCCGAGCATGATGATCGCTTGGTTCGCATCGTTTTCGCTGCTGATTTGGGCCTTCATGGTGGTCACGCAGGAGTTCGTCTTTGCGGCGGCCTATATCGTCCTAGTGCCACTGCTCGGTATTGCGATCTTCATGCCCTTCGCGGCGGTGTGGACCGATTTGGAGTAGCGAGACCCGGAGTTCCTCGGCCAACGCAGGCGGGATCCTGGCCAGGAACGCATCCGCATCGGACTGCGTCATGGCCGGTAGCATCCAGGTCAACATCATTCGTTGATCGGCCGGAGCCGTGCGTTCGACCGCACGACGGCCGAACGTGGCGAGGTCGGCGGGGGGCACTGCGGCCAGGATGGCGGGTTCGAGGTCCTGTTCCTCTTCGCGCATGTGGTCGAGATAGAGGCTCACGAACCCGCACGTCCGCGCATAGAGTTCGCTCGTCGACGCGGTGTCGACGACGGCCGTGAGCGCCGCGAGAACCTCCTCGATGGCACCATGCGCTTGCCGCATTCGCGTGCCCGCGGCGGGTGCATGGGCATCGAGCAACGGCAGCAAGAGGGCATCCTCGTTGTCGCCGTGATGGGCGGTGAAATGAAGGACCTCACGCAGCAGGCTGCGGGCTGCAGCTCCACGTCGCTCATCTTCGCCAGCCCGCCCGAGGGCGGTACAGGCCGTGAACAGAGCTCGGCGGAGTCCCTTGTGAACGTTCGTGAAGAGATCGGGTGTCGTCGTGGTCATCGTCGGTTGGCGTCGGTTGGCGTCCGACCACGAGCATGGAGCGGGGTCGTAGCCCATGATTGGACGATTCCGACATCCGTTCGATCGGCCAGCCCGAGCTGCTTGGGCGACGCCCCCGTCCACTTCCGAACGTCGCGAATGAAGTGGGATTGATCGTAATAGCCGGCTTCGACGGCCGCGCCCGCGAGCGTGGGTGTGCTCTTCGCAAGGCGAACCGCGCGTTCGAAGCGGCGGAGGGTGGCGAAACGCTTGGGCGTGAGCCCGACGCACTCGACGAAGCGCCGCTCGAGTTGGCGCTCGCTGAGCCCGATCACCCGAGCGATGGCGGCCACTCGACCCTCTTCATGGGGCGCCGTATCGAGAAGTTCCAGCGCACGCGTGATGAGCGGGTCCGCGGTCCACGGGAGCCCGAGTACGAATCGCTCGACGATCGCGACCCGCTCAGGCGTCGTCGCAGCTGCGACCAGACGCTCGTGGAGTTCTTGCACCCGGGCGGACGGCAGCACATCCGCAAGAGCGACGCTGCGGCCCGCGAGGTCCGCCCCCGTGACACCGAGGCACGTTGCACCTTGCGGAGTGAAGCGGACGAGGATCGAAACCGTGTCGTCGACGTAGGTGTAGCGGCGGGCAGTGGGCTGGATCCCCGTGACCCCGGCCGTGGCCAGCAGTTCGTCGCCAGCCCGGATCCGACCTCGGATTTGGACCCCCAACACGGCCGCGGTGCTGGGCAACACCGTGACCTCTCGGCTGCCCGCTTCGATGATGTCGATTCCGACCAGGCGCTCGCGAAGGGCCTGGTCGGACAAAGGTGGTCGCCATTCCAACATCACCTGGGCAGCCACACCCGACAGAGCGAGACGAGTCGGTCCACTTCGAAGGGCTTGGCCATATAGTCGTTCGCCCCAGCGGCAAGGGCCTGTTCGCGATCGTCGGCCATCGCTTTGGCCGTGAGCGCGATGATCGGCAGATCCTTGAGCGCGGCACGTTTGCGGATCTCTCGCGTAGCCGTGAGTCCATCCATCTCGGGCATCATCAAATCCATCAGCACCAGATCGATTCCTGAGCCTCGCTCGAGGACCTCGAGTGCCTCGCGGCCGTTGCGTGCGATCTCGACTTTGGCCCCACGAGGTTCGAGCACCTTGGAGAGTGCAAAAATGTTGCGCACGTCGTCTTCCACGACCAGGATACGACGGCCCTCGAACACGCTTTCGCGCTGGCGTGCATCGGCGAGCATCCGTTGCTGCTCCGGCAGGAGCGTCGATTCGACTTGGTGCAAGAACAACGTGACCTCATCGAGGAGCCGCTCCGGCGAACGTGCGCCTTTGACGATGATCGAACGCGAATATCGTCGGAGTTTCGCTTCGTCGCTCCGTTCGAGATCACGGCCCGTGTACACGATGACCGGAGGAAACGAATAGCGGGTTCCTGCCGCCATCTTCTCGAGCAGGTCGTAGCCCGATCCATCCGGCAAGGTGAGGTCGAGGATCATGCAATCGATACTGAGCCGCTCGAGGCACTCGAGCGCTTCCTTGACCGAATGCGCCGCGATCAATTCCACGGACTCCCCCTGCAGCAGCTTGCGAATGCTCTCTTGCTGACGCTGGTCGTCTTCGACGACGAGGACGCGGCGAAGCCCACGAGCCTGCCGCTCCTCGAGCTTCTTCACGGCGGCGATGAGTTCTTCGCGAGCCGCGGGTTTGATGGCATACCCGATCGCACCGAGCTCGAGCGCTGTCTGAACGTAGTCGGAGGCGGAGACCACGTGCACCGGCACGTGACGGGTGGCCGGATCTCGCTTGAGCCGCTCGATGACCCACAAGCCCGAGGCATCGGGCAGCCCGACATCGAGCAGGATACCGCTCGGCTGCAGGTCTCGGGCGAGGGCCAGGCCTTCGGCGGCCGTCGTCGCGACGATACAGTCGAAGTCGAGCTCGTGGGCGAGATCATGTAGAATGCGCCCAAACTCGGCATCGTCCTCGATGACGAGAATGACGCGACCCGGTCGAGTGGAACGATGGCGATCATCCGCAATGGTCCGCGCCTGCGGCCGAGCGTTGGCGGGGATCGGCGCGACGAGTTGGGGTCGCGAATCCACGACGGGCGCAACCGGGGCGAGGGATTCGGCGGGCACGCCCGCGCGCGGCAAGATCAGCGAGAACGTGCTGCCGTGGCCCAACGCACTTTCGATGACGATCCGGGCCCCGAGCAGCCGAGCGAGCTCGCGGGAGATCGACAACCCGAGGCCCGTGCCTCCGTACTTACGGCTCGTGGTTCCATCGGCCTGGCGAAACGCTTCGAAGATCACCTCTTGGTGTTCTGCCGCGATGCCGATCCCCGTATCGCGAACCGAACAACGCACGTGATCGGGTCCCTCCGCTGCAACCCGGAGCTCGACTTCGCCGCGTTGGGTAAACTTGAACGCATTCGACATCAAGTTCTTGAGGATCTGCTCCACCCGACGGATGTCGGTGACGAGCATTCGCGGAGCGCTGTCGTCGTAGATGATGCGAAGGCCGAGCTTCTTCTCGGTCGCGACCGGCCGAAACGCTCGCTCGAGCTGTTCGACCAAGCCGGGCAAAGCGACGGACTCGACGACGAGCTCGGTTCGTCCGGCTTCGATCTTGGCGAGATCGAGAATGTCGTTGATGAGCGCCAACAGATCGTTACCCGCTCGGTAGATCGTCTCGGCCGACTGCACCTGATCGTCGTTGAGATTGCCTTCTTTGTTGTCGGCGAGGAGTCGAGCGAGAATGAGCGAACTGTTGAGCGGCGTCCGCAGTTCGTGGGACATGCTCGCGAGAAACTCGCTCTTGTAGCGATTGGCCATGTCGGCGACGCGACGCGCCTCCACCAGAGCGTCGCGCTGACGCTCGAGCTCCTGGGTCTGGACCTCCATCACGGAGTTGCTCTGATTGAGCTCTTCATTGGTGGCCTCGAGCTCGGCTTGTTGGGTCTCGAGCACCGCTTGCTGCCCCTGCAGCTCTTCGGCCAACCGCTGACTCTCTTCGAGCAGCTCGCGGAGGCGAGCCTTGTACCGCGCGGAAACGAGGGTGACACCGACCGGACCTGCGATCCGCTGCAGCAGTTGATCCGCCACGTCCCCCCACGGCCGGAGCGAGCCCAGGGTCAAGACCGCGACCGGCTTGCCTTCATTGGCGAGCGGGACAATGGCCACGTGCGCGGGCGGACTCCGGCCAATCCCGGCGTCGACGCGTAGGAACCCCTCGGGGACTTCGCGAAGCACCGACATGCGACCGTCTTCCAAAGCCTGGCCGACGAGGCCCTCGCCGCGGCCGAAGCTGGCGGGTGTACCCTCCGACTCGAGCGCATGGGCTGCGATGCGCTCGGCCCCCGCAAGTCCACCCATGTAGATAGCGCCGGTTTGCGCCGCGACGGCATCGACCAGACTCCGCAATGTCCGCGTGGCGACCTCTTCGACGGGTAGATCTCCGAGCAGCGAATGGAGCAATGCCGCATGCGTGCGGCGAATCCACTCTTCTTGCTCCACGTCGATGCGCACGACGATGAGCTGCCGAACCATGAAGGCAATGGGCCACAGAGCCAGCATGTAGAGGGTTCGATTCGTATGGCCCACCCAGGCATCCACCACGGAAGCCGTGTCGAACGGACTGAGCAGTTTCATCGCGACGGCGGCCGTGCAGAACACCGCGACGTAGAGCGGCAACATCGGGGTCCGCGAGTACAACGTCAAGGCGAGAGGCAGCAGATAGAAGATCCAGACGGCGATGCCGAGCGGGGTGAACAGATCGGCCAGGAACACCGAAAACGCCAACGTGGCGACCAGAATGAGGAGTGCGGGCGGCGTGCGGTACTCGAAGGTCACTCCACGCATTCTGCTCCACGAACGAGGCTGTGGGAGCCGCATTCCACGGCACGCATTTCATTCGCGATCTCAGCGTGGCGCGCGAGTCGGCGCGCTCACCTACCGATCGCTCTCGAGCGCCCCTTCCCCGGCTGGATCGGCGGAAACCGGGACTCACGCCGCGCTCGAGGATCCGGAGAATGGTAACTTCCATGTTCCATGCACGTTTTGGACGCCCTCGGAAACCCCGTTCGACGCCAGATCCTCGTCGCGTTGCGGGAGCGCCCCCTGGCCGTGCATGAAATCGCGGAGCGGTTTCCGGTCAGTCGGCCAGCGATCTCGAGACACGTCCGCTTGCTCGAACGCGCCGGACTCGTCGAATCGACTCGGCAAGGCCGCGAAAGTCGATATTCCGTGAGGTTGCAGGGTTTCGCCACCGTCCGAGAGTTCATCGATTCATTCTGGGAGGTCGCGCTCGAACGACTCGCGACGCTCGCCAACGACGAAAGGTAAAGCGGATGATCACGAAGTCCATTCTGTTGACCTGTGGGAAGGACCGCGCATTCGAGCTCTTCACCGGGCGGATCTCCGAATGGTGGCCGCCCGAGCGGCGGCACACGAAGGATCCGAACAGTCGGATCGTGTTGTCCCCGAACGACGGATTCTTCGAACGCGATGCCGCAGGCAATGCCATCGAACTCGGCCAAGTGCTGGCCTGGGATCCTCCCGACCGGCTCGAGCTCCACTGGTTTCCCGGAACCGATCGCGATCACCCCACTCACGTCGCGGTTCAGTTCATCGCGGAAGGGCTCTCGACGAAGGTCGTCGTGATCCATGCGGCGACGACCTCGAGTCAGGCGCTGTTTCCCATACGCGCCGAACGATACGACGCCTCGTGGAACCTCGTTCTGGCCGCGCTCGGCCGGGCCGCCGCTCTGGAACATCGGTAACTAAAATGTTACTCATCACGACATGACGGACGTCCCCACGACTACCACCCCAGCCCGCGCCACCAAGACTTCGACCACGTTTCGGATGGAGTGCGCGGTGGCAATCCCCATCCGGGCTCCGGCCAACCGGATCTGGGGTCTCCTGACGAACGCCAAGGACTTTCCCCGATGGAACAGCACGGTCACGAGCATCGAGGGCGAGATTCGGCTCGGCCACAAGCTCAAGCTTCGGGTGCCCATTTCACCGCGAACCTTCACCCCCAAGGTGACCGAACTCGAGAGTTCGCGACGCATGGTTTGGAGCGACGGGATGGCACCGATGTTCAAGGGGATCCGCACCTTCGAACTGCTGGAGAAGCCCGATGGGTGGACCCAGTTTTCGATGACCGAAGTCTTCAGTGGTCTCATGTTGCCGATGATCCGCCGATCGCTCCCTGACTTCGGTCCACCATTCGAGCAGTACGCGAACGACCTCAAACACGAGGCCGAAGCTCGGGACCAGTTTGAGTGATCGTCAATGTCCGAAATGGGTCACCCCATCTCGATTTGGGCCACATCGAAGTCTGCCCAGCGAGCAGCGGTCGAATTGATTTCCAAGGCTCCTCGTTGCGGCCACACTTGCCCGCGATGATTCTCCCTGCGAAGGGTCATTGGTCCTGGATACTCCCGTTGGTCGCGCTCGGATGTCAGTCGGACTGCGACGGCCGTGACGACGCAGAAGCGGGTGAGAGCACATCGGACGTCGCAGCCACCGACGCCGATGGACCGTCCGACGAGGATGAGGACACGGATGGCCCCGCGGACGGCGAATCCGGAACCGAGGAGAGCACGGAGACGGGAGTCGACGGTCCCGTTCCGCCCTTCGAAGCGGTACCCCCGGAAGCTGCGCTCCGCAAGATCAAGAATCTGCTGACGGGCATCGCTCCCACCGAGGCAGAGGTCGACGCGATCGGCACGACCGACGACTTGCCCGGAACGCTGCGGGACCTCATCGACGATTGGATCGAGCGCGAACACCCCGATGCATTTCGGGAAAAGATGATCGGCTTCTTTCAGAACGCGTTTCAGCAGACGGGGTTCAACGCGCGGGAAGACTTCAAGCCACAGCTGCTCCAGAATGGCGGCTTCGATTTTGGACCGCTCGGGTTTTTTGGCGACGACGCCTTTCCCGAGCTCGTCCACAACCTCGAGGAAAGCTTCGCCCGAACGGCGTGGGAGTTCGTCGAGACCGGTCAACCGTTCACGAATGTCCTCACCACGCAACGGTTCATGATGACGACGGCACTCAAGAGTCTGTACGTCCAGATCGAGATGCCGAACGACCAACCATTCAGTAGCGGTGGCCAAAGTCCGGATGTGTTGGTCTGGCGGGTGGACCTGAGCGGGACACCGATCCCGCTCGAGCAGACGCTCGATCCGGCGAGCCCGAACTTCATGACGTTCTCGGACGAACCCACCATCAACGCGGTGGGATTCCAGCTCGAACCAACGTGCCAGGGCGAAGATCGTGTGATCGAGTTCACCGGGTACGCGCAGCTGTTCCAACGATTGCTCGGGTTCACCCAACGGTTCCCCTTCGCCGCCGCCGAACCCGAGTGCTGGGAGCACGTTTCGTTGCCCTACTTCACCGACGAGGATCTGAGCGATTGGCAAATGGTGACGATTCGGCCGCTCGGACCCGCCGAAGAGCACATTCAGCCCTCCGATCTACCCGCGCTCCGTCGAACCACCGAGCTCGGCCTCGAGCTTCCTCGCGTCGGCTATTACACCACTCCCGCCTATTTGGCGCTGTGGAACACGAACGACAGCAACCAGCACCGCGTGACCGCCAATCAAACGCTGCTGGTTGCACTCGGGCGATCGTTTTCGGGTGCGGAGATCATTTTCCCGACGTTGGAGTTCGGCCTGGACGCCGAGCATGCGGTCGAAGGGTCGAGTTGTTACGGTTGCCACCGGAGCCTCGACCCGCTGGCCCAGTTCTGGGAGGGTCAATACGACTTCGACGATCGCAACGACTTCCCGACGTTCGTGTTCGGTGGGACCCCCAATCCTCGACCCACCGAAACGGGGGGCGCACTCGCATTTGGCAACGTCAACCAAGCGGGTGCCTCGATCACCGATTTGGGTGTCCTGTTGGCCGCCGTGATCGACGATGCCGGATCGCCGACCGTGAATCGATTCGCCCTCGAAATGACCCAAAAGCTCTGCTATTGGGCCGATTCGGCGCCGTGTGCCGAATCCGATCCCGAGTTCAGGCGCATCGGCGCCGCGTTCGAGGCCTCGGACTTCGACTTCAAAGTTTTGATCCGAGAGTTGTTTGCATCTCCGCTCGTCACGGGAGCCTCGTATTCGGCAACCTTCGAGACCCGCGCCGCCCTCATCAGCGTCGCACGTCGAGAGCAACTGTGTACGGCGTTGTCGAACCGGCTCGGGCGCACGGATCTCTGCGCACTCCGTGTCGCGTTCCCGTTTCAAACTGGGTTCGCGAGCCCGAACAACGAAGACCCGCTCGCGGCCGAACGAGCGACCTTCCGGATCGCGGGCAGCGTGGCCGCCGACGCGTTCAGTCGAGGCTCCGAGGTCCCCGTCACCCCCGCGGACCCGAACCTCTTCTATCGTGCGGCGAGCGAACTCCTATGTGAAGACATCGCGGCCAAAGTCGTGGATGGCAGCGATCCCATTTACGTGAGCCAGGATTCGGCGGGGGCGATCGCGGACATGGTCGTGCGGGTGATGGGATATACGACCTCCGAACCACAATACGCGGAGGCGGTTCGGATTCTCACCGACAACCTGGACGCGTCGACGGCGAGCGGTGCATCGGGGACGGACGCCCTACGATCCACGTTCGCATTGGCGTGTCAGTCTCCAACCTCGCTAGGTGTGGGCATCTGAACATGCAGCGCAGAGAAGCACTCATGACCGCCCTGTTTGGTGCGGGTCACATCGGTCTGCGAGCCCTGGCGACGGGGCTGCCCGCTTGGTATCTGCTCGACCCCAACAAGGCCAAGGCACAGGACTTGGCCTGTAGGCTGTCCGCCCAGGACACCGCGCAGTACTTGATCGTCAGTGCAGCGAGTCATGGCGATCCGTTGAATTGCAATTGTCCTGGGACCTACGCCGATATGGGGGCCGACACTGCCATTCATCCGCAGCAACCGACGATGGCCCCGGTCGACGTTCGGCTGGGAGCCAGCACCTACCAGGCCGCGGCGCCTTGGGCTGCGTTGTCGCAGGACGTGCTCGATCGAACCGTGTTCTTTCACTACGCCACGTCCGCAAGTCAACACGGCGACCAAGCGAAGGCCATGCGACTCATGGGTTCGACCGCCGCAGGTGAGATGATCGTGTCGGCCTATGCGAAACACCTCGCGCCGTGCTTGGGTACGGTGCAAACGGAACCCGTCGCCGTCGGAGCCCAGAGCAACTCGGCCGAGCTCGTGAGTTTCTCCGGCAGGACATTGCCCTCCATCTCCCCCACCCAGCTCCGTCAGCTGTTGACGGGTTCCGTCGGGCGAGGAACCAGGCCTGGTGCCGTCAATCCACTCGTGGCGTTGCGGTCGATTCGCGACACCCACCTGGACCAGCTCAACGCCTTGGCCAAGCAAGATGCGACGGGAGTCCAGCGCCAGTTCTTGGATGCATTGGCGCTCGGCCAGCAGCAAGTGCGTCGGCTGGCCGAGAGTCTGGCCGACACGTTGAGCGCGATCGATCGCGATGATGTCGAAGGTCAGGCATTGGCCGCCGCCGCGCTCATCTCCGCCAATGTGACACCGGTCGTGACCCTGCGGATCGGATTCGGCGGGGACAACCACGCCGATCCGGATCTGCAAGACGAGGCCAACGATCACGTCACCGGTGTCCAAGGCATTCAGGCGGTCATGGATGCATTGGACGATATGGGGCTGCGCGATCGCGTCACGTTCTCGACGATGAATGTGTTTGGTCGGAATCTGAATGGGATCCCCAAGGTGGAAAGTCGTGCGGGACGCGATCACTACGGCAACCACGCGGTCGCCGTGATGATCGGTCGCGGTCTTGCGCCCGGCGTCATCGGTGGCGTGATGCCGATCGACGACATGGGCTCGAACGGTGCACTGGGGGCCGCCGATATCGATTCGGTGAGCGGAGCAGGTGTGGCGGGTGGAGACGTTCCGCGCGATCAAACCGACGTCGCCATGGCCAAAACCCTCGGCGTCGCGCTCGGGATCGACGAGACCGCACTGATGAGCGACTTCGTGGCCACGGCCGGCGGTGCGGTCATCCGCGCGGCCCTGCTGCAGTGATGCCAGGCCTTGCGACCGGCATACCTCAGTGAGCATCAGGAGCAGTGGAGCCCGAATGGGCTGTTCGCCAGGATCGGGGTCCTGCGCCAGTGCTCACGCAACGCGTCGGTGTGTGTGGGACGCATCTTCCATGAATCGGCCGCCACGGTCGCTCGCCAGGCGGTCTCGAGGGCGTGCAGGGTGCGATCGACGAGTGCGGTGACGCGGGTCGGGTCGAGGCGTGCCTTGATTGCGAGCCTGGCGAAGGCGTCGCTCGTGAGGTCGGCGAAGTTGCGGACGCCCGCGAGCTTCAGCGCCAAGGTCTTCTCGACCTCGGGCCAGGCGACCGTGGCCACCTGATCGTAGAGGGGCGCCAAGCGAGGATTGATCCGATCTGGGTAGACGAGTGACCAGTTCTTGAGGTGGGCGTCGGCGTTTCCGCACGCGATGATGAAAACGAGTCGTCGGATGAACTCATCGGCCCCGGTCTCGCCGTCGGTCCCCACGATCGTCGTGACCAACGACGTCAGGGCCTCGTACGTGAAATTGCCATACTTGTTTCGCGGCCGCACATTGAGCATTTGGGCGAAGTCTTCTTGATGCACGCGGGTCGTGCCGTCTCGGTCGTAGCGGCGGACGATCAGGGCAAAGACCTCTGGGTCGGCGTACTTCATCAAGCTTCCCTGCAGCGCGGTCGTGCAGACCAACTCGCAGGTCGGGACCACGAACCCGGCCCGCCGCGCCCACTCGAGTACGGAATACTCGTTCTCGACCAAGCCGGGGAAGCGCGACGACTCGAGCTTCACGATCGAGTCGCCGTGGTTGCCCCGTACCGGCAACGCGATCTTGTCTTCCGCTCGAACGACCGAGAACTTGAGCTGGACTCCAGCCAACGAGAATCCGAACTCCTCTTCCGTCGCGGTGGGTTCGTGCGGACCGACGCTCGTGACCGCGACGACATCGGTACGATCGAGATGATCGGGGTCGCGCACGATCGTGACCGCACCTGGGAGATCACGACCGACGGCCTCGATGAGCGTGAGATCATCGCCCGCGGTGATCGGAAGACGATGCTCGAGAAACGGGCGCAACTCGCCCTCGGGCACCAGGTTGGCAAAAAACGGCGGTAGCTCGCGTTCTCTCCCAACGTAGGCCTTACCGGGTGCGTCGATGAACTTCTGGCCGAGTACGGGTGCGCCTTTTGCACGTAGATACCCCTCATGGAAGCGAAACTCGACGAATCCGGTGTCCGCTTCTCGCAATATCCCGACCGATTCGTCGTGGAGCCGAACATCAAACAGCCGGGGCATGTTCCGACTCCGCTTGGGCCAGTAAGTACTCGATCGACGGCCGATCATTGCTCGACCACTCGGCCATCCGGTTACCGAGATCGACGATGCTGCTTTCGAGCGTTTTCTTGCGCTCGGCGAGGAACCCCTCGTGATCTCCGGCAGCGAGGGCCCGCGCGGCGTCCGGTGAGATCGCATGCGACTTCAGGACTTCGTGATCAAGATTCGGCGCAAGCACGAAGGGGTGTAGCTCGTCTTCGGCGAAGCCCCGGCCGGACATGAGCATTCGGTTCGCTGGATTGCGTGCACCCGGCACGTCGTCGCCTACGATCTTTCGGAATGGGTCGACGCTCTCGATCGTCTGAACCAACTCGAGCACACTTCCGGTTGCCGGATCACGAGGACCGAGCGAGGCCAGGGCGAGGAGAACGATGCGACTGTCGGCGGCTCGGGCATCGAAACGGTCAGGAAGCTCGAACGGCCGTGGATTCTTCGGCAGAAATCCAAGCAGCCGCTGGACGCTCGCCTCTTCGTCATCATCGATGTCGCTGACGCCTCGCCGCTGGAAGGTGGCTTCGTCGTAGCTGCCTACCGCGAACATGCTCCGCCACAACCATCGCCGCAGCAGCTGCAACGAACGCGGGTTCGGCTCAGGGTGGCGACGAAACAAACGGGTCAGAATTGTGAGAGGCGCCGACCAGGGCAGCAAGCGTAAGTGCGCAATACTCGCGTGGGAACGCAAAAAGTCGAAGACGCGACGAAGCGTCGGCAAGCCAACGGATACAGTCCCTTCGAGAAATTTCGGATTTCTGCGGTAGTGCTCCTCGAAGCTCCGCGTCACGTCGAGGCCTTCATACGCAACGATACATTGCAGCACTTGGCTTTCCTCGGGGCGTCCCATGCCCATCCGGGAGAGCTCGTCGGCGAGCTCCTGCACGGTCGATGGACTGACGCGCCCGCGCTGACCGAAAAGCGCATCGTGGACCTCGCCCCATTCGAGCCGCTTTCCATAACTGTTGACGCGGTGAAAAATCTTGCGAAGCAGCTCCTCATCCGAGGTATCGACCGTGTAACCGGGGATTGTATACTCACGGATTCGCGTGCCTGCGTCGAAGACCGTTCGCCGCAACATTTCGTCGCGCCCGTGCTTCCAGTGGAACACCCATTCGGTCGTGCGCGACGGATCGAGAAGCGCAATGAGAGGTACCCACGTGGTCGGAATCTTTTGCTTGCCGGACGGCGAGCAAAATGCCTGTTCCTCGGCGTCGAAATACACGACGAAAGGGTCGATCGGGGCGGTCGGGATCGGGTCGGGACGGCCGAGAGATGCCGCCAATGCGGTGAGCCGTTGCTGACCATCGACGACCCACAAAGCCTGATCGTCTTCATGAGCCGCGATCTGGAGCGGACCCACGCGGAGCAGGTCGGCCGGTGCCGGCGAGCGATAGAAGATGAGCGAACCCACGGGATAGCCCAGGTAGACGCTCTCGAACAGAGCGATGACATCGACAGCCTCCCACTTCAACCCGCGCTGAAACGGGGGGATACGCACCCGCCCCGACATGACCAACGCCACGATCTCGCTGATTCGCTCGGCGTTCGCCGTCAGCTTGGGTGCAGCTCGGGCCACAGCGAGATGGTAGCCCCGAGCTGTCGGCGTCACCATAGGACCCGTGGTCGTGGGTCGGATGCCGTTGGGGACGCTGCTGTCAGCTTTGTCGATCTCGTCGATGAGCAGCATTTGAGCCTGAAGAACCCGCAGCAAGACGCGTTGTCATTGAGGCGTCGAGGTCCTCGCCTGCTATGGTGACCGGGTGGCGGACCGCGAGCCGATCGTCCGCGTGACGCTTCCGCGCTGGGCCGCCATCACGCTCGCCTTCGCCATTGCCGTCGTGACGATCGGCCCGATCGCGGGGATGTTGGTCTACTTCGCGGTGAGGGCACCGGGGGAGAAGGTCGCGAGTATCGGGCCCGCCTTGAGCGAGCCCTTCGAGCTGGAGTACACCTCCGACGGCCGACCACAGCGGGTGTGGATCGACATGACATGCACGGGCTGTGACCCCAATTCGGTCGAGGGCACGCTCGTAGCGAGGACCTCGACCGGAGCGACCTTGGCGAGCGTGCATGTCCGAAACGTGTTGTCTGGCTACTCTCAGAGCGGCTCCGAGAACACGACGATCGATCAACATTCGGTCGTGGGTCATCCCGTCATGCAGGTTCCTGCGCAGCCCGTGGGAACGACGATCGTGGTGAGTGGCACGCTCTCGCCGGAACCGAGGCAGATCTACGAAATCGGCCCGCTGCGACTCAACGAGGGACGAGGCCTGCCGCGCATCCAGGCGCTATCCGTGTGGGTCGCGCGCTAGTACCTAGCCTTCCCCATCGTGTTCGCATTCTGTCGTCGAAACGGCGGCAGGCTGCGCGCTCCGACGGGGCGCGGCTTGGACTCAAGGATCGAAGCCGACCGGTCGACGCCCAAGGTCGCGGCGAGCGACGATGACTCTACGTCGAATTACGTTGACCCTTTCGCTAGGCATCGGCTGCCTTTGTGCTTGTTCCGAGCCGGTCTCACCGTCGGACGGCCCGAGCGAGACCGGCACGATGATGATGGACGCCAGCTCCTCGGAACCCGCGATGGTGGATGACGGTGGCGACGGACCTACACCCGAAGACGAGATCGAGATCCACACGTGGTGGAACGAAGCCAGCGAGTCCCTCGCCCTGGATGCCATTTCTCGGGTGTTCAACAACCGCTTCCCCGAGGTCACGATCCGACTGACGACGATCGATGGTCAAAGCGATGCCTCGATTGCAGACCTCGAAGCGCGCGTCGAACGTGGCGACTACCCGGACGTGTTTCAAACGCTGCCGCGATTCGTGGGACATTGGATGGAGTCGGGCGACGGGGAGTCCGTGCTGCTGCCACTCGACGCATTGCTCGACGAAACCGGTGCCACGGGAGCCATTCCCGATCCGGTGATGTCGGTGATTCGAACCGAAGGTCAAACGTTTGGCGCACCGCTCGGATTGCACCGTCACAACTCGATGTTTCTCAATCAGAACCTCGTCGACGACTTGGGATTGGTCGCCCCGCGATCGCTCGCCGACTTCACACGACTGTGCGATGACGTGATGACCTACGACGCGGCCGTGCCCGAGTCGCAGCAGGTTTGGCCCGCCGCCAACACGCCGCAAGGATGGGCTCTCGAACTCGCGTTTCGTTCGATCTTGATCGCGAGCGCGGAATCGCTGAGCCCAGGCCAAGGTGGACAATACCTGGCGGACTTCATGGCGGGTCGGCAATCGATCGAGGACCGTGAGTTCGTCGCCGCAGCGGAGTTTCTCAATACGTTCTTTCGTTGCTCCAACCAGCCGCCTTCGATCTCCGCCAACGCATGTGTCGGAGGCTCGAACGCAGGCGCCCCCTGCCAGCAAGACAGCGATTGTGCGGGGGGTGGCCAGTGCCCCGGTCAAACGTGTCAGCCGCTCCCCCAAGGCGCAGTGCGTCCAACGACGCCCCGTGGCGTCGCGTGCGAAACACACGGCGACTGCCCCGAAGGTCTGTCGTGTCTTTACAACTACTACGACACGTTCGAGTTCGGCTGGTCGGACGCAGCGGCATTGCTACGGGACGGCAAGGCCGTCACGTTCGTGCATGGCGATTGGGTTCGCGGAGAATACGATGCCGACCTATTGAACTACGACGTCGTACCCGCATTCGGCACCGACGATGTATTCCTCTACAACGTCGATACACTGGCCACATTTACGAAGGCGACGCATCCGATCAATGCCCGCAACTTCATGCAGATGGCGCTCAGTGTCGAAGGACAAGCGGCCTGGAGCATCGAAAAGGGCTCGACCCCTGCCCGACGCGATGTCGCGACGGATGCATTCAACGACGTCGCCAAAGCGACGTATGCCGACTATCTTGGCGCGACCTACCTGCAAGCCACCGAAAGCACGGTGTATTGGTTCATCAACACTCTGGCCTTCACCCGGTTTTGGCAAGCACGCTCCCGCGATGACTTTGCCAGCGAAGGCGACGCCTACGAGCAAGACCTCGCCGCGTTCCTGACCGCCAGCGCCGACGGCTACCGCCAAGCGGTCACGCACTAGTACTAGACGGCGAGCCATTGCAGCTCGGCCTCACCCGGACCGGCGGGAATGGCGACGGGTCGGACCACGGGTCGGACCACGGGTCGGAACGAAGAGGAACCCGGCGACTGAGACACCGCGCGAGCCGAACGGTGGGATCACCGCCCTGACACTCCTGGCGCAACTCGCAGAATTGGAGCAAAACATCGATGCGCCCTCGAATTCCGAGTGAATTCTAGTCAGTGCTGGGTTTTGAAAGGTCGTTGTCGAGTCTGGGACCTTTTTCAGCGGGTCTCGGACCCTGTTCGACAGGTCTCGAACCTTGGAAATCAAGTCTCGCAGCCGCATGTGCAGCTCGGGCAGCCGCATGTGCAGCTCGGTCGGGGCGGAATTCGGGTCTCGGACCCCGCGAGGCGAAAAAACTCGGGTCCGAGACCGCTCGAGCGGGGTGACGGACTGTTCGCGCGCGGTTCTGAAGCGATCACGCGGGGTCGGAGACCGCTTGGAACGCCGGTTAGGGCGGCGCATGACGCCGTAAGGGCAGACAGCAAGTCCGAGTGACCCCGAGCGCGGTGCTTCGCGTGGGTGGTTCGCGAAAGGGGTGTTCAGCCGACCTCTGACACCGAGGTCGATGTCGGGTCCGCTCGTGGCCGATGCGCCACGACACCATGAGAGCTCCCGCAACCGCTCGACAACAGCTGCCGCGGTTCCCTCAAGCACCATGACCCCGAACGAATCCACTCGCATCGCGCGCTAGGATTCAGCGAAAGCAACGATTGTCATCCCGGCCAATGGGCCGACATCGGCATCGAGGTCGACCCTGGGTTCGTAGCTTCAGGCGTCCGTCGTGGTCCACAGGCACTGTCGAACAACTTCGGCTGGATCTCCATTCATCTCCGAATCGAAACTCAGCCGCTGGAATCAGAAAAGAACTCGATCACGGGCCGCCGATCGAGCAAGCGATTCTGAAGTTCACAACTTGTTTCAGGGAGCAACGTGCACGCATGACATGCCGCGATGTTCAAGGAACCAGGCCCTTGCCCCGTGCTTTCGACGCAAACCGGATCCGACGCACACCACCGAACTTCTTCCAGCGCCGCGACCAACGTTCGTTCGAGCGCCCCCGCGCGACCCAGACCCACGAGCCCCCCGAGCGTGCCATCCGCATCACCTGCAGCGGTGTACAACAAGATCCCGGACATCCGCTGCGGATGTCCGGATGGGGCGGAATAGATCCGTTCTCGTATCGACGAGGTCCCATATCCCGCCTCGAAACTCAAACGCTTGATCAGCGCATGGGCAAGAGTATGAAGCAGGAGCAACTCGACAGTGACGAGCAATCGGGTGCCCCATGCTACTGTCCTGGAAAACACGGCCTGGAGGCGCGTGTCGATGAACCTCGAACAGAATCTATATAGTCTATCGGGCTCTAAGCCGAGAAACAGACCTTCCCCGTGCACACGGAACGCTGGAAGCCAATCCAAAGGACCGACACTCAAAGGTGACGGATTCCCTCCGGGCGAAAGACGGGTGAAACCGGTGAGGGTCCGTGTTTCGGCGAGTCGCTCGACAAGAGACACGTGATCGAAGTAGTCGCGAACGGGTGATGAATAGTCCTCGATACGTTGTGGACGGACGATCAACAAATCACCTGGTTCCCGCCGTTCTCGTCGCAGGGCTTGGTATTCAGCGAATCGATGCACCGTCTCATCTTGTTCTCCTCCTTCGAGCTTTTGCCCTTCCAAGGCGTCGCGAAGTTGCGCGATTTCGACCCCGCGCAAGGTCGCAATCGCTCTGAGTGTTTCCTCCGGGACCGGAACGTCGCTTCCCTCGAGAAGCTTCCGAACTTTGGGTTCTTCGAGCACCTGATGAACCCGAGCTGAGTGAGGCGGGATCAGGATCGAGCTCTCGACCACCGGGAAGTAGAGATTCGACGCGCCACGTTGAAGAGCCACGAGCTCCGGCGGACCGAAGCCATCGGGGCCAGCACACGGGCCTTGGTGCTCACCAAGCCAAGGCTGTGCTCCGATGCATGTCAGACCTTTGAGTCCACCGTTGCTCGTCGCACCCATGAGTGACCGTTTACGATCACACCCGGTGCACTTGACCATGAGGCCCGACAATCCGCCGTTCTGAGTGGCGTAGAAATACAACCTTTCGGGCTTGCAACCACGGTTCCGATCGATCGACTCGCCTTTTTCCGTGTGAACCCAAGCGTTCCAGGGGAAGTCTTCGATATGTCCGGCGGGACACACAGCTATGAACCGAAGGGGTTTCATCCGGCGTCGTTTTTTCTCTTCGGACTCGCCACAAGGGGGCTTGTGTTTTAGACGCGGAGAGGTTTCCATGTTGTCGCACGCCGGGCGGCGCTGATCGAATAAGTCCGCCTGCTTCAGCCAGCGACATCGTGAACAGAAATGCCAGCGCGGGAACCGAATATGAGGAAGGGGATCGGTTGTTCCTGAAGACGCATTCCTGTCCGGTTTGGGTGGAGGCACCCGAAAGTGATCTACACCGAGTCGGGCTGCAAGACGCTGGTCCCGAATTCGCTCGGGTGTATGAACTGGCCAAGCGTCCAGCCCCGCTGGCATGAGCGCTTCGTACCGAAATTCCACTATCGAGCCGACTCCGAAAGGCACGACGGCCTGTGAACGGCGAATTTCGTTTCCGGCCATCAAGAAGCTCCCTTTGCCGGATAGCGAGCAATCACGAGAGTCCCGCATTCGACATCGACGTTTCGCATCGACGTCGGAGTTTCCCAGCTCTCGGAATCCTTATCCGTCGCTTCGGTTCCTGGCACTCGCATCAACACGCGTTCTTCCCTATCGCCCATCATTTCCCCCCACTTCTTGGGATTGTTATCGCTCCACTCTTGAAGGCGTCGCTCCACTAGGCCATCGAACTCGGGAAGGTGATCCGGATCGATTCTTTCAATCCGGTTCCGCAGCCAATCGAGGAATTTAGTGAATTCACGGTTCGCCAGTTTCAAGTCGGTAGGCCTCTGCCAATGTGCAATATGTCGTCCCGCGATCACGAGTAGACCATGTAAACCTCGCTCCATGGCGGGCGGGGAGAACGGAGTGACGCTCGTCGGCTCGACGTGGCGATAGAAGGCCGTGTGATAGCCGCAAAAATGCTCGTAATGAGATCGATCTCGGGGGCGACCGGCATTGTAGAGCGTGACCACCAGTCCCGGGTGTCTGCGTCCGACCCGACTGCTCGCCTGTATGTATTCGGAAGTCCCTTTGGGTTGTGTCACGATCAACATCACCCCTAGGCGTGGAACGTCGACGCCCACGGAAATCATGCTCGTAGCGAGTACCGTGTCGAGCGCTTGCTCCGAGCTCTTCGCCCCAGATCTAAATTTTGTTTCGAGTCGAGCAAGGATCTTGGGGATCTCGTCCTCGTCTTTACGACTCGTCAGCTCCTCTGCATTGGACATGTATCGGCGATTCGTCCCACTGATGCCCCAACGCCGATGCATCGTCGGGAGGAACTCGGGAATATCGGCGTTGACGAACGTTGCGGCTCTTCCCAATTCCTTCAAACTGCCGAAGTATTGAACAAGCGTCCAGTACGGATCCAGAGCGTCGTCTTCACCAGGTCGTACCACCAACGGTGCCCCTTGTTGTAGGGCCACGATCGTACGTATTTGAGCCGTGAGAGGAGACGAGGATGCCGTGGGGAGAATTCCGACGTACAAGCGTCCAGGGTCTTCCTTGTCCTCGACGGCAAAATACGAATCGGAGGCATCGAGTCCCGACGGAGGAAACTGAAATACAGGTCGGTCGTAGAGAGCCTTGCATTGCTCTCTGGCTCTCCTAATCGTCGCTGTCGACGCGATGATCTTCGGTTTTCGACGGCGATGGGAGCATAGATAGTCAATCACCGACTCGTAGAGACCCACCATGGAGCCAAGGGGGCCCGCGATGAGGTGGAGTTCGTCCTGAATGACGATCTCGGGGCCACCGCCGACCTCGAAGAGACGGCCGGCCTGAGACTTCCAAGCCAGGAGTGCGAACTTATCGACCGTTCCGATGAGCAACGTAGGGGGCGACTCGTACACCGACTCGTCGACGACGCACACGGGGAGTGCTTCGTCTCGCGCCGAAAACGGACATTGCTTCGCCGGGCAAAGAAAGAGCTGGCGACCGTCGCGGTCGACGTATCCGAGATGCTCAGGGTTTTCGAGTTCGGTTCCGCACCAGGGACACGAGAGAAGTTGAAATGGATTTTTTGCATCGGTCTTCGCTGCTCTCAACCCCCTGATCTTCTTGATCGCGTCTGCCTCCGTATTCGGAGTCAATGATGCACCGACCCAAAGACCGATGGATACGGGGTTCGAGCCGAACCGCGCCGGGTTCGAACGTCGTATGAGTTCGCATGCACACACGAGAGAAGCTGCGCGCTGGAACTGCTGACTGGTCAATAGTCGCAGCGTGTAGCGCATGAGCACGAGGCATCCAGTTCTCTTCTTGTCGTAGAGTCGCGCCGTAAAGACCGCGAATGCCGTCACGGCGAGATACGCTTCGGTCTTTCCCCCGCCGGTGGGGAACCAGATGAGGTCGACTACGTCGCGCGAATCGACACTCTGTCCTCCGAGGTCGATCATATCGTTTCCCGGTACCAGACCCGGAATCGTCATGAGAACGAATGCGATCTGAAACGCTCGCCAGCACCCCTTCTTCGATTTCCAGTCGGAGCGGTAGCCATCCCGGCCAGGCAACGGAACCCACGGCTCGGCCCATTTGCGTCGCAGACGGGAATGGTGCTGCTGCATCGCCATAACACGGTTCGTCAGCATGAACGCTTCCCGGGCGCGCTGATCCTTCGCCAGTAGATCGACGCCGCCTCGCATCCGTCGGAGAGCGCAACGGCAACTTTCTAGGTTCTCTTGCGCGACGCCGCGGAACCGTTCGTCCAATTCTGCGATTTCCTTCTCCCGTTCGCCGATCCATGTCTCGTAGCCCGCACACAGCTCCTCAAGGGCGGCGGGGATGTCGACGCTCGGCGCTTCACAGTCGCCCCCGAGAAACTGCATGTTCAACCCCCGTGCCTCGAATTCTAGCGGGACAATCGGAGGCACGACCACGGCAGGCATCACGGCTGTGCGTAAGTGCGTCGCGAGCTCAGCATCGTTCGTATCCCACCGGGCGGCGCACCCGTGACCGACCGCGAAAGCTCTGCGCCGGCGATACAGCATAGCGAGAACGGTTTCCTCCGGGTCGTCAGGCATTCCATCGAGAACTGCATATTCCGGAAATCCTGGAGTCCCATCCGATGTGACGACCTCGAAACCGCACTGGAAGAAGACCCGAACGTCCTTTTTTCTCTCGACGGTTGTGTTGTACAAGCTTACGGTCACCAGTCGCTTGCCTGATCGAGCAGGTCGAACCACCATTCGAACCTCAAGCCCCGGAACCAGGGACTCGGAGGACTCGCGGCCAACAAGCGGGAACTTTCGTTCGGGTAGCATCAAAGGGACCCGCGTCCAGATGGTGCGTTGATAGGTCTGCCCCTGGACCGGAATGGAGCGGCTCGCGTACACGGCAGCCTTCGACCTCACCACTAGGAGTGATACGGTCGGCTCGACGAGAAAGCTCAACGCCATCGCGGAAGGTCGGTAGGTGTTCGCGAGAGTAACGACGTCGTCGTACTCGTTTTGGATTGAGGCTCGGTCGTCGTCGAGACGGTCGTTCGCATCGCTTGCGGGTGGTTCACAGTCGTCACCGAGATTCGGTGCGGCATCTTCGTCTTCGACTTCCACACCGCCGGCGGACGCCGCCTCGTTCCGGACCGACTCGCGAGGAAAGAGAACCCCCGCGATGTAACGCAGCTTCGGTGGGTCTTCGAGTTCCTCCGCTTCGCCATGTGCGGGGCCAATCAGGTCCTTTTCCAAGAATTCGACGAGACGGTCTCTGACCGTACCGTTCATCCACGCCTCGCTTCCGCATCTCTCATCGAGCGTCATAGTAACCGAGGATCCGTTCGTGGTTGGCCGATCTAGCGGCGCGAATACGAACGTCGTTCGTATTCGGACTTCGGGTCCGGGTCAGTTAGCGCATTCGTCGCATTGCAACGAAGTCATCGGCCGATCGATCGAGGAAGAATGTCCGCTCACCCCGTTTCCCATCGCCAACCCAATGCACTTCTCGGGACCTCAAGCGGTGCGGAATCGATCGCCTCGACGACAACGACGGACAATCGGTCATCGACCTCCACCATCTCGTCGGGTGTCGTTCCCGCGACTATCCACTCCCTGGCTACACCCCGGATTCGCTCGACAATCTCCCTACCGACCATGGCATGAACTCTCAACAACTCGTCGCAGGCAGTGACACAATCGTCGAGATTCGCAGCCAGTTCTGCGTCCTTCGTGACCCGGACCACTGCCTCGATATCCTGACGACCATGACGGGGCCTCACCACGCTCTCATCGGTCAGCCATCGTGAGACGGTGGTCCGCGTACGCTTGCAACCTGCATCTCGTAGTCGCTCGACGACGACGTCGACGTGACGACCTTGCGCGTATCGAGCCAAAGCTCGGCGCCAAAGAGACGCGAGTTCGCGCAGATCGGATGGAGTCTTCTCGTCGACGGCCATGCGAACGGCATCTCGGCCGGATCCTCGGACCACCACTACCAGATCGTCTACTCCTAGCTCCCAGGCTGGGACCTCGCGCAGATCGACATGTGTATCCTCGGACGTGCCGAGCAGATGCGTCATCGTGTGGACGCGAGCATCCCGCGGAAACGCAGCCCACGCCCCTCCAGCGAAGTGAATCAGTTTTGCGGATACGACTTCCCCCGCTTCAGAACCCTTCGTCACGCTTGCCCGTCTCGTTATGGACAAGAATGCGTACGCTTCGGGCTCCGACTCGATGATTTCATCGGTAGGGTCGATCGTGCGTAGAGCCGATCCAACACCTATGGTCTTGAAGGGAGAGACTTTGGAAGTAATATGTTCGAGTCGGCTCACCACGCGTGCGCGACGTCGCATGGCCGCCTCGTACCAAAGGATTTCCGGGCCGTAGAGGAGAATAGTCACTTCGTTGGCAACAGGGGGATGGAGCAACCTGTCCATCCTGTCGCGCGAAGACCAGAACGGCACCAAGGCGGAAACCGCGCGTCGTGACGAGGACGGTGCGCATGGGATTCCCCTTTGGGTCAACTCCGTGTGGAGATCCGAACCCGGTGAGCAGATCACCACACCATTTGCCGACGTTTCGATCCACGACTGCAACGCATTCCACTTCGGATTGCCTCTCCCGAGAGCTTCAATGGCAATATCGAGAGCGGCGACGATTCGCGTTGCGGCCTCGAAGACCTCGGTCGACCAGCAGTATTCGCCGGAACGCAGCTCCGGGTCTAGTACTCGTCGACGAAACGCCAGCTTCGCGCCGTCTCGGCTCGTGGGAATGATCTGCTTTCGGATCGCATGACTCAGCATCGAAGCTTTCTGGATAAACGAGATCAGCCGTTCGTCCCCATCGTCCTCGCGGACGGCTCGCTCGAGCTCGACGAGACCCGACCATGCATCGCCGAGTCCGGGAAGGTCGACATGCATAACTCGAACCTTCGCCCGCTCCAACGTTCGTAACCATCTCTCGTAGTCGGCGATGGGATGTGACGGGGGGCTCGCGGGCCAATGCAGAGCGCCGAACCAGCGATCATCCCAGATCCAGAATGGAAGTCCTGCCGAGTCGAGTAGCGCGTGCGCGTCTTGATCCGAGGGAGTGACCATGGCTACGACGGGGACTTGGCGGCGATAAATCTCGACGATGTTCGAGGCGTCGGTTGTGTCCACACGTAGGCGGGCGATGACCGCAGCAACGTTGATGGGATCGTCCTCGACGAGTTCCAACGCCTCGGCGACAGACTTGACGACGGTGACGACGGGCTCGCCACCTGGCGCTCTAGCGGACCGTACCGCCTCACTCCACGCTCCGTTTGCCAGACGAGCGAACGATGTCGGAACGATATCCTCGAGAGGCCGACCGAAGAGCCGAAGGGCACAGGCGAGTTCTCGAGCAGTTTTCGGATCCATCACGACGAAGACACGCGGGCAATTCGGAGGAATAACCACAGGTTTGGCTTGGCCGAGGAGCAAGTCGAGAGGTCCGACGGTTGCGTTCTCCGGCTCGAAGTCATGGTGTCCTCGACGTAGTTTTCCAGCCTTACTCACGGAACGTACGAATGCCCGCAAGTGCGAGATCGGTTGCACTCGAAGGTGTGTCTTGCCGGTGCGACAACGGAAGTAGGTTGCCTGTTCGGGCGTACTTTCGTAAGAGGACCCATCCGGGTTCAGGCCGCAATAGCCGAGGAACTCAACCTCGGCTTTTGTCGCCTGATTTTGCAACCGGTCCCCCAACGAGAACCGGGGCGTCGTCGAACCGTCCGACAGACGGACTCGGACTTCCGCAATCGCGCGGAGAAATCCACATAGGAACGGCAAGGGTCCGGGCTCTTCCAAGACGACGACCGCCCCCTGCCCTCCACCGGAGGCGACTTCCTCTAGCAGCAGCGCCGTGTTGACGACGACGAATTCCGAGATTGGGTACTCACCTTCCGCAGATTCGAGCACCATGTCCACGAGGAAAGACCAGTGGCCGGCAACCTCGTCGAGCAGCTTCGAGATGGCGCCACGCTCTGGATAGATCCGGGCGATGGCTCGCTGTGCAATCACGGAATCATCGAGCCACCCAATCGCTCCGAGTGTGTCGGGGATCGCATCGGCTTCCAGCACAAAATACGTCAGCGCTGCTCGAGCGAGTTCGACGTGCTCGCCATCGGTGGACTCACGGACCGCTCTGACGAGTAGACCCAAATGCATCGCGAGCCGCCCATGAACACCAAAGTGGCCACCGTGCGCGCAAATGAATCTGGCCGCCGTGTCGAAGAGCATATCGTCGGAGTACGATCGATCGCCGATCGCCGCTTCGAACAAAGCAGAAGCCTGTTCTTCATCGACGACGGAAAGCGCAACAAGCTTCCACAAGTGCGCTGCCCCGGTCATTGCGCGAAGCTTTCTCTTCGCGACTCGCGCGATGAACCGAGCCTGGTCCGGATCGCGGACTTCGACCGCGATCATCCGGATGGCGCTGAGCGCCAGGCCCCGAACCATCGGTTCGGATCCACTTCGTGCGGCTTCCGTGAATTCGGCGAACGCTTCTTCGCCGACGTTCTTCCGTTCCTCGGTCGAGAGCCGAGCGAACCAGTCGCACGCAGCTCGCAAGGCGCCGTCGATCTCGGTTGGGGAGATCTCCTTTGCCTCTTCCTCAAGGCGTCGCTCGACTCCAACGATATCTAGGAACGTTCGCTGCCTCGACACGGTTCGGACGACATGATAGCGAAACCTCACGCCACCAATTCGCGATTGGGCTCGGCCCTCGTTTTGGGTACGATCGATGCGTGGCTGCTTCCGCCCGACCGCGACTGAAGACGGACCCGAGTAGGTCCGCCTTGATGGCGCGGGTGCGACAGCGTGGGACGAAACCCGAACTCCGTATCCGAGCGCTCTTGACCCGACTCGGGATTCGGTATCGTCTGAATGCGTCGTCCTTGCCGGGGACACCGGATATCGTCAACCGCCGTGCGAGGAAGGCCATCTTCGTTCACGGCTGTTTCTGGCATCGACATGCCGGCTGCCGGAAAGCGACCACGCCCAAACGCAACAAGACTTTCTGGCTACAGAAGTTTCGCGCGAACGAAGCGAGGGACAAACGGAAGTTCGATGAACTTCACGCCCTCGGTTTCGGGGTGCTCGTCATATGGGAATGCGAACTCGAATCGCCGACCGACCTCGGAGATCGGTTGAAACTCTTTTGGAACCTTTAGCCGACCATAACACAATTCCCGACCTGTTTCGCCTTCACTCGCCCTCGAAGACAGTAGCTTCCCCTCTGGAGGTGTACGCCTTCGAAGCGGGGCAGGGCTGCGTCTTACGTTCGGTCGCGTGGCGTGCTGGGACGTGGACGTCGGACGTGCCCCTCGTCAACGGCTCTCCGACGGACGATGCGCGATCGGCATTCGATTGGTGTTGGCTGAGAGGCCAGCAAAGACCCACTGTTTGCAATCCTCGAGGCGTGTTTCGAGTCGCAGATCTATTCTCGGGTTGCGCACAAATGAGCGTAGGTGCGGCGGAAGCTGCTCGTGCGGTCGGGTTAGAAATGCAGCTCGCCCTGGCCGTCGACGTAGACCCTGCCGGCACCACCGTAGCCCGGAGGATCTTCGGCGACGCGGATATCAGAACCACGCGAATCGAGGATCTTCTCGGCCCCGCACCGGGACGTCGAACGACCAAGCGAGAACGCTCGCTCGCCGAAGGTGTCGGAAGCATCGATCTGCTGGTAGGCGGACCTCCTTGTCAAGGACACTCGAATCTGAACAATCACACCCGCGGAGACGACGACCGTAACGCGCTCGCGTTGAGAATGGTCCGCTTCGCTGAGCTCGTGGAACCGCGTTTCGTCATCATGGAAAACGTTCTCGGTATCGTGCGAGATCGAGGTCGCGTTCTGGAGCGAGTTCGTTCGGGTCTCGAAAAGCTCGGTTATGGAACTGCCGAGGCGGTGTTGAAAGCCGAGCAGCACGGTGTGCCCCAGACCCGCCATCGAGTGTTCCTGCTCGCCGTGCGCAACGGTGAGGCGGATCGAGCCATGCAACTCCCGCGACTGCCCCACCGATCCTTTTCATGGGCTTGCGGCGATTTGTCGAACGTCCGTCGTAACTCGCCGTACGACGGCGTTCCGATCACAAAATCCGAGAATCGAGGACGGATCGAATATCTGTTCGACAACCGTCTGTGGGATCTGCCGGACCACCAACGACCACTCTGCCATCGCAACGGCGGACACAAGTATAAATCGATCTATGGAAGGCTCTATTGGGACCGTCCCGCTCAGACGATTACGACGGGATTTCGGTGCATGGGTCAAGGACGGTTCGTCCACCCTCGACAACGACGCACGATCACTGCTCACGAAGCTGCCCGATTGCAAACAATCCCGGATTTCGTGCACTTCGACGGAGTGAATCCTTCCGCAACCGCCGTGCTCATCGGAAATGCCGTCCCGCCGAGCCTCGTCTATGGACTCGTGCTTAACCTACTAACGCAGGGGTGAGCTTCTTACTATTCTCGTCTCGGGAATCATTTCGTGTTCGAGGTACACACCGAAAAACGATCAATCATCGGTGACGCGGAAGTGTTCCGGGGGGATGGCCTTCGATCCGTCGCGAGACGCAATCGTGCAATTGTGCCATCCACGCGTTCAGGTCCGGTTGTCGGGATCCAATTCTGCAATACTGGAGACGAGTGTGCAGTACGCGCTGGATCGGAAGAGGCGAGGTCAGCTACTGACTGGATCTACGATTCGGACGCTTAAGATGCAGAACGTCGGGTGTAGAGCCTCAACCGAGGCGGCGCACGGCTCGCCAGCCGAAGTCAAAGATGTAATCTCGACACGACATACGCGGCCAGTGAACTCCCCCTTGACAGGCTCGTATTCGTGTAGCTCAAGCAGATCACCAACACAAAATCCCCGGTCATTGCGTCGGAGTTCGTGTGTCCTGGTCCCCGCCGAGACGGGGCCGAAAAATTTCGGCCAGCTCTTCAGTATATGTGTGGTCATCGGTTTCAGGTCCTGCGAGCGGAGTTGAAGTCAGAGTAGTCGAAATTCAGTTGCAGCGGTCTTGGTGCGCGCGGAGGCTCAATTTTGTCAATCAACTCAAGGCTTTTGGCAACTTCAGGTGGAAGTTGCTCTGCATCCTTGGCCGAGTCGGCCAGGTCCGCAAGTTTGATATTTCGTATCCGCTCCACCGGAGTAATGGTCAAGCGAACGAGCGCGGCGAGGAATGCGTCAGCCATCGCAGAAACTACCCCAAGATCCTCGTCGCTGATAAAATACCCCGAGGTTGTGCTGTCGATATAGAGCACACCGACCACGGAAAACGGAACCGTATGCTTCGAATCTGATTCCGGCTCGAGTAGCGGGACAGCCAGGACATAGCCAACGTCCTGGGACATATTACGCGACGCTTCATGGAGCTTCAACGGGAGCATCGACTGATTTAGATCGCCCGGATTGACGTCTTTAATCGACCGCACGATACGCCTGCATCGATAGGCTAAACCGATTGTCCCATTGGTCGCAGGGAATGTACGACCCGCCGCGGAGACAGTGCCACGCGCATTCTCTGTTCCTTGGTAGTCACAGATTTGCTGCAGCAGTTCCTCGTCTCCGAACAACATAGCGCGATGCAGGGTGACCCTTAGCCTTCCGCTATCCGCGGGATATCGACGAAGAAGAAATCCGGCTATTGCAGAGCAGAAGGCAGTGGCGAGCAGCTCGGTGGTACCTGGCAGGTACTCCTTTCGCCAATGCGCGCGCGCCTCATCGCCGACTCGCACAGAGTCCTTTGTCGGCCCTGGAATGTCGAAATACCCGCCAGGCCAGCTTGGCTTTTCCGATTGTGAGAACGGGCGATCTATGTCGGAGATGTTTAGGCGCGTCTTGATGGCGTTATATAGTCCGCCAGAGAGGACGTCCTGCAACTGCTCATCACGAAATGTTCCGTGGCGCCTCACAACCAGGTCTTCTGCTATTCCATGGTGTCGGATCAACTTGCCTTCTTCATGGGTGGACGGAACGAAGCCCCCACATTTATATAATAGGAACACGAGAAGCTTGTTCTGGAATGAGATGCGGGAAGTTTCCGGCTCGAAAAGTTCGGATAGCTTTCGGACCTTCAGCCTGAGTACTGCGTCAGTATCGCGACGAAGTCTCCTGCGTAGCTCGTCACAGGCTTCGTCGAATTGCACTTTGGTGTCCGAATCGGTCGACATATTTTCGAAGGCTGAGAAGAGACCTGTCCTGTGCTGGTCACCGTCGAACCGATGATGAATGGAATCGAGAGTGGAGAGGAGTTTGTCTCGACCTGAGAAGATCTCGTCAAGTATTCGATCCTGTCGATACTGCGAGATTCGGATTCGAAGCAGGTCAATCATCGCACCGTCGCCTTGACCTGAGACGAGGTAGGTGCGACGCGAACCATGCAAGGCGGGCTGACCAAGGGTTTCGTTGCGCCAGTATGAAACGGCGCCATCGCGTTCGAGGCCGAAGCCGACCGCCAAAACCACAAAGTCGAAGTTCTGGGACATGCCAATCGCGGAGTTTGCTTGACCTTTAGGTGCAGTGCCGTCTTCAGCATTCCGTTCCTCACCGACCCACTCGATCCGCAGGCGCTTTGTCCGGTCACCTGATTCATGAATCTGTAGATGTCTGGTGTTGCAATAGAGCCTGGGCTGATTGATTGTGGCTGACCGGACGGCATGCCGCCATCGCGAGAGGACTTGGACAACCACGTCCGAGGCCCGGGCCGCCATCCAGTTGAGAACAGGAAGCATCGCTACGCTCGCGTCGCTTCCCGGCCTCGGCCAGTCGTAAATGCGCGGGTGCAACCAACGGGAGTCGCTACCCTGTTGAAGGGGTAAGAGGGTATCTCGCTGCTCAAAAAGAGTGATCTCGGCAGCCACCCCCTTTGCCAAGAGGGCGGCAGCAACCGTCAGCCCGGCGAAGCCTGCCCCCACGACTGCCACCTTCTCTGGTTCCGGACGAGGGGTTTGATTACCAGCGGCCAACGTCTCCGATTCGACGGCTGCCCACACCAGGTTCAGGGCCCGCACCTGCTGACTGTAGACAGTCACTCCGGTATCGAAGGTCCCGACTATGAACAGCGGCGCGTCATTCACTTTGAACTTCGTGAGGAGATCTCTCGCGGCATCGGGTGAGAAGTCAGGCATTGCGTTGCTCCCAAGCAAGCATTTCGGCCCAACTCTCGACTTCCCTCCTGTCAGAGCGGTAGCTTACGGCCATCAAAGAATCCTGCGGGAGTCTGGCGACAACGTCATCCAACTGTTGCAAGACACCATGCGCAGAGTCACAGGTCGTCAGACCCAGGCCCGAGCGAAGCGATTGCGACAATCCGTCGTTTCGAAACAACGAACGGTACACCGCAAGATCTCGACTACTGCGTACGGATACGACCAGATAGGTGTTCAGCAGCAGCAGGAGGAAGAAGAAGAAGAAGAAGAAGAAGAAGAAGAAGAAGAAGAAGAAGAAGAAGAAGCCGAGCATACCAAGCGAGTTCTCGTCTCCTAAGTAGGCGTGGAGCTCGTGCCCATTGCTTGAAGGCCTCACGCTGGTGTGAATGAGCTTCTCGGTTTTCGTTTTACAATCGGGGATCACCACGCGTTCAGGCTACGTGGTGAGTGACATCCACTGCAATCAGACCACGGGGACAGAGCACCCTTCGTGCGGGTGGTGACCGGTTGCTGGGCACCACCCGCTGCCGCGACGTCAAAACCGTTCTTGGCGAAATCGCAAACCGATGTCGCGACACGACCGCGCGAGCGAACGCGATAGGCCTTCCGGCCCACAGTAGAACACCGTCGGACTCGGCAGATTCGGCTCCGCTGCAAACGCGCGGAGGAGCCCGCCGAAGTCCGGTCGTCCGAAATTGGTCTTGGCTTTGAGCCCCGTGACCAAGTCGCCGCCGGTCACCTCGTAGAACATCTCGCGCGCGAGCTCGAATGCACTGCCCTCGTGCCCAGCGTGCCCGCCGGTCATGTAGATGTGGACATCAAGGCGATGCTGCGAATCGGTGGCCTCGAGCCGAGCGAGCAGGTCACGAAACCACTCGAAGGAATGCTGGTCCTTCGCCAACCACACGAAATGCAGCCGCCTCACCGCCGCCGGGCGATGGGTCTGGCGCCACCAGAGGCTTTGGAGGATCGATGCAAACGGTGTCACGCCAATGCCGGCCGCGATCGCGACGGCGTGGGGGCATTCGAGCAACTGGCTGCTCGGCGTGCCATATGGGCCGTCGACGTAGATATCGACCGGTTCGCGCCCCCACACCTCGAAGCGTTCCCGCACGGCGCTGGTCCAGTTGCCGAGGCTCCGGATGTGAACCCCCAAGCGGTCCCGCTGCTCGGGCGCGGAGGTCAAGGTGAACGGATGCCACTCGTGGCGGGCAATCACGGGGATGCGAATGAAGACGTAATCGCCGGGTTGGTAGTTGAAGTCCGGCGGACATTCGAACTCGAGATGCGTCACGCCGGAGGCCTTGGGCTCGGCCACGAGCAGTCGACTCGGCGCTTGGGCGATCGACAATCGCACGATGCGTTCGATCCCATATCCGAGTAGCGGCAGTGCGACCCACATCCAAAACGAAGGACCGTGAACACATGCGAGGGCGAACCAAGCCACATACGCCACGTGCGTATAGTGAAAGAGTTCGAAGTGACCGCTGCGGCGCACGGCCTCGCGCGAGAACAGCCACATGATCGTGAGCACCGCGAGCAACAGGACCCCGGTGACATTCGCGGGTCGCCAGATCGACGCGCCCGGTGGATCGGCGAACGCGATGTTGAGGGCGTGCGCGAGGCCGTGGATCCACGAGAGCCAAAAGATGACGAGCCCGATCCAGCGATGGGCGTTGACCCCATCGTCGATCGGAAAGAGCTCACCTATCCGTCGCCGACGCACCGCGGTCCAGAGGTGGCGAAGCATGGGAACGAGCACGAGGGCGCCGTTCCAATTGAGCGCAGCCCCACACGCTCTCGCCACGACGATGAGCCCGTTGGCCCCGGCCGCGTGATAGTGAACCGCGGCCAACCCGGCCAAAACGAGGTTGACCGCCACGTACGCGGCCACCCACGCGGACAGGACGACGCCATTGCGGAGCCAACCGAGCCGACGCCGTTTCGGTGCACGCTCGCGAGCATCCTGCTCCGCTCGATCCCCTGGCCGAAGCAGCTCGACACCGCCGCGAGCGAGGAGTTGGCGGAGTTTGGGACGCGCCCCGATGAGTTGCAGGAATTCTTGGAAGGAGATCTGCCGGTCGCCATCGCGATCGGTCGCGTTGAGCAAAGCATCGGCCACGCGCAGGGCGTCTTCTTCGGAGAGGATGAGGGCATGCTCGGCAAGTCCGATGTGGACCATGCGCTCGATCTCTTCGCGATCGATCTTTCCGCTCGCGTCGACGTCATGCATCCGGAACAGGAACGCGAGCTTGCTTTCGACCGAAGCCGTCATCATCGACTCGGCCGCCGCGGTGAACTCATCGGCGGTTCGAAACCCACGCCCCAATGGATCGAGCGCATACAAGAGCCGCCCCGCGAGGTACTCGCTGCGGATCCCGAGCGCCGCTTTCACGGCCGCCGTGTCGACGCCCCGACCTCGCTCGAGCCGCCCTTGCAGGGCCTCGCGAATGGTTCGCAGACCCCCCGTCGGGCTGCCGGGCGACGGTCCGTTCATGATTTGGGCGCCGCCTGGGCGAGGGCTCGACCAAACCCAAACGAATACTGGATGGCACTCGTGATGGAGAGCACCGTGGCGAGGTAGAGCATGAGGAGTCCGATCACGTGAAAGTCGATCGCGATCGGGATCACGGGAAGTTCATAGGTGGCATCGACGATGACGAAGCAGATCGCGATGAGCTGGATCGCCGTCTTGACCTTGCCGCCGCTGCCCGCTGCAATCACGACACCACGTTCGGCCGCGAGCTGGCGGAGGCCGTTGATGTAGAGGTCGCGGCCGAGCATCACGACGACGAGCCACGCCGGCAGCCAACCGAGATCGACGAGGTAGATCATGACCGACAACGCCATGAGCTTGTCCGCGAGTGGATCGACGAACTTGCCGAAAACGGTGACGAGTCCCTGCCGCCGAGCCAGGTAGCCGTCGAGGAGGTCGAGGACGGCCGCGAGACCAAACAGCAAGGCGGCGACGAAGTTGCGCCGCGGGTGCGCGGGGTCGACGAGCATGATGACGGGGGGGATGAGGAAGAGCCGCCCGATCGTGATCGCATTGGGCAAATTGAGGAGCTCGACCTTGAACGCATCCCATTGACTGTGCCGCGGGCTCACTTGGTTCCCTTCTCGAGTCGTCCTTGATTCATGACGGGCAGGCTGACCAACGCAGCGCCCTCCCCCTCGCAGTGGACGAACCCATACCGACCTACCATGCGGGGCACGACGTTGCCGACCCAACCGACGAAACCGCGATCGCGGACGCGATACGGCCGGTGCGGCGCGATCTTGATGGCTACGAGTTCACCGGGAACGCGCAACGCGATCTTGCCCTCACCCGCGATCCGAACGAGCGGGATGGGCGAAGCCGAACTTCGCGAGCCCGGGACCAACCCCGCGTCCCACATCAAGGACGACTCGATCGCCCACACGCGCTCCTCGACGAAAAAGCACAGATCGCGTTGGAGTTGAAGCGGGTAGAAACTTTCGTCTTCGCGCGCGAGGATCATGTGTCCCTCGCCTTCGAGCGTCACCAGGCGATGGAACACGTCGGGCACGGCACGGCCTTGCATGCGCCGCTTGAGCGGACGGGTCTCCAGGTTTTCGCTCGCGAGCAACAAGGCGTCGGTGCGAGCGACCAACTCCCCGCTCAAGGTGATCATGAGATGGCCCTCGTGGGTGAGGGTGAGCGTCGCGACACCGGGGGCGGGATTGAGCAGTCGCGCGAATGCGAAGGCCGTCACACCGGGGGCCGCAGCCGCGCGCACTCGCGCCTGATCCTTGGCCTTGAGCACGGGCGCAGAGTATCGCAGTCAGCGGCTCGCCCCAGGCGCCTTCGGCCGGAGAGCTCGGGTCTCGGGAATCACGGAGCGACGTGGCGAGCGGGGCCGGGCATGGCGTCGCTCTCCGGTCGCGTCCGTCGTTCGTACGCGTAGTACCGCCGGAGCACGGCCCGAACGTACGCGCGGGTCTCCTCGAACGGTGGCACGCCGCCATATTTTTCCACGTTGCCGGCCCCCGCATTGTAAGCGGCGAGCACGAGCACCATGTCGCCGTCATAGCGATTGGCGAGCATGCGAAGGTAACGGGCCCCGCCGAAGATGTTCTGCGCAGGATCCATGGGGTCGTCCACACCGAGCATCCTCGCGGTCGCCGGCATCAGCTGCATGAGCCCTGTGGCTCCGGCCCGTGAGACGGCGCGGGGATAGAAGTTGCTTTCGGTGTGAATCACCGCCCGCAGCAACGACTCGGGCAAGCGATACCGCTGCCCTGCCCCCCGAACGAACCCGTCGTACCGATGGAAGCGCTCGGTCCCGGCCTTGGTCGGATCGTCGGGCATGGGCACCCGATCGAACGACCGTCCGTCCGTGCGATTGCCGGCGAGGCTCTTCCACAGGTGCCAATCGCCAGGGCGTTTGCCCGGCATGTTGGTCACGTGCAGGACGCCGGCCTCGTCGGTGTACTTGTAATAGTGGTTCTGCTCGCTCGCCGAAGCCGGAACGCTGACGAGGACGAGCAAACCCCATCCGACCACCGAGCGACACCTGTCGATCCAAGCGTTCAACGTCGAAGTCGCGCCTCGGCCCGAGCTTAGCCGCGGCCCGACCTCGAGCGCCAGAAAAGTGCTGCGCCCTCCGGGCTGACGACGCGTCGATCCGTCGGGACTGAGCGGCGCCCGGGCGGCCCGACGGCGCGGCCGGTTCTGGTACCATGCCAAGCCTCGGTGAGTACCCCGATCGTTCAGTCTCGTTACCTCGTCCTCGGCAGCGGCCTGGCGGGGCTCTATTTCGCCCTCCAGGTGGCGGACCGCGGAACGGTCACGATCCTGACGAAGGAAAAGCCCATGTCGTCGAACACGCGCTGGGCCCAGGGGGGGATTTCCGCGGTTTTCGATGGTGACGACACGTTGCAGTCCCACGTCGACGACACGTTGCGCGTCGGCGCCGGATTGTGTCGACCCGAGATGGTCGAACGAGCCGTGGCGATGGCCCCTGCCCTCGTCCAGCGGCTGAGCCAAGACTACGGAGCGCAATTCGACCGCGAGAGCGATCAGGACAACGCGCCCTTCCAACTCGGACGCGAAGGCGGACACAGCCATCGCCGCGTCGTGCATCACCTCGACACGACGGGGCACGAGATGATGCGGGCCCTCCTCGCCGCGGCCGAGGCCCACCCCAACATTCGCGTGCTGCCTCATCACATGGTCATCGACCTCTTGTCGTGGTCGAAGGTCGATGGCAGCCGCGGATGCTTCGGAGCCTATAGCTTCGACACGAAGACGGGCGAAGTCGGTGCTTACGTCGCGCCCGTCACCGTGCTCGCGACGGGGGGCGCCGGCAAGGTGTACCGCTACACCTCGAACCCGGATGTCGCCACGGCAGACGGGGTCGCGATGGCGTTTCGCTTGGGGGCCAAGGTCGCGAACCTCGAGTTCATGCAGTTCCATCCGACGTGCCTCTACCACCCGGATGCGAAGAGCTTTCTCGTCAGCGAAGCGGTGCGGGGTGAAGGCGGGATCTTGCGTCGGCAAGACGGCAGCGAACTCATGAAGGGCAAACACCCGATGGAGAGCCTCGCCCCGCGTGACGTCATCGCCCGCGAGATCGATGCGGAGCTCAAGCGCTCCGGCCAGAGCTATGTCGAGCTCGACGTGACCCATCTCGATCCGGGGTTCGTCGTGGATCGATTCCCAGGGATCCACCGCCGCTGCATGGAGCTCGGCATCGACATGCGGAAGCGGCCGCTCCCCGTGGTTCCTGCAGCCCACTATATGTGCGGCGGCGTCGTGGTGGACCCTTACGGGCGCACCAACGTGGAGGGACTGATGGCGATCGGCGAAGTCGCCATGAGCGGCATGCATGGCGCTTGTCGGCTGGCGAGCAACAGCTTGCTCGAGGCGCTCGTGCTCGCGGCCGGAGCCGCCGAGGTCTGTGACGACTTTGGTCGCGCGCCACCGCTCCATGTGAGCGACTGGAACGAGGGCGATGCGGTCGATTCCGACGAGGCGGTGATGGTGAGCGCGAACTGGCAGGAGGTTCGAGCGATCCTGTGGAATTTCGTCGGCATCGTGCGCAGCGACAAGCGACTGGCTCGAGCGCGGCGCCGAATCGAGCTCATTCGCGAGGAGATCCGCGACTACTATTGGCGGTTCAAGATCACGCGGGACTTGCTCGAACTCCGCAACATCTCGCTCTGCGGGTACCTCATCATCGAGTGCGCCGATCGACGTCGCGAAAGCCGTGGGTTGCATTACACGCTCGACTACCCCGATCTCCTTCCAGGACCCGCTCGCGACACCGTGCTCGACAAATGGGTCGTGCGATGACCGCGAAGCGGTTCTCGTGGGCGTTGGCCGTGACGTCCTTGCTGATGGGAGCGGCGGGATGCGACGCGCGTGGGCTCAAGCATCCCGAACAACTGAGGTCGGCCTACGCCGAGGCGTTGGTTCTGGAAGACCCAGCCACGGCCTACGCTCTACTCGCGCCCGAAGTCCAAGCTCGGGTCCCGCGCGAGGACTTCGAGCGTCGGTGGCGCGAAACTGCCGAGATCCGTTTGGGCTGGGCGACCGCCACGGAGCAGCTCACCGAGGCCCAACGCACGCCCGTGTTCGGCGGGATCACGGTTCACGAAGGCGGCCACATTCTCACGTGGACGGCGGGTGAGGACCGGTATTGGGTGGTCGACGGGCTGCCCGGATCCCCGCGGACGGAGAGCCCGAGTCAGGTGATCCGAGCGTTCGTCGCGGCTCTGCGAGCGACCGATTGGTCGCCCGTGGAGGCCGTTCTCAGCGAGGGTCTTGCGGCGGGCGTGCGTGAGGACCTGCGCTCGCGGGTCGAAGCGATCGAAGCGGCGTTGGACCAGCCGGACGCTTTGGAACTGAGCCCCGACGCGCTTCGGGCCGAGCTCCATTACGATCCCGGCAAAGCGTTGGTCCTCGAACGGAGCCCGCGGGGCTGGCGAATCACCGCGTTCGAGTAGATCCACGCCCCTTCGGGCGCTGACGGGGCTCCACGCCCCTTCGGGCCGGGTGCCGCGGGGCTTACGCCGGATTGTGGAGATTCGGTAGCAATAGCACTGGACTCGGGGTCCCGAAACTCGCTAAGTACGCCCCGTTTCCGTCTCTTTGCCCATGGGATCGCTCGCGGCTCGGCCGCGGCGGAGGGGTGTATTCTCAAGTGCCCATCGACGCTACCGAGCACGTCACGATCCAAATCTCGACCGAACCTTGGCATCTCGTGGAGTGCGACGCCTTCGTGTGTCCGACGAACAGCCAAGGGATCATGTCCCACTATCCCGCGTCCAAACTCAGAGACCTCGCGGACGAGGACGTGGAGAGTTTGGTGCGGGAACATACGCCGCTCGCGGTGGGTGCTGCCTTCGTGACGTCAGCCGGAAAGATGAAGGCGCGTTACCTCATCCATGTCCCCAACACCGATGTTCCGGGCGGTCCCGTTCAGGTCGAAGACGTGTTGCGAGCTTCGGCCGCGGTGATCGTGGCGTGCCGGGTCCGAGGGTTTACGACCGTCGCCGTTCCTCTGATGGGAGCCTTCGAAGCCGGGATCCCTGCCGAGGAAGCTGCACGGGCGATCCACAGCGAGTTCCGTTCCTATCGTGGTGAACGAGCGATCCGCGTGCTGCTGATGGCCAAGGACGCGGACGAAGTCGAAGTCTTCGAACTCGCGATCGAAGGCACGGCCTGATCACCTTTTCGACGGCACGCAACGTTTTCGTCGCGCGAGTTCGCCGACCTGTCGCACGACCTTCGGTCTGTGCTAAGAGTGCGGCGAGCCGCGAGTGACTGCCATGATGCCAGACGCCTACATCCCCGCTCTGATGTTCATCATCTTCGCGATCGGTTTCGGGGCGGCGAACCTCGGCATTACGATGGTCCTCGGCCCGAAGCGAACCTCCGCGATCAAGGACGAGCCGTTCGAGTGCGGTAGCGATCCGATCGGGAGCCCTCGCGTCAAGTTCAGCGTCAAGTTCTACCAAGTCGCGATCCTGTTTCTGGTGTTCGACATCGAGGTCGCGTTCCTCTATCCGTGGGCCTCGCTGTTTCGGCACTTGAGCTGCAACGGCACGTTCGACACGGCCACGGGGATCTGCATGGGCCAAGCGACGCTGTTCGGCCTCGTCGAAATGTTCGTCTTCCTCGGCGTCCTCGTGGTCGCCCTCGCCTACATTTGGCGCAAGCGGGCGCTCGATTGGGCATGAGCCCGCCGTTCGCACGATCCGTTCAGGGAGATTCACCCGTTTCCAACCTCCGAGTTGACCCCAAGGGAGCTTCGAACCATGGCTGATGGCACTTCCAACTACGTCCCCACCGTCCTGCAGGACGCGATCAATTGGGCGCAGAAATACAGCCTGTTCACGTATCCGTTTGCGACGGCCTGCTGTGCCATGGAGTTCATGGCGACGATGGCGGGGCGTTACGACATCGCTCGGTTCGGGGCCGAGTTCCCCCGCTTCTCACCCCGCCAGGCCGATCTCCTGATCGTCATTGGCACCATCACCGAACGTCAGGCACCGGTCCTTCGCCGCGTCTACGATCAAATGATCGACCCCAAGTGGGTCATGGCGTTTGGGGTTTGTGCGTCGACCGGCGGGTTCTATCAGAACTACACGGTCACGCCGGGCGCGGACCAAATCATCCCGGTCGATGTGTACGTCCCGGGCTGCCCCCCTCGCCCCGAGCAGGTGCTCGATGGGCTGATGGCCCTCCAAAAGCGGATCCAAGAGCACCGAGGGCACGTCCAGAAGGAGATCGGTCCCACCGCGACGGTCAGCGTGAAGGATCGACGGAAACTCCCGCTCATTCAAGACGGCACCACGATGTCGCTCGATGAGGAGGAACGCATGCCTCGAGACGGAAGGGTGATCTGATGGCTTCGTTGAGCGAGTCGCTCCTGCAGGCGTTCCCCGAGGGGATCATCGAAACGGGCAGCTACCTCGGCGACGAGATCGTCGTCGTGGAACGCGAGTTCTTGGTCGCGGTCCTCTCTTATCTTCGCGAGGATCCGTCCGCCGCCTTCGAGATGCTGATGGACCTCACCGCGGTCGACTATCTCGGTCAAGTTCCGAGATTCGAGGTCGTCTACGAACTCTACAGCGTCAGCCAAAAACACCGGATTCGCGTGAAGGTGAGGGTCGACGAAGCCTCCGAGGACTGTTGGGTCCCGACCGCCACGTCGCTTTGGCTGTCCGCCAATTGGTCCGAACGCGAAGTTTGGGACCTCTACGGCATCCGCTTCGAAGGGCACCCCGATCTTCGACGCATCCTCATGTACGAGGAGTTCGTCGGACACCCGCTTCGCAAAGACTATCCGCAGAACGCTCGTCAGCCGCTCATCCGTCGACCCGACGCGCCGCGGACCGACGATCAAACCACCCGCCTGCTCGAAGGCAGCCACGATCGCCGCGTCAGCGGCTGAACACCTGCAGACCACACCCCCGCGAGACCGCCGTGCAACCTACCGCTACGAACGTTGCTTCTCCCTCGGTCGGATTGGTCGAGGGTTTCGATCCCCGCTCTCGGCAACTCGGTGAGCTCCCCCTCTCGCCTTCGATGCAGCGGTTCGCTGACGAAGCGCAGCGGCTGCCGACCGAAGAGATCATCATCAACATGGGCCCGTCGCACCCTGCGATGCACGGGACGGTCCGGGTCGTGTTGCGCATCGACGGCGAGACGATCAAGGACGCCGACGTTCAAGTCGGCTACCTCCATCGCGGCTTCGAAAAAGAGTGCGAAGGCGGGACGTACACGCAGATCTTCCCGTACGTCGATCGCCTGAACTACGTCTCCCCCATGCTCAACAACGTGGGCTACGCGCGCGCGGTCGAGAAGCTGCTCGGTATCACCGAGCGCATCCCCGAACGCGCCGAGTACATTCGCGTCATCGTCGGAGAGATCGCGCGGGTCTGCGACCACATCACGTGCATCGTCGCGTCGTTGGCCGAGCTCGGGGGGATCACGGCCTTCTTCTACGGGATTCGAGCTCGCGAACACTTTTGGGAGTTGCTCGAAGATCTGTCGGGAGCGCGGTTGACCCACAGCTACTGCCGCATCGGCGGCGTGGCATGGGACCTCACGCAAAACTTCCCCGAGAAGTGCCGCACCAAGATTGCGAAAGTGCGAGCCCTGGTCGATGACGTCCGCAAGCTCGTCGAACGCAACCGGATCTTTTTGGATCGGATGGACGGCGTCGGGATCATCTCGGCTGCAGATGCACTCTCCTACGGGATCACCGGACCATGCCTCCGAGCGACCGGAGTCGCGTACGACGTTCGCAAAGACCACCCGTACTCCGTCTACGACCATTTCGATTTCGACATCCCCGTTGCGGACACCGGCGACAACCTGGGCCGCTACCTCGTGCGGGTCGAAGAGATCGATCAGAGCCTGAAGATCGTCGAGCAAGCGCTCGTGCAGATCCCACCAGGACCCGTCATCGTCGATGATCCGCTCATCGCCCTGCCGCCCAAACGCGAGGTGTATAACTCGATCGAGGGCATGATCGCTCACTTCAAACACATCATGGATGGGCTGCGGGTTCCCCCAGGGGAAACCTATAGCGCCACCGAAGCGGGCAATGGTGAACTCGGGTTCTACATCGTGAGCGATGGCTCGGGTCGCCCGTACAAGTGTCGATGCCGACCGCCTTCGTTCTATACGACCGCTGCGCTGCGACAGTTGATCGTTGGCGCCAACATCGCGGACATCGTCCCCATCTTTGGTTCTCTCAACATGATCGGCGGAGAGTGCGACCGCTGAAGCGCACGCAAACGTCATGTCTGACGAATCGATTCCACGCTTTCCGATCCCACCCCGCCCCCTAGGAACCGAGCTGCCGTCACGCCCCCTCGGGGCTGATTTGGCCCCTCCGCCGTTCGCGACGATGCCGGCGACGTCGACGTTGCCGATCGCGACGGGGCCTTCACTCGATCCGGTTCCGGCTCCCGCCCCTCGGGCTCCGAATCTCCCAGCGACGCCGATCGAAGGTCAGCCGACGGTCAAGGTCAAGATCGACGGTCGTGAAGTCGTCGTACGCAAGGGGAGCAACGTGCTCGAGGCCGCCAAACTCCTCGGGACCGACATTTGCCACTTTTGCTACCACCCGGGGCTGACGATCGCGGCGAGCTGCCGGCAGTGCCTGGTGGAGGTCGACCTGAAGGGGCGGCCCATGGGCAAGCTCCAACCGTCGTGCCAGCTCGAGGCGACGGATGAGATGGTGGTCGAAACTCAGAGCGATCGAGTCCTGCGAGCACGGCAGGACATGCTCGAGTTCACGCTCAAAAACCATCCGATCGACTGCCCGATCTGCGACAAGGCCGGCGAATGCACCTTGCAGCGGCACTACATGGCGCACGATCACCAGCTCACGCGGATCGACGTCGCGAAGGTGCACAAGCCCAAGGTCAAAGACATTGGGCGAGAGATCGTGCTCGATGCCGAGCGCTGCATCCTGTGCTCCCGCTGCATTCGCTTTTGCGACGAGATCCCGAAGACGAGCGAACTGACGATGGCTTGGCGTGGCGACCACGAGCAGATCGACATCGCCGAAGGGCAACGCCTCGACAATCCCTATTCGATGAACGTCGTCGACGTGTGCCCGGTCGGCGCCCTCACGGCCAAGGACTTTCGGTTTCAGATCCGCGCTTGGGAGCTCCGTGAAACGAAGAGCACGTGCCCCGGTTGTGCCACCGGCTGTGCCATCGGTTTGCATACGAAGCACGAGCACGCCTATCGCATCATCCCGGACGCCGATCCCGACGTGAACGGCCACTGGATGTGCGACGAAGGCCGCTACACGTACAAGCGATTGGATGCGTCGCAGCGGATCGGCAAAGCTCGCGTCGAAGGCGTGGAGACCTCGTTCGCGGACGCCATCGAAGCCGCGGCCGAGCGTCTACGCGACAAGAAGACCGCCGTGGTCTTCAGCTCCGTATCGACCAACGAAGCGAACCTGGCCCTCGAACATCTCGCCGCCTTGCTCGGGGCGCAGCGTTTCGTCCTCGGATACCCGTGGGGCGACAGTGACGACATCCTCATCGACGCCGACAAGAACCCGAATACTCGCGGAGCCCATGGCGCGGCGGGTTCGGTTTCGAAACACGAAGGTGAGCTCGCGCTCGAACTCGCCGGTCGGGCTTACGAGGCGGTCATCTTCCTCGATGGCGAAGGCGAACTCTCCGATGTCGCGACGACCGAACTGGCCGACGTGACGTCGATCTGCCTGGCCGATCGACGCTCGGCGTTGAGTGATGCTTGCACGATCGTACTGCCAGCCGCGAACTGGGCCGAAATCCTCGGCACGTACATCAACCGTCAGGGCCGCCTTCGGGTGGTGCGGCCGGCCTGGCGCCCGGAAGCCGACAGGCGGCATCGTGCGGAGATCATCCGGCAGCTGATCGTGGCCCTGGGCGGCGACGACATTGGACCGTCGCGCGAGCTCACGCGACGTCTCGCCGCAACCCACGGGCACACCGAACTCCTCGAAGCCCTCGGCCGAGAAGACGCCCCTACCCCTCCCACTCTTCTCCGTTTTCGCAACTCTCGTGGGTAAGCCTATGTTCTCGACCCTGATTACGACTGGGATCACGACTGGGATCACGGCCCTCCGCCGCGTGCCTCGAGCGGCCTGGTTGTTGGCGTTCGTCGTGTCCGTCGTGCTGCCGGCACTCCCCGTGCTTGGAGCCTCGGCTGCCCCTGCCGCGGCGCTTTCGACCACGGTGGTCGACCTGCAGCCGACCCGGATCGTTTTTCATCCGGATACCGAAGCCACACGTGTCGAACTGCACAACGTGGGCACGACCCGCGTCCGCGCCGAGAACTTTCGGATCGAAGGCGCTGACTGGGCCGGATTCGCGATCGTCGAGGGGCTCGATGCGCAGACGATAGACCCGGGTCAGATGTTCTCGTTCCACGTCAGCGTCGATGGCTCGTCGTTCAAGGACGCGAAGGCGTACCGGTCGGGTGGCGCCGAGCTGCGACTGACCGTCGGTGGCGAACGCCGGACCGTTCCCCTCGTGTTCGAGAATCCATCGTGGATCTGGACGCACTTCATCCCCGCCCTCATCAAGATCCACCTGATCGCACTCGGGTTCGTCTTGCCGCTCGCGTCGCTCTTGACCTGGCTCGAGCGTAAGCAGAGCGCGATGATGCAGGACCGGGTGGGTCCGAACATGGCGCGGATCCAAGTCGGCGGCGTCACTCTGCGGCTGTGGGGTCTGCTCCACATCGCGACCGACGGCATCAAGATGTTGTTCAAGGAGGACTTCGTCCCCCGGCGTGCTCACGTTCCGCTCTACACGCTCGCCCCGCTGATGGCGCTCTGCCCCGTGATCGCGGTGTTTGCCATCATCCCGTTCGGCGATGCGCTCTGCTACGGAAGACTCTTCGAGGTCGTGACCCAAGCCGACGTGGATCAGTGCGCAGCGGGCCGCGGAGGAACGCCGCTCCAGATCGCCAAGATCGACGTCGGTCTGCTCTTCTATTTCGCCATCGCCTCGCTCGCGACCTACGGCACCACCCTTGCCGGTTGGGCCAGCTACAACAAATGGGCGGTGCTCGGTGCATTGCGAGCATCCGCTCAAATGATCTCGTACGAGGTCGCACTCGGCCTCACGGTCGTCGGCGCCCTGCTGGTCTATGGCTCGCTCGAGCCCCACGCGCTGGTGCACGCGCAACTCGATACCTACTGGGGAATCGTGCTGCAGCCGCTCGCGTTCGTCCTGTTCTTCACCGCCGCGGTTGCGGAGACCAAGCGAGCCCCGTTCGATCTGCCCGAAGGCGAGTCCGAGATCATCGGCTACTTCATCGAATACTCGGGGATGCGGTTCGGCTTGTTTTTCCTCGCCGAGTTCATGGAGGTCATCTTCGTCGGGGCCATGGTCACGACGTTGTTCCTGGGCGGCTGGTCGCTTCCGTTCGGGCTGATGGGCGCCTCGGGGTTCGTGTCGGACGTCGCTGCGCTCGGGTTCTTCGTCGCCGCTGGGGCCGGAATGATCGCGACCGGGGTTCTCATCGCGGCTTCGAACAAGGCCGTCCGCGACTTCGGTCGAGTGCTCACGGCATTGGGGATCGTGCACGTGCTCATCGGCCTCTGGGCCGCATCGTCGGGATGGGGGACCGCGATGCCCCACATCCTGGTGGTCGTGATCGGTATGACGACCTGGGGCATCAAAGTCTTCGCACTGTGCTGGCTGCAGCTCCTCATTCGTTGGACCTTGCCCCGCTTCCGCTATGACCAACTGATGGGCTTGGGTTGGAAGGGTCTCCTCCCCCTCTCGGTTGCGAACATCGTGCTCACGGCGATCGTGGTCTACGCCATGATGCCGAGTACGGGATCAGCATCCGTGACGTCTACGACAACGGCTACACAAGGGGACACACCCCCCGCTACGGATAGGGAACACACCCCATGACCATCGGCGTCAAAAAAGTCTCGCTCGAGCGTCGTTTCTCCGATCAGATCTTCCTGCCAGCGATCCTGCAGGGGTTGATCACGACCGCTCGGCACTTTTTCAAGAACACGCTGTCCCCAGGCCAAGAGGACGTCGATACGATTCGCTATGGCGAACCCGACGTTCGCGTCGAGGATTATTATCCCGACCGGTTTCGCGGTGTGCACCGCTTGATGCATCGCGAGGATGGTTCGGTGCGCTGCGTCGCATGCATGTGCTGCTCGACGGTGTGTCCGGCCAAGTGCATTTACATTCAGGCGGAAGACCGTCAGGACGCGCAAGAGAAAGCACCCAAGAGCTTCGTCATCGACGAACTCAAGTGCGTCGTGTGCGGCCTATGTGTCGAGGCCTGCCCTTGTGATGCGATTCGCATGGACACGAAACAACACATGACGGCCACCGAAGTCCGTCAAGACGCTGTCCTCGCCAAAGTCGATCTCATGAAGCGCGGGACGTTGAGCGTTGCCATTCAGGGCGGCGTGAGTGCAGATTTTCGAGCGGACGCGCCCAAGGCCGACCCTCGGTTCATGCACGATCCGCGCTAACGCTCTCACGTCCGCACCCGCCCTCCGTGAGCGAGAGTGGGTGCATGCAAGGTTCGTTGTGTCGCTCGAAGCGACAGGTGGAAACCAAAACGTGCGCGGGCGGATGCCTCGAGCCCTGCTACAATCGTCGATGGTGGGCCGTTGACCGGCTTTCAAGTTCTTCCTACCCTCGTTCAACCAGGGAACCGCCTCTGTTCGTAGGTGTGCAGGCCCGTCCGGCGGGAAGCCCAAAGCGAATATCCGCGGTGCCCACCTACTTCGGTAGGGGTTGAACTCGAAAACGTCCGGCATCGGCCCACCGCTTTTTCCGAGTCCTCGTGTTCGGCGAGCCCTTCACGCCCCCATCGGGGCTGAATCGACTTCACGCCCCACCGGGCTGAATCGACTTCACGCCCCACCGGGCTGAATTCGGTCTCCGGGGGCGTAAATCTCTGGAGCGTGAAGCCTACCATTCCGGTTGCTTGCCCAAAACGTCGGCGGCATCGCGCAGACGCAGACGAACGCGATCTTTCCCCAAGACCGTAAGCGTCTCGAAGAGCGGAGGCGTGGCGGTGCGGCCGGTCGAAACCACGCGGAGCAGGGTAAAGAGCTCCTTCGTGCTGTAGCCATGTTTCTCACCGAACGCGTGCGAAAACGCTTCGAGACCTTCGGGTTCGAAGGCGCGAGCGCGAGGGTCTTGTTCGATGTCCTCGAGATAGGCGCGTAAGATTCCGACCACGTCTTTGCGGGTTCGGTTCTTGAGTTTGAGGACCGGCAACACGCTCGTGTAGTCGACCGTCCCACCGAAAAAGAACGCGGCGTAGGGAACGAAGTCGTCCAGTCGAGCGATCCGTTCGCGGCAGAGGGTCACGATCCGAGCCCAACGTTCACCGCCACAAATGTTGTGCGCCAAGGTTTCGGCCAGACTCGTCGGACTCATCGCGCGGAGGTCATCGCCGTTCCACGCCTCCAGCTTGCGCGGATCGAACACTGGACCTCCGGTTCGAACCTTCGCCCAGTCGAAGGCCTCGATCATCTCGTCCAACCCGAAACGTTCGCGGTCGTCCCCCATCGAAAAGCCGAGGGTGGCCAAGAAGTTGAGGAAGGTAGTCGGCAAGTAGCCGAGGTCGCGATAGTAGACGATCGAGACGGGATTCTTTCGCTTCGAGAGTTTCGACCGATCGGCGTTGCGCAAGAGCCCGAGGTGATAGAAGAGCGGAGGAGTCCAGCCAAAGGCCTTGTAGAGGAGCACGTGCTTCGGCGTGGAGGTGATCCAGTCTTCGCCGCGAATCACGTGGGTCACCCGCATGAGGTGATCGTCGACCACATTGGCAAGGTGATAGGTAGGAAACCCATCGGACTTGAGCAGGACCTGGTCGTCGATCTCGGCGTTGGCAAAACGCACCTCACCCCGCAGTTCATCGATGAACACGGTTTCCCCGTCGCGCGGCACCGCCAGACGAACCACGTAGGCCTCCCCAGCGTCCGCGCGAGCTCGCGCGACGGCGGGGTCGAGCCCCCGGCAGTGTCCGTCGTATCCGGGGTTTTGTTTTCGGGCCATCTGTTCTTTGCGCAGCATTTCGAGGCGCTCCGCGCTGCAAAAACAGCGATAGGCCGAGCCACGATCGAGTAGGGTCTGCAGCTGCGCACGATAGAGGTCCGTCCGTTCGGACTGCCGATAGGGTCCGTACGGCCCGCCTTTGTCGGGTCCCTCATCCCAATCGAGGCCGAGCCAATGCAACGCTTCGAGGATCGCCGCTTCGCTGCTTCGGCTCGATCGCTGCTGGTCCGTATCCTCGATCCGAAGGATGAACTTCCCCCCATGCCGCTTGGCGAACACGTAGTTGAACAGGCCGATATAGGCCGTACCTACGTGGGGGTCGCCGGTCGGGCTTGGGGCGATCCGAACGCGAGGCGGCATGGACTCGTCCACACCGGCCCGTGGCAAGGGCTCCGACATGGGGCAACGCCTACCACAAGGTCGTGTCGCTCGTTAGACTGGAAACTACATGGTCGCAGCGGTGAATCAGGAATTGATCGAATCGTTGCGTCCGATCTGGACCCGTCGGATCTCCGACCGGGCGGTCTCGGCCCTCGAATTGCTGGAGACCATGATCCGGGCCTACGGGGTCGTCCACCGCAAAGACCACGAGCTGCGAGCCGGAGAACGAGTGCTCAACGACGACCGCGAGCTCCTCCCGCGCGTCGCTCGCTGTACGAGCCTCGGCCTCTCCCTCTATCTCGGCAATCGACGAATCGCGTCGTTTGCCGTCCTCGATGCCGGAGCTGCGGGCGAAGTCGGGGGTTTTGCCGATGCCGCGCTCGTCGATGCCGTGTTGCGCAAGCGCGAAACCTTTCGCGGAACCTTGGTCCTCGACGGACGCCGACACCTCGTCGCGTGTCGACCGCTCATGTCCCTCCAATCCCACGACGACTATGGTCCTTTGGGGATGATCGAGGCCTACCAGGACCTCGACTCCCTCGACGCGATGGTGGACACCGGGTTGCGTGAGGGCGTGTCTGGGCGGCCGGGACCCACGTTTCGCGATCACGCCGACCGCATGGAAGACGTGATGCACTTCATCGACGACGTCGGCCGTCGACTCCAGTTGCTCGCCCTGAATGGCAATATTCTGGCTGCCCAAGCGGGAGATCACGGTCGCGCGTTTCGCGTCGTTTGCCGCGAACTCGGGAGTCTTGCGGCTCAATCGAAAGAAGCGGTCGCTCGAGTTCGCCGTCTGACGCAAGAACTGCTGCCCGAAGAAGACGATCCTCCACCGGGCTTCGTCCTCGAAGAACCGACCCCAGATCCAGAGTGATCGAGGCGTCTCGCCAGATCGCTTCCCTGCGCGTCGACCCGCGCAGAAATGTTTCAACTTTCGGTTTTTTGGAAGAATATCGGGGACTTGAGCCTTGACAGGGTACACGGTCACCACGTGGAAAGGCCTGAAATTCCCTGCTTTTTCGGGTTCTCAAGGCTTGTTGCTAAGGTTGGCCCGTGTTAGGTCCTGCCGTGTAGGCCGGGGATTGATGAATGGATCAGATCTTCGAAAGCCATTTTGGAGGTAATCAAAACTCCAACAATGGCGGCGAAACAGAGGGGTACTGCCCCAAATGCCGCGCGGACACCCAACATGTCATCCTCGAGAGCTACGGCGACGAGGTGCGACGCGTGCAATGTGCCGTATGCGGCGATACTCATGCGTTCAAGCCGCCGCGAGGTGGCGATGACGACAGCCCAGAACCCCTCGTGGCCAAAAAGAAGGGCCAGAAGAAAGTCGATTGGCTCGAAGGCATCAACGCGCACGACCATACGACCGCCACCCGTTACTCCCCCAAGGCCGAGGTAAGCCTCAACCAGATCGTGGTGCATCCGACCTTTGGAGTCGGGTTCGTCTCGGACGTCGTCGGCGAGCAGAAGGTGGAAGTCATGTTCCGCAACAATCTGCCGCGCGTCCTGGTCCACGGACGGGGTGAAACCGAGGAAGAACGCCGCGGAGAGCGAGTCGCCGAAGACGAGATCCGTCAGCTGCTCGGACTCGAAATGGGTCCGTCGCCGGAGGAGATCGCTGCCGACCGCGAACGCAAACAGGCCGAGGAAGAAGCGGAGAAACAGCGTGCTCTCGAAGAGAAGCGCGTTGCCGCGGAGCGGGAAAAACAGGAGGCCAAGGAAAAGGCCGACGAAGAGCGAAAGCGACGCGACGCCGAAAAGGAAGAAAGGCGCCTGGAGAAGGACCGCGAGAAAGCCCGGAAGGCCAAGGAGCGGGAAGACGATCGGGCTCGTAAGGCCGAAGAACGCAAAGCCGATCAAGAACGGCGGCGTGAGGAAGCCGAACAGAAGCGCGACGAAGAGCGAAAGCGTCGCGACAGCGAAAAGGAAGAGAAGCGCCTGGAGAAGGAGCGCGCTCGTCTAGCTCAGAACAAAGAGAAGGAGCGCGAAAAGGCCCGCAAGGCCAAGGAGCGCGAGCAGGACAAGGTCGCCAAGGAGCGCGAGCAGGACAAAGTCGCCAAGGCGCGCGAGAAAGAAAAAGCCGTCAAGCAGCGCGAGCAAGACAAAGTCGCCAAGGCGCGCGAGAAAGAAAAAGCCGTCAAGCAGCGCGAGCAAGACAAAGTCGCCAAGGCGCGCGAGAAAGAAAAAGCCGTCAAGCAGCGCGAAAAAGACAAGATCGCCAAGCAACGCGAGAAGGACAAGTCCGCGAAGCAACGCGACAAGTCGAAGACGGCAGCGAGCTCGGCAAAAGGATCGGCTTCGGCCAAGAAGGGCAAAGCCGCTGCGGGGAGCGCCAAAAAGCCGAGTGCGGCCAAGGCTGCCAAGACCAAGAAGGCTCCCGCTGCGAAAAAGGCCTCCTCACCGGCGAAGGCATCCAAGTCGTCCGGAGGCGCGGCGAAGGGCCGCGGAGCTGCGAAAAAGCCCGCCGCAAGTGCGCGCAAAGGCCGAGGGGACGCGAAGAAGTCGAACGCGGGGAAAAAGACCGCCGCGAAAAATCCAGAGCGCGGTGGCTCCAAAGGGTCGGCCTCATCGCGCGAAGGCAAACGGCGCGCGAAATAGCGTCCTCTCGTTCGCGAACGGCGAGCCGACACATGTCGGGCTCGCCGTTTGCTTGGGCTGGTCGAATGCGCCAATTTGACATCTCTCGATGTCCACGCGGCACGACGTTCGGCACCCCAACGCCAAGCCAACCTTGGGATCACGCGGAGTTTTGGCGACGGTGTTCGGAGGCCGCGTCGATGCGCTGACCAGCGCAGTGCTGGTGTTTCCTCTGTTTCTGACCTATCAGCTCGGCATTTTGCTCGGCAAAGGTCAAAACGGAGTCGACTTCGTCACGCGGGCGCTCGTCGAACTGAGCCGCGAAAGCCTGGAAAACTATCTCTACATCTTGGGAGGCATGATGCTCGCGTACCTGGCGACGCTCATCGTCCTCAAGCGACGCAATGCGTTCGACCCTCGTGCGTTCGTGCCTACGATCCTCGAATCGAGTGCGTACGCACTGATCATGGGATCCCTCATCGTGTTCGTCATGCGCGAGGTGCTCGGGGTCTCACCAGGACTCAACGTGCCCGCGGGCCCAGCATCGACGGACATCCTGGTCATTTCGGCAGGTGCCGGTTTTCACGAAGAGTTGGTGTTCAGGGTGTGTTTGATGGGAGGACTCGCATGGCTCCTGGCGGGGCTCATGGGACCTCGCCAAGCCTGGATCGTCGCTCTCCTCGCGTCGTCCCTGCTGTTTTCAGCGGCTCACCATCTCGGTGCGAGCGGAGAACCGTTTGCCGTCCCCGCGTTCGTGTATCGAACCTTGGCCGGAATGTTTTTCGGCGTGGTCTACCGGCTTCGTGGCTTCGCGGTGGTGGCCTGGACTCACGCGATCTACGACGTGTATGTCCTCACACTCGGGTAGCCACTCGCCCACGGGTCAAGTCTGCGTGACGATCGCTTCGACGCCGGCAACACCCAGGAACAGCTCCTGCGCGAGCTGCTGGACCCGCGGTCCGGTCACACCATGGATCTCCGGCACGTAACTGCGATAACGGCCGGCACCCAACCCGTACACTTCGTCGAACGCCAGGTGCGAGGCAACTCGACTGCGACGCTGCAGTTCGACGACATGCTGCCCGACGAGCCAAGACTTCGCTCGTTCGAGTTCCGCGGCGAGCGGCGGAACCTCGGCGATACCGTTCAGCTCACGACGAACCGCCGCAAGCGCGCGCTCGAGCTTGTCGTGACTCGTGGCAGCGTAAACGGCGACGTGACCGCAGTCGAAGCCGTCACCCGTCGACACCGAGACGTTGTAGACGAGGCCCTCCCGCTCGCGCAGCGCTGCGAACAGTCGACCCGCCTGTCCCCCGAGCACGGTGACGAGGACCTCGAGCGTCGGCAACCGGGGATCCGCCAACGGAATCCCCGGGAACGCCAACACGAAGTGGGCTTGTTGCTTGGTCGAGTGCACCCGCATCGAACGCGGTCGCGCGGGATACCGAGGCGGTGACACTTCGGAGGCCGACTCGGTCGAGCGTGGTTGGGTGGGGAGTAACGCATCGAGCCGGCCGACGATGCCGTCGACGTCCACGTCCCCGCACAACCCCAACACCGCACGGTCGAGCGGATAGTGAGCGCTCCAAAGCTTGCGCAGACGCTCTGCCGTCAAGCGCTCGAGCGACGCCTGCGATCCCTGCCGTCGGCGGCCAAACGCATGCCCCTTGTACAGCAGCGAAAACGCGAGCTGAAACGCCTGGGTTCCGGGATCGTCCTGCTCCGCGACGAGATCTTCGAGCGCGATGCGACGCTCTTCGTCGAACTCCTGGTCGTCGAACCACGGCTCGCGTGCACACTCGATCATGCGCCGGAGCAACGTCGGCACGCCGGGAGCCAAGCACTCGAAATGCATCCCTGCGCTGTTGCGTCCCGCGAAGCCCTCGAGCACGGCGGCGAGCCCCTCGACCTCCGCCGCCAAAGCATCGCCATCGAGCGTCCCCGCCCCGCGGGTCAGCAACGAAGCGATGAGCGGCGAGGCTCCGACATCTCGCGGGGCCTCGATCCGGAGACCTCCGGACCAGACGAGCCATCCAGCGGCAACCGGCACCGATCGATTGACGAGCGCTCGAATCCGGAGACCCGACGGATGCTCGATGAACTCGATATCGCCGTCCTGGTGCCTCCGAACGGGCGGACGGGTCGCCGCTTTGGCTCGCAGCACCTTGCGCGTCGCGCCAGCGATGCGCCGTGGCAATGGTCGTGAGCGCGCTCCGTCCGGCAAGAGGACATTCACTGCGGCCAACCCGGGATGGAGATACCGCGCGCACGCCTGCCGGAGATCGTCGGCCGTGAGCCGCTCGAGCGTCTCGAAGTATCTCGCTTCACCGGCGAGATCGCCTCCCAAGCTCAGCTGGTACCCGATCGCGTGGGCCAACCCCTGCACTGTCTCGCGGCGATAGACGACATCGCTGCGAAGCAACCGCCGAGCGCGCTCCAACTCGGTTTCATCGATCGGCAGATGCCGCAGTTCGTCGACCTGTTCGAGCAAACCGAGCGTCGCTTGCTCGGTCCGCGCGACGGTCGTGTTCGCCGACACGGTGAACGAGCAGCCCCATCGTGAGGCGCAAAAGCTCGCATGAGCGTCGGTGACGAGCTGATCTCCGCGACGGGTGCGCATCGAGAGGCGCGAGGCCTCGCCGTGGCCGAGCGCGACCGAGACGAGATCCAGGGCGACCGCATCGGGGTCGGCGAGGATCGGAGCCATCCAGGCCATCGCGATGTGGCTCTCGGTCGCCTTCGCGGTGCGAACGCGCACGCGCGGACCTGCCGGTACGGTGGGTACGGTCGACGCGAGCCCTCGCCCACGAGAAGGCATCCCGCCGAGCATCTGCTCGGCGAGCTCGTGGACCGCTCCCGGCTCGAGCGGACCGACGACCACCAAGGCCAGGCGATCCGCCGTGTAGATGTCGTGGTGAAAGGCGGCCAAGCGCGAGGCATCATGCTTGGCCACCTCCGCGCGCCGACCGAGCACCGGGCGACCGTAGCCGTGCTCGGCATAGAGGAGTTCCATGAGGTCCTGGTGGACCCGCGAGGCAAGGTCGTCGTCGTACTGATTGATCTCCTCGAGAACGACGGAGATCTCTCGCCGCACCTCGGTCGGATCGAACTTGGGTTTCGCGATCGGCAGGAGCAACGCCCCGAGCGCTCGATCGATCAACCCCGCAGGGACAGTTGCGTGAAATACCGTCTCGTCTTGGCTCGTGAACGCGTTGACGTCCCCGCCCAAGGACTCGATCGCGCTCGCGATGTCGGTCGACGATCCATCGACGTGCGCGGGCTTGAACACGAGGTGCTCGAGCAGATGCGCGCAGCCGTGTTCGTCGGGGCGCTCGGACTCCGTCCCCGCCATGACCCAAAGCTCGATGGCGACGGGGCTTTCCGCGAGGGATGTCTTCGACGCGGAAAAGGTGGGGGTTGGACACACGAGGACCCGGGCTCCATTCGAGAGCCGGGATTCCACGGGTGCCACGATGCCTCCACCCGCGGCCGAGCCGGGATATCCGGTGGCGAGTGCGGCTTGCAAGACGGCCGAATGGCGATGCGTTGCGGTGAAGTCGTGCATCGGGTGGTTGGGTGGGTCGCTACTGCGCGAACCTCCAGTACCGAGAGACACTCGCTCGGTTCCGCGAAGTTCGGAGGTTCGTGATACCGTGAGAACGACGCGTGGGTCCAGCCATGTCCCCGCGCCGAAGCGCCGATGTCGGAGTCGCACGCCGCCCTCGAATCGCCGCCTTCCGCGGTTCCACTTCCCGCCCCTCTTCCGGGGCACTACCCAGGTGAGCCCCCTGAACTCACGGAGTTCAGGGAGGACCCCGGCAACGAGAAGCATTTTCTTCGTCTCCGCCCCAAGTTGCGTGAAGCCAAAGACTGGCGAGCGCTCGCGACCACGCTCGTCCTCCATGCCGCGGCGACCGAAACCGATCCCGCGCGCCGGAGTCGAGCCGCCGACCTGAGCATGCAGGCACACGAGCTCTTCCTCGAGCGCGTGGGCGATTCGGAGTCGGCCACCCACGCGATCGTCCGGGCCGTGATGCTGCGACCCGACAACGAGCGAGCGTTGGCGCGTCTGCAAAAGCTCTATGCCACGCAGAAGTCGCATCGCGAGCTCGTCACGCTCCTGCGATGGCGACTGCGGAACCATGGTGGAACCGCGGAACACCACCTCCAGCTCGCGCACCTGCTCGAGCGCCATTTCTTCGCGATCGGCGAGGCGGTGAAACACCTCGAGCTCGCCCTCGAACAATCACCGACGAGCTTCGAAGCGGCCGATCGCCTCGTTGCACTCTACGGGCGAGCGGGTGCCTGGGAGCCCGCCCGGGCGGTACTCGACCGGATCATCGCGAATCTCCATCCTGAGCGCGATCGGTTCCGCTTGGCCGACATGCATCGTCGTGCCGCGGCTTTATCCGCCTATGGGTTCGCCGACGTGCCTTCGGCGGCTCGCCATCTACAAACCTCGCTGCAGCTGGTCGCCGACGACGTCGACTCCCTCCAAGCGTTCGGGGTGCTCTATCTGACCTCGGGCAAAGGCGAAGGCGGTGGGGTCGTCAAGGCGACGGACATCTTGTTCAAGGCTGCCGAGGCCGCGCGTCGCCAAGACGATCGCCCGCGTGCACTCAAACTCCTGCGACGCTGCCTCGCCCTACGCCCCGACCATCCACGCGCCTTCGAGTCGGCCGAGAAGGTCCTCATCGCGGCCGAGGATTGGCTGGCCCTCGATCGCCTCTATGTCGACTGGCAGGCGGTCGATCTCGGGCCGAACCGGCTTGCGGTCATGCTCCGCCGCGCAGAGCTGCTCGAGACTCAGTTGCTGCGTCGCGAAGAAGCGAGGGCCCTGTACGAGCAAGCTCGCCTCTATCAGCGACCCGGCGACGTCGCCTGGCGAAGGCTCGCGGCGATCTACACCGAACGCGAGAACCTGCGAGCCCTCGTCGCCCTGATCGAGGCCGAAGTCGAGCAGGCGCCGAGCGACGTGCCGAGCGAGACGCTGTTGCGCGCGGCGACGATCTATCGCGAGGAGCTCGGACTCGAAGAGCGAGCGGCCGTCTACTACTACAAGGTCCTCGAGCGTGAGCCGTTCAATCCGGTCGCCTTCGAAGGCTACAAGGAGCATTGGCGTCGCAGCCGAAACTGGCTGCAGCTTCGCGATCTCCTGCTCTATCAGGTCGAGCAGGCCGAGGCATGCCCCACGGACACGACCCCGCTCGCATCGCCGGCCTTTGCCGAAGAGTTCGTCGAACTCGCGGACCTCTGTGAACGGCGCCTCGGCGACATGGACAATGCGGTCGCCGTTTGGCAACGCATGGCGAAGACGTACCCGACCGATCCGCGACCGGCGACGAACGTCACGCGCATTCAGAAGCGTGCGCGGATGTGGGACAGCATGGCGCGGGTCCATGAGACCGAGCTGCAACAGACCCAAGAACCGGGTCGACGGCTCGACATCCTCAAGCGCTTGACCCAGCTCTACCGCGATCGGCAGAACAACCCGCAACGCGCGATCGAGCTCTACCACGAGATCCTCGGGCACACGCCCGACGACTTGCAGGCCCGCCGAGCACTGTCTTCGCTGTACGACCGCGCCGGCGACTATGCCCGCGCCGTCGAACTCCTCAAACAACAGTTCGAAGACTCGCAGAGCACCACCGAACGTGTGTCGTTGCTGCGCCGCATGGCCGAGCTCTGGCACCAAGAACTCGAGTCGCCCGACCAGGCGATTTGGGCGTGCCGCGAGATCCTCGCGCTCGCCCCAGGGGACCAGGACGCCCACGCCCTGCTTCGACAGATCCTCGAGGAGCAGCAACGCTGGTCGGCCCTCTATGATCTCTTGCAAGGCGAACTCGATCGGGCCACCAAAGTCCCCGTTCGCACGCGTCGGCTGCAGCAACTCGCCGATCTCGCGGAGTTCCAACTCGGCGATCCGGCACGGGCGATGAGCGACCTCGCCCGCCTCGCGTCGCTCCGCGAGGACGACCTCGAGGTCCTCGACCGTCGCATCGCGTTGCTCGAACGTGTCGGCAACTTCGAGACCCTCGCCTCATTGCTCCAAGCGAGCGCCGCGAGCCCGGCAACCCCACCCATTCGCCGCAAGGATTTGCAGCTTCGCCTCGGCCGGATCGCCGAGTATCCCCTCCGCAATCTCGAGCTCGCACGCACGAGCTTCGAAGCGGTGATGGCCACCGAGCCGCTCCATCTGGAAGCGCTCACCGCTTTGGCTCGGATCCACGAACAGGAGGGGCAGTGGCAAGCCAAGGCGGCCGTGCTCGCGAAACTGCAAGAGCTCGCGATCACCGAAGACGAAACCTTCGAGCTCGCTCGCGAACGCGCTCGGATCTTCGCCGAACCCCTGAACGACCCGACCGAAGCCGCGAAGTGCATCGCCGAGACCTTCGAGACCCCGGTGCCGAGGAGCATCGAGGTCGCGCGCCTGCTCCTCGACTATTACGTCCGCGCCGGGGCTCATCGCCAAATCATCCGCCAGGCCGAGATCGTCTTGCTCGCCGAGCCCGATCCCGCGCAACGACGCTCGCTCTACGACCTCATCCGACGGACGTGGAGCGAACCGCTCGAGAACCAAAACGCCGCGCTCGAGGCGTTTGCAAGGTATGCGGACGAGGCTCCGAACGACCTCGAGGCCCTCTCGACGCTCAGCGACCTCCAGCTGTCCGCGGGGGATGGCACTGGGGCCCTGTTGACCTTGCAGCGCCGACTCGACGCCACCGAGTCGCTCGAGATTCGGATCGAGACGCTCGAGCGGATGGCGGAGATCTGCGAACGGAATCTCCAACGACCGGAGATCGGGATCGAGTACCTGCGTCAAGCCCTGCAGCTCTCCCCCACGACCGAGGCGCTCGTCGAACGCGCGCGAGAGGTCGCTCGTCGGCACCAGCAATGGGTTCCGTTTCTTCGCGTGTTGGCCGAACGCGATCTCGCGTGCGAGACCTCCGGCGATGCTGCGGGACAAATCGCGGTTTGCATCGAAGCGTCGCGGATCGCGGAGGATCACCTCGACGACGGCGAGAGTGCGTTCGGATGGCTCCGGCGGGCCTATTTCATCGCACTCGCGCTGCAGCAGGGAATCGAGCCGCTGCGCGAGCGCCTCGAAGCGACGGCCGCTCGTCACGGCCTGTGGGGCCCACTCGTTGCGCTCATCGAGGAGGAGGTCGACTTCACGTTGGCGCAGTCCGGCGACCATCGGGGATCGATCGTTCGGCTGCTCACCGCCGCCGATCTCGCGGAAGCACGCCTCCACGAGGGGCAGCGCGTGATCGAGCTGCTGGAGCGCGCCCACAGCCTAGATCCCCGCGACGAAGGCGTCGCGCACCGACTCGAGCGCGCGGCCGAACGCTACGAAGCCTGGCCGGCGCTCATCAAACTCGAGGAGGGCCGCCTACGACGGGCGTCCGAAGTTCAAGGGCGGTTCGACGCCTGCATGGCGATCGCCGGCATCCACGAGCACAAGCTGTCGGCCTACGAACGCGCGTTCCAGTGGATCGAGCGGGCACATCGCGAGGTCAAGACGCTCGAGCCCAGGTTGGCGGAACGAGCCTTCGATCGCCTCGTCGCCCTCAGCACCCGACACGTCCTTTGGAAAGAGCTCGCGAGCTACCACATGCGGCGCGCCGCCGAGGCGTCGCACGAGGTCGATCCGTCGGTGGAACACGAAGCGCTCCGCGAAGCGGCCCACATCCTCGATGAACGACTCGGGGACCCGCTCAGTGCCCTTCGAATCCTCACGGCCGGCGAACACTGCGGGGAACCGTTCCTCGACGAGGTCCGACGCCTCTGCGGCAAACTCGACGCCTCACGCCCTGCCTCGGGGCCACCGCTCGGGCCCCTCGTGCATCTCCAAGTGCTCAAGCGTCTCCTCGGCATGGAGACCGATCCCGCGAAACGGATCCTGTGGCTGCGGGAGCGGTCCCAGATCCGCGAACAGCGTTGGGGCGACGGTGAAGGAGCGGCGGTGGAGTGCCTCCGCGTCCTGCGTCTCGACCCGCACGACGAGGACGCCACCCGCGAGCTCCATCGCCTCGCTGGACGCTATGGGCAGTGGCCGTTGGCAGTGCTGCCGATCGCATGGAGCCTCGCCGAAGGACATGCCGAGCCCGCGACGGCGCTCGGTCGCCTCGCCGACCTCTACGAAGGGGCGCTCGAGCGCCCGGAATATGCTCTCCGCGCACGACTCGCGGGATGGGCCCGTGCCGGAGACCTCCCATCCCGCACGGAAGCTCTCGACGACCGACACTCGGCGATCTGGAGACTGGCGAAGGCCGTCGGTGTCTATGACAAGCCCCCGATCCCTTTCGATCTCGCTTTGCTGCCCACGTGGACCTTGCCCGAAGAACGCGACCTGCGAGCGTGGGGTGAGCTCGGGCTCGAACCCGAACTGATCGGCACCCTACCCCGGCCACCCGCGGAGCCGGCAACCCCGATGAGTTCCGACGCGATCGAAGAGCTCATCGAATTCGACGTCGCGGCCGACGACGCCGCGTCGAGCGTCATCCAAGAAATCCCGAGCGGCGAGCTCATGAGCTGGAACGACGGACGCACCGCGCCTCACGGCCTCCTGCTCGAGGAGCTCGACGCCGACGTGGTCGAAGTGATGCCCGATGAGAGCTGGGTCGAGGAGGATCGACGTCTCACCACCCGACGACCGCCGCCGCTGCCCAGGGCTACGAGCGAAGGCCTTCCCGTGCTCCCCGCCCTTCGCCATCCGGTTCTTTCCCCGCGCCCCAAAGTAGCATCGGGCTGGGAAGAGGTTGCTTTGGCGTATGCCTCGGTCCCGGTCAAAACCAAGGCCGATCGCGCGGACGTCGATCTATGCCTCGCGCGGTTGTGGGAAGAGGGTGGAGCCGATCTCGATCGGGCATTCCGGGCCATCGAGGATGCCCTCATGACCGTCCCGGAATACCCGTCGGCCGTCGCCGCACTCGAGAGCCTCGCCGAACGTCATTCCGCCGTCGACCGATTGGTGCGCGCCTACGAAGCCCTCCTCGCCGAGGCGACCATGCCCGACCACCTCATCGCGTTGGGTTTGCGCCTCGCTCCCCGCTACGAGGATCGGGGCGATCTCGAGGCCGCCGAAGAACGGTATCGCGGCGTCCTGCAGTTCGTGCCGAACCACCTCGAAGCGTTGCGGGCACTCTGTCGCATCTACGAGCCGACCACGCGCTTCAGCGACTTTGCCGCGGCGTACGGGTCCCTGCTCGAGGCCGAGCGCGGCGAATTGTCGCACGACGAACTCGTCCTCCGAACCATGCGGCTGGCCGCTCTGCTCGCGGATCGCCTGAATCGACCCACCGAAGCCATCGAACGATTGACGTTGCTCGCTCGCAACGTGCCGGGCCGCGTCGAGGTTCATCGCGCGCTCATCGATCTTCTCGTCGCGAGCAAGAAGTGGCCGCAAGCGATCGAAGCCATGCGGGTGGCGACCGAGACCACCGAGGACCTCGACTTCCGGCTCGACAACGTGGGCCGCGCCGCCGAGATCTACGAACGGGAGCTCGGCTTGCACGACCGTGCCATTGCGGCATGGCGAGAGATCCTCGCCGACCGCCCCAACGACGAGCGGGCACTGACTCGACTCACCGCACTCTACGAGGCGAAAGGAACCTTCGAGGAACTGCTGCCGATCCTCGACCGACGGCTCGCCCTGCCGATCGCGGACGTCCAGCAACGGATCGCCCTCCGCGTGGTGAAGGCCCGGGTCCTCGAGGAGCGGCCCGGCCAGGCCGCGGCCGCGATCCAAGCGTTGGAGGCCCTCCGTCGGGAGGCCCCGGACAACGACGAGGTGGCCATGCGACTGAGCCAGGCGTATCGCAAAGCCGGCCGCCGCGATGAAGGCCTGACGTTGTTGCGCTCGCACCTCGAACACAAAGCGACGACGGACCTCGACGCGTATCGCAACCTCGCCCTCACCGTCGCCCGCGTGCTCGACGAAGACATGGGTGAACCGACGCTCGCGCTCGCGGAGATCGAGCGTGCGCTCGGGCAAGCTCCTGCGGATCGATCCCTGCTCGATCGAAAGGTCGCGCTTTGTCGCCGTATCGGAGACACGACCGGCCTCGCGGTCGCCTTGGCGCATTTGGGCAGCATCGATGGATGGCTGGAGGCGGCTCAGATCCTGCGGGGGACCGATGGCGACGGCACCGCGGCGTTGCAGCTCTATACCCGAGCGCTCGAACGGGCCCGCAAAGAACCCGACGACGCCGAATCGGGGCACCGCGTGGCCCGGGCCCTGGAAGGGATCCTGCGTATCCACCTGCGTGATGGCGATACCCGCAGGGCGACCGCGTTCATCGATGAGCAGCTGAAACTGAGCGCTTCGGCGACTTCGCGGGCGCAGTTGCTGACCGAACTCGGCCGGATCACGTTCCACCATACCCGAGACGCTCAAACCGCCCGACGCCACTTCGATGCAGCGCTCGGCGAAGAGCCGGGATACGCCCCTGCGAAGCTCGGCAAAGCCGAGGTACTCGTCGCCGGCGGGCAATCCCAAGAGGCCGAGCAACTGCTCGTCGAGGCGGTCGACGCGTTGGGCCTCGCGCGCGAACACGAAAACGAACTCGTGGCGGCTCTCCTCGCGCTCGCGAAGATCCTCCAAGACACCGGCCGCTCGGGCGAAGCGTACCGGCGGCTCGCGTCGGCGGCTCGCCATGCCCCGGACAACCTCGAGATTCGCGCCGCGATCGTTCGCAATCGCATCGCCGCGGGTCGCCTACGCGATGCGATGACGTCCGCCGATCAAGTCCAACGACAGCTCGAGCAGGGGCTCGAGTTGTCGCCGCGAAACCGGCGGCTCGCGAGCGACATCTTCGTCGGTGCCGCGGAAGCCGAAGCTCACCACGGCAGCGCAGACGCCAGCTTCGAGCGGTACCGACGTGCCCTCGAGCTCGATCCGTCGAATCCCTCCGCCTTGGCTCCGCTCGTGACCCTGTGCAAACAACGCGGGGAGTGGCTCGGCGCTGCGCAGCATGCCATCGCTCTGGCGACCATCGACGGCCAGCCGCCCGAACAGCAAGGGCCACGCTATCTCGCGGCGAGCGTGTTGTTCCACGAAGCCGCTCAGGCCCAGGCGACCGAGTCCTCGACGGAACCCGGTGAGGATTCGGGTCAACCACCCGCCGCGGTTCGGCAACTGACCGAACGTTCCCTCGCGGCCCTCGAACGCGGCTTGGACCTCCTCGAACGAGCCGACCGGGTCGAGCTCGAGCTCGAGCAGGTTCGAACCGGGTTTCAGATCGCCCTCTCCGCCAAGGTCCCCGCCGCCTTGCGCCTGCTCGACGCGCTCGTTCGCTCCCGCAGTCGCGAGCCGGAGCAACTGCCGCTCTTGCTCGCGGGCCTCGACGTCGCACTCGACACCGGAGATCCGGAACGCGCGGGGCACTACGCGAAGGCAGCCCGTAGCCTCGCCCCATCGTCCTCGGCAGCGGTGCTCGGCCAAGCTCGGGTCTTGGAGGCGCTCGGCAAGATCGACGACATCGAAGCGATCGTGCAGACGTACCTCGCCACGCGGTCCCGACCGACCGACCCTGCCGAGTTGCAGGCTCGGATCGAGTTGCTCACGCGCTTGGCCGAGCTGCAAAAGGATCGGCCTCGCAAGGCGCTCGCGGCTTTACGTGCGGCGGCCGACCTCGCCCCGAATGCCCTTGGGTTGGCTCAGCGCCAGCGTCTGGCCGAACTCTATGGTCAGGTGAACGACCAAGGCCCCGCCGTCCTCGACAATCACGCAGCGCTGTTGCAGCACGACCCGCTCTACGAGCCGAGTCTCGCCGCCCTCGCGAAACACTGCGCCGCGGTCGGAGATACCGAACGAGCGCTCGCGCTCCATGCCGTTCGCTCGCTCATCGCTCCGCGAGACGAGGCCACGAAGACGGCGCTTGCCGAACTTCGCGTCCAAGACGGTCGTCACGCGGTCTTGGATCCTTTGACGTTCGACCCCGAACTCCCCGACGAAGCTGGGGTCGGTGAAGCGTTGCTCGCCATGTGGGAAAAGGGAGCTCCGCTGCTCGCGGAACGTTGGCCTCGTGTCGAAGTATCCCCAGAGGCCCGCATCTCGCCGCTCGGGGATGCTCCGCTCGCCAAGGCGTGGAACGATGCCCTCAAACGCCTCGGCAACCAGAGCAAGGTGTCCTTGGTCGACGCGACGCGACTCGACCCGAGTCCCGAGCTTTCGTCACGTACCCTCGGGGCTGCATTCGCCGAAGCCAAAGCTCGCGGGACGTTGTTCTCGGTGCTTTGTCAGAACCCACCGCTCATCGTGGCCCATCCCGCTGCGCTCGCGAGCGATGAATTGGGCGAACTGCGCTTCGCCTTGGGTCGCGCCTGCGGTCTCACCGATCCCCGGTCGCTGATGGCCGTGGCTTTGCCCGCGGCGGAGCTCTCGGTCCTGATCTCGGCCTTGCTAGCAGCGTTTCATCCCCGGCATGGGCGACGCAAGCAACACCTCCGCCCCGACGAACCCGCCCTCGAACTCGCCAACGAGCTCGCGCGCAAACTGCCGATACGGGTCTCCCGTCAATTGGGGCAGATCTTCAAGACCCGCGAAAACGGAGCGTTCGACAGCTTGCGTTGGCGGTCCGCCATTCGCCGCCGGGCCGATCGATTCGGGCTGGTGTGGTCGGGCGATCTCAGAGCGGCGATTCGCGTGCTTGCTCCTGATGCAGCCTCCCCACAGCTCCTACGACAACGCGTCGAACAGGATGCGGACCTGCGAGCCTTCCTCGCCTACGCGATTGGCTCGGACTATGCCAGTGCCCGTCGTACGCTCGGATCCAAGGTCACGTCGATCAAGGCCTCTTGAGTTCGCCCGAAGGGATGCCGACGTTGTGCCGGCATCCGCGATCGACGCGCGCGAGCAAGCGACGATCCGACCAGCTCACTCCATCGCGCCGTCGAGGATCCAGTCTTCGATGGTCGACTGGGTGCTTGCGGGCAACGGATCACCGGTGAACGGCATGGGCAGCCCGGTAATCCCTGGGGCACCGGTGATCTTGAGCCACAAATAACTGTCCTCCGACGATCCCGGTTCGATGAACGTCACCGTCGTCGTCGGCGACGCCACCCCGACGATCGCATCGTACGAACCTTCCCTCAGATCAGGAACGAACGTCCCGTCGTGACATGCCGCGAGCGCGCACGACTGCGTCCAGATCGGCTGAATCGTCGAGGCGTAGACCCCCGAACCAGACCCTTCGTCGTCCGTCTCATCCTCCGAGTCGTCGCTCGTCATCTCCATCGGCTCGGGGTCTTCCGCACACGCCGCGACCACGCTCAACACGAGGGCGAGTCGGGTGAAACCTTTGAACACGGGTAACTTCAGAAGAGTCATTTCCACCCATGTACCCGACCGCGCAGCTGAAGAAAAGCTGCCTCGCTCAGATACCGGGTGGTCGCCTTGGGACCGAGGCGTGAGGTTCGGACCGCACGCCCTCGGAATCGTCCCGGAAACTTAGAATCGTCCCGAAAAGACCAGGCCGTTGTGCTGGTTCGAGACGAACGGAGCCACGCCGAGCCTCGCATTCGCGGAGGGCCCTTGCTGCCGGCGACGCTTGACCCCGATCGTCAGGAGCGGGATGCCGACCGCAAGGCCTACGACCGCGATGCCGAGACCCACATAGCCAATCGTATTGGCTCTGCGGCCTTCGGAGTTCAACTGGTCGATCTCGTCGTTCGTCTCCGGCGTGCCAGCCTCGGGCGATGAAGCGAGTCGCTCGACCTCTTCCTGCTTGCCAGAACCCACGACGACGCCACCGATACCCATGGCCGCGCCAGCGATCCCGATGACGAGGGTCGTGGCCCCGGCCGCGATGAATGTCGTCGCCGAACGATCGGGGCCCGCTGGCGTGCCGCCATTGCCACCACCACCACCGCCGCCACCTCGCGGGGGGTTTCGCTGCGGCCGTCCGCCCTGAAGCTGCGATACCAAGGCCTGGGCCGAACCGAGCTGATTCTGCGCACCCGAGATCATGCCCGACGCTTGACTTGGATCGATGACCAGCCAATCGCTCTGGGCACGTCCTGACGCGACGTCTTGGTAGAAGTAGAGGATGTCCAACGCTCGTAGGGTCGTTTCGACGGCCCGCTGAGCTTGTGCGGCATCTTGTTTTTGATTGGCGAGCTGAATGCGAGCGTCACCCGCTTCGAGCATGATGACGGGATCCCCCATCACCTTGGCATTCGACTCGAGTCCGTCCGCGACCGCGGCCCAGTTGCCCGAACGCTTCGCGCTCGCGACGAACTCACGGATCGCTTGTCGTCTCGTCTCCGCCGTGGAGGGGGTCATACCGGCCCGGCGAGGGGCCGCGTAAGGCAGTCCCACACCCGGTCCGACGACCGAACTAGACGCTTCGATATTGGCCAACGCGTCCGTCGGTACGAGCGAACCGGTGAGGACCGCGATCGCAACTCCGCCAGCACAGAGGGCTCGACTCATCTGCACACTTCCCAGCACGTGCGGACTCTATCATGAGGCCGCCCCGCGGAGATACTCGTTCCGCGCAGCTCGCGAAAATGGACACATGAAGGCGATCGAACTTCGGCGCTTGCGCGCTGAAACTCCGCTCGTTGGACCCAAAATTGAAACGGAAGATCGCCTCTTGCGCCAGGGATTCGTTCACTCCGTTCGGTATCCGCTGCTATCCTCATGACTATGTTGGCCATCGAGGTGTGGGCTTTGGGGTTGACCTTGGGTCTTCCCGTCGAGAATCTCGTTTCCGAACCGCCCACGACCCTCCCCATCATCGGAGGAGCACCCACGGTCGAGGGCGAATTCGACGGTGTCGTAGCTATCTTCGCAGGTCCTGGCCTTTGTACCGGGACTGTGGTGTCGCCGCACCTCGTGCTCACCGCGGGCCACTGCCTCGCCCACGTCCGGGATGCGAGCCAGATCACAGTTCGGTTTGGCCCAGAGATCACGAGCAGCGGTAGTCCGGCCGGCGCGGCTTCGTTCGGGGTTCATCCCGAGTTCTGTGCCGAATGCGGTAATGACATTTTCGATTACGGATACGTCGTGCTGGATGCCACGTTCAGCGATCCGGAAGGCTTCATCCTTCCGATCACGGATCAGGCCGAATGGGATGCCCTGATGACGGTCGGAGAGTCGATCACATTGGTCGGATACGGCGAAGACCCGACGTCCGAAGGCGTATCCCATCGGATCGGCACGAAGCGTAAGGTGGACACAAAGATTTCCCGCCTCAGTCCACAAGGGTTCGAGTTCTTCGCGGGGGGCGACTTACGGGATTCGTGTGAGGGCGACTCCGGCGGACCCGCGTTCGTTCGAGCCCCGGATGGCGCGTGGCGGCTCGCGGGCGTGACCTCGCGCGGTTCGAACCCCTGCGGCAACGGCGGATTCTACGGTGTTCCCTACCCCGCCCTCGAATGGGTGGACGAAATGACCGCGGTCAACCTGTGCGGTTCGTGTGGTTCGTGCGACTGCCTCGACGTTTCGCCGCCACCCGAACGGGGATGCAGCGTCACCGGCGAACCACGGCGCGACACATGGGCGCTCGTCGCATTGGCGATCCTCGGGATCAGCGCTCGGACGCGACGTCGCGAGCGGTAGGACTCCAGGGGACTAGCCCTCGATGAGCCAAGTGCCCCACGCGAGAATGCTCGGGCGCAGGAGCACGAACTCGATCGCGGCGAGGGCCAAGAACGGCCCAAACGGTACACGACGTCCGGTCATGTGATCTGGATCGTCGGTCCCTAGCGTGGGGTCGTCGCCATGCACGGCGTGCAGATCCTGATTTGCGACGCGACCCCCCCACCACAGCACGGGTACCGAGATGAGAAGGCCTTGCAGCGCGCCGGCCCCGATCGTCCAGAACAAGCCGTGAAGTCCCGTGAAGGCACCGACCATGAGCAGGAGCTTGGCATCGCCGAGCCCGAGGGCTTCGATGCCGCGCAACTTCAGATAGAGCCATCGAATCCCCGCGAACAGGCCGTATCCGAGGAACGCCGCGAACGTGGCCTCGATGCCTCCTACGCCGAGTGCGTGTGGCTGTAGCCATGCGACCACCCAGCCCAGCACGGCGACCGGCAACACCACGACATCCGGAATGATCCAGTAGTCGAGATCGATGTACGTGATGATGATGAGCGCCAGCCCGAACACGAACCAAAGCAACCACGCGAGTAGGTTTGGGGGGCCGCCAGCCACCAACGGCACGTGAACGCATCGCACGTAGAGCGAGAAGCTGAGCACACCCGTGAGGAGCTCGACGACCGGATAACGAGCCGACACCGGGACCTTGCAGTGACGGCAACGCCCGCGAAGCCAAAGGTAGGAAACCACCGGGATGTTGTCGTAGCCGGCGATCGGGGCCTCGCAGTTCGGGCAGCGTGAGCGTGGGTGAACGATGCTGAGCCCGAGCGGCACCCGGTGGATGACCACGTTGGCAAAACTTCCCCACAACAGGCCCCACACGAGCGCCAGCACTCGAGCGCTGGGAGCGAGCAAGGTCGGTACGAACGCTTCGAACCAGTCGACCACGAACCCATTGTACGCGCCCGCTCGCAAAGGAGCGCTGAGCGCCCCATCGCGGTCCTCCTCCCCCATCGCGGTCCCCCTCCCCCATCGCGTTCCTCCTCTACGATGGCCTATTCTCTGCCCATGTCCTTGAGCTGGCCCGCTCGGCTTTTGGTTGCGCCTGGATTGCTCTGCCATCTGGCGTCGTGCGGTCGTGCGGACGAAGCCGAGGTCGGGGACGAGCCAACGCCGCAGGCGAGGTCCGAGGGGTGGGCGAATCGTCTGCTCGAACCCGATGCCGGCTCACTGCTCGAGGCCCTCGCGCAACCGCACGCGATCGCCCGGGCTCGGATCGGTCCCCATCGGATCGTCTACGAAGCGACGTATTCGCTGATCCCGTTCCAGGCTCCACCCGCGCTTCCGACCGAAGGCGCCGCGACGGTTCCCACCCAACACGTCAGCGATCGGCTGGAGCTCCTCTGGTTGGGTGAACCCGAAGGCAATCCCACGTTTTCGCTCTCGCAACACAACGACGGGGGCGGAGGCCGGGACGTCGTCGCCACGGACGGTCGACTCTTCACCCGTTTGGAGTCGCGCCGCTTCGTCGAGCAACCGGTCGAGACCGATGCCTACGAGCTCTGGCTCAACGACGCCCAGGTCGCGGCTCACGACGCGATCGCCTTCGTTGCCCCCTCACTCGGGACGTCGACCGAGCCGTTGGGCGAAACCGACCGCCTTCGGATCGACCTCGGCCTCCAACGCGGCGACGCGACCGCTGCTTCCCCGCCGGAGTCATGGAGATCACACGTTCAGTTCGACTCGATCCGCGGGCACATCGAACTCGATGGCGATTCGGGGTTGTGGCGGTCGATCGACGTCGAAGCCGCGTATGTCCTGAAAACCGCAACGATCGATTATCAGGGGTCCTTTCGAGTGATCGGGGCGGTTGACGCGAATGTGGCGCAGAATGCGAGCCTCGAAGCACCTTCCGACGTGATCGCACTCCCTGAACGTCGGCGCCTTCAAGTCGAGCGCGACCGAATCTTGGACGGACTTGCTGCGCGCTAATCGATCGCGGTACACGGAAGGCAAATCGCCTTGCCGAACCCACCCGTCGCAGACTCCACCAAGACTCGTGCCTACACCTTCGAGGATCTCCCGGCGCCGTTGCGGCGTGCCGTGAATACGGCCGTCGACAAAAACGGCCGCGCGCCGGCGGTCCTCAATGTTACCGACATCACTGGATACACGGACTGGGTGCTGATCGTGTCCGGTCGATCCGATCGACACGTTTCGGCCATTGCCGACGGGATCGTCCGAGAGCTGCGTGATCACGGATCACGAGCCCGGGGTACGGACGGTTTTGCCGACCATACCTGGGACTTGCTCGACTACGACGACTTCATGATCCACGTGTTCTATCACCCGACCCGCGTGCACTACGATTTGGAGAGCATGTGGTCGGATGCCGTGCGAGTCCCGCTCGGCCTGCCGGAGGAGGTCATGAGCACTCGCGAGCTCGAGACGCTCGAGCCCGGCATGTTGCCCGAGTTCCGAGGTGATGTGGTCTTCGGCGGCTACGAGGACGAGTTCGAAGATGACGACCCCGATGATCTCGACGACGACCTCGACGACCAGGCGGAATTCGATTCGCTCGGGAACGACGAGTCCGATGACGACGTATTGCTCGACGACGACGACGACCTCGACGACAACGACGACGAGGAGGCCGGCAGCCCGGACGTCGACGCGGACAACGAGTCCCCGAATCCCGAACGATCGGCCCCTAAAGATGCCGACGCTCCCGGTGACGATGACCCCGCCTCGCGGGACTGAACGTGAAGGCCACGATCATTGCGATCGGCAAGCTCCGCGATCGTGCGATCCGTGACTTGTGCGATGAGTACGAACGTCGGTCGCGGTCGTTCATCCCGATGGAACGGGTCGAGGTTCGTGATCTTGCCAGTGCCTGGACCGCGGCCCAGCGCCTCGGAGGCCGTGTCGTGTTGCTCGACGAACGCGGCGAGCAGCTCACGTCGCTTGCTCTCGCCAGCCTGTTCGCGGAGTGGCGAGACGGGGGCATCCGGGACATTGCGTTCATGCTCGGGGATGCCCACGGGTTTTCGGACAAAGACCGGGCCGAGGCCGATCGCCTCCTCGGCCTCTCCCGGCTGACTCTCCCTCATCGGCTCGCCCAGTTGCTCCTTTGCGAGCAGATCTATCGGGCCGGCACCGTGCTGGCGGGTCACCCCTATCACCACGGAGCGTGAGTCGACCCCATGAACACTGATGGTCGCAACGGTCCGCTGCGAATGGACGACCCTCGCATCGTGCTGCTCGATCTGTTGGTGCCACCGGTTTGTATCGGTTGCAGCGTGTTGCTCGGGACTCCGTCTGCGACCCTGTGTCTGGGCTGTAGGACCGCGACGAACTGGCTACGTGCCTATGATCGCTACCGCGATGGGATCGAGGCGATCCTTCCTTACGAAGGGCCATGGGCGGCCGCGCTCCATCAGCTCAAATATCATCAGCAGCTCGATCGGGCCGCCGCTCTCGGCCGTGCGCTCGCCACGGCGAAAGCCTTCGAGGCGGATTGGGATTGGGTGATCCCGATCCCTCTCCATCGCCGTAAGCAATGGGCTCGGGGGTTCAATCAATCGGTTCTGATCACGGATCTCGCCCTTCGCGAACCTGGGCTTGCCCGACTGCGCCCTCGCTTGGCTCCCGGGCTGTTGCGACGCATCGTCGCAGGACAGTCCCAAACCCACCTCCGCGCTCCCGATCGCGAAACTGCGGTCCAGGGCACGTTTGCGGTACCGCTTCGCCGTCGTGCACGAATCGAGGGACGTCGGATTCTGGTGGTCGACGATGTCACGACCACAGGAGCGACCGTTCGGGCCGCACGTCAGGCGTTGGACTTGGCCGGTGCGCGATGGGTTGGCGCCGTCGCCCTCCTGCGAACACTTTGAGCGCGTGCCGATGCCCCGTTCGCCGGGCCGGCTGCTACGCTCCCGGCTCCCTTGAGTCCGAGCAACAAAAACAAGGCTTCCGCGCCCGCAAACGCGACGCTGGCGCAGAACCGACGTGCTACTCACGAATTCGAGGTCCTCGAGCGGTTCGAAGCGGGTATTGCGCTGGTCGGCAGTGAGGTCAAGTCGATTCGGGATGGTCGCGCGAGCCTCGCGGAGTCCTACGCAGGGTTCGTTTCGGACGAGCTTTATCTCATCGGAGCTCACGTCTCCGAATACGAGCAGGCCCACAAGCGCAATCACGAACCCGTGCGTCGCCGCAAATTGCTGCTCCAACGCAAGGAGTTGGACAAGCTGTCGATCGCGGTCGCCCGCGACGGGCTCACGCTCATCCCACTCCGGATCTATCTCAAGGACGGCTGGGTCAAGGTCGAGCTCGCCCTGTGTCGAGGCAAACAGATCCACGACAAACGACAGAGCATCAAGGAGCGCGAGCAGAAGCGGGAGATCGATCGCGAGAGAGCGGTGCGAAGGTGACGGATCCGCGGCAGGAAGCCCAGCAGGTCGTTCGTGATCTGCTCCTCCAAGCCGAGCGGAAATCTCTGGGCGCAGGCGCCTGTTCGACGTTGGCCGAACAGGTCCAATTGGTCCCCGGCTACCTGAAACGGGTGGCCCACGCGCTCTCGGCCCAACGAACACCGTGTGCCGTCGATGCGCTGCTCGTGCTGCCCCCGAACGTGCCTGGAGTGGTCGAAGGCCTCTATCAAGCGTTCGCCCACGGCGTGAGTCGGATCCGCCTCGATGGACGCGTTTGTACCCCCATGCTGGCACTCGACTTTCGCCAGAGCCGTTCTCGGACATTCGAAGACGTTCTCAGCCGAGCCCAAGCACTGTTCGCCGATAGCTTCGAGTCCCTGAAGATCGGCGGCCATATCCATCATCGGATCGGCCTCGAGGCCTCACGCGGAACGTTGGCCGGTCGGGCGAGCGCACTCGCCCATGACCTCCAATGGCTCCACGGTCGCCTCGCCAAACTCAAAGGGACCCGGCTGTGGATCAACGGCTGGGCATTCCCGAGCGAAGGGCCGATCCGCGGGTCGGTCCAGATCCACCTGCTCCGTGCCTGGCTCACCTGGGCGGCCACCCAAACTCAGACCCGCGCCTAAGACCTGCTCGGCGGAAGTTTTGAGCATGGGAACGTGAGCGACGACGCAGCACGAAGCATCGCTCGGGCCCTCCGAGCCGGAGCCCGGGGCCTCCTCATCCAGAGCGCCGAGGAACGCCGCGTGCTCGCGATGCTCGACGAAGTCGCCGACGATCTCGGATGGGGGATCCACACCTGGTCGGCGGCGGCGGGCATCGACCGTCGTGGCGACCGAACACCGGTCGCCACCGTCCTCGCAAACCTCGACGTCAACGCTCCCAATGCCCTTTGGGTCATCTTCGATGCGTGTGCCGAGCTGCGTGAACCGGCCGCCCGCCGAGCCTTTCGCGAGCATGCTCAGCGTGAACAGGGGCCCACGATCATCGCCGTGGACCCGCGCGGTCTGGTCGACGGAGCGCCCCTCGTCGAGCTGATTCCCGAGCTGTGGGTCTTGCGCTTGCCCCCGCCGAATCGGGAGCAATTGACCCGCAGGCTCGGCGAGATCGGATCGCTCCTCGACGCGGGTGGATTTCCCGGAGCAGTCGCCGTGCTCGAGGATGCAGCGGATCGCCTGACCGGAACCGCCACCGGGCTACGCGAGCAAACCTTCGATCAAGTGCTCGCCGAAGCGGTGCTCGAACATGGCCTCGACATCGACGCGATCGATGCATTCATCGCGCGCGCCAAGACCACCTCCGTCACGAGCGAGGGACTGCTCCAACCGGCCACCCGTGCCGCGCTCGACGAGCTCGCGGGACTCGAGGCGTTCAAGCAATGGCTGGACCGGCGAGCGCTTGCCCTCGATCCTCGCGCACGCGCGCTCGGCATCGAGCCTCCGCGCGGTGTCCTCTTGGTTGGCGTGCAAGGCTGCGGCAAGTCTCTGGCTGCCCGCGTCTGCCCAACGGTCCTGCGCCTCCCCTTGGTTCGGCTCGACCTCGGCCGTCTGTTCGGCGGCACCGTCGGGGAGTCCGAGGCGAACCTCAGAGCCGCGACCGAGGCGGCGGATCGACTGGCCCCCGTCGTCCTCTGGATCGACGAGATCGACAAAGGGTTGCTGGGTGCCGATCGTTCGTTGGGTGACGGCGGGACCACGGCACGCGTCCTCGGGGGCTTCCTCACGTGGCTACAAGAGCGCGAAGCTTGTGTGTTCGTCGTGGCCACGGCCAATCGCGTCGACGGCCTACCGCCCGAGCTACTGCGCCGCGGACGGTTGGATGAGCTGTTCTTCGTCGATCTCCCCGCCGCGGACGCGCGCGCGAACATCCTCGAGATTCATCTCGAACGGATCCCGGCACGTCGACTCGGATCGGTTCCTGGACTGGCGGATCCCAAGGCGGCTTTTCAACGCTTGGCCCGACAAGCCGACGGGTACTCCGGAGCCGAACTCCAAAGCGCGCTCACGGAGGCTCGCCTCGACGCGTTTGCCGAGCATCGCCCACTTGCGGCCGCGGACTTCGAAGCCGCCTTGCGAGCGACGGTACCGCTCTCCCTCACCCGAGCAGAAGACGTCGAAGCCTTGCGCGCATGGGCCTCCACGCGTGCACGACGTGCTTAGCGGACCACCGAGCTCAATCTCCGGTCGATGCGGTCGTCCAACGAACGACGTCCTTCGAGTCTTGCAGGGTGATCCCACGGCGCTTGAGTTCATCCCGGATCGCATCGGCGGTCGCAAAGTCTTGCGTTCGTTTGGCGAGATGCCGCCGTGCGACGAACAACTCGATGAGCTCGTGATCCACGGCGTCCCGTGGCGTCGACGAGAGTGCCTCCGCGGCCGGCAGCTCACCGTTGCGGAGCGTATCGACGAGTGGACGAAGCTGTGCACGCGCATGCCAATGCGACCATGCTTCCCCCATGGACCGGCAAAACTCGGCATCCTGCCACTGCGCCAGTCTGGTGCGCTCGATCGCACCGACACGCCGTGCCTCCAGTACGTCGAGCACCTCGTCGATGTCCTCGAGCGTCCGTCGAATCGCCGTTGCATCGGCGGACGAGAGGTCGAGTTTGTTGAGCTCGTCGATCAGCCCCGATAAACCTGCGAGCGCCCGGTCCACGTGCAGATCGTCAGCGAGCGCATCGTCGAACGCGGCCACTCCGGCGGCGAGGATCCGTTGCGCGTCGTCGCTCGGGGTTCCCTCGGCCGATAGGGTTACGGCACGGTCGTACAACGATTGGAGGCGACCGAGAAATGCCCGACTCTGCACGAGCATGTCGACGCTGAAATTCATCGACTGCCGGTAATGTCCCCAGCAAAGCGTCAATCGCAACACCGAGGCTGGAACTGCGCCATCGGTGAAACCAGCGGCCCGCAGCGTATCGCCGAGACCTTCCCGTTCCGAACTCTTCGGATCGAGCAAGTCTCGCACCGTGAAAAAGGTGCCGTCGCGTTTGCTCATCTTGCGCCCGTCGACCAGCAGATGGCGACCGTGGAGCCAGAAACGAGCAAACGTCGTCCGCGGGGGCCCATCGGAAACAGCCACCGTGGTACCGAACGCCCCGCAGGTCTGCGCATTCTCGCATTCGTGATGCGGGAAGAGATTGTCCTCCCCGCCGGTGTGAACATCGATGATGTCCCCGAGGGCGCTATGGGCCATCGCGGAGCATTCGATGTGCCAACCGGGAAAGCCGGCCCGAATGCGAGGATCGATCCCTTGCGGCACCAGATGAGCAAGCCGCAACCAATCATCCTCGAACCAGCCCGCGGACGAGTGCGGATCCCATTGCATGAGATGCTTTTCGTCGACCTTCCACAGTGCGAAGTCTCGTGGATCGTTTTTCTCGTCACGAACGTCGACGCGTGCTCCCGCAATGAGCTCGTCGATGTCTTTATGGGAAAGGCAACCGTATTCGGGAAACGACTTGATCGCGAAGTAGACCTGACCACCGCTGTCGACATAGGCATGTCCGCGCTCGATCAAGGTTTGGATGAGCGCGAGCATTTCCGGGACGTAGCGCGTGGCCCTCGGATGCAGGGCCGCGTCTTCCGCTTCATCGCCTTTGAAGTTTTTCAAGCGAAGTGCGCGAGCATCCTCGACGAACGCATTGAGAAAGTGTTGCGCCACCTGATACGGATCCCAGCCGAGTTCACGAGCGGCTCTCGACAACTTGTCTTCGCCGATCGCGTCCGCGAGATGGTCTTGCGTCATGTGGCCCACATCGGTCACGTTCATGACGTGCCGTACGGCATACCCGCTGCGCTCGAGGACACGGCGGAGGACGTCGCTGAACAAGAACGTGCGGAAGTTCCCGATATGAGCAAAGGAGTAGACCGTCGGACCGCAGCTGTAGAGCCGAACGGGCCGCCCCTCCGGGCTGGGCGGCGTGAACGGTTCGACCGCATCGGAAAAAGTGTTCGTCAGCCGCAAGGTCCGCATCGATGCGCCGACGCTAGCAAGAGGAGCGCCGGAGAGCGAGCCCACGCCTCCCACGGCATCCTGTACAATCGCGGCGATGGCGAGCTCTGGAGATCGATTTCGACGTCTCCGGTCGGTCCCCTCGCCGGCGGGTCGACCCGCGGATCTCTTCGAGCATTTCGGGATCCACGTGGAGCCCGAGTTCCAACAAACGCCCGCGGCCGTCCTCGAGGCGGGTCCCTGTCATCGCTGCGGATGGTATCTGCCGCTCGCATTCGGGGACGACCCTTGCCCCATCTGCGCGCAGGCTCACCCCCTCGCGCCGGTCACCGTGACCACCCCGTGATGCGCCTGCACCCGGTCGCGCCGTGAATCGCCTCCTCCACCCCAACCTCGGGGACCCGTTCGTGCTCCTCGATGACAACCGCTCCGCGCGAGCGAACGCTTCGTGGTACCTGAGTGAGCCCGTCGACATCGTGACGGCCTGGGACGCGGTCGACCTACCGCGTGCGTTCAAGTCGATCGAAACCGGGTTGGCCAAGGGATCCTACGCCGCCGGGTACTTTGCGTATGAGCTCGGCTATGCACTCCACGAGCGGCTACGGGGACTCGGCAAACCCACCCACACGCCGCTCCTCGAGGTCGGCTTGTTTCGATCTTGCCAAGCGTACGGTGAAACCGATGTCGAAGACCTGCTCGACCGGCTCGGAGCCGATTCAGGCCAGTTCCGTGATCCAACGCTCAACCTGCGGCGTAGCGAATACCTCGAAGCCATCGAGCGGATCAAAGACGCCTTGGGGTCCGGCGAATCGTACCAAGTCAACTTCACGCTGAAAGTCCGCCTGCACCACCAAGGCCATCCCGGCGCGACGTATCGGCGGCTGCGTCGGCAGCAGCCCGTCGAGTTCGGGGCCTTCCTCCATCTTCCCGAGCTCACGGTTCTGTCGCGCTCGCCGGAACTGTTCGTCCGCCGAACCGGGTCGGTGCTCCACGCCCGCCCCATGAAAGGCACGAGCGCCCGTGCCCACGAACCCTCGATCGATGCCGCGAACGCGGCCTTTCTCCGGAGCGACGAAAAATCGCGGGCGGAGAACATCATGATCGTCGACCTGCTCCGCAACGACTTCGCCCGCCTCTGCCGTCCCGGCACGATCGCCGTACCCGAACTGCTCACGGTCGAAACCTACGCGACGTTGCACCAAATGACGTCCACGATCCGAGGCGAGGTCACCGAAGCACATGCGATCCCGGACCTGTTCGATGCGTTGTTTCCGTCTGGTTCGGTGACAGGAGCGCCAAAACTCCGAACGATGCAGCTCTTGGCCGAGCTCGAACGCGACGCCCGAGGCGTCTACACCGGAGCGATCGGCATGTTCACACCCACCGGTGACTTCTGCTTGAGCGTGCCCATTCGCACCGTCGTGCTCGCGAGCGACGGCGCGGCCGAGCTTGGGATCGGCAGCGGTGTCGTCTACGATTCGGATCCCGTGGCCGAGTACGAAGAGTGCATTCTGAAGGCCCGCTTCCTCACGGACCTCATCGGTCGATCATGAGCCGCTACGTTCGCCTCGATCTTCCACTGCACACGCTCTCCGACGTCCGCGAGTGCCTCGAACGCTTGAAGATCCCGTTCGAGGCCGGCCCGGTCGCTCTCGAGGGGACCTTCGAATGCTCGGGCGAGCCGGTGGCTCTGCGATTGCTCGCCGGATCGTTCGATGCGGTGCAAGACTTCGGCTTCGTGGCAGACCCCACGCCGCGACTCGTTTGCGGTGAGCTGGATCGACGCCTGCTCGCCGCGGAACTTCTGCCGAGGCTGGTGAGGGACCACGTGGATCACCGCCTTCACCTGGCTTTGCGTTCGAACGATCTCGAGATCGAGCGCGTGACGACCGATGAACGGAATCGGCGTCGGATCATTCTCAAGTCCCGATCGTGAGAGGGGTGGGCCGAGCGATCACGCCTTCCGAAAACGGACGTGGAAGTGATCGCTGTGATTGCGCCAGTGACGGACGATCCCGTGATTCTGACCGCGACCGTGCGGGTATTGGAACAGCTCATCGAGCTCGGTCGTCGCCGTTCCGTGCTCGCGAGCGTACTCGTAGAGCGCCTTCTGCAGGCCGTAGTCCATGAAGATGTAGAGGACTTCTTGGGTGTCGAGGAAGCTCTTGACCAAGCTCCACGTCCGACCGAGGTCCAAGGTGTCCCGCGTTGCTTTGGCAAAACGCGTTCGGCTGGAGGCCGCCCCACGCAGGACGTACCCGACATCCACGTCGAGACCCGTTCGATGGGACAAGTGGCTCGACAACGCGCCCCCGCCTTTCTTGCTGATGTCGCCGATCAGCACCTTGGGTCCTTGCCGGTGTTCATGCTTGTAGCGTTCGACCACCGCATGCAGGAGGCGCACCGTCTTGGCCGTCCCAAACGCGAGATGCGGCCGCTTGATGAGAACGTCGTCGTTGCCGTGCAATTGCACGTTCACGCGAGTGCGGTTCGGCTCCCGTGATCCGCCCACTTTGCGCGAGGCGACCTTGGGGGGCACCGGAGGCAGGAAGTCTTCGACCATCCCGCCGTCGACCGTGAAGCGGAGAACCTGACCGAGCCGAATCGCATCGGGATCGGCAATGGGCTGCACTTGGGTCGCCAAGAAATCCGGGACCGACATCCCGTAGGCGCGCGCCAGGCTCGTGATCGTATCGCCCTGAACCACGCGATGCTCGACCGTTTTGTGTAGGCGCGGGGCGATCTCAGGACACACCCGGATCTTTTGGCCCGGGTGAATGAGGTCCAGATTAGGTAAATCCGCATTGAGGCGCTCGAGATCCAAACGCCGAACCCCGTAGATACCGGCCACGAGGCCGAGGTGCTCCCCAGCTTGCACTTCGTGTTCCCACAACGGCGTTCGCAGACCGCAATCCGGATGCTTGGGCGCTCGGGTCTCCCGCGTGCTGACCGGAGCCAACTCGGGTGGTGGCTCGCCCTCGACCACAGTCGTCTCCTCCGACTCGATCGTCGGGGTTGCAGCCGCCGCTATGGGGCTGAACAGGCCCATGACGGTGAACAGCGTCAGTGCGGAACAGACCGTACGGATCGACATGCCCGAAGCTCCCGTGGATGTCGCACTCTGTATGCAGCTCCGTGCAGAAGGCAAAAAAACGACCGTACCGGGGGGTTGAAGAACGGGCGCCGCCCCTCGTCCATGCGCCCACCGAGCCTGGATCACCGCGTCGGTACGTTCTAACGTCTTTGCGCTAAGGTCTTTGCCGGCGCTTCGAAGGCGCCTCTTTTCAGGAGTTCGACTTGCCCATGATCCCCACTCAATCCCGCCCACTTCGTCGCCTCGCGACCGCCGCTTTGGTGATGAGTTCAATCCTTCCCGCCGCTTCGTGTGCCGACGACGAAGCCGATGGAAACCTCAGCATTCGGTACCAGCTCGGTGGAAGAAGCCCGAGCTGCGAAATGGATGGTGTTCGGGATATTCGAGTGCGCCTCGATGATGCGGTCGACGAGACGACGCCTTGTGACGTTTCGAACCCGTTCGAGCTGAGCGGCATCCCCGCTCGCAACTATCGACGATTGGTCGTCGAAGGGCTCGATGCCGACGGAATCGTGACCCGCGACAATCTGGCCAACGAACGAGGTGTCGAGGTCCTTGCGGGTCGAACGAACGAGGTCGACGTTGAGCTCACCGCCACGCCCGCCCGAGTTCGATTCAACTTCAGGATCTTCAAAGCCAACGGAGTTCCCTACGCGCCGCAGGAACAAATTCCGATCCGTTCGTTTCGCGTAACCGCTTACGAAAACGGCGGAACCGGCCCACTCGCGAGCTACGACTTCGTCCTCGATGCGCTCGAGTCTTTCTCCGAGGTGCCCATGGCCGATCCTGGACGCGACGTCGTCGGTGACGATGTGGATACGTTGGCGATCGATATCGTGCCGATTCAGCAGAGTGACGAACAACCCACGATCCGGTTCGAGTTCGAACCACCTGGCGCCGGTCAACCGATCACCGTGTTCGTCGAATGCAACGGGGTGGCTTGTGCTGCAGACATCATGCTCCCCACGACATCCATGGAACTACCAGGATCGGAAACGGGCGGAACGGACGGCGGCACGGAAACCAATGGGTCCGAAACGGATGACGGCATCGAACGAACCGACACCGGAGATGCAGACACGAGCACGGGTGCAGACGCAGATACGGGCGATTCGACGACAGCACCTGAAACTACGTCGGATACAGATAGCTAGAGCCGATTCTGATCATTGCGGATCGCTTCGGCTTGCCGTAGGTTGAGGATTCCGAGTCTGGGCAACCTGCCAACCTTGGGGAGATTTCCCCCACCCACATTCAGCCCTCCGTGGGCGTGAAGTGGCAGCCCGGTTGGGCTGGTGACTTTCTTCGCGCGAGGTCAAGTGGAAGTTGCAGGTTGCGGGCGTAAGCGAATCAGCCCCCGTGGGACGTAAGCGAATCAGCCTCGTGGGGCGTAAGCGAATCAGCCCCGTGGGGCGTAAGCGAATCAGCCCCCCGTGGGGCGTAAGCGAATCAGCCCCCCGTGGGGCGTAAGCGAATCAGCCCCGTGGGGCGTAAGCGAATCAGCCCCGTGGGGCGTAAGTAAAATCAGCCCCTGTGGGCATTTTTTTCAACCCTTCGGGGTTGAGCTAACGCCCTCCCCCTCGAGAGCGTTTTCCTCCGGGAATCGGGTTCCGACTCCCACTCGATGGCCCCGGCCCTCTGTTGCAAATGCGCTCGCAGGTCGGGCGCCAAGGTGTGCCCGTCCGTGATGCATTACACCGAGCAACCGTCCGCCTTGAGCAGCGTTCCTACCCGCGGGGGTAGTGCTGCGCTTCATCTCAAAGGCGGAGGGTTCTTGACGAAAAAGATGCTGGACGAAGCGCTTGCACCACTGGGCTGCTCTCAAACGCGCGGGGGGGTTCTGGTCGACCTTCGCGATGTCGCGGGCTACGAATCGGGATGCGCAACTCGAGCGCGCGAGTGGTTGAGCAACGCACGACAGTGGGGTCTACGTCGTGTTGCAGTCGTCACCAGTTCGTCGGTTTTGCGAACGGCGGGCCATATGGCGGCCTATCAATGTGGCGTCGAGTTTCGGATGTTCGAACGCGAAGACCGAGCCGAACAATGGCTCAAGGCCGCCGACGCGTCCTCGCTAGCGTCGGCTGGTCTCGATGCGACGCGGTAACCGCCGCGTTTGACCCGCCCAGAGCCCCCAATCTCCCTCGCGTTCGCCCTGTAGTAACGCGAGGCAAACAGTCCCGCGCGTGTCGATCGGGAAGGATAGATGCGCAGCGGCTGATCCGCCGATCACCCGCTGCCCCGACGCATGAACGATTTCGGCCTCGAGCTTGTGGGGCATCAAGGCCGAGGGCTCCGAATGGGACCGGAGCTTCACTTCCTGAATCGGAGTCAGGAGCGGACCGACCGGTGTCTCGGCAGCGACGAATCCGCCCTCCCAAGTGACGAATGGGAAGCGTGCGTGGTGGATCCAGTGTTGCTCGCCATCTGCGGTCACGAAGAAGCATTGGCACGCCTCGTCGCTCGCCCCCCAGTTGCGAACTCCCCAACCATGCTGTCGCAATCCACGAGCATCGACGCGATGGATCCTGTGGCCAATCGCCACAGTTCCTCGCACCCAACCGGTCTGACAGTAGCCATGATACTGGGACCGTCGAACCGTACGAAGCAGTCGTCTGTCCCACGTCGCCTCCGCAAAGCGGCGGGCGAGCAAGTCTGGGTCATCATCACTGCCCGGACAAAATGGCGACGCCGAGGCTTGGAATTCGAGCTGGACGCTCACACGCTCCTCTGCGAACGGGCTCGCGCTGACCTTGCCGGAACGAAAACACAACAAGCGCTCGACGAACCGGGCTTCCCAGCGTTTCATGGGCTCGACGCAGTCGAGTTCGAGGCCGCCTCCCATCCAGCGGTCCTTCGACTGCGTCGCGACGAGTCGCTGTCCACCTGCAAACGCCACCACCTCGTCCCCGTCGAGTACGGTGACCCACACTCGGTGCATCGAGCGCCCAGGCAACCATTCGAGCCGCAGCACGAGTCCGAAGTGCGGCTGCACCACAGCAAAGCTGTAGTCCTCGGCAAAGTGCCTGCGACCATCCCAGGCGTGCGTCGCCTCGTCTTCACTGCGCAGCGACGACACGCCAGAGGAGTGGCGCCGATGAACCACCCACCGCGCCAAGGTCGATTTGATCTCGCGACGAAACATGCCGCTCGCTCGCAACCTTGGCTCACTCATACGGCCACCGCTTCCGTTCGGCATGCCTCGACATCGCACGACGGAGCATGGACAGACCGGTCTCGCGCATGATACGCCAACCATGCTCGATGATCGGAACGCTTCGTCCAAGACTCGCCATTTTCCTCGCGTGCTCTTTGCTCGTCGCGACGAGCTGTAGCGGCCCTCCCCCTGATCCCGCCGCGGCCGAAGCGGAACGCAAGAGTCGGCTCAGCGAAGGAGCGGCTCGTTTGCGGAATGGCAAGATCGACGACGCGGAGTCCTTCTTTCTCGCGGTCCTCGAAGGTCATCCGGAAGACGTTGACGCGATCGCCGGGCTCGGCAATGTCCGATCTCACCAAAAGCGGTACGACGAAGCAGAACGGTTGTTCAAGCAGGCGGTGGCCTCGGGGAAAAACACCTCAGACGTCCACGCGCTCATGGGTGAGCTTTATGGAGTGCAAGGCCGAGCGGACGAATCTGCGGAAGCCTATACGAAGGCCTTCGAACTCGATCCCGAAGAGGCGAATTGGGGACTCTTGTGCGGAAGGGCGCTCAATCGAGCCAATCGCTTCGCCGAAGCCGAAACGGTGCTCCGCAAAGTCGTCGAGCTCGATCCCGAAGCGCTGACGCCCGATCACGTAGGTGTCTATACACTTTTGGCAGATTCACTTCGCGGTCAGACCAAACTCGATGACGCGCTGCGAACCTATATGAAGGCACAAACCACCTACGCTTCGGACAAGATGGCGCGCGCGGGCGCGGCCTTCGTTTACGAAGCGAAGAGCGACATCAAACATGCGCTCGACGAATGGTCTGCCTACATCCAACGCGACTGTTGCTCGGACTTCTCTCGCACGGTCGCGCACAAGAAGATCAGCGAACTCCAAGAGAAGGGCTAACCCTCGACCGGTTTGGTCTACGGCCTCGACCGGTCAAATCCGCGGCGTCGAGGCACTAGCGACGCACGACGTGGATCGGCAACACGCGAGCGACCGCTGCAGCGATCGGGCCGCTGACGGCAGCGCAGAGGCCGAGTCCGAGGAGCGCTGGAACGAGAACGTTGCTCGCGGTGACGAGGACGGGCAAGTGAGCGATGGGCGCGATGGATTCATCCAAGGGAATCCGCACGCAGCTCAGGATGAAACAAGCGAGTGCCCCGGCGAGCATGCCAATGCATGAACCGAGGCCGCCGATCGCGAGTCCGAGCACCTCGAATGTCCAAAACAGGACCGATCGCTCGGCACCGAGCGCCATCAGGACAGCCATGTCGCGTCGCTTGCGGTAAGCGATGAGCATCAGGCTCGCAACCACCGACGAGGACGCCACCAAGGCCATCAGGCCGAGAATCAGGCATAAAACGATCCGAATCTGAAAGATGCTGACGAGGAGCGCCTGGTTGGAGTCGAACCACGTCGAAAGCCGATACGGGAATCCGAACGTGGTCTGGAGGATGTCCGCAACCTCAGCCGCATCATTCGGATGGGTCAGCTGCAACTCGATCCCCGTGACTCGGCCACGGCCAAAAAAGATCGCCTGCGCCGCGCTGAGATGGACCAACGCGAGATTGCGGTCGAGCTCGAGCGTGCCCGTGCGAAACGTATCGAGCACCTCGAACGTTGCCCAGCGAGGTGGACGAGCGCTCAGATCACGCCGATCGTCGCGCTCCGGGGGCGCCACCAGCCGTACGAAGTCACCGACGCGCACCCCGAGTTCCCGTGCCAGCGTCCGCCCGAGGGCGATGCCTGGTCCATGCCGGCTATCACCGGGACGGAGCGAACGAAGGTCCCCGCGATCGAAGAGGATCGGCAACCCTTCGAACTGCGCCGCGCGGCGAGGATCGAGGCCCTTGCAGACCACGATCGAGGGCCCTTGCCCCGACTCGCGGGAACCATCGACGTCCCATCCTTTGTCGGCCGAGCCCCCTACCGCCGGAGGAGCGACCGGCCCAACGACCGCCGCCATCGAAAACGCGAACGGCGACGCAGCTCGAATGCGTGGGTCCGCACCGAAAGCTCGACGCACGACGTCATCGTATTCGTAAAAATCGAGGCCGTACTTGGTCAAGAGCACGTGACCGTTCATCACGGTCATCGCGCTGACGATCTCTTGCTGAAATCCCGTCGCCACCGAGAGCGAGGTCATGAGGCTCCCGCACGCGAGCGCAGCCCCCAGGATCGCCACCGCGGTCGAAGGCGGAAACCCTCGCAAGACGGTGGCGACGATGGCCACGCTCGATGCGACGGCCAAGAACGCGATGGGGACGAGGGCAGCGGCCGAGATCCAAACGAGACCGAGACCCACCAACACACCAACCCAAGACCCGAGCACGACCCACCCGAGCCACGCGACGGGGGCTCGGTCGCGTAAGAGCAGTCGCCCCACCAGGACTCGGACGACGGTGAACCGGCCCGCGACCGCGCCGATCATGACGCCCTATTCGTAGCGAAGCCCCTCGACGGGACGCAACTTCGCAGCGCGCAGGGACGGTGGCAACGTCGCGACGAAGGAGATCCCCATCATTAGAGCAACGACGGCTCCGATCTGCACGAACGAATATTCGACGGGCAATCGCTCGATGAAATAGACCTCGGGATCGAGGGTGTAGCCGTAGAGCCCCACGAGGCCCGACAACACGAAGCCAAAAGCAACCCCAGCCACGCACCCGACGGAGCCGAGCGCCATGCCGGAAAACTGGAAGATGCGGGCGACACCTGATTCCGTCGCGCCCATCGACATGGTGATCGCGATCTCGGCCGTCCGACGAACGACCATGGTCCAGAGCGCCGCCAACACGTTGAAACCAGCGACGGTCCCGACCAAGCTCAAGATGATCGTCAGGATCGACTTCTGCGTTCGAATCGACTGGAAGAGATTCGCGTTGAGCTTCTGCCACTCGAGGATCGAGTACTCCTGGTCGCCGATCGTTTCGCGCAACACCGCCTCGATCGCGGGCGCGTTGTAAGGATTCTTGACCCGTAAGTCGACGCCCGACACTTTGTCGCGCCCCTGATACTTGAAGTGCTGGAGCTCGCGGATGTGCACGTAGACCAAACGGCTATCGTATTCTTGGAAGCCCGCCCGAAAGATCCCCGCAACGCGATAGCGACGAAAATCCGGCGCTTGTGTGTGATCGAACGTGGCCCCTGGGTCGACGAGCATCACGACGTCGTCGACTTTCAAACTGAGCTCGCGCGCCAACGTCACGCCCACGAACATCGTGGGTAGGCTCGCCGGATCCTCGGACTCGGCACCATCGACTTCGACAGGTTCAGGCCACTCGTCGTCCGACTCCACGACCTGGCGACGTCCGTACTTTTGCCGGTCCGGCAATGACCGCCAACGCTCCATCTCCTCGGCAAACCATCCCGGACCCCGTGGATCGGGCGTCTGGGCAATGACCTCGGGTAACCGCGCGTCGTCACGATCCGCCACCGGCTGGAGTTCGATGTCGGTCCGCAAGTCGGAGATCGGCACCATGTTCTCTTGCTTGAGATGATCCGCGAGATCGATCACCTCGCCCGCGGTCGAGGGCTCGATCCCTTTGACCAAAACGCTCGCTCGGTGGACGCCCGACACGTCTCCAACTGGGGCGAGAGCCATCGCGTAGTAGACGAATGGACTCGCACCCGCCACCCCCGGCACTGTACGAAGGTAGGTTTCGAACCGGCGATACTCGCTGATCCCGAACGCACGCGTCACGTTGATGTGGGCGTAGACGCCGAGCACCCTCCGCTCGAACTCGTGTTGGAACCCAGTGGCGACGGACTGGACGACGATCAGTGCCGCGACGCCGATCGCGATCCCGACGATGCTCAACGTGGCAAACACGGCATAGCGGCGCGCGAGCAGCATCACCATCGTCGCCAAGGCAGCCAGCGCAACGACGACCGCGATCGCTGCACTGCGAACACCGAGCCAGAGCAAGAGTGTGCCCACCACGGCCAACGCAGCGGAGACGACGATCGGAGCCCAACCTCCGCCGCCCGGCTTCAAGCGCCGAATGATGCGGATCCCAGCGAGGTGTTCGTAGCCGGAAAATCCCTGCACGGCCCACCACACCAAGAGCGCACCGAGGGTGACCGCAGCCACAAGCGCTGCGGTCAACGCCCACACGCCCTGCACGAGGACCCCCCAAGCCGCGAGCGCCGTGAGCAGACCGCTCACGAGAGTGACCGCGAACAACACCACCAAGGGCCACTGTTCGCGGCCCATCACCGGCGGGCGGACAGCGTCGTCCCAGGCAGGACCAAACGGAGGATTGAGGTGGGACTTCACTTCGATTCGAACCGGCCGATGACCCTATCAGTGTCCTACCGCGCGAGCAACGCAGGCAGCCTCGATCTCACGACGGTGGAGCAGCCCTCGCGGTCGACCGCGGGTCAACCCGTGAAGATCATGGCCAATCCCCGCGTGAGCACCACCGAAGCCGCTGCGGTGCAGATGGTCGTTTTCAACGGCGATACCGGCAACCTGGCCTGTGAACTCGCCGTTGGCTGCCCCGCACCATCCACTGAATGGTCCGATCACGGCGAAACAGGGAACGACCATGTCACCGGTCGCTCGACCGTGGTCATCAAGATGCCCGATGGCGCGCCCTACCCGGGCGACCTCATCGAGGACATCTTGGAGTATCGCAAGCACCGGGCCTTCCAACTCTCGCAGTCGCCGGACTTCGACGAAGCACGTTTCCAACAGCTCGAAGACCGGCTTCGGTCGGTGCCGGATGGCGATCACTTGAGCAGCATCCGCGCGTACCATCGGTTCGACTTCACGTTCGAAGCCAAGCTCCGATTCGTCTCGGAAGATGATGAAGTCAGTCTCGTCAACGTGCGGACAGTGAACGTTTCCGCGGGCGGCGTGAAAGTTCAGCTCGACTGTTTGAGACCCGCAGGTGAACGGGTTTGGCTGCTCGTCGCGCACCGCGGATCCGTGTTCGTGCTCCCTGCTCGCATCGCATGGTCGCGCGACACCTCGGCTGGACTCATGTTCGCCGGAGCCCCGACCACCGCAAAACGAATGAAAGCGAGGCAAAGTTGAGCGTCTGCAATCATGGGTGGCTCGCAGCGTCACTCGCCGTCACCGCGTGCAACCTTCAACCAGTAGTGGCGCATCCGCCCGAGCATCCCACGACGCCGACCGTGTCGCTCGAATCGCTCGAGCACGATCTGCATCGGCATCAGGTCGCCGGAGATGGCGTTGAGGTCTTCGCGACCCTGTGGGATCGTTCGATGGTCGACGCTCGTCCCCTACCCGAGGATGCTGCGGACCCTTCCGCGCTCGAAGAGTCGCAGCGTTGGATCACGAGTTTCCTCGAGCGAACCTCGTTCACGGTGGCGATCGAGATCGCCGATCGCGGACCGTTCCTCGTGGAGGGAGATGCGAGCCTGCTGGAACTTTCGAACTGGCGGTTTACGCTGGATCGCGGGTCGGAGGTCGGGCTCGAGCCCGTGGCCGTCGACCTCATCGGCGTCGACCGTTTTCCGAGTGCGAGTGGAACCCCCCACTTTCGACTCTTGGCGCAGGTCCATTTCGCCGGTTCCGTCCACGAACGGGCCAAACAGACGGCGGAGCATCTCGACCTCCGACTGCGCGTCCACCCCGAGGCCGCCTTTGCTTCGCTCGGGTCCCTACCGAAACGATACGCGCTCGGAACGTGGGCGCAGGAACACGGGATCAGCCTCTACTGGAAAGTTCAGCCGGCGTGATCCCTCGAGTAATCAGAGGATCACGAGAGATCTCCGAGGTTTGGACCGATCGGCATCCTTGACATGCGAAGCAGGCGCAAGCTACGCTAGCGCCTGCCGTTTCGCACCTGGGAGCCCTCCACCGCATGCCTCGGTACCGATGGTCGACTGCGTTGCAACGAACGCTCGTCGGAATGACTCTAATGGGGCTCTGGAGCCCAACTCGGCTGGCTTTTGCGGGGAAGTACGACCTCGATTTGGCGGCGCTGACGTCTTCCACCCGAGAGGCGGACTTCCGAAGTTTGTCGTCCGAGTTGGGGACAGTCATGTCGCCTTCCACGAGTGATCCGGCAGACTCCCTCGGTCTTTCGGGATTTGCCGTGTCGGCGAACGTCGGGATCAACACCATCGCGAGCGAGCGCAACTACTGGAAGGCGACGTCGAACGGCGAAGCCGAGAGCGTCGCCCCGACCCTTCAGTTGATCGCGCGCAAGGGGCTCTATCCCGGAATCGAAGTGGGCGCAGGAGCGCTCCACCTATTCGAAAGCACGAACTGGGCCATGAACGGGTACGTGAAGCTCGCGTTGCACGAGGGATTCCACCACCTCCCGATCCCGTCGATTGCGATCCGCGCTAGCTTTTCTCGGCTACTCGGTGCGAAGGATTTCGACCTCACGACCATCGCTCCGGCGGTCACGCTCTCCCACGTGTTCGGGGTGGGCAAGACCCTCAACCTGACCCCTTACGTGGGCTACGAGGCTCTCATCATCCTCTCGCGGTCGAACGTGCTCGACGGTACCCCCAACTGCGATGAATTCGACGACCTCTATAACGAGACCTGTCCGGGCATCCGGCCGGACATACCGCCCGAGTTCGCCTTTCGCGATGCTGGGGCAATCGTGCGACATCGCCCCTTCGTGGGCTTCCGATTGCTTTTCAGCATGATGCGCATCGGCGTTGAAGCTATGTTCGTTCCACCCGGCAACTCCGATGGGGAGCTCGATGGCGAGAGCGTCCCAGACAATGCCACGTTCCAACAGCAGTACGCGATTTCGGTTGGACTCGACTTCTAATGATCATTTCCTGCCCCGAGTGCGCCGATCCCTTCGACCTGCCGGATGACCACATCGCCGAGCTGGTTCAGCTGGCGTGTCCGCATTGCGCCTTTCGGATGATCCTGGACTTTGCAGCCGCGAACGATCCGGGACTCATCGAACAAGGCATGCGGATCGCGAGTGGATTCCGCTCCGCAGCCGACTATCGGGCAGCGACGACAACCCCCTTCATCCGCTCCGCCGAAGCGGCTTCGTCGGACGAGGCTCTCGTGCCCGCCGCTTCGGCACGGCTCGTCGCAGACGCGGATCCCCCAGCCGAAGACCGCATCCCCGCGGTTGCTCGGCCCGGTTTGGCACCGGTACCCCGCGAAGGGATCGAACCCCTGCCTTCGGCGCCTCCGCCTTGGTCGATCACTCCGCCGGCTTCGCCCGTCGAGCTCCCCATCGCGGCGGCATCGCTTCCGCTCGCCGCCCAACCAGGCGCCACGCAGATCCCCGTCTCTGCCCCGTCATCTCCCACCGCGGGTCAACCCTCTCGAACGGTCCCCCGCGAGCAGGACTTTGCGTTCCGGGATCGGCGGGAGCAGACGGTCGTCGCCCCACCGGGTCCGTCGCAACGCTCGACGACCCTGGTCCCTGGAGCCGCTCAACCGCAAGCCCCTGCCGGGCTGATGGGATCCCAAGAACGCTTCGAGAGCAGTCCACATCGCGCGGAGCGAACACCTATCCACGCACCCCCGCTCGAGCCGAACCTCGACCTCGAATACGAAGAGGATGTCGATGAGCATCCGACGGTCATCCGCGGTTCGGGTGGCAGTCCAGTCGAAGAGTACTTTCGTCACGGTCGGCTCCCCGAGGAACCGAGCGTGGACCTCGATATGCCTCGCGCAGGTCACACGGTCCCCGCTCCGGGCCGATCGGGGACACCGCAGCGGAACGTTCCCTCGCGCACCATCAGCGCTGAACCGGTGCGATCGTTCGGTGCTGACGGCCTCGATACGTTTCCACAAGCCGACGGCGACTCCGAAGCGATCGTCGATCTCCCGCCGTCCGGAAGGATCGAACGAGGCCCTGCCCATACTCCGGCCGGTCGCGCTCAACCCGTCCAAAGTCGAGACCAAGGTCTCGATTCGGGGTCGGAACGCGATCATCGGTACCCGCCGCAGCCGGCGAAACCCAAAGGGAGCCCGAGCCCGCGCGCTCCGCGACGTTCGACCACCGGTGCCATCCTGGTGGGAGTCCTCGTGGCCCTCGTCGGCGGCCTCGTCGGAAGCAGCTTGGCCCTCCATGGAACACCGGATCCACGCCCACTTCTTGAAGACCTCTACCGCCAAGTCGTGAAACCCTAGTCTTGTGCCGCAACAGCCGGAGTCTGTGGCTCGCCGCTTGGCAGCCCTCGCGGATCGCAAGATGCGATCCGCCCGACTGCGCGAACTCGTTCTCGAGCTGACGCCCGGCGATGCGGCTTGGCTGCTCGACTCGCTCGCAACCGCAGGCCGAGCCGGGGGACCTCCCTACGATCTCAGTCTGATCGCGGCGGTCGATCTCGCGATGAGTGAAGACCTTCCGTCGTCGAACCGACGCGCCATCTTCGAAGCCGCCGAGGCGCTCCAATTGCACGCATGCAAGGAGCTGATGCTCCCCGACGATGCCGTCCGCGACGAAGAACAAATTCGTGCTCCTCGTCCGCTCGAACCCGGTACTCGGCCGCTCACTCTCGGTGAACGCAAGACGCTGGCGAGATCATGGCGTCGCAACGTGCTCGAGCGGCTGCTTCTCGATCCTCATGCCGATGTCGTCGAGCTCCTACTCGGCAATCCGCACGTCACCGAAAACGACATCATCAAGATCGTGACCTCTCGGCGAAGTACCGCGGTCGTTCTCGAGCTCGTGCTGCGATCCGGGCGCTGGGGAGCCAACCGACGGGTTCGCAACGCGCTCGTGCGCAATCCCAACCTTCCGGTGACGACAGCCGTGCGATTGCTCGGCCTACTGAACCTGACCGAACTTCGAAGCCTGACTCGGGATCCTTCGCTCCCCATGATGATCCAAGTCGCGCTCGCGAGACGCCTTCGTCCGCCGAGTTGACCGGACCCGAACGCCGCAAACCGAGCTCCGGGCGTATCCTGCGAGTGGCGTCGTTCGGCGAGCCCACGACGAGTGCCGAACACTGCGAAACAGCCGGTCGTGATCCTCGCACGAGTGCCTCAAGTCGGAAGTTCGTTCCGTGATAGGCGCGGGGCTGCGGCCCGAGGACGAGGCGCGAGGCCGAAGCTGTATCGGGCATACTGCGAGCGCCGAGTAACAACGCCATCGGGCTGCAGAACCGTGCATGGCACGGAACGAACTTCCGACTTGAGGGCACTAGGCCCGATGATCGCTCGGCTCATCGACTTTCGGGTCCGGGCGTGCGGATCCCTTTTTGGGGGTCACATCGATCTCATCGGCGCCACGTTGAGATCGATCCGCGGCATCGTTCGCACGTTCATCATCGAGCGCGCGCATCTCCTTTTTGAACCCTCGCAGCATCTTGCCGATCCCTTCGCCGAGCTGAGGAAGCTTGGACGGGCCGAAGAGGAGCAGCACGATGAGGACGATGACCACAATTTCGGTCATCCCCAAGCCGAACGCGATGAGTCCGAGGGACATGCTCGACAAGGTAGTCGTCTTTTTGCGGCTCTGCTAGCGTCGCCTTCCATGCGCACGGCCTCGCGCGGAGAAGACGCCGAATCCGGAAGCCACCCGTCGACGTCGCGCAGGGCCGTCCCTTTCGTGGGTGCGTCCGTTGGGTTGGTGCTCATCGCGTTGTGTGTGTCGGGATCCGCCCGGGCGACTCCCGACACCCCATACGCCCCTTCCGGGCTGAGTGGGATTTCGCTTCATGCGACTGCAGGGCTGAATCCGCTTCAGGTCGCATCGGGGCTGAGTTCGCTGCTCGCGACCTCCAAACTGAACTCGCTTCACGCCATCGCTGGGCGCGGTGGGGAGAAACCGGCCACGGCTTCCCCCGAACGCGAGCCCTCCGAGGTGGCGCGACGAAAAGTTCGAGGCGGCCGACCCGAAGGCACGTTGGAGCGAACGTGGGTCGCCCCGCCAAGGTCGGCCGACGAGGCGGATCGCGAGGCGCTGGCAGAGTTCGAGCTGTCGATCGTCGTCGACCCGGAGTCCTCGATCGTCGATCACCCGACGGCGCCTTGGCTGGCCGAATTGGTGGTGCCCGATTTCCCGATCCGCTGGAATCAAGCCACCGTCCGCTACCTCGAGTACTTCCGCGATCACCCGCGCGGTCGTTCGATGATCCGCGAGTGGATGCGCCGTGCCGGGCGCTACGAGGCCCGGATGCGGGACATTTTCCGTGAGGCGGGTGTTCCCACCGACCTCGTCATGGTCGCCCTCGTCGAGAGCGGCTTCGATCCCCACGCACGATCGACGGCAGGAGCGGCAGGTCCATGGCAATTCATGGAACCAACCGGAAACGTCTACGGTCTCGATCGCACATACTGGGTGGATGAACGCTGCGACGTCGACAAGTCGACGCGCGCCGCCGCGCTCTACCTCAAGGACCTCCATGCCCGATTCGGCTCGTGGGAGCTCGCGATCGCAGCCTTCAACGCCGGCTACGGGCTCATCATGACCACGATCGAGCGCCACAACACGAACAACTATTGGGCGCTTCGGGAGATCGAGAGCGGTCTTCCCTATGGGACCACGAACTACGTGCCCAAACTGATGGCGGCCGCGTTGGTCAGTCGCAATCGTGCGGCGTTTGGGGTGGATGCCACCGAACTCGAGTCGCTTCCACCCGCCGATTGGATCGAGGTCCTCGTCGAGCGTTCGACCCACCTCACAACGCTCGCGAAGCTGCTCGACACCGAAGTCGAGCTGCTCGAGGAATACAACGCTCATCTGATCCGCGGTCGGACACCGCCAGAACACGGGCCGTTTCCCGTCCGGATCCCGCGGCTCAAGGCCGAGGCCTTCGACGCCGCATCGGGTGGTCTACGACGCTCGTGGGCGACCGAACTCACCCACGTCGCCCGTCATGGTGAGTCGCTGGCCGAGATCGCTTCGGAGCGCGGCCTCAGCGAGACTTCGCTCCGTCGCTTGAACGGGATCATGGACGCCGCCGAAGTGCCCGGTGGGATCGCGTTGGTCGTCCCGGTCGAAAGCGGCGATCGCCCCGTCGATCCGGCGCAACCGCCCTTGGCCGCCGTTCCGCCGATCGAACCAACCGTTGGTCAACGCCTCGTGTTCCTGTCGACCACGCGCGCCACCACACTGTCCGCTCTCGCGCGGGCATTTCGCGTGGGAATGCAGCAGATCATCGCGTGGAACGACCTCGATCCACGGGCGCGTTTGCAATCCAACTTGATCTTGCAGCTCGTCGTGGCGACTGAATTCGACCCCGAAGCTCACGGGATCCAAGTCTACGAACAAGATCAAGTCGAGTACGTGCACCGTGGCTCGCGTGAACACATCGAGGCGGCGCTACGGCGACGAGGACTAGCACGCCGAGCCTATCGGGTCCGCTCCGGCGATACGCTCAAACAGATCGGCAAGCAGTTCGAGCTCGGCATTGGCGACCTCGCGCGGATCAACGGCTTCGCTCGAAGCCACGCCTTGGAGCCCAAGGAGCTCGTGGTCGTCTACGTCGACGACAAGCATTTGCGTGGAACCGTCGATGCCCCGCCGCCCCGTGGCGTCGAAGACCCAAGGTCGACGCGCCAGGCGGCCCTCCCCCACGACCCAGCGAAGGCCCACGCTCGAACCTCGGCGTCGAGCAACACCGTTCGCCGAGCCTCCAAGGTCGATTCGCCGACGGTCCGTTCGCCTTCGCGCCCATCGCAAACGACGCCAGCCGACGTAGGTTCACCCAATCCGTGGAAGAGCCCGCCGTGAGCCTGCCGAGCATCGTCGAAGCCACGCAGCGAATGCTCGAGCGCACCACGCCCCTCGCGGGCACGAGGGTTCCCATCGAAGGCGCGCTCGGTTGCGTGTTGTCCGAAGACATCTTCGCCCAATGGGATCTGCCCGGTACCGACGTCAGCATCATGGACGGTTTTGCGGTGCGAGCCGCTGACCTGCTCGGCCATGACGGCCGCTTCGTCGAACTCGTTCGCTCAGGAGAAAGCGCAGCGGGTCACCCTTCGTCTCGCCCCGTGGCTCCGGGCGAAGCCGTGCGGATCTCCACGGGCGCGGTCTTGCCGGTCGGAGCGGATGCGGTGGTCCCTCAAGAGGACACGCGAGTCGAAGGCTCAAAGATCGTCGTCGACCGAAACGCCTACGGATCACCCGCTCCTGGTCGCTGGGTCCGAACCCGAGGATCGGACATCGAATGCGGCGCGCGGCTCTTGACCGCCGGCCTGCGAATCAACCCGAGCGACCTCGCCGCGGGCGTTGCCGCCGGGGTGAGATCGGTGATGGTGCATCGAGCTCCAATCGTTGCGATCTGCAGTACCGGCGACGAACTCGTGCCCCCGGGTCACGACCTCGGCCCTGGGCAGATCATCAGCAGCAACGCCCCTATGCTCTTGGCACTCGTCGAAGCGGCCGGCGGTCGAGCGATCGATCTCGGAATCGTTTCCGATCAACCTGGGGCCTTACGTGAGGTTCTCGCGCGGGGGTTGTCGGCAGACGTTCTCATCACCTCGGGCGGAATCTCCGTGGGCGATCATGATCTCGTCGCCGAAGCACTCGCCGAACTCGGTTGCGAATTCCACGTTCGCGGCGTTGCGCTCAAGCCCGGTAAACCCACGTCGTATGCCACGCAAGCGGAACGTCACGTTTTCGCCTTACCGGGCAACCCGGCAAGCAGCTGGGTCGCATTTTGGCTATTCGTGAGGCCCGTGCTGCGCCGCCTCTGTGGGGTTCGCGGGTCCGTGCTCCCGCAAACGGTCTCCGTCGTCCTTCGGGAGCCTGCGAGCCACGCGGGCTCGAGAACCCATTGCCTTCGGGCCAGGCTGCATCACGATGGCACCGCGACCCCACTCGAGGACCAGCGCTCGGGCAGTCTGACTTCGCTGACCGATGTCGATGCCCTCATCGTCGTCCCGGCCGGTGCACCGAGTCTCAACGCTGGCGAGCGTGCCGACGCTCTCGTCGTGGACCCATGGTGGACCGAACGCCGATCGTCGTAGTCGCGGGACTCGAAGACGACGGCGTTCGTGCGGACGTCGTCTTCGGCCGTCGAACCCCGGGGCTCTCACGTCGCACCGTTCGAGCGATGGCGTTGGAGGGACACCTGCACTGCAACGGTCGACGCATCGACCCCTCCACCCGCGTTCGCGTCTCCGACCGACTCGAACTGGACGGAAGCCCGACGGGGTCGACCGTACCCGTCGAACCATTGCAGGTCCTGGCCGAGTTCGACGACTACGTCTTCATCAACAAGCCGCCGCGCATCCACACCCATCGCGTTCGCCCCGATGAACCACCGTCACTCGCGGATCAGGTATGCGACCGCTTTCCGGAATGCCGAGCGGCGGGACGCGACGTTCGCGAAGGGGGAGCCCTCCATCGACTGGATTTTCCGACCACTGGGGTCATCGCGTTCGCTCGACATCCTCGGGCATGGCTCGAAGGACGCACAGCGATTTCGACGCATGCGCAAAAACTCTACGTCGCAGCGCTCGACGAGGGCGCGAGCTGGCCCCCATTTGGCCTGCCAACTTGCTCGGACCCACCGCCACGAGTGGGTTACCTGTCCCATGTTCGCGTCGCGGCCTCGGGTCACGAGGTCATCGCGCCGCTCGGCCCTGATTCCGATCGTCGGCGGGTTCGTGTTCGCACCGACGGACGTTCCGCCACATCCGCGTTTTGGGCATTGAGCCTACCGCGGTCCCAACCCATCTGCCTGCTCGTCCGGCTCTCCGAAGGACGACGCCATCAGATCCGCGCTCACCTAGCCCACCTTGGCACGCCGATTCGCGGAGACGTCCGCTATGGTGCACGATCGGCACCGGAATTGCTGCTCCACGCCCTTCAACTCGACCTCGGTCTCGACGGTTTACCGGTCATCGAGGCTCCGTGGCCCGTGCACTGGAACAACGTCCTCGTACCGACCTCAGTTGATCATGGAGCGGACTCGGCCACGTGATATGTTCGTGTCAGGATGAGAATCCGCTATTTCGGCCACACGGACGTGGGCCTGGCCCGCGAACACAACGAGGATTCTCACCTCGCCGACCCGGATCTCGGGGTCTTCGTCGTCGCTGACGGCGTAGGCGGTCGGGCGAAAGGCGAGGTCGCGAGTCAAGAGGCCGTCGAACTCATCTGGGAATGGCTCAAGCGCAACGAGACCACGATCGCTGACATTGCCAGGGGGCAGACCTCCGAACGCGCGTGGCAGCTCTGTCAGCTCGTTCGCGGTGCGATCCAAAATGCCTGTTACATGGTTCACAGCATGGGTGAGCTCGACCCCGATCATCGTGGGATGAGCACGACCGCATCGGTGTTCCTCGTCTGCGGGAACGTCGGGGTCGTCGGCCAAGTGGGTGATTCTCGGGTGTATCTCGTCCGCCAAGGGCAAGTTGCACAGCTGACCGAGGATCACACGCTCATCAATTATCAGATCAAGCAAGGCCTCATCACGCCCGAGCAAGCCCAGCATTCGCGAGCGAAGAACGTGATCACCCGCGCGGTCGGACACAAAGACTACGTCGAAGTCGACACTCTTCCGATTCCGTTGTTCGAAGGCGACCGCATCGTCCTCTGCTCGGACGGTTTCCACGGATACGTCGAGACTGCTGAAGACATGGCCTACTTTCGCGAGATGGATGTCGAGGAGGCCGTACTCGAAGCGATCCGTTTTGCCAACACCAAAGGTGGCAAAGACAACATCACGGCGATGATGATCGAGTTGTCGCCGGACTGACCGAAACCCGATCCGAGCGGTTCACAAAAGTTCATCCATCGAAGCCGCCGTCCGCCTCTTGAGAAGTGCTGTGACACGGGGCCAAGGCTCCTTGTCCGCAACCGAGAGAATGGCGCTCGCGCTCGTCCCGACGGTTTCCTGCTCGGGTCAACCTTCCCCAGTACCCCAACCCAGCCCCAGCAACGACTTTTCGGGCCGAGCGCGGGCCTCTGTTTTCAGCATTCCCTGGTACTTTCCAGAGCCACGTCCAGGACGTCCGGACCTTCTTTTTTTTCGCGGCGAGGTTGCGACGGCTCGCTTCATGTCGAGTTCGAAGCTCGATGTTGGACGATGCGAAGCTGGCGCTGACGACGCAGACGACGCGTGTAGCTTTCGTAAGGGTGACTGGGCTATCGTTGCGGCTCCGGGCTTTTGGCGCGGAGCCCTGGCATGCCCGTCCCGAACGACTCACACGGAGGATTGACGGGCGCTCCGCTCATGAAACTCGCGTCAACGAGCTTGGCCGAACGGTACGAGGTGGTGCGCCAAGTAGGCGAAGGTTCGATGGGGGTGGTCTACGAGTGTGTGGACCGCACACCCAGACGCACGGTCGCCATCAAAATTTTAAAGGGCGAGCACACCTGCAATCCGACGTTCCGCCGTCGATTCGAGCGCGAGGCTCGATCGGCCTCGAGCATCCATCATCCCAACGTCGTCGAGATCCTTGGATTTGGTCAAATCGTGTCCAACACGCGGCACGGCGAGGGTCCCCCCTACATCGTGATGGAGTACCTCGAAGGTGTGGATTTACGCGCGTTACTGCGGCGCGAAGCTCCGCTGGCCCCCGCTCGATGCCGCGACCTACTGCATCAGGTGCTTGCGGGGTTGGCCGCGGCTCACCGCGTGGGCATCGTGCATCGGGACATCAAGCCAGCCAACTGTTTCATCACGCGCGAGGGTGATGTCGAGTCCTTGAAGCTTCTCGACTTCGGCGTCGCGAAGGTGATGAACGAGACTGCAGCGTCGGCGGGCCTCACTGGTGTCTCCGAGGTGATCGGAACGGCAGCGTACCTGGCCCCTGAACTCGCCTTGGGTTCGCCTGCACAGGTGGCCTCGGACATCTACGCGGTGGGTGTCGTCGCGTACCAGATGATCTCGGGGCGAACACCCTTCGTTGGCTCCGACCCCTTCGAGATCATGACGAAGCACGTCAAGGAGGCTCCCCCTCCGCTCGAACGAACCATTCCCGCGGACCTCAGAACCACGATCATGAGGGCGCTGTCGAAGCAACCGGCGCAGCGGTTCGCCTCGATGGACGACATGGCCCGAAGCCTCGAACCACGGGCGCCGAGGCCGTCCGTCAGCCAGAGCGGAACGAAACCGATCACCTCGGAATACCCTCCGGCTTCTCCTCGCGTTCGCCCAACACGAGACCCCGACGATGAAGCCCCAACGTTGATCCTCGCAGGCGTGGTGGAACCCGAGGAACGCCAAGAGACCGTCGTGGCTCCAACGACGGACATTTATCGAACGGCAAGGCCGTCCCCCTCGACACGGGGCGACGCGAGTTCACCGGTCTACCGTTTTGGTGACGCCGAAGATGTCGCTACCGCGGACGCTTCGGTTCCGCGTTGGCGGATCCTCGGCAACCCCGCGAACACGACGATGGTGATCTTGGCGCTCGCGTTTTTCCTCCTCGCGAGTGCCGGCGCCGTAGCGACCGCGGTGTGGCGTTGGCAGAGATTCGCAACCGCGAATTCGCCTGACGCTCCACAGGGGCTGAGTTCGCCTCACGCCCCACAGGGGCTGAGTTCGCCTCACGCCCCACAGGGGCTGAGTTCGCCGTCGATCGCCGAGTAAGGACCCAATCCATCGTCCCAGGGTTATGGGACCTTGGACTCTGGCTCTGGCTTCGGCTTGGACTCTGGCTCTGGCTTGGACTCCGGTTCTGGAGGGGCGGCTTCGACCTCGACCGCGAGCACGGCATCTTCACCATCGCGACAGCACGCGACGCCTCCGTTGACGTCCGAGCTGAGCGCCCCGCACCCCTCGGTCGTCCCTCTCGAGATCCGCGTCTCCCCACGCCACAAGCCGTCTCGACACTTCCCGAACGTGCAGTCCCCGCCGCAGCAGACCGACTCCGCACCGATCCCCTCCGCAAAACACGGCATGATGGTGTGCTCAAGCACCCGCGGACATGGATGGGCCTGATTGACGGGCAGGTGGCTCATCGCGAAATTGAACCGTCCGGGGCCCCCCTCGCGGCATTGTGTCGCGGTGAGGCGCTGACGAATGGCGTGGGCATCCCCTTCGTGCCCACACACGTGCCAACCGCTCGCACAAACATCAGCCGGTGCGCCGCACTGCGAGCTCGCGAGATCGTCCCCACACGGAACACCCGTGGGTCTCGCTCGTAGATCACCGAGACCTTCCCACGAACCCATACAGCCGGCGAGCCCGGGATATGCGGCGAGATCCGCGAACCCTTCCCTCTGGCCGTCGGCGCATCCCAGTTCGAACGGGCCGCCAGGTGCTCCCTCGACAAACTTGTAACGCGAGACGGGGCGAGGACGCTGTTTGTTGGCCGCGTCGGGCGAGCGACCGCAGGTACATCCCACCGCGAGCGTCAATGTGACGAAGCACGCCCGCTTTGCCCATGCAAGCATGAAAGGAGCCATCAGTGCGCAGTTTGTCGGATTGCGAGCATCACGTGCTCGGAAAATGGGCCTAGGCCTGGATCACCACGATACTCGTAGGTTGCGCCCCACGGCTTCGTCATTCCGGCGAAGGAACACCGGCGAAGGAACATCGGGTGAAGGAGCCCGGATGAAGGAGCCCGGATGAAGGAGCATCGCTCGAGCTCGGGACATCGACGACTCAAGGGTGGGCGTGCCCAGACTTGAACTGGGGACCTCTGCCTTATCAGGGCAGCGCTCTAACCAACTGAGCTACACGCCCAAGAGCGGACGCGCTTTGTACTCGCGTCGCGCTCACCCGTCAAGGTATCGTTTTGGGGTCGGTCGCTTCCCCTGTCCCTCACGGCTCCTCGGCGGGGGCGTCTGGTTGTGGTCTGCGTTTCGCGCGCTGGCGGCCGGTCGTCGAGAGAACACCAGCGTCTTTGGCGTGTTGGACCATGGATCGAACGAACGCAACCGCGTCCGGTTCGGCCGGCATCAAGTGGTGGTGATACGAAGGTGAGTCCGCTGGCGCCCACCGAATGAAGACGAGCATGGGTTCCTCGCTGAGTTCGTCGGGCAACGCATCGCCTTGGAGTCTCAACGTTTGCCGCGTTCGTGTGCCCTTTGGAAGCTCGCCCATCAAGAGGTCACCGAGTTCGACCTCGACGAATCGATCTTGACGTCGAGGACTTCTCCCCTTTCCCCAAACTTGATGCACCGTCGCCAACGCGACGACGTTGGCATGTCCGAGCCGTTGAGCGAACAATTGCTGATCGACGACATCGTGGGGCGCCCGACCCACGAGTCGTACTGGCGCTTTCGAATAATTGTCGTCGAACGCACGGGCATGCTCGTTTTCCCACGGCACGGCATCATGTGGTGCCGTCAGATCGCCGCTCGAACTTCCGGCCCGACACCCCACCAAAAGCCCCAGCAGAACCGCGGCCACGGCCCGCGACCGGAGGATTTCGAGCATGGCGCAGCTTAGCACTCTCTCCGGCGGTTCTCTGGCGGCCGAGACCTCCTTCGGGGCCGGTACGAGGCCATCACGCTGCATCCAGGATGTGCCATACCCTCGCTCGGTGCGGCCACCCGCCGGACGTGGGTCTCGCAGCGTGAACGCCCGAGCGGCCGGTAGAGAATTCGCGATCTTTGTCGTACATAGCCGGGCCGTGAGCATTCGCCTCTCCACGATCGCACTCCCGACTCTCGTGCTGTTGCTCGGGGCCTGCCCGGCTCAACTCAGCACGACCGAGGACTCCCGCCACGAGGACAAGGCACGATCCCCGGCACCTCCCAAGCCCGCGGCTGCGCCGAAGGTCGTGAAGATGTCACCCGAAGGCCAAACCCAAGCCGCTGCGGACAAGTCCAAACCGCCGGAACCTCCTCGCGATCGTCCGCCGGCCAATAAAGGAGACATCGCGCGACCGGGCATGACCCCCGAAGAAATCGCCGCCTATGCCACCGAGCAAGGCGATCCGAAAAAGGGAGTGTTCCACCTCGAGGATGCATTCGCCGAAGCGAGTGAGTTGGCCGACAAAGCGAAAGGTGTCCTGACGGCTCGATTCAACACGACGATGGGGGAGTTCGACTGCGAACTCTATGAAGACAAGACGCCCAACACCGTCGCGAACTTCGTGGGCTTGGCTCGCGGTGTCCGTCCCTCACGCGGCGGAACGAGTCCGACCTGGGAAACGAAAAAGTTCTACGACGGCATCCTCTTTCACCGGGTGATCGCGGGCTTCATGATTCAGACCGGTGACCCCACCGGCACTGGCATGGGCGGCCCGGGCTACGTGATCGAAGACGAGTTCGACGCCAGTTTGGTCCACGAAGGTCCAGGGATTCTGTCGATGGCCAACCGAGGCAAGAACACGGGGAGCAGTCAGTTCTTCATCACGGTGGCCGACACTCCGCACCTCAACGGCCGACACGCGATCTTCGGCAAGTGTGCCCCGGAAGTTCCGATCAAGATCAGCGAAGTCGCGGTCGAACAACGTGCAGGAAACCGACCGGTGACCGACGTGGCGATCAACACGATCACCATCCTCCGCAAGGCGCCGTAAGGTCCCAGTTGGGCGATCACGGGGTCGCTCGCCGTTGGATGTTCATCGACCGCGAGCACCAGGCCCCCGACAACGGAGGCTAGGTGGTTCCACTACGGCCATCGGCTACGGAGGCCCGATGAGCGCGCACGACGTGATCAAGCTCGTCCCTATCTGGCAATCCCGACGACTCGCCACGAACCGAACCGCTTCTCCAGCAAGACGACGAGGTACTCGGTGCCCACCCGTGTGAGCCCGTACACCCGCGCCTGCCCCTCCTGGATCCCTGCAGGCACGCTGCCAAACGCTTTCCGCAAACCCGATGCCGTGTAGACGTTGACCGCTTTCGGCCGCTGACCTTTCAACTCATCCACCATCGTAGACAAGACATCGTGGAGTTCTTCTCGTGTCCGCGCGATGGCGACTTCACCCGAATAAAAAGGCAACGACGATCGCGAGACCACGCGGGCGACATCCGCCGTCGCCAGATAGTGCAGCCACTCGTTCGCGGTCCGTTTCGCCTCGGGTTCGGCGACCAGGGTCTTCGGATCCACTTGAGCAGAAGGAGCGGTCGGCTCGGATTCGCCGCCTTCCTCGGCCGGAGCATGCGAGTGCGAATGATCGTGCTCCGGCTCCTCCGATGCCTGCGATCCCTGCGACGCAGGTAGCGCAGGCCCCTCGGGAATCATCGGTGCGGTGGGTTTGGGAGGCGTGAGCCGCCGAGACAGGGTTTCGCCACCCCGCGCTGGTTCGACCCGTATGTTCGGATCGGGACGATCGCCATTCCCCGCATTGTCGAGGATGAATGGTTGAGCACCAAAGGTTCCGCAGGCCTTGTTGTCGCGATGAAACGCCCAGTGGATGTAGATCTTGCCGTTTCCGCTGATGATCTCGCTCGGTGGATTGGGATACGGACCCGCCGACCAAATCACCTCGCGAGCAGCAGAATCGAAACTCGACGTTCCCGAGTGTCGCACCGTGATCACTTTGTCGATGCTGCCATCGCCGTTGAGCACGATCTCGACGCGACTCCAGAGATCGTAGTCGTTGAGTGGGTGCTGACGACCGCGGGTATCGAGCTGCTCCAAGAACCCCCACGCCCAAGCCTCGTGGATCTTGCGATGCATTTGGGCGATGTAGCGCGCAAACGGATGCTTGCGCGATCGTAGCGCGGTTTGATTGCCAACTTGGACCTCGGGAACCATGTTCTCGAGCGGCGACTGAAACCTGGCCCGCTGCTCGCTCCAAACTCCCGGGGTCTTGGTCTGAGCTTTGGACTCCGCGCGTGCGACCGCATCCAGATCTTTGCCGAACAGCGCTCGCAAATCGTCCTCTTTCAGCTTGAACGCATACCGCGGGTCTTGTTTGTCGATACGCGCCCGCTGCTCACGTGCCGTGATCGAGGTCTGCGCCTTCTGCTCCGCCTGCAGCGTTCCATCGTCCGATGCCTCAGCCATCGCCTCGCGTGCATCTTGAGCGGCTCGATGCTCTCGGCGCTCGAGCTCACGCATCGCGAGCATGCTCTGCGGATTGGGATCGTTCTGCGCTGGACGTTGCTCGTTCAACTGAGGGGTCGTCTTCGGAGCTTCGCGATTGAGTCGGCTCTTCTGCTCTTCGTCCTGTGCGATGACCTCTTCGTTGCCGGTTCCGGGTGAAGTGGCCTTGCTGGGTTCGATCTGCCGAGCCGACGTTTCGACCGCGTCGTTCTCGAGGTTCGTGACGCGAGCCCGAGTTTCCTCGGTCACATTGCGGTTCACGTTCGATAAATAGTTCGCATCGTCCGGAGCTTCGGCATCGTCGACGTCGTCGGGCTGCTCGACCATCTTGAGCTGCTCGAGCACCGGCTCGACCATGACCTTGGGAGCCTCGACGGGCTCGGGTTCTGGTTGCGGCTCTTCTTTGGGTTCGGGCTCAGGCTCGGGTTCTGGCAGCTCCTCGAGTTCGACGGGCTTCGGCGGTTCCGGAGCGCGGTCTTTCGGCTTCGGCAACTCGAGAGGAGCTGTCTCCTCGGGCTTGAGCTCCTCTTCCTCTTCTTCGGTTTGAAGATCCAGGTACGTGACGCGTTCGGGCTCGATGCTCGGCTTCGTGTCGTCCCACAGCCACGTGATCCCATGGAGCACGGCGAAGTTCAGGAGCACGGAAAGGCCCAGGCAAAGCGCCGAGACGATCGCTCTTTCTCGACGCCGTCGCACACGACAAGACTAACGGATCGCTCACCTTGACGCCCGCCGAAGCTCCCGGGGCGAGCGCTGTCCTGGATCGGCCCAGGTGACCGGCGTGAACCGCCACCACGGCGCATTCAATGGATTCGGCGGTACACGCCGACAACCTTGCCCAAGATATCGATCGCGCGGAAGGACGAACTCTCCAGCATGATGGGATCCATGTTCGAGTTCGCTGGTTGGAGACGAATCTGGCCACCCTCTGGATAGATCCGTTTGCATGTCGCTTCCCCGTCGACCATCACGACGACGATCTCACCTCGCTCTGCGGTGCTTTGCTTCCGCACGAAGATGTAGTCCCCATCGTGGATCCCGTCTTCGATCATGCTGTCGCCACGTACGACGAGACCAAATACTTCTTTGGCCTTGACAGCGCCGAGGAAATATCGGTCGATCACGACTCGGTCGATCACATTCTCCTCAGCAAGAATCGGATCTCCCGCAGCAACGCGACCCACGATCGCGATTTCGATGGGATCGTCCGCCGAGATCTTGCTCTCGAGGGGTTCGGCTTTGTCGTGAACTGGACGCAACGCACGGCTCTTGAGCTCTTCCCGGACGAGATAGCCCTTCCGTTCCAGCGCTTTGAGATGGTCGTTCACACCGTTCGTCGAGCGAATTCCCATGTGCTCGCCAATCTCGCGCAGCGTCGGCGGATAGCCGCGGGCGTTCAAACAGTCGGTGATGTAGTCGAGCGCCTGTCGTTGCCGTTCCGTTAGCACTGGTCGCACGGGAGGATCTCCTTCCGAAAACGCTCTCCACGCCCATTCACGGCGGAGGTTGAGCCGAGTTGCCACGCCCGCAGGCGATCAGCGCTTGTCACGCAAGCGCTCACTGAACGCATGTTACTCTACTCAGAGGCGCAGGTCAAAAAGTTTCACGGCTCGTGATCGGGCGCCACGCCCCTTTCGTGTGAGCGACCGGTTCGATCTTTCGAACAGGGGGGCGAGCCCAACCATCGAGTGGCGAGAGAGCAGCACTTCGCCGTTCGCGTGACACACTGCTGGGCCATGCAGCACCTCTTGCGAGCCATCATCGTCGGGTTCGGAACCAAGCTCGGAGCCGAGCTCGCACGCGTTTTCGTCGAGAAGATGGGGATCACGAAGGCCAAGCCGAAGGCGGCCGAAGAAGAACTCGCGATCGATCTGCCGTCCGATCCTTCGGGCCCCGCTCCCGGGCCGTCGGACGAGGACCCCGCAACGCGCAACGAAGACGAAGCCGCGGATTGGACTGGTTGGGATCGCTGCCTCGAAGGGACTCCCCTCGACGAGAGGTCGTGATCCGTTTTCCTGGTCGACCGATCGGGTGCTTTACCGGGCCGTACCGTTGCCGTCTTTCTTCGCCGAACGTCGAGCCGCGTCCGCGCTGGCTTTTTCGTCTGGCTTTTGTGTTTCGGCGGGCGGCTGAGCCTCGGGTGCGGGAACGCTCCCGGAGCGCGCGAATTTCATCTGCATTCGGACATCGACTTCGAGCCCTGCGACGACTTGTTGTGCGAGATCGACGATGTCGATCTTATCGAGAAAGCTGCGAACTTCGGCTCCAACGATGCGCATCAACTCGTCTTTCGTTGCCCGGCTCACCCCGCTGACGATTCCCTGTCCTCGCCGCAGAGCCGCCTCGGGATCCAGCAGCCCCGTCAATTGTTCTCCCAGGCGCTGAAACCGCTTGCGGCGGTCGTCTTCGGGCCGGGTTGGGCCGCTTTCTCCGTCCTCACTCATATTGTGGCTAAAGGTACTCGTGCCCGTGGACTTCGCACGCTCGTCTTCCCAACGGCGACGGGAATGTGATAGGTCAGCAGCCGCGTCCTAGGTCACGGATGCGCCGGTGCCACGCTTCGGCTTGGGTGATTTTCTTGAGGGCTATTGGACTATTGGGGTTTACTCTCGGTGCGCCGACCTCGTCACCTTTCTCGAACACCGCTGAACGGCTACCTCGAACCACACCATGACGATTCACTATTTGGGAAATCTGTGTGCCGCGCTCGTGATCATTGGCTTGTTGATTGGGACCTTGCGTTACACTCGCCGACTTTCGTAACGCACCATCCCATCGCTCACGGACGTGCGCTCGCTCGTCAAACACTTCGCCCGCTCCAGCCTGCCATTCTGATCCGAAGGTTGTGTAGGTTGAGTTCGTCGGGCGAAGGCACACGTCATGACGGAGGACGCCGCGCAACCCGATCGCGATCATAGTGGCCCCTTTCCCCTCGACGTTGGGTTGCGGCACCTGACGCTGCAAGACGTCCACGAGATTCGGCTGCTCTTGCGGGGTGATTCGGTCATCGACTGGCATCGCCTCGGTTTGTCTTCCGAGGACGACGTCCGACGGCTGCTCGCCGTGAACTGTCTGGATGTCGACAGTCCGAAGGACCGTCAACGCCTCGACGCGCTGCGAACCGAAGCGGTTCGATACACGACGGAGGTGCTCGGGCTACGACTCGATGACCACACTGCCGTGGTCGTTCCGACGACGGAGCTCCTCTTGCTCGCATCGTCGCCGAGCCGCTACCAGCGGCAAGCCTGCACGATCCTCAAGGTGATGCACATCATCTATCACCTCGACGCGCGAGAGTTGCGGCTTGCCCTCTCGATTCCAGACAGTGAGCTCTACTCACGCGTCGAGCAGAGCATCGTCCGTATGTTCGACGAGCTCCGCGTGACCGGTGTGCCCGTGGTGGAGTTCGCCTGGTCGCGGAAAGCCAAGGAATCGCTCGTCACGAAGCTCCTCGTCAAACGCGAGACGAACGCAGCCCGTGTGTTCGATCGCCTGCGCTTCCGTCTGGTCGTCCAGCAACCGAGCGACTTGCTGCCGACCTTGCGGATCATGCTCAATCGCTTCGTGCCGTTCAACTACGTCGTCCCCGGACAGACGGTCAACACGCTCGTCGATGTCCGATCGCTCGACCAGTGGCTCGCGGGAGATCGCGAGTTTTCGGTCGTCAACGGTGAGGATCCGACCGTTGCGAACGAGTTCTCCGGCAAGGGCTATCAGATTCTCAACTTCGTCGCCGACCTGCCCGTTCGAGTCGATCGCGTGTTGGATCAACCGAACCAACCGGAGCAAGGCAACGTCGTCTTCGTGCTCGCCGAGTTCCAGATCGTGGATCGAGCGCGGGCGGCCGAGAACGAACAGGGCGAGGCTTCGCACGATCAGTACAAACACCGGCAGCATCACCGGGTGCGCGAGCGACTTCTTCGCGAGCCCAAGAAGATCTCCGACAAGCGTTGATGGGGTCGCTCGGCGGGTCAACGGTGGTCGACCACCGAGATCGTCCAGCGCAAGGTGGTGGTCCGTGGGCGGCATCGGTCGTCGACACACGTGATGTACCTCAGCGCACCAAAGACTTCGTATTCGCCCGGTTCGCGCGGCGCGATGAAGCGCGCACGCACGCGAGGGCGTCTCGCCTTGCGGTCGACGATACTCGACGTGGAGAGTCGATTTTCGGGGATCACGACAGTGTCCGACCAGAGGCGCAGTTCGAGAGGAGCGTCGAGGACGGGCTCATCGAGGATCGTCACCGACAATTCGCCCACGCCTCCGCCGAGCACCGGATCGGGTTCGTCGACGCGAGCATTGCCGTCGTCGATCGAGACGGGGCGTCTCGCCAAGAGGAGCACCAGCACTCTCGCCGCCGCCCCGAGGCCCATCGCTCGCACGTCCGAGGATCGTAGCGCTCCGCATCCCGGACGCTCAACCCCGAGGTGTCCTGCCAGCGCGTGTTAGGCTCGGTCGATGCCCGGTCCTTATCCGGCCGAACTCTATGCGGCGACCCATACCGGAACGCCGGGAGACTTGGCGTTCTACCAAAACGTGTGCAAGGGGGGGCAGCACGTTTTGGAGCTCGGCTGTGGCGCCGGTCGGGTGCTGGCAGCGTTGGCGGAAAGCCCATGCACGCTCGTCGGCATCGACAACGACCTCGGACTCCTCGAGCTCGCTCGCGAGCGTCTTGGCCAGTGCTCGAGCATCGAACTCAAACTGGGGGATATTCGTCGCTTTGCCCTCGAGCGAACGTTCGACCGGATCTTGCTCCCTCATTCCGGCTTGTACTGTTTGCTCGACGACTCGGAAGTTCTCGACTGCTTGCGCTGCGTCATCCGTCACCTAAGCCCGACTGGCGTTTTCGTCATGGATGGTTATGTCGCCGACGAGTTTCATGCGGTTGCCCGACCCGACGATCTCGACGACGAGGAACTCGTCCCCGTGACCGAGATCGAAGCCCGAGGCCAGCGGTGGAATGTCTTCGAACGAAGTCATTGGGACCCGCTTCGACAACGGATCACGGCCGAGTACGTGTACGTTCCACAAGATCACCCGCTCGTTCAAACGGGGATCATCGAGCAGCGATATCTCATGCGCCCGCAGGTGCTCGACTTGCTCCGTGAAGCCAACTTCGCCTCGGTCGAAATGTTCGGAGGCTTCGATGGTCTTCCTTGCAACGACCAGGACGAGATCTGGGTGGCCATCGCCCACAACATTCGGTCTTGAGCTCGATCAAATGGAAGACGAGTCGGTCGAGCGGGGTCGTAAGCCGGGTTCTGTCCTCGGGCCGATCGCTCGAGCCCAAGTGATGATCATTCCTCTATGCAGCGCTACCCGAGGCGGAACGGGCCGCTCCTTCGATCGCCGGTGAGGCGATCGATGCCTCTGTTTGGCCTTGCTCCGGGTGGGGTTTACCATGCGACCCCTGTCACCAGGCGCCCGGTGCGCTCTTACCGCACCCTTTCACCCTTACTCGCGCGAGCGCGAGCGGTTTACTTTCTGTGGCACTTTCCTTCAGGTCACCCTGACTGGCCTTCGCCAGCACCCTGCCCTTCGGAGCCCGGACTTTCCTCGACATCACGAGCGGCGCGAACGACGCTTGATGCCGCGATCATCTTTGCCCCCTCGGCCAACTCGTCTTCCAATCGGCAGTCTACCGCAAGCCGCACCCAAAGGTGGACCGACCTTCACTCAAGGATCGGCTTGCAGCTCGCGGTCGAGGAGGACGCGGTTCATGGCCAAAGCCTTTTCGTACGCCAGCAGCGCATCGTCGTCGCGACCCAAGCCTTCGAGGACTTCGCCGTGAAGCGCCCATAGGCGAGCCGTGAAAGGATTCGGCGACGTGACCTCGGCATTCGCGTCGGAGCGTAGGCCCAACCCCTCTTCGGTGAGTTCGAGCAAACCCGTCCAGTGCGAAGGATCCTGGGGATACTCGTCGATTCGGAGCCGCAGCAATCGACCGTAGACGTCGTGACGAAGCTGAGTGCCGAGATCCCCTTCCGGCCATGGCTCGCGCCGCAAGGCGTCGAGCAACGCGAGCGCCCTCTGCGTGTCACCGCGATCGAGCAACAGGTCGACACGACGGTGCTCGACCTCCAAGAGCTGAGCGAGCGACACGATCGCTTCGGGCCGCGATGGCGCGAGACGACCCGCTCGGGCGAGCCCAGTGAACGTGAGCCCGACCCCCACGAGGATCCCGAGCAAGACCCCTCCTCCCCACGCAACGCTCGACTTCATGGAACACCGGCTTGGGCCAACAATTGCGCGCGAAGCCAAGCACGCTTGACGTCGACTTCGGCGGTGACCCGCTCGCGCGCACGAGGAGCGAGCCGTTCGAACTGAGCTTCGAATGCCGACGCCCCCACGGGGTACCGAGCAACGATGATCCCCTCCGACGCGTCCACGCCCCCATCCGTCGAGCTGCGAGCGATCACGACGAGCAACCCAGCAGCCGCGACCGCGAGCAACGGGGTCCATCGAACCACGGCAATGCGACGCCACCAGGGGACTGAAACCATCTCGGGTTCGAGGCTGCGCCAAATCGAGTCCAAGGCCCGCTCATCGAGGGCCTCCGGCCGAACGGAATGACGCAGGAGACGGGCGATCGCAATTTCGTCCTCGAGACTTCCCTGTTCCCCAGCCATCGCTTGACCAGCTTGCAGGACGTCCTCCCAGTGCTCGCTGAGCACCCCGGTATCGGCGGTATCTCGTGAATCGGGCGGATGGTTCATGGGAAGGCGCGGACGGGCACCGGCTCAACCCAACGAGCCGGCCCACGGATGCCTTACGGTACCACTCCGTCGATGACCTCCCGAAGGGGAGTTCCGTGGCGTTCGCAGGCAATTCGGAACGCGCGGCACGCCCGAAAGACCAATACGTCGAGCGTGCCGACCTTGATCTCGAGCAACCTGGCGCACTCGTCGCGGTCTCGATCTTCGAGCATTCTGAGCCGCAACACCCGCGCGTAGCGGGGATTGAGGGTTGTGAGCACGACCTCGATTTGTGACCGCAAGGCGTCCTGCTCTGGGGCATCGGTCGGATCGCCGTGGTGACGGAGGACCTCGAGGTAGTGTGCGAACGCACCGCGCAGCCGGATCCGGCGTTCACTCGCGCGGAGGTGATCGCGAGCTTTGTTCTTGGCCAAGACTTTGAGCCACGGATAAATCCCAGAGCCACGCCACTCGTAGTCCGCGATCGCTCGGTGAGCCGCGAGAAAGGTTTCCCGTAAACAATCGTGGGCGTCGTCGCGATCGCCCAACATCGGCACCAGCACGTGAGCATAGAGCGTAGGTGCATATGCCCGATACAAGCGCTCGAAGGCTCGCTTGTCACCCGCTCTGGCCCGCTCGACAATCGTGCGCTCGTCGGGCAGCACGGCGGGACGACTCACGGGACGAGGGTACCGAAACCTGAGCCGGAACCGTAAACCCAGGTTCCGGCCGGTTCGGAATGCGTCCGATCACGATCGCGGGCGGAGCTCGCTCGAACCGATACGCAAGCTTTCAGGCGTGCGAAGGCAATCTGGCCGACGAATCGAGGGACCGACCGATCTCCGGCCGGTCGGTGCGATGGCGCGATCTCGGCCCGCTCAAGGTTCCCCGAGGCCCCGCGATGTCCAGGAGGACTTGAATCAGCCCATGCCTCGACGTCTCACCCTACTTTGCGTGCTGCTGTCGGTTTCGGCATGCGGCGACCTCGTGTTGTTGCCGGAACCCGGGCGATTCGACGGAACCGACGAAGCACGCGTCGATGTCCTGCTCGATGCGACGGCGATGCCCGAAGCACCCGTAGAGGCGGTTGAGCTGCAGCTCGGTGATGTCCTCGTCCGGCGGGCCGCCGATCAAGCCTGGGTCGTCCTCAGCCGCGACCAAGCCAGCCTCGAGGTGACCGAGGAGGTTTCCGAGCTCGTGGCCGAAGGCGCTCCGATCGATAGGTCTCCCTACGATCTCGTTCGCGTGACCTTCACGAGCGTTCGAGTGGCAGTCGATGGGACGTGGTCGGATGCGGCGATCGAATCCGACCTCGTCGAGATCGACGCCGAACTCGACTTTTCATCCGACCGGGTGTTGGTCTTGCATGTCGACGTCGACTCGAGTTTGAGCGGCAGCGCCACCGCGGGCTGGGAATTCGTGCCGGTCGTCGCCGTGGATGTCGATTCCTCGGTCTAGGTGCTGGTCTATGCGAAGCCGGTTGCGTCGCGGGCCAACCCCGGCGAACAATCGTGGACGACCGCCTGGTTCGACCTTCCCATGGCGACGCACGACGACTAGGCCCCGGTGAACGCGGCGAACCTCATCACGACCGACCTCGAACGCACGCGGCGCAAAAAGCGCGCGAATTTCGTCCCCGCATTGATCCTCGTGCTTCTCACCGCGGTCGGCACATTGCTCATCGCTGGGGTGAGGTCTGATCTTTTGACGCAACCTCTCGCTGCACTCGGGGTCCAAGCGTTGTTGTGGGCGCTGTGTCTCTGGATCTTTCCCGCCATCGGAGTCGGCTTGTTGTTTCCGAAGCGATGGGCCCGCGCCGGTCTCATTTTGGCTGCGATCGTTGGGGCGTTCGTTTCCGCGACCGGTTGGCCGCTCGGCGATGGTCGTTTGGCCCATGCTCGACCGGGCGACGCTTGTCTCGGCTTGATCCTCGGAGCCGGAGCTCTGCTCATCGGTATCAGCTGGGTGAGCGGGGCGTTCGTTCAACGTCGGAATGTTTGCGCCACGTTTTGGATCTCCGCCGGGCTCGTGTTGATGGCCTTCAACCTGGTGACATGTCATTGCCCGCATACGGGTTTGTTACATGTGGTTCCGAGCCACATCGGCGGAGCACTCACTTTGCTCGCAGTCGGTGTCACCGTCGGTTTGGTGCTTCGTCGGACTTCCTGCCCTGGGCGATCATTGGACCGCTCGCTCTAAGAAAACGACGCCATCCGGGTCGCTTGTGCTCGTCTTCGTTCTCATGGTAAAGGCCCACCGTTTGCGGCCATGGGCTCATACGCCCTTATCGTAGTAGAAACGTTGCTTTCCATCGATTCGGGCCATGCGATCGTTTTCCCTCGCGTTCTCGCTTGCGATTGTTGCCCCTCTAACAACCGAAGGTGGATTCGAGCCGATCGAACCGCCATCGGCGAGTCCGGTGGGACCGGTAGATCCGGAAGCGACGGTGCCAATCGCCCCCACTATCCCCACTGTCGACGATCCGATGTTGCAACCGATCGAACCGTCCACACGGACGGTCGGAGACTGGCGACAAGCCGTCACCTTGGTTCGCGAGCGGTCGACCTCGATCGGAGCCGCCCACGCACGGATCGCGGAGGCTAGCGCTCGCGCGCGTCAGGCTTTGGCCGATAGTCTTCCGACGGTCGAGGGAACCGCGGAATTGACTCAGGCGCTCCTCTTCGGAACGGGAACTGGCATTTCGAACGAGGGCGTCAACGACAACATTCGACTTCCTCAGCGAGGGACCATCGTGAGTGGCTTGGCCTCGGCGAGAGCACCCGTGGTCAGCGTGCGAAGCTGGTACGACTATCGAACCTCGCGCGATGCAATTCGGGGGGCCAAGGTCAGTGCGCAAGAAATCGAACGTCTCGCACTCCTCGAGCTCGCCGACACCATTGTCACGGTCGTTACCGCGGAGCGGCTCGCCGAGGTGACACGAGTTTCGCTGCGGTCGAACCTCTCCAACCTCGACCTCATGCGTCGCCGTACGCAGCTCGGGGCAGCAGAAGCGCTCGATGTCCTCCGGGCCGAGCAAGAAGTGATGGAAAATCGACGCGACGTCGTCCAGGCGGATGAAGCCGTACGACAAGCGCGCGAAGCCTTTGGTCTCGCCCTTGGCTACCCCGAGGAATGGGGAGTCACCACGGATATCCGCATCGATGCTCTCGCCGCCGAGATGAAGTCGTGGTGCTCGCCCGTCGAGGACCCGTCCGAACGCAGCGACGTCCTCGCCGCCCGCCTCGAACTCGACATCGCCGCGCAGCGGGTCAAGGCAGTGGACTATGGACGCATCCCGACCTTGGATGTCTTTTCCGAGTTCACCGCGACGAACCGCGTCTATACCCCGAACGCTCGTCCCGTCCAGTGGTCGATCGGGGCAGCGCTGAGCATTCCCATCTACGACGCTGGACGTATCACCGCGGAGCGTAAGCTCTATGAAGCCGAACAGGCTGCCGCCACGCATCGACTCACCGAGGTGAGCCGAGCCGCACAGCTCGAAGTCCGACGATCGCTTCGAGCCATCAAAGTTGCCGAAGCCAACCTACAGGTCAGTCGCCAGGTGCGCGATGTTTCACTGGAAGCCGTCAAAGTGGCACGAACGGCCTTCGTACAGGGTACGGGAACGAGCTTCGATGTCGTCGACACCTCTCGCATCAGCCGAGAAGCCGAACTCGATTTGATCATCAAAGAGTTCGAGATCGTACGTGCTCGTGTGACCGCCCTATTGGCTCTCTCCAACTGCGACCTTTAGGAGCAACTACGCCTGGGCCACACGACTGGGCAACGAACGCTCCGACCTCCGCAGTCATAGACGTCGAGCGCTTGGAACTATATGGCCAAAGGGCTGGCCCGAACCCGAACATTGGGGTCGCCTTCGTTTCGGCTTCGTGGGTTTCGTCGAGGATAGGGAACGGAACTGTTCGGTGCAGGAAGTGCCCGCTTCGAGTACGCTCACCTTTGCACGCGTCTTCGTCTGTTCCTGTCACCGAATCGTGCTCGTGGAGACACGCCGCTCCTTCACGACGCGCGAAACCACCCGGTCTCACAGAGTTTCAAACATCATGATGATTCCCACGCGTCGTTTGGGGTGGTCAATGCTGGTCTGCGCTTGCAAACTTCAGCACCCGCGCGGTAAGAACGACGCGATCGGGAGTCGTGCGAGACTTCGGATGCCATTCATCCACGACGTGTTGGCGGACGTATTGGTATGACACACGCTTGGGGTCATCGGGTAACAATAGGGCATCTCGCGGATGGCCATCTCTCGAAAGGGATGACCGTTCACGAGATGATGATCCGTGGCTGCACCAGGTTCGTAGAGGGTGCGTCGCCGTGTGGACGAAGCGGATGGACGGGCATCCCCGAGGGAGTGAGACCATGAGCATTGCAGAACCTACGTTGGCCCATTCAGCCCCGGAAGGCCGCGGGGCCCATTCGAGACCCGAGCCTCAAACCACGCCGCCCCATCCTCAACACCTCCATGCACAGCCCCAGCACCCTCACGCCGTCCTGACGCCGTCGGTGTTCGAGCCGAAGAGCATTTCGGTCATCTTTCCCGCGTTCAACGAAGAAGAGAACATCGCCGAGTCGGTCGAGATGGCTCGCCGGGCAATGTCCAAGTTCTTCGACGCCGACAAGATCGAAATCATCGTGGTGAACGATGGCAGCTCCGACGGGACCCGGGCGATCCTCGACGATTTGGCTGCACGGTATTCGGACGTCCGAGTCGTGCATCACAACCGCAACCGTGGTTACGGAGCGGCCCTGCGCAGCGGGCTCTATGCGGCCCGAAACGACCTTGCGTTTTTCAGCGATGCCGACCTTCAATTCGACCTCGAAGAGATTCGGCACTTCATGAAACACGTCAAAGACTACGACATCGTCGCGGGCTACCGAATCAATCGAGCGGATCCACCCATTCGGCGACTGAACGCGTGGGGATGGAACATGCTCGTTCGGGCGACGCTCGGCCTTCGTGTCAAAGACATCGATTGTGCATTCAAGCTGTTTCGGCGGGAGATCTTCAATCACATTCAACTCACGTCCGTCGGAGCGATGGTCAATACCGAGCTGCTCGCCTTGGCCTATCAACGTGGCCTGCGGGTGAAGGAAGTTCCGGTGAGTCACTACCCGCGGTCTGCGGGTGAGCAGACGGGCGCCAATCTCCAGGTGATCGCCAAGGCATTTCGCGAGCTCATTTCGATGTATCGACGCCTGAAAGACGCCGAGCCCTAGCGTTCCTATGATCCAAGACGGCGACCCCCTCTATCGACGCCTGCAAGCGTCCAGCCAAGCGGCCCCAGAGGCCTTGGCTCTCGTCATCGACGACGAGCGGCATAGCTACGAGGACGTACTCGTTCGTGTCGATCGATGTGCGGCAGGCCTCGCCGAACGAGGTTGCCAGGCCGGTGATGCGATCGCGGTCGTCGTCCCCAACTCGATCGATTTCGTCGTTGGGGTGTTCGCGGCCTGGGCATTGGGTGCCATCGCGGTGCCCTTGAATCCCAAGTTCCGCGAAGACGAGCTCAAGCACTATCTCGTCGAAAGCGGACCGAAGGCGATTCTGGCCCCAGAACGCCTACTCGAGGACCTCGCCCGAGCAGCGGAGATCCCGGTCAAGGCCTCCCGCGCGGAAGACTGGAACGCCACGAGTCCTCGAGCCGCCGCCCCCCGATCGAGCGACGGACCCGGAGTGTATATGTTCTCGTCGGGATCCACCGGCCGGTCCAAACGGGTCACTCGCACCCAAGCCCAACTCTGGGAGGAATACGAGGCCCTTCGGACGACGGTGGACTTGCAACCGTCGGACTCGATCCTGTGCACAATCCCGCTCTTTCACGCCCACGGCTTTTGCAATGCGCTCTTGGCTGCATTGCTGACGGGTGCGAGGCTCATCGTGCTCACGCGCGAGTTCAATGCGAGGTCGACCGTACGGGCCCTCGTCGAACACCGCGTCACGATCTACCCCGCCGTGCCCTTCATGTTCAAGACGATGAGCGAAACCCGGTTCTCGGTCCCCCCGGATCTCGACGCGATTCGGTTGCTCATCTCGGCGGGTGCAGCCTTGCCGGACGCGACGAGCCAAGGGTTCCTCGAACGTTTCGGCCATCCCATCGCCCAACTCTACGGATCGACGGAAACCGGGGCGCTCACGATCAACGCGCGGCGTGCCAAAGACAAGCCGCGGTCGGTCGGTCGGCCGCTCACGGGGTACCTCGTGGAAATCCGTGATGAACATGGGCAACGGCTCCGGCCTTCGGCCGTGGGCGAAGTTTGGGTCAAGACTCCGGCGATGACCCACCGGTACGACGGGCTCGAGGAGATGACCGCCGAATGTTTCGTCGACGGGTTCTTCTTCACCGGTGACCTCGGGTACCAGGACGACGACGGCGACCTCTACATCACCGACCGGAAGAAGCTCCTCATCAACGTCGCTGGATTCAAAGTCGACCCGCTCGAGGTCGAACAGACATTGCTCGACCATCCTGCGGTCGCCGATGTCGTCGTCGTCGGACTCAGCCATCCGGACTACGGCGAGGAAGTGAAAGCCGTCGTCGTGACGAAACCGGGAGCAGCCGTCACCGAAGCGCAACTGATCGACCACGTGACTCCGCTACTCGCCGAGTACAAAGTTCCCAAGCGATGGGAATTCCGTGAGGAGATTCCTCGCAGCCCACTCGGCAAGGTGCTACGTAAGTATCTGTAATCCACGAAGCGTGATCGACGATGTTGAACGCCTACTACGAGAAGCAAGGTATCGAGCGCGATTACGAGGTCTTCCGCTCGAAGGGTTTCTCGCCCAACTGGGGTATCACGCTCGCCCAGGGGTCGATCGCGATGGACCGGCTGCCGCCGTTCTTGCGCACCCTCCTCGTCACCGACGGAACCGTCACGAAGGCACTCGAAGCGTACTACTGGGAACCAGTCCTCGTGGACGCGGTGTCACAAAAGCTCGTCATCGCACAGGCGGCCATCGACTGGCTCAACGTCCGGGTGGGTGATGAAGTGCTCGCGCGACGGGTCAATCTGCGCGGTGGAACCGGCCAGGCGATCTACGCCAAAGCGTTTTCAGTGATTCGTTGCGCAGCGCTCCCTGCCCATTTGCGGAGTCAGTTGCTCGATGGAGCGCTCGGAATCGGAGAACTCATTCGCGACTGTGGACTCGAAACCTATCGCGAACTCCTCGAAATCGGCTGGACGAGCCCTCGCGACGAGCTGGATCCCGGAGACACGCAGCGGGGTTTCATTCATCGTTCGTACCGCATCGCCCTCGGAGGCCAACCAGTCATTCTGGTCACCGAGCACTTTCCGCTCGATACATTCCACGGCAGCCGAGCCTGACCTCTGGTCGCCGGTCGCCCCGAATAGCTGGTCGCAGACGCCGTTCGTTGCTTGAATCGGCTTTGCCGGCTGGCTCGCATGATGTAGCATGAACGCGATGGAAACGTACACCAAGGAGACGCTCGAGCGGGCTCGAGCCACGGTGGCCAACATTGCACGCCTCGACCTTTCGAGCCGTAGCGTCGACGAGCCTCTGAACCTTGACTCCATCATTCGAATCAGCCTCATTCGCGAGCTCGAAAACGTATTCGAGATCGAGCTTCCCGATGAAGCGATCGAACCAGAGGTATTCGAATCTTTGGCTAGCATTGCGACCTTGGTCGAATCGAGGCGTGCGTGAACGTCCGTGAACTATTGTCCCTCGTGCGCTCCGACATCGAGTTGAAGAAACTGTGGTTTCTCAAGAACGATAGCTGGTTCAATCGCAACGTGCGGGTGTTTGCCGAACCGGGAACCATCGCGGTCGTCGTCTACCGCTTTGGACATTGGACGAATGACGTCCACGTTCCCATCGTCCGCCAGTTGCTGCAACTCGGCTATGTCTCGGCCAAGACCTTCGTCGTGGTCGCGTTTGGGATCTACATTCCCTCGTCGATGAAAGTCGGCCGAGGGTTCGCGATCCACAACTTCTCTGGCATTTTCTTGCCGCGAACGACCATCGGCGACAATTTCATCGTCTTCCAAAACGTCACGGTGGGCCACTTGCGCGGCCAAAGTGGTCGACCGCCGCGTTTGGGCAACAACGTGTTCATCGCGGCGGGTGCCAAGGTCATGGGTGACATTCGCCTCGGCGACAACGTCGTCGTAGGTGCCAACTCACTCGTGATGAACGATGTGCCCGATAACTGTACGGTCATCGGGGTCCCTGCGCGAATCGTGTCGCGGGATACGAGCTGGATCCAAGAGAAGCTCAACGGCAAGGGTGCCCACTGGTGACGAGCCCGCGTGGGCGTCGGCGGGTCCGTCGTATCGCGATGGTGGCGGCCTGCCCCTTTCCGGCAAATCATGGCACTCCGGGTGCAATTCGCGAACTCTGCGTCGCACTCGCACACAAAGGGCACGAGGTTCACGTCGTCACGTACCCGATCGGCGACGCCATGGACGTTCGTGGTGTTCAGGTTCACCGCGTTCCCAACGTGGTTCGGCATGCGGAGGTGAAGATCGGTCCGTCATGGCCACGGCTCGTGTTCGACGCTCTGCTCGTCCCCAAGCTCATCAGCGTCGTGCGGAAATACGATATCGAGGTCATTCACGCGCATAACTACGAGGCGACGATCGCCGGCGCGGTGGCCAAATGGATGACAGGGCGCGCCCTCGTCTACAACGGCATCAACAGCATGGCCGACGAATTGCCGACGTACGGGTTCCGACCCGCGGTGCTCGCCAGGACCCTCGGACGGTGGCTCGATCACGTGGTTCCGCGCACTGCCGATGCCACGATCGTGTTATCGGATGAACTCAAGGACTATTTGACGTCCCTCGGCATGAGCCGACAAGGCATCGTCGTCATTCCGCCCGGGGTCACGGTCGATGACATGGCGTCGGGAGATGCCATGTCCGCTCGCGCAAAGCATGGGCTTTCGACCGCGACCCCGATCGTCATGTACACGGGGGCGATGGAGGCGTTTCAACGGCTCGAGCTGCTCGTCCGCGCCATGCCGAACGTGCTCCTGCAACATCCGCGCGCCGTGTTCATGGTGGTCAACAACATCCCGAATCGAGCGGCTCAGGATCGATTGACCGCACTCGCGGACTCGGCAGGAGTCGGCGATCGACTGATCATTGCGGAGTCGGTCGGATTTGCCGAGCTCCCCAACTATTTGGCCGCTGCCGACGTTGCCGTCGTCCCACGGCCGACCTGTCCAGGATTCCCCATCAAGTTGCTCAACTACATGGCCGCGGGCAAAGCCATCGTGAGTTTCGAAGGGAGCGCAAAAGCGCTGTGCCATGGATACAACGGGTACGTGGCCAAAGGTGAGAACGTGGAGGATCTTGCGCAGGGGATCGGGTTGCTGCTCGGCGATCGAGCGTTGCGCCAAACGCTCGGGGATCGAGCGCGCGAGAGCTTGAAGGGTGTCTATGATTGGGACACGCTCGCGTCGGGGATTCTGCAGATCTACGAGCAGCTGGAACACCCATCATTTCGTTCGAGCCGCGCCTTCAACTATGCAGAGCTCGGCGAACATCTGAAAGCGGAGTATCGACCGCGTTTGGCGACGAACGGACACTCCACTCCAGGCTTTCTCCAACCAGGGCCGATCGAATACCCTCGTTTCTCGGAGTCACGACCGTGAGTGTTTCTTTCAAGGTAGATTTCATTGGGATCGGCTCGGGCAAGTGCGGGTCGACCTGGCTCTACGAGAACCTCGTCAAGCACCCACGGATTTGCAACGAGAACCTCAAAGAGTTGAACTACTTCAGCGACCTTTACGACGAACAATCCTTCGAGTGGTATCGTCGCCAGTACTGCGAATGTGACGATACGCTGCTCAAAGGTGAGTTCAGCGTGACCTATCTTGCGCATCCTTTGGCTCCTGCGCGGGTCAAGCAGCACTTTCCGAACGCGCGTTTGCTCGCGATCATTCGTGAGCCCGTGCGCCGCACCTTTTCGAACTATTTGCATGCAATTCGCAAGGCCGTGATCTCACCCAAGGTCTCCTTCGCAACGTACATCGCCGACGAAGCGAACCTGTTGCCAGCGCGATACGACGACCACTTCGAGCATTGGTTGCAAGAGTTCCCGCGAGAGCAGATCCACGTCGTCATCTTGGAAACGTTCCTCGAAGACCAACTGGTGGGCTATCGCGAGCTATTCGATTTTCTCGGCGTCGACCCGAGTTTCGTGCCGCCGGGCTACGCTGAACGAAGCAATGAAGCGCGCTCCTATCGATTCCTGTGGGTCGAAAACATATTGGTTCGCACCTACTGGTTCCTGAGCCGTCGCGGGTATACGCGGCTCGTCAAGCGGATCGTCGATTCCCGAGTCGGAGAACTCGTCAGGTGGTGGAACGCGTCCGCCGAGCGCGACGAGCCCAAAATCGACGACGCTTCGCGCAAAACACTTGCCGCCTACTATCGGCCGCACAATGCAAGGCTCGCCGCCCATCTCGGCCTCGACCTCACCGCGTGGAATCATCCGGACCTCGAGCCTTTCGAGTCACGGGCACAGGTTGGAATGAGCCCGAACGGGCGTTGACGAACGGATCCGGGTCGAGCGTATGGCCGTGAACCTTGTCTTGTTGGTAGGCGCCCCACGCTCGGGCACGACGATGCTGGAGCGCGTCCTCGCATCCCATGCCATGATCCAAGGCGGTCCCGAGCCCCACATCCTGACGCCGCTCGCTCATTTGGGGATCTGGTCGAACGTGCAGAAAGCACCCTACGATCACATCGTCGCGGCGCTCGGGCAAAAAGACTTCGTCCAACAGCTTCCGGCCAAAGAGGAAGACTATTGGGCGGCGTGCCGCGCATATTGCGAGGTCTTGTATGGCAAGTATCTCGAGCGTACCGGCAAGAGCATCTGCCTCGACAAAACCCCCGAATACGCGACGGTGCTGCCGTTCATCGAAAAGGTACTGCCGCAGGCGAAATACGTCGTCCTTACGCGGCATCCGGTGGCGGTGTTCACCTCGTTCGCCAATTCGTTTTTCGGCGGCGATTTTGCGATCGCAAATACGCACGATCCGCTGATGGATCGTTACGTTCCCGCCCTCGCGCATTTCATTCGCCGTGGCGGAGTCGAGCGCATCCACGTTCGCTACGAGGACTTCGTGAGCGACCCTGAAGGCGTCGTCGAACGAATCTACCGATATATCGGGATCCCCCACGATCCGTCGACGTTGGACTACGCCCGTGAATCCAACGGACGCACCGGTGGGCTCGGCGACCCCATCGGCGTGCAACAGCACTCGCGCCCTTCCACGGAATCGCTGACGAAGTGGACGGCCCAATTGCGTGAGTCACCCGAGAAACTCACCTTCGTCCGGAAACTCGTCGAACGCCTCGATCCCGAAGACCTGCGGACCCTTGGCTATCCGCTCGAGACGTTCTGGGAAGCCATGGACGACCCGAGCGGTCGCGACCCCGCAGTGAACGGCACGACGGACAGGATGGCGCCCCGCAGCCAACGCTGGAACATCACCCGCTATGCGCTCGAGCGACAGGCGATCGTGCAGGGTCGAGCCTTGGTGCAACGATCCGGGACGTTGCGCGACGTGGTCAGCACGATCCGCATCGCATGCGAAGTCCTGCTGCGCGAGTACTGACGCCAAGCGGCATGCTCGACCCAACACTTCGAGCTTCGCCCTCATGGTGGTGAGGTGAATGCTCGACCCAACACCGCGAACCCCCGGCCAGCTTCGCGTTCGTAGTATTGGGCGACCACGTGAGGGACCCCATCCAGCACTTCGTATTCATGGGCGATCCCCAGCCCCGTGAGAATGTCGTGGATCTTCGCCATGGAGAATCGCGTTCCATCGGCCGATCCGACGACGAGACGAACGACGAGCTGGGTTCGTTGGACCTCGGCGACGTGCTTGCCAAACCAATAGGACGGCGTGTTTTGTTCGAAGGTCGCGAGATCGCCGTTGAACGCCGTGACGAACGCACCGCGATCGTTTCCGTTCATGCCGAGGCTCACATCGGTTCGTGGTGCACCGTAGGCCACCACCGCAGCGAAGCGGTCGGGATATTTGGCCGCGAACTTGAGCGAGCCAAATCCCCCCATCGAGAAGCCCATCAGCGCACGCCCCCCCCGATCGCGACGAGCCCGATACTCGGTCTCCACGTGGGGGACGAGCTCGTTCAAGATCATGGTCTCGATCGGCCACGCCCCGGTACTCGCATCGGTATAGAAGCTTTCCGCTCCGCCGCGAGGAAACACCATGATGCATTCGGGGATCTGTCCCGCCTCGATCGCGTCCTCGAGGAAACGCGCGACGTGGACGGAGCGCTGCTCGTCTCCGCCCTTGCCATGAAGCCAGTAAACGACCGGAACGCTCGCCGAACCTGCCGCATAGCTCGGAGGAAAATAGATGCTGTAGGCGATCTCGACCCCGGTCGTCCCACCGATGAAGGTGTGATGCTCGATGGTCCCCGCCACATTCGGCACGCCGCGTCCTCGGCCTTGTCCAGGTGGAGGCCATGGCCCCGGTCCACGATCGGGACCGGGTCGCTCGGCCCCGGGATACAGCGGCGGAGCCTGGCGAGCCACGGGCGGTGGTGAACCCCCGCGAAGCCCGTGAGCCAACCGTTGCACTTCTGCCTCGAGCTCGGGTCGCATGAGATCGGCCGTGTAGACCTCGACGTACTGAAGTTGGTACGCGAGCGCGACGTCGACGGTGCGGCGAAAGGCGTCCAATGGATCACACGGTGTCGAACCAAGCAGACGACAGGACTTCGTGTCGGCGGCCGGCCAGAGAAACTGTGCTGCGTTGCGCGAGCGATGCTCGACGACCACTTCCCAACCGCCTTCGCTCGGTACGGGAGTTCGCGCGGAGAGATTGTGACGTTGAATGATGAACCGCCCGGGATATCGTTCATCCGCATAGGCGACGAGATCCTGCACGACACCGTCGGGTCGACTCGTGAGCGACGCAGGCACGCGACCGACCGCCATCCGCACGAACTGAGTCGGAAACGCCTCCATCGTCGCGTCGAGGATGCGCTTGCAGGCATCGAACAACTTTGCCTCCGTGAAGCCGACTCCGCGCCAACGTTCGGCCTCCACCGGCGAGGTGACGAGCAGGTTCCAATCGTCCGTCGTCGCATTGGCACATTGGGCCGAGACGAGCTCGAGCTCGGGCCGGGCCCCGAACCGCTGCCCCATGGCGGAAATGAGTCGGAGTTTCGCTTCGAGGAGCTTCGCATCCCAAAACTGCGGAATGGTGATCGGCTGCCCGTAGGATTCGTGGAACCGATTCGGATCCGTGAACGTCACCGCAGACACCCCTTCCTCGAAGAGCCAGGCTGGGGTGTTCACACCGCCCGACGAAACGACGAGGCTCGCGAGCTTGCCCGATTGCGCGATCCGATCGAGTTCGCGTTCAAAATAGGTCCATTCGAACTGCCCACGCGATGGTTCGACGTCCTTCCAACCCCCGCGCACGACGATCCCCGTGACGTCCGGATGCGCGAGGAGTGGTTTCGGGATCGGCCGCATCCCCGCCGTAAGGGCAAAAACGCCTTGCCATTCCGCTGAGGCGCGAGCGATCGACTCGCTCGATTCGGCTCCATCCGTGCGGTCGGGGAGATCAGCCGACCCGGTCAGGTTTTGCGGTCGATCCGAAAGCGACGGACGGCTGCAGCCGAGCACAGCCCACGCCGTCAGGATCATCGCGACGATCCGGAGACCACCGGCTCCGCCCCGATCGCCCGTGGCGTCGTGACGAAACCCTCGAAGTGGGAGCCGGCGAGGTAAGAGCCGGCGAGGTAGGAGCCGGCGAGACGCAAGCCCACGACGAACGGTCATGGTCGCACGTACGCTATCCACGATGATGCGCCGGGACGTGGGTCAAATAGTCGGGTGGCAGATTTCGCATCAGGATCATGCCGGGAACCCCCGCGACCAAACAGTTGGTTCCGGGCGGTTTCACCACGAGCGCATTGGCAGCCACGACGACGTTGTCGCCCACCTCGACGGAACCGAGAATGGCAGCACCCGCACCCAAGAACACATTGGATCCGATCACGGGGCGTCCGTTCCGGCGAAAATCGGGCCCCACCGTGACCCCCTGGTTGACCGTGAAGTTGTCGCCAATCCGTTCGGCGTCGATGTACACGGCAGAAAAGTTGTGGATGACGAACCCTGGGCCGATGGGAACCCGCGGGTCGATGACGACCCGGCTGATCCACCGGACCGGAACGGCAAGACACGTATAGAACGCGATCGCGAGGACTCGCGCGAGGCGAGACTGTCGCGTCACCGCCCAATGACCTAAACGGTAGACGACGACCGCGGCCGTGCCATGTTGAGCCAGGACTTTGACGTATTTGTTGAAAAAACGCTGCACGAGCACGTAGTGCTCTTGCTTGCGGCGAATGTCGGAGCGAATGAGGCCCCAAAGCGTGAGCGCTGGAGGGGGCGAGGACGAACCCATCGAGGGCACCGGTGGGTCTCGAGTCGGATCCTGTGACATCGTCATCGTGCTCACGCCTGACCGTTCGCCTGGCCGTTCGCCTGGCCGTTCACCAAGCCGTTCAGTGGAGCGCTCCCGAGAAGTTGGGCGCGTTCGTCCTCCGTCAGCGGCCTCACCCGAGCGGGATTGCCCACGGCCATGGAATCGCTCGGTACGTCGCTCAACACGAGGCTGTTGGCCCGTACGACCACGTTGTCACCGATCGTGACGCTGCCGAGAACCTTGCACCCCGGCTCGAGGAATACGTTGTGACCCAAGACCGGAAGTTGCTTCGAGCCCCGTATGTTGCCCACGGTCACGCCCTGACACACGGTACAATCGTCCCCGATCCGTTCGGCGACCACGAAGATGCAAGTATGATTGAGGATGACGAAACGCTTCCCAATCCGCGAATACGCCTGCACGCTGATCCCGGTCCAGATTTGGACCAAGTAAAACCCGAGGAAGTAGACCGCTCGGAGCGGAATACCGATCAACGGAAAGCGCCATCGATTCGCCCAGTGACCAAATCGGTAGACCAGCACGGCAAATGTGCCCGCCGACGACACGACTGCAAGCCACCCGAGCAGGCCGCGCCGCGACTCGAGTTCCATCTTCTTGCGAACGTCACCGTACATGGAGCCCCAAGCCCGGCACGCAGTGTAGCAGCTTGCCGGGTCCCAGAGGATCGCGGACACTCGCGACCTCACCGTGATCTCACGAGGCTGAATGACCGAGGGTCGGCGCGTCTTCAAAAACTCGGTCTTCATGGGTGGAGGCGCGATCGTAGGTGGTGTGATCCTCCTGGCGGCGATCGTCGTCACGGCGCGCTACCTCGGACCCATGGAGTTCGGCGATTTCATCCTCGCCGTAACGTTCGCGAGCTTGTTTCAACTGTTCGCAGACGGTGGAATCGTGAGCATCACGATCCGCGACATCGCGAGGTCGCCCGACCAGGGTGTCGAACGCCTCGCCAAAGCGAACGGCGTCGTCTGGATCATCACGATCGTGTTGTTCGCCCTATTGGCCCTATTCGCCGAAGGGATCGTCACGCAACCGCATCACCGTGCGCTCGCCTACTGCATGGGTGGGGCGGCGTTGATGGCCTTGCACGCATCGCTCTATGCCGGAATGGCGCGTGCGCACGAGGACATGGGGTTCGTTGCGTTGCTCGGCGTCGTGCACAAAGCGCTCCTCCTCGGGTTGGTGGTCACCGCCATCGCGTTCGACCTCCATATGCGTGGGGTCGCCGGTGCCCACTTGCTCGCGAACCTCTTCTACCTTGCCGTCTGCTGGACGTACGTGCGTCGACGTTACGCGGTGCGCGGGATCGCATTCGACCGGCAACACGCACGCTATCTCCTCGGCGAAGCCATGCCGTTGGGAGCAGGTGTGGTCATTCGGCGGCTCAACATCCATCTGTGCACGATCCTCCTCACGACACTCGCGGGAAGTACCGCAGTCGGTTTGTACAACTCGGCCTATCGATTCCTCCAAATGGTCGAAGTCGGGGCGGTCACGTTGTCGAGCGTCCTCTTTCCCGTGTTTGCCAAACTTTACACGTCGGATCGGGCGGGGTTCGATCGCCTCTACGCGGCCAGCCTGCGGGTACTCGTCCTCATCAGTGCCCCGTTCGCGTTCCTGATGCTCGCGATCGGCGACGTCTTGATCGAGACATTGTACGGTTCGGAGTACGCATCGGCCGGGATCGTGCTGCGCGTCATCGGGGTCTCGCTCGTGTGTTTGGTGCCCGGTGCCGTACTGCATGGCGTGTTTGCATCCGCCGGTCGTCAGGCTTCGTTCATGCGCCTCTCGGCGCTCGGCATTGCCGTCAATGTCGTCCTCGGCCTCGCCCTCATCCCGGTCCTCGCATCCCTCGGAGCCGCGATCGCGACCTTGGTCACCGAAATCGTGACGCTCGTGGTCGGTGCGTACCTGCTCTCGCGGTTCGACGTCACGACGACCTATGCTCGTGACTTCGTCACATCCATCGTACCTGCGGCGATCGCTGCCGGAGTCGCGCGAGGGGTTCCCGCGATGCTTGGGCTCGACGGGTGGAGCATCATCGTCGTCGGCACCGCCCTCGACGTGGCGGTATTCACGGGTTTGGCCCTCGTGATCGGTGCCTTTCGCCTGAGCGAAGTCGAGGCTTTGGTGCGACGACCTCCCGGCTCGCGACGAAGTCCTGACCCGTCGCCCGCTCGAGGGTGACGGAGCCGACGAGCCCCCGCTCGTTCGCCGCGGCAGTCGCGTCAGAACCACATGTTGATCATGAGCATGAACACGTTTTCATCGGGTTGACCCACCGTACCTGCGTTGCGGTCGTAGCCAGGCGTCGACGGGCTGGCCCGGTTGCGGGTGAGGGGGTCGACGTTCGGATCTTCGGGGGTCCCAAAGCCTTCTGGCATCACTCCAGACGGGGGTACGCACTGGAAATCCCGTTCCGCGGAGGGCTCGAAGGTCGGATCGCACCGCGGCGTATTGTAGAGATACCGCGAGTACTGCAGTTCAATCGTTTCATGCGTGACGAAATTCGTGTGAAACGCCAATCGCGGGGAGAAGATCGAGAAGGTTTGTTTGTCGTTGCGATGGTTGGGTCGCACTTGCGTCGCTCGGAAGGCCACCGTGAGCCAGGGGGTGACGATGCCCTCGAGGTCGGCCCCATATTTGACCTTCCAAATACCGTCGACGGTATCGTTCACGTCGGTCTGCGTCTGATTGATCATACCGAAGAGCCTGACGACGAAGTCTCGCCCTTGGCCGTACCAAGCCGAGCCCTTCTTGATCTTCATGATGCTTTCTTCCACTTGAAACATCGTCGAAAAGATCTCCCCACGGTTGGCGAAACCATAGAAGTAGTTTTGCATCAATCCGATGTTGAATTCTCCGACCCCGGAGGAATGGATCACCTCGACCCCCCGCGTCAGCACTTCACCGTGCGTGAACTTGATGTAGGAGAAACCGAAATACCACCAACCCCATCGTCCCCAATCGAGTTTGAGCTCGGGCCCGACGACGAGGAGCGAACCGTCCTTTTGGAGTGACTCGGGTGGCGGGGGATCCCCCGGCATGACCGTCTCCACGACACCATCACGTAGTTCTTCGCGGGCAAACTGGCTGATCCAATGGAGGTTGAGCCACAACCTGTTCCGATAGGAAAAACCAGCATGGGCATGATGAACGAACGAAAAGCGAGCGCTGTTGGACGCGTTCGGGTCTGGACGGTGGGTACCGATGCCGTGCTCGAGCGTGAGGGTGAAATCCTTGATCAAGATGTCGAGCTGCCCGACCTCACCAATCGTATGAGTTTGCGCAAACAGGTAGGTTTGCAGTTCGCCCGCGTCGTAGCGACCGGACGCACCGTAGCGAGCTTGAAATGAACCGATCCGCCAAAACAATCGTGCCCAACGCGCCTTCAACTTGGGCGTCAACGTCAGAAACGCTTGGCTGACGCCGAGTTGGGTGTCGTCGCGAAAGTTCGCGTCGGTGAAGTTGTTGCCTTGGACCGCCACGGTTCCAGTCACGATGCCGTTGCTGAGACTCAGATAGAGCTCGGCCCAATCGCGCGGATTATGCTGAGTGTACCCATAGCTGAGATATTGGTCGTCAGGAACGAGCGGCAGGTGCAGGCTGTTGCGGCTTTGACCCGGCGAACGTTCGAGCGGACCTGGAGCATTCGGCGACGTCGGTTGCAACCGTTCGCCATATCCAACCCGAAACGGAGCCGCGAGAAAGCCTCCCAACGCGAATTGCCACTTTGCGCCATCGCTACCCTCGGGACCCCCTCCGCGGGCGGTCACGCGATGCCGTCGGACATACGTGTCGCCCAAAAGCCCAATCGGAGGGCGTTGGTCGAATGCATAACGTAGCGTCGTGGGCACCGGCGAACCAGCCATGTTCTTCATTTGCACGACCGTGATCGCCGGATATTTGTCGAGCGGATGGCGAAGGTCTTCACGCAGCGCGGCCGGACCGTCGTCGGATTCCGTCGTCGAATCGATCGCGCGCGGCTCTGGGCTGGCCTGCACCGTCTGGAGCTCGAATGCACGACCGTGGAATTCGCGTCCGAGGAATCGATCGCTCGCGAGGACCACTTCGGGGATGGGAGTCGGTTCGAGATTCGACGACTCGGGGTTCGCCAGCAACGCTACAACGCATGACGTGATCGTGACCATCGAGATAGACGCCTGAATCCTGCGGCGAACGCATCGGCGTTCGCAGGCTGCGAAATCACTCGTAGCGAATGCATCGATCGACCACGGGTTTCGACGCCGAGCCGATCTCGCGTCGCACGTTGGAGGCCGTTCGCCGTGCGACCTTTCGGCTCGAGGTACTAGGCGCCTGCTGTTCGACCCATGCCCTGCCCAAGTGCCCCGACGCCACCCGAACGGCTCGGCGTCGAGACGGGGCGGAAATGGATCATGCTCATGGAGTGAGACCGGGGGCACGCAGCCCGTTCGCACTCGGTCGGGATCGTGACCCGCGGATCAACGCATTCCGGGCGCCTCGTGCTGCGTTTGCTGCACGTATTCGGTGTATCCCCCGTCGTAAACGCGCGCTCGGCCGCCCTCGAGCTCGAGCACACGATTGGACAGCTCCGCGAGGAATCGTCGGTCGTGCGAGACGAACAACATCGTCCCACCAAAGCCGCTCAAGGCTCGCGTCAACATCGCTTTCGTGTCCATGTCGAGGTGGTTGGTCGGCTCGTCGAGCACGAGCAGATTGGGTGGGTCGAACAACAACGTCGCCAGAACGACCCGGGCTTTTTCACCGCCGGAAAGCACTCGACAACGTTTGTCGACCTCGTCGCCCGAGAAGCCGAAGGCACCGAGTAGGCTGCGCAACGACCCCTGCGTTGCTCGTGGGAAATCGCGTTCGAGCTGCTCGAGGACCGTGAGATTGGGATCGAGCAAATCCATCGCATGCTGGGCGAAGTAGCCCAGTTTGACACTCGCACCGATCTTGACTTCACCTTCGTCCGGGGCGGTCGCACCCGCGACCAGTTTGAGCAAGGTCGACTTGCCCGCACCATTGATCCCCATCACGCACCAACGTTCGAGCCGACGAACGGTGAGGTCGAACGATGAATAGACCACCTTCGACGCGTAGCGTTTCCCCACGCGTTCGAGTTTCACGACGTCATCGCCCGAGCGCAGGGGCTGCCGGAACTCGAACTCGACGATGCGTCGCCGCTTGGGCGCCTGCACTTTGTCGATCTTGTCGAGTTTCTTGACCCGTGATTGCACCTGCGCGGCGTGGCTCGCCCGAGCCGCAAAGCGGGCGATGAATGCCTGTTCTTTGGCCAGCATCGCTTGCTGGCGCGCATACTCGGCCTCGTGTTGCGCCGACTGGAGCAGGCGTTGCTGTTCGTAAAAGTCGTAGTTGCCGGTATACGTCGTCAGCTCGCCGCCATCGATTTCGACGATCTTCGTCACCAGTCGGTTGAGGAGCTCGCGATCGTGCGAGGTCATGACGATCGCGCCTTCGTAGTCGTGGAGGAATCGCTCGAGCCATAGGATCGATTCGAGATCGAGGTGGTTGGTCGGTTCGTCCAACAAGAGGACGTCCGGCCGTTTGAGCAGGATCTTCGCCAACGCGACGCGCATCTTCCAGCCACCCGACAGGGTTCCGACGTCTCGCTCGATCACCTCCGTCTCGAACCCGAGACCGGCCAGGATTTCTTGCGCTCTGGCTTCGAGCTCGTAACCGCCGAGTTCTTGGAACCGCGGTTGAACCTCACCGAACCGTGCGACCAACTGGTCGAGTTCACCCATGCGGTCCGGGTCGGCCATGGCTTGCTCGAGTTCGGCCATCTGCACGGCAAGCGCCGCAACCTCGCCGGCCCCCGCCATGGTTTCCTCGAGCACGCTGCGCCCCTTCATTTCGCCGACATTCTGATCGAAGTGTCCGATCGTCGTGTTGCGTTCGACGACCACGGTGCCGTCGTCTGGCGTTTCGTCCCCGACGATCATGCGGAAGATCGTCGATTTGCCCGCGCCGTTGGGCCCGACGAGCCCAATCTTCTCGGCCTTGGACACGCTCATGCTCGCGTCGACGTAGAGGATCTGCGAACCGTGGCGCTTGGAGACGTTTTCGAGGTGGATCACGATGAGCGGGCGGAAGGTACTGCACCTCCGCCACCGCCGTCACGTCTCATCGCCGGCAGTGATTCAAAGGCTGTAGCTGGCCCCCTGGCAAGTATCACAATCGTTGCCACACCGGCCGCAGTCATTGCCGCATTGGCCGCAGTCGGTCCCGCACTTGCTGCAATTGTTCGAGCATTCGTTGCATCCTTGGCCGCACTGATCGAAACAGCCCGTCATCGCACAACAGCCGTCACAACAAAGTTGACAGGGATTCGCATCGCCCGCGGATTCGACATCCCCGAGGCCGGGGGATTGGACTTCGACCTCTGGAAGCGGTGTAGACGGCACATCCATCACGAGGTCGGAGGGCGGCACGAGGTCGGAGGGCGGCACGAGGTCGGAGGGCGGCACGAGGTCGGAGGACGGCACGAGGTCGGAGGACGGCACGACCTCGAGATCGGTCTCGGCGCCCACTTCGAGATTGGGTTCGAGCTCGCGGTTCGATGCCTCGGTCTCGCCAAGGTGGTCGCCGGTGTCTTCGGGCGTCGATACATCGAGGTTCGGATCTTCGAGCTCGGCCTTGGACGTCACGCCGCGGGTGTTCCCGACCGTGGATTTGGGGGCTGCCAAAGCACGTGCGGCCGCAGCCACCCCGGACCATGCCCACGTCCACATCATCATCGATGCGATCGCCAACCGTTGCGCCCATCTCGTCGACCAAGGGGTTGCACGGAATCGAGCCAGGGCTCGGTGAGCGGTGGGATACACGAGCGGAGCCGCCTGATCGATCGCGCGACGCACCCGCGCGGAGAGCGTGGACAGCAGAATGTCCTCGAGCAGCGCGCGGTTGCGAACGAGTGGCAATCCCTCGAGACAGCCCGCCATGTGTTCGAGTGCCTCGGTCAAGGCCTGGCGTGCGATCGCCGACCGGCGTTCGTCGGGCCAGCGCTCCCCGGTCTCATCGTTTGCGACGAGCGGATTGTAGCTGCCGTCGCGAGCGTCGTCATGAAGGTCCTCGAACGCGTCCAGCAGATAGATGACCGTTCCGATCGCCTCCCCAAGGCCGGCCAACGCGGCACGAACGGGCGGTCGAGCCAGCCCCGGAACACCCCCCGGGAGATCGACGATGGCCTCGAACGCGATCGCCAATGCAGCCGCAGTCGGTGCGGCGGCCACCCGAGGGTCGTGATCACCCTCGCGCTCGAGCGCGCTCTGGCGTCGTTCGAACCCTCGCAAGGACGTCAATCGAGCCCCGAGTCGATCCAGCATCCCGTCGGCGCGACGGACCGCAGGCTGGAGGATCGGACGGACCGCTCGGGCAACCCCGCCACGCTCCTCCGCACGATCGGCGAGCCATTGGTCGGCGAGCAACATCGATAAGGAGGCGGCGTACTGCATGGCCGGAGTGTTGGACTGTTTCGACGCGCGCATGGCCACGGGCATCATGGGACAACGGCAGCGATCCGAGGGTGCGGCCTCGCGCTGCAGCCCGTCGACGAGCAGTGCGACGAACACGGCATCGTGGCTGAGCATGGCTCGATGAGGCAGGCCAAAATGCACACCGAGGCTCTGGCACGTTCCACAGTAGTAGGGGCGATACGCCTGCACCACGGCGAGGTGACGGGTCTTGCACGAGTGAGGTCGAAGCGTTCCGAACATGACGAGGCCTTCAGCGTGCAGCGACCGCAGCGACGAACGACGACCATGCATCGATATGGTTCATGAACGGGGACATCCGCGGATCGTCGATCGATCGAGGTCCGGGTCCGATGAGATATCGCCACAGCAAAAAGCCGTGGATCCAAGTCAGCCACGCGGGGACGTCCCCGAGCTGTGCCAGTGCGGCCTGGGCCTGCTCGATCGGTCGGGTATCGCTCGGTACACAGTCGAGATCGGCCTCCGTGTCGCAAAGCAGGCGATAGAGACGCTCCACGTCGCCCGCTCGACACGCCTCGACGTAGTCTCGCGGCGCTCGGGCGTATGTCCGTAGACCTGCATAGCTATGGGCCAATCCCCCGAGATGATCCTTCCCGAAGTCGGCCAATGCGTCGGCGCGCTGGATGAACCAACCCCAACGGTCGAAGGCTCGCTCCTCGGCGGACGTCAGACCACGACACGTATCGGGCAGGGCTCCGACCATGGTGATCATCAATAACCATGTGCCGCTAATCTCGGCGGTGACTTTTGCGACCTCGAGTTCGGCAGTCTGCTCCGGGTGACGACTGAGCGCGACCACCCCCCGCACTTGGACCTCCCAACCGTGTGCCACGATCTCGAGCAAGCGGGCCCAACGGCCGGGGCTGCTCGCGAGCGCGCGCAACTCCTGGCCCACGCTCGCCGCAAACGCACAGCGTGGTTCGTCGGTTTGGGCACGGCCCGAGGACAATGAAACGAGCGTGGGTCGCAAATACGTTCGAACTCGATGGGCCAACTCGGCATCGTCGCTGCGACGAAGCCGACCGCCGTGGAACCATCCGGCATCGATGACTTCGTCATCGATCTTGGTCAGGAGTGCGAGACGAGCCGCGGCATGGCCTACCGCTTCTGTTCGCTTTCCGCCACCGAGCGCCGTATGGCAAGCCTCGGCGAGCACACCCAAGGCCGCGCACAAATAACGCGATGCCTTGGACACCGGTGCCTGGTGATCTGCGGAGTCGAGATCGCTCGCGACGGCGAGCAGCGTCGCGTCGGCGCGCGCGAGCAGACGCTCGACCCCGATCGAATCGATCGCATGGGATCGAGCACCGTGCTGCGGCAATCGGACCGACATTGCGGGGTCATGATGACCCGTCCCCTCCCCCATGTCCGCGCTTCGCCGTGCGCACTGTGATGGGGGCGACAGCCAGGCGCCCACGGCTTCGAGCGACGATTCCACGAGGTCTTCGCACCGGTTGCGTGCGAGCACGCCCTCGACTCGTCTCGCGGAGGCTCGGGGGCCCCTTTTGACGCTCCGGATACTGCGCCTGGACCGGCCGTAGCCCGCTCGTAGGCGAGTTTCGGACTTCGCCGCCGGCGACATCGTCAAGAACGCACGAGAAAGGTGACAACGTGGTGGTCGTCGCTTGCGTCGCGTGCTAGGGGAAGCGGGCATGCGGGTGCCGGAGAGCTTGGCCTCCCTCGTCGAGGAGGGGATCATCGAGGAGGTTGTGCGGCCGCTCATGAGCGGCAAAGAGGCCCAAGTCTACTTGGTGCGAGCGGGCGGAACCGAACGGGTCGCCAAGATCTACAAGGAACCCGAGCAGCGTTCGTTCAAGCATCGAGCGAACTACACGGAAGGCCGCCGTGTCCGGAATGCCCGCGACCGGAGGGCGATGGACAAGCGCTCCAAGCATGGTCGGGCCCAAGAGGAGGAGGCCTGGCGCTCTACGGAAGTCGATACGATCTATCGACTGCAAGCCGCGGGGGTTCGTGTCCCAGCCCCGTATCAGTTCATCCATGGTGTCCTCGTCATGGATTTGGTGTTGGGTCCCGATGGGGGCCCAGCCCAGCGGATCGGTGACATCGACTTCACGGCCGACGAAGCCACGGAGGTCTATCGTTGGCTCCTGGCGGAAGTGATCCGAATGTTGTGCGCGGGTGTGGTGCACGGCGATCTGTCGGACTTCAACGTGCTGTACGGAGCGGACGGACCGGTGATCATCGATTTTCCGCAATCCGTGGATGCTGCGAAGAATCTAGGGGCTCGCGAACTCTTGTTGCGCGACGTGGAGAACCTCCACCAGTTCGTGGCCCGATCTGCGCCGCGAACCCGACGGCGGCCCTACGGTGAAGAGATTTGGGCCTTGTACGAGAGCAGTCGGCTGACTCCAGAAGCGGAGTTGCGAGGGGAGTACCGTCCGTCGCGTCACAAGAAGCAGGTCGACACGAAGGCCGTGCTCGATCTCATCGGGGATGTGAACCACGAGCATCGTCGCCGACTGGCGTCTCGATGAAGCTCGGGTGAATGCGACGCTGCGGGCAGCGGGCAGCGGGCAGCGGGTGCGCCTACTCGAGGACTCCGACTTCGGCCAGGAAATCGAGGTACAGCTGGCTGTTCTCGGGTGTGACCGTATCGAAGTCCGTCGTCACGACGCCGTTTTCGTTGGCGTAGGGGGCCAAAAGGGTGCCGACTCCCTCTTCGCCGAGCACGCTCGCACCGTAGGCGACGTAGCCGGCGAGATAGCCCCACCAATACTGCTTCTGCACGACGGTGGCGGTGATGTATCCGGCGAGGAGCGCTTCTTGTGCCTCGGCTTCGAAGTCGGTGGCGACGACCTCGATCTCGCCAGGAGCGTAGCCGTTGTCTTGCAACCAGAAACCCACGGCTCCGCCATGGTACCCGAGGGTGCCGACGATGCCGACGATGTCGGGGTGAGCCGCTAGATCGTCGGGCAACCGCGCGTAGACCTTCTCGGCAGTGTCCCCCAGCACGGAATCCGGGGCGCCCACGACGGTGAAGCCCGCACGCTCGAGAATCGCCTTCACCTGAGTCCCGCGGTGCATACCCGGCCCTTCGCCCGCACCGTAGATCGCGATGCTGCCGGATTGGACGTCCAAGGAATCCAACATCAGATCCGCGAGCAACTGTCCGAGGCCATCGTTGTCACTGGTGACGCCACCCCAATAGACATCTCGCGACACGTCAGCACCGGGCTCGATGACAAACCAAGGAACATCACTATCCACGTAGACGCCGCCCATCCAGTGGGAAATGTACGCATCAGCCCCTGACGCCCGATAATCGGGAAGCGTGCCGGTGGGCGGCCATTCGGCGGGCTCGATGGTCACGATCTCGGTGCTGAAACCGGCCTCCTGCGCGGCGATCTGAAACCCCTGACGGACCGTTCGAAAAAACGGAACGTCCCAGACGAGGTTGTAGGCGATCATCGAATCGGACGGAGTCACACCATGGGTGGCCACGACGATGTCCTCCGCGATTTGCTGGACCACGGGGTCACGGGCGAAGGGATTCGAGTCCCCCTCGTCCCCGCTCGTTGGTTCGGGAGAGCTGGAGTCGGTGGCTTCGTCCGACCCCGCCGGGTCACCGGTCTCGCCCTGCGAGGTTTCGGACACTCCCGGATCCTCACCCGTCGTGCAAGCGACGACGCCCACAGCGAGCGACAACAGACATGAGGTTGAGCCCCAACCACACAACGAACGTACTCGACTCAGCATTCCCGCCTCCCTTGATACTTCGACTTGTCATCCTGCAGTCGGAAGACGACCGCAATTCACGAATAACTCTGGAGTTCGGATTCCATCCTCGATCTTCCAATACCGCAGGATGAACAAACCGTCCTTGAGTTGGCCATCATCTTTGATATCGCAAGGGCTCGTGACCCCGTGATAGTTGACACTGCCCCCGTTGCGCAGCGTCTCGAGTCCTTGGCCAAGATCATTCCATCGAATGAGGTCACCTGGGGGGCGTGAGATCTCGAGCATGTGCTCGCGCAGGGTTCGGCTCGGGTCGGTCCGAAACGCCTCGAGCGCGAGGGCTGACATCACCATGGCATCGAAGTAGAACCAGGACTCGCTGAATGGGATCTCGTCCCCCCAGCGATCTCGGAAGTTCGTCTCGAAGCCAGTGCTGTCGTCCTCGATGGGCCCAATGCCCAGCAAGTTGGGTTTGAGTGCCTCAGGGAGAGCGTCGAGCACACCTTGGGCATTGAGGGCCGGACTCACGTAGTAACTGGCGCCAGGGTTGCTCGAACCAAAGAGCCACAGCAATTCGGACCCTCGGTAAGCAAAGGCCGCCACCGCAACCGCCGCGATCTTCGTGTCGATGACCTCCCTCATGGTCACCGACGACCATTGGCCGGCGCCAAACTCTGCCCCGCTGCCGACCGTGTACATCCGCGATGGATCGACGCTCGGACGTTCCGCGAGAACGACGACCCGCCCCTGGTTGGGGCGGAATGAACTCCCTTGTGAGGTGAAGATCTCCAACATCGTCATCGCGAGGGATTGATGAAACTCGTCCCGCTCCGCCACGATCAGCACGTCTCGGTGCTTGTCCCGCGCGATTCGAGTCGCCAGCGCACATGCGAGCTCAGACGTCGAGGGAGACATCGTCACTGTGTTCAACAGCGGATCCTGCAACTCGAATGCTGGCTTCGTGAGCCCAGGCAAGACGAAGAGCGCGTCTTCCCGGTCCGCCAGCTCGTCGATCCCCGCCGCGATCGATGCAAGCTCGGGACCCAACACCAGGTCCACAGACTCCGACTGGAGCATCGCCTCCGCGCGCGCGCGCCCCCAAGCAAGGTCGGTGTGCGTGTCAGCGACGACGACAAAGAGTTCGTCACCCGCCACGCCGCCCACCGCGTTGATCTCTTCCGCCGCCAGGATCCCCGCTTTCTCGATGTTTGCTCCCGATCCCGCGAGAGCCCCGGTGAAGTCCAACAGGAGGCCGACGTGGGTCCCGTCCCCAATTGGTTCCGCGTCGGCACACCCCGGAAGCGAAGCGAGCCCCAGCATCAAGGAGATGACCTGAAGTGGCGATCCGCTCGGATTCGACGGGTCCCAGACACGCGCTGCTCGAGTCTGACGGCCAAGGAATCCGGGCATCTTGCTCCGGACGGAATCGCCGCGGCCGCGGCGAAACTTGAGAACCGAGTGCGAGCTCCGAGAGCAAGGCTCGGGAACGGACGGTAGCGACCGTCCCTACGAGAAACCGGCACCGCAATGGGCTCGGTCACGCTCGCAGGTCATATCGCCGCTTCCACGAGGCGTGGCATGAAGACCCGACTACGAAGGGAGTGAGGTCAGTCGCGAGCTGCCTCCGGCTGGGACGAAACCTGCTATTCGTGCCTGGGTGAGAGTGTCCGCGGTCGGGGACGACCCGATGAGCGAGAATCGTCGCGAGCGCGAGCGTCAGCCGTTGCTGGACGACTTTCGACACTTGGCTGCATATCTGTTCAAGAGGGACCCGCGCATGCGCTCTGCCGCGCTGCTCTTTTCGCAGGTGCACGAAGTTGAACCCCACTTCGTGTGGTCGCGCAACGAAACTCCCGCGTTACCCCACAGATGCTCGGGACGGCAGGATAGCTGCAACGAAATCGAAGGCATCAGGTCCCTCCACCCTGACTTCTGGGACTGGTACCCCGCGCACGCCTTCCTCGCCTACTGCGGGGGTTGCTCTTATCAGGCCTATGCGCTGGCACGCCCCAAGCCGCCCGTGGTGGCAACTGGTTTCGAGCGAGCGTTGGAGCGCATCGGACTCAGAAGGCAGCGATACGTGGAGGTCGACCTCGAGGTCGTCGCCCAACGGGTGCGCCCGTGGTTCGACCCTGAAGCGGCACTGCGCGAGCTGGCTCCCGTCGCGGCCGAACTACAGCCCTTTTTCGACGCAGTCTATGCGGCGCCCGCTGACAAGGCTGCCAAGCGAGTGCTGGCGCAGAAGCTCACTGAGGTGGGCGATCCGCGAGGGGCCTACATAGAAAGTCAACTTGGCGCGGAGCAGCTAGATTACCCGCATAGGAGCCCTCCGTCGTGTAGCCGCATGGTGGAGTGGTTGGGGCCGTTGAGTCTCGTCGCAGACCCGCAATCGGCCGCGTTTGCCGACGGGTTCCCCTACGCACTGAGCGTTTGTTTTGCGGCAGAGGCGGTGGTGCGCGCATGTGCCAACGACCCGGCGTGGGCTACGGTCGGGCAGCTCGATTTTCTGGACCCTAGGGATGATGCCTCACGAGCAGGGGTCGTTGTCGAAGAGTACCAACCCATCACCCCCGCGATGGCGTCGCTGGACATGCTTACGGGCGTCCGCTCGGCGGGGCTTCGCAGTCTGAAGGGGCTGGAGCAGCCGCTCGAAGTCTGGAGCGTGGGTTGTGACTTGGTCGATGAGCAGGACCTGTCGATGCTACTGTCAATCACCTGCCT